>JFJP01039513.1_pt1 | contig 13301 bp, 6 predicted proteins | sample 431651 | NCBI WGS metagenome assembly JFJP01 (sample SAMN02602958, study PRJNA72255) | Microbial mat metagenome, whole genome shotgun sequencing project. | biome: fresh water; feature: sink hole; material: water; isolation source: purple microbial (photo- and chemosynthetic) mats found in...
TCGGTCTGAAATTCGAAACGAGGTTCGAAAGGTACGGTTTCGGGCATATTTGTTTCCAAAAGCATTTCTTGAATAGCTTTTTTAAACGCTTCGTTACTGAATAATTTGAATTCAGTAATGCTAAAACCCTTGTCTTTGTAGTACAAATTAACAGTACCTCTATCATTTTCTTTTTTGAAGTTAAATTGAAGCTGATAGTTGGGCTTACTTACCTGCATTTCAATTTGTTGATTTAGGCACGATTCCGTAATTCTGTTCAAACGGTATTCAACAAAATTTTGGTCTTTGGGTATAAAATATTGCAACGCATCCGGCGTAATTCTTTTTGTTTGGTAAACAGAAAAAACACTCAAAGCTGTATGCTCCAACAAATTGATGGCGTATAATTGTTTGTTTGCGCGAGTTACTGCCGTATAAGCCCAACGATAATAGCCTTGCGTACTGCGACCGAAATAAACATTAAAATCGGCAAAAACCGTATTCCATTCGCCGCCTTGTGCTTTGTGGCAAGTAACGGCAAAGCCCAATTTAACCTGCAACGCATTGAAATATTGGTCGGCTTTAATGGCATGATTGAACTCTGCCGATTTAGGCTTAATGCCTTTTGCACGCATTCGCTCTTTAAAATCGATAAACAAAGCTCGTTGGTCGTAAGGGTGCAGTTTGCCTTCGCCCGAAAAAATGAAATTGTCCAATACCATACACGTAAGTCGATATTTTCCTTGCTTATTGGTAGGCAGTTCAATAACAACCTGTCTGAAAACCAATTCGCGCTCAACTTTTTTGCCGCCTGTAACATTAAACCTGCAACTGGTTTTATAGGCAATTGTGCCCACTCCAATTACACGGGCAAAAGTTCCGTTGAAAATTTCGACTTCGTGATTATAATTGTTTCGGGTAATAATTAGCTTGTCGCCCTGCTGCAATTCGGGTTTGTGTTCGCCATAAATAGCAGTTCTAATTTGCAAATTATATTCAAGCGCTTGTTTGTTCGAATGAGTTACAACCATTACTTCGTCGGCACCGCAAGTTTGAACCGAATTTGTGTATAAGGCAATAAAGTTTTCAGCCTGAATGGTTTTGCAGTCGGCTAAATTGGCAGGTATTTTAAACGTATTGAGTGTTTTGTTTACCAAGCCTTTGCGAATTTCCGATGCAACCTGTAAAACACCGGTACCTTCGCCTTGTCTAACTACTTGTTTTAATTCGGCTTGCAGAGTTTCGATACCAAATTTTTCGGTAAAATAAGTGCCGGTGAGCGCCGGTGAGTAGTTCATACCTATAGGCGGTAACTGAGCATTATCGCCTATGAATACTATTTTTCGGTTCGTATTTTCGGCAAAAACAAATTCCATCAAATCGTTCAGCAAAAAGCCCGACCCAAAATAGAAGAATTCATCGTCGCTAAACACATTCGAAACCATCGAAGCTTCATCGACCAAATATACCGTGTTTGTGCTTTCGGTATTTCCTTTATGTTTAAAAGCATACCGGAACGATGAATCGTCATCGTTTACCAATTCTATTTCGTTGAAATTGTAAATATGCTTATGAATGGTACTTGCAGACATGCCGGTTTTTGCCGACAAAATCATAGCAGCACGTCCGGTAGGTGCCATAAGCACCGTGCTTTGTCCTAATGCTGTCAAATATTTGCACAATCCGCCCAATAAGGTGGTTTTACCTGTTCCGGCATATCCATGCAACAAAAACACCGATTGCTTACTACTTAAAAAACTTTCGATAGCAGCCAATGCATTTTGTTGGTCAGCAGTTAGTTGTATGTTTTCGAAGTAGTTTTTCATTGTGTTAGTTTTTTATTTACTGCAAAGGTATGTGGGGGCTGTGCAGTGGAAGTGCATAGGTTAAAAAATTAAAGTTAAGTCTTTTCCGGTTAATAAAAATGAAACCAATTCGAAAAGTTCTTTAATATCACCATCCGGGCAAATGTTATGCAAAGGTTGGGTACTCTCATCACCACGTTTTTCCTTTTCAAGGTAGTTGTAAAAGGAAGAAGATATATTGTCGCCATGTGTAAGATACAGATGGTTTCTTATTTCAGTTAAACTGACTAGTTTATCTAAATATAATTGCGAATTTAATATCTGATGGCTTCGGAGTTTCAAAATTAAAAATGCTATTTGCATCTTAATACTTTTCTTAGGGTTGATATCCGAATCAACTAAATTAAAGAAACTACCATTATTTCTATATTGATCATAAGTAATATGTGATACAATTGAACAACTTAACTTGTACATTCTACCTCTTATATGCTCAATTAAGTTTCCGTTATTATCCCTTAAAATGGACCAAATAGATTCAAATAAAATATCATTTGGTTGGTTTCTTATAAACCATATTTCAGTATTATATAATGGTTCTATTATAGAAACCTTATCAGGATGTTTTGAAATTCCATGTGGCAAATTTAATCTTGGATTTGGATTAGCAGCAAGTTTCTCAAAATTCATCTCAATAATTTCGTTTAATGCACTCCATAATGTCATAAAAGCCAACTCATAATCAGAAAAATGAAATTTCACTTTATTAAATTCGGTTTGCTCAAATCCACGTTTTAACAAGCCATAAAACATTTCGAGCCTCTCCTTTAATCTGTCTTTAAATTTAGTGTTTTGCTTTTCCTCTATCGAATTAAATGCATTGCTTTTCAAAATGAATAAAATATTTTCCCAATAAGGTCTTAGTATAAAATATTTTTCAATTGTTTTATTTACAGTATTGTAGAAGCTTTTAAAATTCTTTTCGGTATATTCTGAATCGTGGGCGTATTCCGGCGATTCTTTAACATACATTCCATCAGCACCCAAATTTGTTACTTCATCTAAAGTCCATGATTTGTTTGATGCGGTAAAAACAATAATTGGAATTTGTGGATTTGCTATTTTTAATATTTTTAAAATTTTAATTGAATAATCGGAATCTTTTATACCTTTCTTGCTTGGATTTGGCATGTATAAATCAAGGAATATAATATCGAATTGGTTGTAATCTTGGTAGTCCGGTTCAATTTTCCTTAAATCCGTTATGGTAGTAATTTCACAATTAAAAATCAGCCTTAGAACATCTTTCCAACCTTTTTCAGCATTATCATCAATCAATAGTATTTTTTTTCGCTTCAAATATGGGTGTTTTGAAAAATTTAATTTGTCATCGATTAATAAATTGTCGGTTATTATTGAGTTTCTGTACTCGGAAGTTACTTCATTAGTTTTAAACTTTTTGTTCAGGTATTTAAAATATAATGTGTTAGGGTATTGGTAATCAATATCGGTATCTGTATAACCGGCATTTCTGAGAAGCCGCAAGGCACCCCATTCGTTTGAAATTTGATGCCGAGTAGTCGTTTCCTCTGCAATTATTTTAGTTTTATTGATGTATTCATGGTATTCAAAATTTGCAGACAATCTGCCCAGAGCATAGTATAAATAAATCTTTCCGGTATCGGCATCTATTTCATTGTTAATAAGATTAATGATTTTTTCAAAACCAATAAATCTATTATGAAATAAGCTATAATTGTAATTTTTGGATAACATAACTTTATTGACCTTTAATTCTTCAGTGTGAGTGAGAATTATTGGAATGTTATTCAAACTATTATTATCTAAATTTGAAAGTCGAATATGGTGTACCATTGAAAAGCAATCAAAACCGGCTAAATCATAATTGATTACTACGCCTTTCAAATTTACTATTGTAGAAATTGATTTGCAGATTAGGTCATAAACTTCCTCGATAGCATGATTAGTTTCTAATAACTTTGCCTGACTGTAGAAATCTTCTACATTCATAATACAGTTTTCTTCAAAAAAAGCATTAACCGTAACAATCGGACTGGTGCTTGAAGTAATAAAAATAACATCTTTAATTTTATCCATTGTTCTCAATTTTATAAATCATTTTTTCTACAAATGCTGACACAGTGCTATAGTTACTGTATGCATTAGGCTGTAATCCTAAAATATTTATAACCTTTAGGTATGCGATACATTCAGGAACATCGTCGATTGTTTTCAGCTTTCGGATTTGTTCCAAATTCTTCTTTATATAAAGTTTTTCGAAATTTTTCCTGTCAAAAAGTGCAGGAATAAACCATTCATTATTTAGGGTGCAAAATTTGACGAAGCTTGTAAAATTAGAGTATAAGTCATCTCTTTCAATTGTTCCATCAGAAATAGAAGTTTTGCTACCGCCCGAAAACGAGAATAACTTTGTAGAACTATCTATTTCATTCTTAATTGCAATGAAAATGGTTTCCGGTAATTTAGTATCATTAATACTTTTATGAATGAAAATTATGTCAAACTCATTGATTGGTTTTGCTAACGAAACCTTTTTCCCGGAATCTGTAGGTATAAAGTAATCGTAAACGGAATTAGAGTAACTTATTAATTCGCTATTGCAATTTTCCTTCAATATATTTAATCTTTCGATTGCATCATCAATTATGAGAATTTTCTTCATTTTATACTTCGTAGAATGTTAAGATATGTTTTAGCCCACCAACTTTATTAGGCAACAATTCAATATTATTTAGTTCAGGTTCTGGTAATAACCTTAATCTATTAGAACTTCGATTATCAAAATCTGCTTCTATTGTCCAATCGCATAAACTTTTCAAATTATTACCTTTTTCTCTTATCTGTTTGAAAAACTCTGTAGGATTTTTTTTTACAATTGATTCTGAATCATGGATTTCAAATATGATTTTGGTATAACCTGTTAAGTCATCATTAACTCTATCGATACAAAATGAAACATTTTTCTGTCCACTTTTAAATTTATTTTTCCCTTTTATATTTCCATGTTTAAGTATATCATCCAATATATCTTTTATAAATCTTTCAATATTAGGTACCCATGTGAAAAATATAGCAAGACTATCAAAATTAATAGAAAAGCTGAAATTCAGCACAGTCGTATGTGATATATCTTCGTAATTTTGATATACTATTTTTTTTCCATTGTTTTCAAAAAAACACTCTGAAAGTTTTTTAATTATAAGCTTTCTTAAATTAGTTGCCTCCGATTCTTCTGTATCAAAACGATAATTCTGCTTAAATTTTTGAATTATATTGGTAATAGTTGCAGTTTTATATTGTTTTCTGTTAATTAAACTAGAATATTTTACCAATTGAGACTCTTCAATTATTTTACATTTACTATTAAGGTAAGGATGTTCATTTGTTCTTTTTACACAATCTAAACCTTCATTATGCATTAGGCTAATTAACTCTTCGATTGATTTATATAATCCTATTGGAATATTTTTCAATTCAAAAAATGAAACAGATGCATTTTCTAGATTTTTCTCATAATCCCTAATTGTATAAGAGCTTTGAGTAGGCTTATGTACTAATTCCTTGAAGCCTGAAGAATTATCGTACTTGAATTTTTTTATTAATGCGGCTGTTTCGTCAGGTTTATGTTGCAAAAATGGTAAATTTTTAACTTCCTTGCCTCCGTCAACCTTCTTATTCTCTAATTTATCCACTCGTTTTTCAAGTTTTATTACTTTTTCTTTTATTTCGTTATCATTAGTTTCATTACTTTCAAACTCCTTTGTAATTAGCTTTTGAAGTTGTTTTATATTTTTGGTGTCGGTTTTTTTGCGAGTGCTAAAATCGAGCAGGGTGTTAATGAACATTACTTTTTCCGATTGAGGCGTTTGTTCATTTTCTTCAATTTGTTTTTGTATTTCGAGCACAGTTTTTTCTTGGTCGTCAGTATTGTGGTTTTCCACTGTAACCAATTTCGAAACGTCAGTTAAGCTTATGTTAATGTATTCGGGCAGTACCGATTCATCAAATTGCAACTTGTTCTTTAAATAATCTAATGATTTTGAGATTATTGAATTGCACATATAAATTGAAGCAAGGAACGACGAACGCTTACTTTGGTTTGAAGCAGTAGCTCTAATTGTTTTATCGATAATTTGCCTGAATTTTCTTATTTGTGCAATTTCTACAAATATTGCATATTGTTTATGCAATGCTATTTTTTCGGCAGGAATACCCTGTTCTTCAAAACTTTCTTTGCTTTTTTCATCGTTAGTCAAATATTCAATGCCAACTTTTGTTTTGTATAATTGAATTGCAGTTTCGTAGCATACATCAAAAAATAGTTTTCTTGCTTCATCGGGATTTGTGTTTAAATCGGTTGCCAATATTTTCTCAATTGGTTCAAGTACCAAGTATTCGCCCTTTGTGCTTCGCATAAAAATGCGGGCGTACTTCTCTTTAACAGGTTCCTGTAATACAATGTTTTCGGCTGAAATGTTAAGTAGTCCCGGAAAGTCTTCAAAATCCTTAGTACTTATCCAGTAACCTTCGTTTTCGATAAATACTTTGTAGGTACGGAAAGTTTTGCCTTGCTTGTCGGTAAATTCGTTTGTTTTTACAATCTTACATTCCATAACTATAAAGGGTTTTGGTTCATGTATTCCATTGCTTTTTCTATGCCTTCATTTTCCCAAATGTCAAGCACTTTGGCAAACGATGAAGTTTTTGCATTTAATTTATCGAAACGGTTTTGCAACTTGCTGTACGTTGGGTCTTCTTCGCCTTTAACCATTTTCAAAAAATCTAATTTGCCCGAAAGTACATTTTGCATATTGGGTTTGCCTTTTGCCAAATGATTTCGGTCGGCTAAATAGTCGCGTGTAAATATTTCATTGGCTTTTGAATAACCGTATTTTTCCCAATAGCTTAGCCACATACGCAAATTTTTAATATACTTTTGGCTTACGTTTACTTTTTCGTTTACAGTTAATCCGGTAACTTCTTGTCGGTATTTCGAATTTTGCAATCGAACTTTTGCGGTATTAATTTCCAGCTTTTGGTCGTTCTCGATAATTCGCTTTAGTTCGGCGGTAAATTTTTCGTCGGAATAAATATTGTGCTGCGACGAAAAGGTAATATCGTCGGCATATCGGCTATATTTTGCACCAAAACGCTTTGCCAAGCCGCTTAGTCGGTGGTCGAGTTTGGTGCACAAAATATTGCTTATGGTAGGCGAACACGGACTACCTTGCGGCAAAACCGTTTTTGTTTCGGTGCCAATTAAAATTGGGTGAGTACAAAGGCTTGCCAACAAAAAAGCCAGCGGCTCGCGTGTGCCGTTAAGGTTGAACGGTGCATACATAAAGGCAAGTTTCACACGGTTGCGGTCGAAACTGTGAAAGAAGTCTTTTAAGTCGATATTATATACATTGTGGTTTCCAACGTGCAAGGCGGCATTGTCCACAATCGATTTTTCGAGCACAAAACCTGTTGCTGCACTGTGCGGTTCGTACAAGCATTGCAGCACAAAATTAAGCGAGCGCAATATGGTTTTTAAGCCTTTAACCGGGGCGTTTATGGTTCGTTTTCCGCCACTTTTTTTCTTAATTTCGAAAGTGTTGTACCTTTTTTTGCACAATTCCGGATTTGAATAATAGGTAATAGCTTTAAGCAAAAAAGGCGGTCGGGCTTCGGCATACAGCAAGTTTTTGGCATCGGAAAGCAATTTTGCCAAATCGTCGCGGGTTTGCATTTGGGCAAATTTCTCGCGAATGTATGCTATGTGTTGTTTTTCCGGTTTCATGTTTTTTTTGCCTAAAGCCTCCGAAAATACTTGCCTGTTATTCTATAAGTATGTAATCTAAAAATATTATAATAAATATTAAAAATAAATTAATATAAATCATATATTAACATTACAACTGATGCCTAATAAACATTAATCTCGAAACAAGTCGAGAAAGCATGCCGGTCGTTTCTCTTAAAAAAGAGACAGCATGCACGATTCAATAAGTTGGGCAAGTATTTCGAAGAACTTCTGCAAAGCTATAATGGTTTTGTGCAACCAACGTGCACAGGTTAAAAATAATTTTTAAGCACCTTTTCAGCTTTTGTTTTTATAATGTTTTTTAGCTCTTGCGGCGAAATTACGGTAATATCTTCAGCAAAAGAAAAAAGTAAAGAAATAAATTCGTAGTTTATTTGTAAAAATAATTCGACTTCAATTGCTTGGTCGGTTCTTGTTTTTACTTTTTGCGAGCCGTGTAAGGGTTTTGTTTCGATATAAGGCCAAAGCGATGCATTAATTTTAAGTCGTATAGCCTGCGGATGTTGGTCGGAACGCAAGGTTACACCTACAATGTCATCAAAATATTCTTCGAAATTTATGTCGGTATTTTCGACGTAGGTTTCGGCAATTTCAGACAATGTTATAATGCGGTCTAATGCAAGGTTTGTAATTGCACCGTGTTCTTGAGTGTAGCCAAACAAAAACCAACGGTTATTGTATTGTTTTAAATGGTAAGGGTGCAATAGGAATTTAATAGGTTCTTCATGCCGAAAACTTTTGTAAGTAATTGTCAGTACTTTTTTGTACTGAATGGCATTAAACAAATCGGTAAAGAAGTTTAACCCTTTCAGAAACGGATTTTGTTCGAAACTAACCACAGAAATTTGGTTGCCTTTTAGTTTGAAAACCGATTCAATTCGAATCAGCATTTCTTCCATCCACTCAAATTGGGGCATACCTTTAAATCGGGTTAAAACCGACAAGGTTTCTTTTAGTTGCTTAGCCTCCAGTTCGTTTATTGCTTGTTTTTTTATTGAGAAATTTCGGTCGTCGTACCGGTAATATACACGTCTGCCATCTTTTATTTTTTCCAACGGCACCGACCAGCCTTGCTCGCTTTCCATAAACTTTATATCATCGAAAACTTGTCGGCGTTTAATGCCTTCAACCGTGCCGGAAAACTCGTACAATGCTTTGTTGCAAGCTTCTATCAAATCTTCGATATAATACTTTCGTCCCCAATTACTAAAGCATTGGTCTAATGCATGGTAGCGTATGGTTGCATGTTTGTTGGTTGCCATTTACAAAGTTTGTATTTTCGATTCAACATAGGCTTGTATTTCGGATTCGGAAGTCCGTATCAAAACATTCATATTCAAATATTTATCCAGTATAGTTTGCTGCATTATTCTTCTTGTTTTGTAATTCGCGATACACTGCACCGCAAATTAAGGTTGAGTATCCGGAAACATTTCGCTAAATTACCGATAAATTTTGCAAATTAGTTACGGTTTTCAAAATTAAAACAACAAGTCGAAAACTACTCTCTTTCGCCGGGTTCAACTAATTCTTGTTTCCTGAGTTTATTATAATACCGATTTCTTTGCTTGTACATTTTGTCGAAATAGGTAATTTTACTGTCGCGGTAATCATAAATTACAGGCTTTTTCTTAGCACGTTGAATTCTTCCGATATATTGAATTAATTTACCTTCGAATGCAAACGGATAAACCAAAAACAGACAATCGAAAACATCAATATCAATGCCTTCTCCAAAAAACTGACCGGTTGCTATTACAAGCTTATAATGTCCGCTTTGTATTTGTTTAAGTTTCGAATTTCGCTGAGTTTCGCTATCCTCGCCACTAATAGTTATGGTTTCAAACTTGTCTTTTAAGTACAAATTTAATACATTAATATGCGATTTTCGTTCTGTAAGTATAAGTATCGATTTTCTTTTTGGTACTTCTGAAATAATATCGTTTACAATTAATTGATTCCTTTGTGTATCGTACACCAATATATTCGAAACGGTTTCATAATTGTCTATTTTATAATCGAATGGTACTGACAATACGGTTTCTTTCACATTAATTTCAAGTTTAGACTGTTCAAATTCAGCATATTCCATTCGGGTTATTTCATGCAGTATTTCACCAATATAAACAAAAATCAACTTTTCGTCGTTGTTTTTTCTTTTTGGTGTTGCAGTAAAACCGTACAAATAATAAGCATTGAAATGGATTATTGTATCTCGAAATGTTTTTGCCGGAATATGATGACATTCATCTATAATTATTGTACCGAAGCTATTTGAGTATTCATCAATATTTTTCAGTTTCGATAAGCTTTGCATCATAGCCACCGATATTTGGCTACCAATCGTAGCTTTTCCGCCGGCTATTTGCCCAATTTGCGATTTAGGAATACCTAAGAACGATTGAATTCGGTCTATCCATTGGTCGTAAAGCTGCTTCCGATGAACTATTATTAATGCAGGTTGCTGCTTTTGTGAAATAATTTCTAATGCCAAAATCGTTTTTCCGGAGCTTGGTGGTGCTACAATTACACCAAAGTCTTTTCGTTTAGTAATTTCAAGTGCTTTTTTCTGATAATCATATAGTTCTATAGATGCATTAAATACAACCGGTTCAAGTTTCTTTCTTCTATCCGAAATTTGGAATCGAATACCCTCTTTTTTACAGAATTCCACTAATTTCCCAATAAATCCTCTTGGAATTATTACTTCATTTTCCTGTTCTTCAATAAGTTTAAAGAACATTTCAATATTATAAACGCTTTTTCCCAAGTTTTTCTTAATTATCCATTCCGAATTAATAAAATTTAGGTTTTCCCGCAGAAATTTAACTACCGGTTTGGTTAGTTCAATTCGTTTAAGATATAATTGCTTATCGAATGAAATTTCAAAATCGTTGCCATGTGTTATAGGTATAGAAACGGCATCCATAGCCTTTCCGCAAAGTTCATTATAAAAAATTTCAATTGAGCTTTTGGTCATTTTTTCAATCGATTCAAGAAATTCCCACTGATTCGGATAAGGCATTTTAGTGGTAATATCCAAAAATACCGAATTGTTGTTTAGCACTGATTTACCGTTCAATGGAAGTGCGATTAAATTGCCGTAGCCCAAACCTTTATGAAAATCCTGATTAGGAAAGAGTCTGTCGAAACTTGCTTCTTTTTGAAATTCGGATATTACTTTGGCTTTTCGCAAAAGCTCAAATACAATTTCCCTACTTTGTTTTGCCGGTATATTTTCCTCAAAAAAAATCCAAACATGCCCACCATTTCCTGAACGGGAACGTTCTAAATATGCCTTTAGCCCGAAATCGCTGCAAATTGAAATAAATTTCAAACTCTCAACTAACCAATCTTTTTCATCAAAATCGGCAGCAATAAAAAAAGATGAATTATCATCTAATAACGGATATATTCCATGTGTATAGATGCCTTGCAGGTGTTCGGTGACAGCATTTCTATCGAAAATTTTATGTGCTTTATTTTTAAAATTTTGAAATGTGCCACCTTCCGATTTATGCTTATTGTACTCATTCCAGTCGAGTTCGTATGCCGGCATATAACCGCTTTTATCAGCTTTTTCCCATCGTCGTGCATAAATGTCATTTCTGCCTTTAAAAAGCGACATATAAAGCTCTATATTTTTCTCAAGGATTTCCATTATATTTATAGCTTACAATTTAGCTCTTTATGTTTGTTAAATAGGCCTGTTCCGGGTGGCTTATCATTTCAGGGTAAAGGTATTTAAGTTCTTTACTTTGTATCATTCCGTTGAGGAATGTGTGTCGAGTGTAATCTTCGCGTCTTTGCAGAATTATTGCTATTTCAACTGATTTAAACGAGTGAAGGCTGCACATTTCCAAAATCAAATCTTTAACTATATTCGGATTCGATTCTCGTTTCTTCAAATTAGATATTTTGTTTTGAACATTAACAGGAAGAATATTTAGCAGCTCATCGCGATTTTTTAACAGGGGTTGTGTGTTAAGGAACGGAGGTTGTGTACTAAGCGTAGTAGCTTGTGTGTTAAGCGCATTGTTACGTTCTGTATTAAGCTCATTATTGGCCTTATCGAATTCATAATTAGCATTATACATAGGTTCTGTGCTAAGCACGGAAGCTTGTGTGTTAAGCGGTGTAGCTTGTGTGTTAAGCAGTGTAGCTTGTGTGTTAAGCGCTGCATCGGGAACATAATAGGTAGCTTTTCCTTTACCTTTTGGTTTCAGTAAGTTTAGGTTTTTCAAATTACGCAAATCGGATGAAGCTTTAAGTGTATCGCAATCTGCCATTTGTCGGTATGTTTTATTATCTATGGCTCCTACTTCGCGCACGAATATAAGTGCTTGTTTGTTGGCATCGGTAAGTTGTAAGTCCGAAAACCGGTTGAGCCAATTCAAATCTTCTTCGTTCAGAAAATGGTGCAAAAGCAACCTGACTGTAAATTCGTTGTTTTCGCGACTCGACTCGAATGTGGGCATTACCAAACGGGCTTGTTGCATTAGTCTGCGCATAGCTCTTATGCCCGAACCTTTGGTCTCTGCTAAATTGGTATCGTGAAATACTGCGGCTATAAACGGATTTCGTGTTTCACTTCCCGGCAGTCCGAGTTTTTCTTCTGATTTAAGCGAAAACCCGGGATTGGTTATTTCAATTCGGTTGTCGTATCGAATAACTTGCGTAGGTCGGTGCTCGCGATACGACCTGTGCATAAGTGCATTTACAATGGCTTCGCGCAAAACTTTCATAGGTAAGCCTACAGAGGTTGCTTGCAAACTATCGTCGGCAAGCAAAAAGCCTTTGGGCAAGTCGGAATTTATGGCATCAATGAGTCTGTATAACAACAAAATCAGTGAGCCGCGCATATCAATAGAAGTAAACCGGTCGTCGGGATTTTCAATCCATTGGTTTCCCGGAATACGAATATAATCGACCCTAAGCATAGGGTAAGTACTGCGTTGTGCTGCACTTGAGCCAAAAAGCAGTAATCCTGCCATGTTTAGTTCGGCAGGGTTCTCGCGATTTACACAGCCTAATGCTTGCAGCAATTCCGAATCGGTATAACTTAATTCTTCCGCAATCGGATTCACCTTTTCGCGCAAGGTTCGGTAGCGTTTAAGCGCATTTCCGTCGATGTGCGAAAAATTTAAACCCTTAACCGGCGCTTGGTCAAAACTCGAACTGTCGCGATAAAAAATATGCATATCGTCGTCGGTACAATGCTGGTCGGTTGAACCGATGCGTCGCAAAGCACCGTGCGGCAAACCGTCCGATTTAAAATATACCGGTTTTTGTCGTTGCGGAACTTCATTTATCCAAATAACTATTACCGATTTTCCATTGAGCTTTTCAATCCATAACTCGGGGCGTACCGGCAAGTTAAACATGCTGTTGCATTGCGTTGCAAAGTCGCGCTGAAACTTATCGGTATCGTTTACGCCGATAACTTTGTACAGCATGTTTTGCGAAACATGGTCTTCGGCTACACCCATAACAATATATCCGCCACCAAGTCCGGGTTCGTTGCAGTATGCACAAACCGTTTCCATTACGGAATGCGAACTTTCGCTCCCGCCTTTTGCTTCAATCCAAGGACATTCGTCTTGGTCGTTTAACAGTTCAAAAAGTTCTTGTGCTGTATATTTCATAACTTGGTGGTTATTTTCAATTTT
>JFJP01001586.1_pt1 | contig 13300 bp, 9 predicted proteins | sample 431651 | NCBI WGS metagenome assembly JFJP01 (sample SAMN02602958, study PRJNA72255) | Microbial mat metagenome, whole genome shotgun sequencing project. | biome: fresh water; feature: sink hole; material: water; isolation source: purple microbial (photo- and chemosynthetic) mats found in...
TATAAATTCGATTCGACGAAGAGCTATACGATCGAAGCATGGGTCAAGCCGTCGCGCTCGTGGAGCGGCGATCCCTCGATCATCGGCAACAAGGATTGGGGTTCGGGCGGCAACGCGGGGTGGGTGATCGCGCTCGACAACGGCGGAACGTGGCAGTGGAACATGGGCGACGGTGGTGTGAACGCCGCAGCGAGAAGCCGCGCCGACATCGACGAGATCGGCGTCATCAACGACGACGTCTGGCATCACATCGCGATCGTTGTCGACAGGGCGACGAATTTCGCGCGCGCATACCAGGACGGCGTGCTGAAGAAAAGCACGGACATGTCCGCCGTGAAGAGCACCGATACGGATCTCGACGTCTATGTCGGACAGGACGGCACGGGCAATTATTCGGACGGATATAAATATCCCGGCTACATCGACGAGGTGCGCATCTGGGGAGCTGCGCTCGATTCCACGGTGTTGAAGGCGTGGAAATACAACAGCGACAACATCAGCGCCCATCCGCAGTTCACGGAATTGCGCGGTTATTGGAAATTCAACACGGTCGTCGGAGACAGCACGGCCGACGCGTCGAAGTACGCGAACTGGGGCACGCTGAAGAACGGCGCTTCGCTGCGTCGGTCGGATGTCGCGCTCCCGGTGATCGCCGTGAAGTCGACGATACCGGCGGCGTTCGAACTCGGCAATGCGTATCCGAATCCGTTCAATCCCTCGACGACGATCCATTTCTCGCTTCCGTTCGCGAGCAGGGTGACGCTGGGCGTCTTTAACGTGCTCGGCCAGCAGGTCGCCACGGTGGTCGAAGGCCAGGCGGCGGCGGGCACGCACAGCATCGTGTGGAACGCGGCAAGCGGCGCATCGCAGGCAGCCTCGGGCGTGTACTTCTACCGCCTCACGGCAACGGGTGCGAACAACGAGATGTTCTCCGCGACAAAGAAGATGGTGCTGACGAAGTAGGGATGGGTCGATGTGCAGAACAGGGGCAGGGCGCAGCGCCCTGCCCCCTTTTTTTGCTTTTTTGTAGGGCGAGATTTATCTCGCCCCGCAGCCGGGGCGTATGCAATACGCCCCTACACGCTTCGATCGGTCGCGTTCCTTGTAGGGCGAGATTTATCTCGCCCCTCTTTCGAATTATTGTATGGAAATCAGATGCGGTATTGCTTCTTCTATCTGTGTGTGACAATATGTGCGATGCATCACGCGTTCGCTCAAACGCTGCCGTATGCCGAATCGTTTTCAACCGGCAGCGCAGGATGGTCCGTGGTGGACGACACGCCCGCAGCCGGGGGACCGGGTGTGTGGAAGGCGGCGGGAGGCGTGCTCACACAGGCGTCGAATGTGTACACAACGGCTAACGAGTACGCGAATTTTACCGGCACGCACATCTGGGCCGGCGGGAAAAAATGGGCCGACTATTCGTTCAACGCGCTCGTCCGCTCCACTGACGACGACGGGATCGGCATCCTCTTCCGGTATCAGGATCCGTTGAACTACTACCGGTTCATCATGGTGCAGGACGTCAACAACAAGGGGCCGTTCCAGCTCCTGCAGAAACGCGTGAACGGGACGTTCACGACGCTGAAGCCGTGGTACCCCAAAACGGCTATACCCGCAGGTTGGTTTTCGCTGACGGCTGACGTGCGTGGCGACAAGATCACCGTGTATGTGAACGGCGAAGAATGGGGCAGCGTAACGGACACGCAATTTTCGGAAGGCGCAATCGGCTTCATGTGCTACGCGAACGACGGGGCGGCCTTCGATTCAGTGCGCGTGGACGAGGCCAGGACCGTGTATGCAAAACCGGAGGCCGCGCCTTCGGAACGGTACCCGAACCTTCTGGGCGCGTCGGAGACGGGCATGACGATCGCCTGGAGATCCGGAACGCGCTCGGCCGGGCGTGTCGACTACGGAACGACACCGGCGCTCGGACGATCATGGACAGACACGGCGGCAACCTTTCAGCATGCCGCGGTCCTCGAGGGACTCGAGCCTTCGACACGATATTATTATAAAGTGTTCAACGACGGAAACGCGAAAACGGACGTCCTTTCGTTTTCAACGATCAGGCCCGCGGGCGCCGACAGCGTCAGTTTCATCGTCTGGGGAGACAGCGGTGTGAATACCCCGACGCAGTATGCCGTCGCCGCACTGATGGAGAAGGAAACCGTCGACTTCGGCATCCACGTCGGCGACGTGAGCCAGTCCAACGGCTCGGAATACGACATCATCTATTATACTCCCTATAAAAATATCCTCTCGAAGATCCCGGCGTATCCGTGCATCGGCAACCACGACACGTATTTCGACAATGCAGGGACGTACCTTCGGGAGTTCGATCTGCCGCACAACAACCCGCTCTCGACGGAGCGGTACTATTCGTACCGCATCGGTTCGGTCTATGCGATAAGCATGGACACGAACATCGATTTTTCCCCGACATCGGAACAGTATCGATGGCTCGAGGGAATATTGGCCGGACCGGAGCGAAAGCAGAGCCGGTGGACGATCGTGTACTTCCATCATCCGCCGTACTGCGAGGCGTGGCCCGGATGGGCGGGCGACGCGAACGTGCGGGCGCATCTCGTCCCGCTGCTCGAGCGGTACGGCGTGGACATCGTCTTCAACGGGCACACGCACGCGTACGAGCACGGCATCCTCGGGCGCGTCCATTATGTGATCACCGGAGGCGGAGGCGGAGGACTCGATGCGATCGCGCGGAACGTGCCGCAGATCCTCGTGTCGAAATCGGAGCATCACTACACGAGGGTGCGGACCGCCGGAGGCGTCATGACGGTCGTCGCGCGCAACACGGCCGGCGCCGTGATCGATTCGTTCGCCGTTGTCAAGACGACGGCGTCGGCAATCGGCCTGAAAAGTGCGACGGCTGAGGCAGCGTACGGCTTGCAGCAGAACTATCCGAATCCTTTCAATCCGTCGACGCGAATTTCATATACCGTGCCGTCCGAGAGCCTCGTGCGCATGCGCGTCTTCGACGTGATCGGACGACAGATCGCGGAACTCTACAACGGCCTCCGCCAGGCCGGCTCGTACGAGGCCCAATGGCATGCGGATGCGCCGGGCGGCGTGTATTTCTATCGCATCGATGCGGCTCCGGTCTCGGGAGGTGCAGCGGCATTTCACGCGGTCCGGTCCATGCTCCTTGTTAAATAACAATTATCAACAAACACGAAGGAAGAACTCAAATGGCAAAGCTCCCCAAGGTTGTGGTGTTCGATATGGCCGGCACGACCGTCCACGATGAAGACTATGTCAACCTCTGTCTGCAGGACACGCTGCGCGCCGCGGGCGTTGAAGTGACGCGTGACGACGTGAACCTTGTGATGGGATATCCCAAGCCCATTGCAATCCGATTGCTGCTCGAACGCAGGTCGGCCGTGGCGCCGAACCGTCTCGACGAACGCGCGGTCGAGGTCCACGAGGAATTCCTCATTCGCATGAACTCATTCTATGAAACCGAACCGTCGCTCCGCGAGATCGAGGGAACGACGCGGACGTTCACGGAACTGAAGGCGATGGGCATCAGGGTGGCGCTGGACACCGGCTTCAGCCGTCCGACGGCGGACATCATCATCGGGAGGCTCGGGTGGAAGGCGGCGGATCTGCTCGACGCGACTGTCACGAGCGACGAGGTGGCGAAGGGACGTCCCCATGCCGATATGATCTACCGTGTGATGGAATTGACGGGCGTAACGGATTCGGCAGATGTTGCCAAGGTCGGCGACACGCCTTCCGATCTGCAGGAAGGAACAGCGGCGGCATGCGGATGGGTGATCGGCGTGACGAACGGATCGCACACGGAATCCGAACTGACGCCGTTCCCGCACACGCACATCCTCGCCGGCGTTCACATGCTGCCCGAATTATTCGCGGGAGTCCGGTCATGACGACGCCAAAGGATAAACTGCTGTTCACTCCCGGGCCCCTGACAACGAGCGGGTCCGTGAAGAAGGCCATGATGCACGATCTCGGTTCGCGAGACGGCGAATTCATCCGGATCGTGCGGGAAGTTCGCGAGCGCCTCCTGGCAATCGGTTATGTGTCGCAGGAGGAGGGGTATGAGGCCGTGCTGATGCAGGGCAGCGGCACATTCGGCATAGAGTCCGTCATCTCGTCGACCATCCCGTCCGGAAAAAAAATCCTCGTCGTCATCAACGGCGCGTACGGCGAGCGCATGGTGAAGATCGCGCGCGCGCTCCGCATCGAGACAGTCGAATTGCGGTACGACGAAAACAGGGTCCCCTCGGCTGAAGCGGTGGCGGCCATGCTTGCACACGACGAGGACATCCACACGATCGCCGTCGTGCACTGCGAGACCACGACGGGCATCATCAATCCGATCGGGGAGATCGGCGCCGTCGTCAGGAAGGCCGGACGGAATTATTTCGTCGATGCCATGAGCAGCTTCGGCGCCGTCCCCATCGACGTTGGCAGCGCAGGCATCGATTTTCTCGTCTCGTCCGCGAACAAGTGCATCGAGGGCGTGCCCGGGTTTTCATTCATCCTCGCGAACAAGCGGGCGCTCGAGCGGGCGCAGGGCATCGCCCGCAGCGTCAGCTTCGACCTCTACTCGCAGTGGATCGGCCTGGAAGAATCGGGGCAGTTCAGGTTCACGCCGCCGACGCATGCAATCCTCGCCTTTTATCAGGCGCTGCTGGAGCTTGAAAATGAAGGCGGCGTCCTCGGCCGCTCGCGCCGGTATTCTGAAAATCATTCGGTGCTCCTCTACGGCATGGAGCAGCTGGGATTTGAATCGTACCTCGAAAACGAACATAGGGGATACATCATCACCTCATTTCACTATCCGAGGCATCCGCAATTCGTGTTCGAGCATTTCTACGAAGCCCTGAACCGCCGCGGCATGGTCATCTATCCCGGCAAGCTGTCGAAAGTCGATTGCTTCCGGATCGGGAATATCGGCAGGCTGTTTCCCGACGACATCCATGCGCTCCTGGCGGCGGTACGGGAGGCACTCACCGAATTGGGTATACCGATTCCGGTTGAATAAAAACGCAGACAGACGATCAGTCCATTTAACTGAAAGCATCCATGAAAACCATACTATCTCTCTTACTGTGTGCGGCGTTCGCGTCTTCAGCCGTTGCGCAATCCATTATTGCCGGTCCCTACGTGCAGTATGCAACGAAGACGAGCATTGCGATCCTGTGGGAGACCGCCGACGAGGCGACGACAGTTGTCGAATACGGCGAGGCGCAGTTCCTGCGCGACAAAAAAGTCCCCGTGCCTCTGCCTAAGAAGATCGCGCCGGAGGGAGTACGCACGAGGTGACACTCACCGGACTGAAGCCGGAGCAGGAATATCTGTACCGCGTCACGTCCGTGCTGAAGGACGGAACCGCGCTCACGAGCGCAGTCTACACGTTCAAAACGGCCGTGAACGATTCGACGGCGTACACATTCGGGTTCGTCTCCGATACGCAGAACAATCCGCCGGTCTGGGGCAGGATCGCCCAACACCTGTTCAACGAACGGCCGAACTTCGTCCTCCACGGCGGCGACATCGTCGGCAATGGCGACAATAAAAAAGAATGGCTGGACGAATTCCTCAAGCCCGGGCATGTGCTCATGAGCCGGATACCGATGTACGCGGCGATCGGAAACCACGAGAACAACCACGAGCACTATTATCAGTACATGGCGAATCCCGCGCCCGAGGATTACTACACGTTCCGCTACGGCAGCGCGCAGGTCTTCATCATCGACGACAACAAGGATCTGGCGCCGGGGAGCGCACAGCGCGCGTGGCTTGAGAGGGAACTGTCCGCGTCGAAGGCCCGATGGAAATTCGCCGTGCATCATCATCCCCCGTATAATTCCGACGAGGATGATTACGGCAACGCGTGGCGCGGCGCCTCGACATACGGCGACACCGACGTGCGGACACTCGTGCCCCTGTACGAAAAATTCGGGGTCGACATCGTCTTCAACGGACACATACACGATTACGAACGAACGTTCCCGATCCTGGGCGACAGGACGGTTGAAAAGGGCGGCGTCGTCTATGTGACGGCCGGCGGAGGCGGAGGCGGCCTTGAAAATTATTCGCCGAACCGTTCGTGGTTCACGGCGAAGGTGCGGCGTGACCACCACTTCGTTCTCGTCGGAGTGAACGGCGGGACGCTGACGCTGCAGGCGATCGACAAGGACTGGCATCTCTTCGACACGTACACGATCAGGAAATGACCCATGACGACAACGGCGGCTGAACACGACGCGACGGAAGGGGATGTCAACGGTTCCGAGGCCCGCACGCAATGGCAGCACACGCATCTGAACGAGACGACGTACGAGCTGCTCAAACGCGACGAGGGTGCGTATCTGCACCAGGCGATGTCGACGCCCTGCCTGAACGTGCTCCGGGACTGCGACGGGATATACATCGAGGACATGCAGGGCAGGCGGTACATGGATTTTCACGGGAACAACGTGCATCAGGTCGGCTACAAGAACAGATTCGTCATCGACGCCGTCGTCGCGCAGCTGCGGGAACTTCCCTTCTCTCCGCGGCGGTACACGAACGTGCCCGCGATCCGGCTGGCGGAGAAGCTCGCATCGCTGGCCCCGGGGGACCTGGACAGGGTGCTGTTCGCGCCGGGCGGAACGAGCGCCATCGGCATCGCGCTCAAGCTTGCGCGCAGGGCCACCGGCCGATACAAGACGATCTCGATGTGGGATTCGTTTCACGGGGCGTCGCTCGACGCGATCTCCATCGGCGGCGAGTCGGCGTTTCGCCGCGGCATGGGACCGCTGATGCCGGGAACGGAACATGTGCCTCCGGCCGATCCGCATCATTGCCCGTTCAAATGCGGGGGCACATGCAACAATGCATGCGCCGACTACGTGGAGTACGTGCTGGAGAAAGAGGGGGATGTTGCGGCCGTCATTGCGGAGACGATCCGCAGCACACCGTACATTCCGCCGAAGGAATACTGGAAGAAGATCCGCGCCGCATGCGACAGGCACGGCGCGCTGCTGATTCTCGACGAGATCCCCCACGCCCTTGGCCGCACCGGGCGGATGTTCACGTGCGAGCATTACGACGTGGTTCCCGACATGCTCGTCATCGGAAAAGGGCTCGGCGGGGGCATCATGCCCATCGCCGCAGTGCTTGCGCGCAACGGTCTTAACGTCGCCGCAGACATCTCGCTCGGGCACTACACGCACGAGAAGAGTCCCGTCGCATGCGCCGCTGCTCTTGCCACGATAGAATTCATCGAGAGGGAGCGTCTCCTCGAACGCGCCGAGGAACTCGGCGCATATGCGTTGCGCCGGCTTGAGGAGATGAAGGAGAGGCACCCTCTCATCGGCGACGTCCGCGGACTCGGCCTGTTCCTCGGGATCGAACTCGTCACCGACCGCGCGACAATGGCGCGGGCGTGCCGTGAAGCGGAGGCGGTAATGTACGCCGCGCTCGGAAAAGGCCTGAGCTTTAAACTGACAATGGGAAACATCATCACACTCACACCGCCGCTGATCATTTCGAAAGAGGAACTGACGACGGCGCTTGCCATCATCGACGAATGCATAACGGACATCGAATGTTAAAAAACAGTATCTTGCTTGTATGTGTGTGTGCGACGCTCGCAACCGCACAGGAGGCGGCCCGCTACGCTCCACCGGCGCCGGCTGAAAAAATCAAAAACGTGATCTTCTTCATCGGCGACGGTATGGGGTTGGGGGAGATCGCTTCGACGGCGAGGAAATATCTCGGCCGCGGAAAATATCTCGCGCTGCAGCAGGCGCCGGTCACCGGACTGATCACAACGTATCCGGCCGACGCGGATATCACGGATTCGGCCGCCGGCGCCACGGCACTCTCCGCGGGATACAAGACGCGGAACGGCATGGTTGGCGTGTCGCCCGATTCCGTCGCGCACCGGACGATCATGGATGCAGCGATCGGAAAAAAAATGAGGACCGGCCTCGTCGTCACATCGGCGATCACCGATGCGACGCCCGCGGCGTTTGTCGCCAACGTCCCTGCGCGAAAACTGCAGACGGCCATCGCCGATCAGCTCATACACGGCTCGGTGAACGTGATGCTGGGAGGAGGCGCCGAATTTTTCCTTCCCGAGGGCGGCGGGGGAGAGCGCGTCGACGGAAGAAACCTTTTCTCGGAAGCAGGGGGTATCGGATATCAGGTCGTCAACGATTCAGCCGGCCTGCACGGGATCGCATCCGGCAATGTACTGGGAATATTTTCGAAGGGCGGCCTGCCGCGGACGCCCTCGCCGTCACTTGCGACGATGACGGCGAAGGCGCTGGAGCTGCTCAACGGCGGTGAACACGGCTTCTTCCTTGTTGTTGAAGGAAGCCAGATCGACTGGGGTGGTCACGCCAACGAATTCGGCTACATGACGCAGCAGCTCATGCAGTTCGACGCGGCGGTGAACGTGGGAATGACGTTCGCCAAAAAATTCGGGGAAACGCTTGTCGTCATCACAGCCGATCATGAAACCGGGGGAATTGCCCTGACGTCCGGTGCGACCGGCGGGGGCGAGTCGGATGTCACTTGGGCAACGACCGGCCACACGTCGATACCGGTGCCGCTCTTCGCATACGGACCCGGATCGCCGCGGTTCACGGGATTCATGGACAATACGGAGGTTCCGAAAATACTTGCGGCGCTCCTTCGATTCAACTTTCCTTTTTAACGGGTCGTCAACCACAACACAGCATCAGCGCGAGGACGGGTGTGATCGTATGAAAAAATTTTGTGTGCTGCTTGTACTGTTATACTGCGCGGCGTACGCGCAGCATGCCGGACAATGGATCGTCTCGGCGCCCGCTGGAGCGCTGCCGGCGAAGATCGCCATCGGCGGCACAACCGTCCTGCCGAATGGCAGGCTCATCACTCCGCGCGGCCGGACGATCAGGACGGCTCCGCATCCTTACGGGCTGGCCTTGAGCGGAGACGGCACGATCGCCGTCACAGCAAACTCCGGAACGAATCCGATCTCACTGTCGGTTATACGCGATCTGCTGTCGGATCATCCGATCGAAACACAAATCCCCCCGGGGAGCAAAACCGACAAGGGCATCCTCGCGTCGGTGTTCATGGGGATCGCCGTATCGCCGGACAACAGGACCGTGTACGCGGCGGGCGGGCAGGAAAACAAGATCTACTGTTTCGACGTGCAGAGCGGCGCGCCGCTCGGCGGCATCGACTGCTCCTCGAACGAAACCGGTTTCGATCCGGCCCACGGATACATCGGCGACCTCGTCATGACGCGTGACGGCTCTACGATCTATGCCGTCGATCAGATCAACTTCAGGGTTGTCGAGGTCGATGTCGCGGCCAAAAAACTTGTCCGCAGCATAAAGGTGGGAAGATATCCCTTCGGCATCACACTGTCGCCCGACGAGACATCCCTCTTCGTCGCGAATGTGGGGATGTACGAATACAAGCTCCTGCCCTCGGTCGACGCGAAGAACCTTCCCGGTACCGCGCTGAACTATCCGACATCCGCATATCTATCGAAGGAGTCGGTCCAGGGGTATCGCAACGATTCTGCGGATGTGCCCGGATTGGGCGAGGCGAATGTTCCCGAATCGTTTTCGGTATGGAAGATCGATCTCCGGGAGAAACAGCATCCGCGGGTCACGGCCAAAATCAAGACCGGCATCCTCGTGGGACAGATGGTCGACGGCATACCGGCCGTCGGCGGATCGAGTCCGAATTCCGTCGTTGCGACGAACGACTTCGTCTTCGTGAGCAACGGGAACAACGACTGCATTTCGGTGATCGACACGCACGGCGATTCGCTCGTTGCGAATGTGTTCATCAAGCCGGACGTACGGCTGGGAAAATATCGCGGCATCATTCCCTTCGGACTCGCCCTGTCGCCCGATCAACGGCGATTGTACGTCGCCGAATCGGGCATCAACGCCGTCGGCGTCGTAGACGTGCAGACGCGGAAGATCATCGGCCACATACCGACGGGCTGGTTCCCGGCGAAGGTGAAGGTGACGCCGGACGGCAGGAAACTCATCGTGACGAGCGCGAAGGGGTACGGGAGCGGACCGAACGGCGGCCCGGTATTCGCCGTGTCCGGCGAGGGAAGCGGCATCGGGGGCCTGATGAAAGGGGCCGTGTCGATCATCGACATTCCCGGCGACGACGCATTGAGGAATGAAACGCGGCAGGTGATGGACAATAATTTTCATTTTACACCGCTCGCATCGAAGCACACGGACGACGGCAATCCCATCCCGTCGTTCAACGGCGGCGGGAAGTCGCCGATCAAATACATCGTGTTCATCTCGAAGGAGAACCGGACGTACGATGAGATCTTCGGGCAGCTGAAGAACGGGAACGGGGAGCCGTCGCTTGCACGGTACGGATACGGCGCCACATTTTCGAACGAGAAGAAGACGCGCACTGTCGACAAGGCCGATGTGATGATCAATCATTTGCGCCTCGCGGGACGTTTTGCGATCGCGGATAATTTTTACTGCGACTCGGACCATTCGGCCGACGGACACCGGTGGCTCGTGAACACGTATCCGAACGAGTGGGTCGAAACGAGCGTCACCGCGGCGTATGGGGGCAACCGCTCGGGGCGAACGAATTCGAAGGCGCCCGGCGCGCTTTCCTTCGTCGGCTCCAGCGGCGCCATCTATCCCGAGGATTATAATGAAGCCGGATCGATGTGGGAGCATCTCGAGAGGAACGGCAAGGACTTCTTCAATTTCGGGTTCGGCCTGGAACTGAATCCCGCGTATGCGGAGAATGCATTTAAGTATACGGGCGTGAAATATGTCGTCAACTATCCGCTGCCCAGGCCGCTGTTCACGCGATCCTCGAAGATCTACGCCACCTATAACATGGGAATACCGGATCAGTTCAGGGTCGATATGTTTCTGAAGGAGTGCGGCGACAGATGGATGGGAACGGGGAACGAGCTCCCGGCCGTGCTGACGATCATCCTTCCGAACGACCACGGATCGGGGGAACGGCCCGACGACGGGTACCCGTTCAGGGAAAGTTATATGGCCGACAACGATCTCGCCCTCGGGCGCACCGTGGAATACCTTTCCCACACTCCATACTGGAAGAACATGGCCATCGTCGTCACGGAGGACGATCCGCAGGGAGGGGTGGACCATGTCGATGCGCACCGAAGCGTGCTCATGGTCATCTCGCCGTTCGCGAAAAAAAATTACGTCGGCCGTCAGCATTACAGTTTCGGAAGCATCTTCAAGACATTCTGGAACATCCTCGGGATCCCGTATTTGAATCAATTCGATGCGGGTGCGACGGATCTGAGGGACATGTTCACGAACGAACCGGATTACACGCCGTATAACGCGGCCCCGGTGGACGTGCGTGTGTTCGATCCGCAAAAAGCGCTGGACCCGCTGGATGAACGTTTCAACTGGAAGGCGGTCATCGACACCCCGGTCATCGACGACCCGAAGGACATGCTGAACGACAGCAGGAAATTTGACGAGCGTCGGAAGGGCAAGGAGTAGGGGCCCGCACACCGCCGTGATCACGCGGGGGGCATAGACGCTGCGCGGCTCCCGGCCGCTTCGGGTGTGTCTCCGAGGATCATGGCCAGGGCGATGCCGACGATGATCCAGACGATCTCCTTCGAGCGCTTGACGACGATGAATGCCGCGGCAAGGATGGCGGCGTTCGGGACGTTGTACATCTGCAGTGCGGATGCATACCCGGCGTCCATCACGCCGAGTCCGCCGGGAAATATGAACGCGATCGAGCGCACGAGAGAAATGACAGGCTCGAAGAGCATCGTGCCGGTGACGGGGATCGCCGCACCGAGCGCGAGGAGGATGAGGAAGGTTTCAAGCAGTTCAGTCATCCAGTTGCAGAAAAAGAAGCCCATGGATGCGAGGACGTCCTGTCGGCGGCTGCGCAGCACATCGTGAAGCAGTGCGTCTGTTTCGATGAACATGTGCCTGTGTGCGCGCAGCGCTTCGCGCACTCGCTTCGACGGCAGCCGCGTGAGCAGTGTGAAGACGGACAGGCAGAGGGTTCCCTTCATCATCCAATATGCCATCGATGCGAAGAGTGCGAAGAGGACAACGGCGAGAACTCCTCCGATCAGTTCGAGAGATCCCGCATTCGCCACCCCGTGCATGAGAATTCCCAGCACCACTGCCGTGCCGATGTAGAACACCTGGGCGGTCCCCATGAAGAGCTTTCGCAGCAGAAGACTGGAGACGGCCTGTGATGAATCGATGCGGAACAGTTTCCGCGACAGCAGCACCTTGACGCTGTCTCCGATGACCGCGCCTGCGGGAATGAATCGGTAGAATGATTCGCCGGCTATGTGAACGGCAAGGAGCCTGTAAAAGGGAATGCCGCGGCCCGACGACGGCATCAGCCGGCGCCATCCAAGGACGTCGAAGATGGACCCGAGCAGGTAGACCGCGGCGATACCGGGGAATGCATAGCCGATGCCCGAGACGGCGTGAACGACCGCATCGACGTCGACATCGCGGAACACCAGTGCCAGCAGCGCCAGCCCCGCGATGATAAACATCCCTCGTACCACGAATTTTCTTGTGTTCATAGAAACGATCAAAAAAGTACCGCCCTGCCGGTTGTTAGGGGAAGCCGCTTAGAGTTGTTGGATCCGCTTCTGCATGTCGACGAGCCGCGCCCTGTCGCTGGCGATGACGGGTTTCAGCCGGACCGCATCGAGGAAGACAGTCTTCGCCTCCTCATCCTTCCCCCAATCGAGATAGAGCAGGCCGAGTTCGTANNNNGTAGCGGTGCCGGATGACGCCGGGTGCGAGGGCCGTCGCCGTGCGGAGCGCCCGTTCGGCCTCGGTATATCCGCCCTCCGGAAGTTTGCCGATGAGCACCGTGGCAAGCTGCCGTTCAACCCATCCCACGTTGCCCAGGCTCCGAAACAGCGTCCCTTCAATGGAGTATGCGACATCATTGCGAGGATCGAGACGGATCGCCTCTTCGACCTCGGCTTTGATGCGATGGGCGATGCGGATCTGCGACCGCACACCCTCGCCGATCGCCACATAGCCGAGCGCGATCGCCAGCCACGTGCGGGCATCGCTGCTGCGCGGATTCAGTCGGACGGATTGTTCCGCCGCCTGCATCGCCAGTTTGTACGCCTCGGCCTGTTCGGAGACCGGGGCGACGTCCGCCTTGCAGACGATCGAACGGGCCAGCTTCCACCGGGCCTCCGCATCGTCGGCCGTCATTTTCAGGGCCGATTCATAGCAGTGGATGGCGTCGTCGTACTGTTCGCGTTCGAACGCCCTGTCGC
>JFJP01030230.1_pt1 | contig 13300 bp, 18 predicted proteins | sample 431651 | NCBI WGS metagenome assembly JFJP01 (sample SAMN02602958, study PRJNA72255) | Microbial mat metagenome, whole genome shotgun sequencing project. | biome: fresh water; feature: sink hole; material: water; isolation source: purple microbial (photo- and chemosynthetic) mats found in...
CCGACGCCCGTCGCCCGGATGGCGTTTTTCAAGGTTCGTTGCCTAATCATGTCAGGTCCCCCAACACATCAATTAATCTGGTGCATGACGGCGCGCGCTCCTCATGCGTTGCGGTAAAGATACCGCATTTCGTGGTTATATTGCAACTTTTGTTTCCATTTCACAACTGAATTTGTTGCTAACTTGCGAAAGTCGAGATCCAGTTTCCTCAGTGATCCCTGCTCCTCATGCCCCAGTGGTGCCTTTTTCAGCATCTCTCGGTACTACCGCAGTGATGCTTCCTGCTGCCCGCCAGACGGTAATAGTCTACTGTCCGTGCTCCCCATCCATGATTTGTGTTACGTTAGCACCAAAAAAGTCAAAAACAACAAATTTGATAATGCAAGTCTGATCGCTAAAAACGATTATATTCCCGCCAGGGCAACGGGTTTCGATTGCCGCCATAGCCACACCATATCTATAGCGAAGGACAGCGTCAGTACGCCTAATGCCCCGGCGGCCAGCCAGGCCGAAACTGGCGGAATCAATGGCGGTGTCAGGCACAACGCCAGAACCGCGGTTTGCATCACGCACACGGTTTGCCGACGGCGACGCGGCGGTAATGGCGCATTCAACCAGGGCTGCCATCCACCCAGCGCCACGAAAATGTAGCGTAATGCCCCGGAGAGCAGGACCCAGACGCCCGCCTTGTCGAATTGCCAGACCAGCGCTGCCAGAATCAGAATCAAAAAAGCATCGACTTCCATATCAAACCGGGCACCGAATGGACTGTGCATCCCACTGCGCCGCGCCAACCAGCCATCCACGCCATCCAGCAGCAGCGCCATTCCCGCCAGCGCCGCCAGCAATCCGGCCAGTTCCGGCATCTGTGCGGGTTGCCCGATCAGTCCCGCCAACAGCGCCGCGATACCGGCGCGCACCAGCGTAATGGCGTTAGCTGCGCCGAAACGGGTCAGTGGTTGATGCAGGTGCAGAAAGGGACTCAGGGCCAGCAGGAATCCGGTGAAAATAGCGAGCGATTGAACCGTTATACTGGCGGGCAACTGGAAAATCCGGGCAAGGGTCCAAGCGCTGCCTGTCAGTAACAGCAGCGCCGGGAGGATATGCAGCAGCGTACTGAAGATCAGCGCACGGTTCATCAGTGCCCCAGTTTCTGGTGACTCACTGGCTATTCACAGGATTCCAAATCCCCGGCCTGAATGGTGGCCAGTCGTGACAGGACTCTTTCGAGTTCGCTTAGCCCCCCGGACAGACTTTGGTTGAGCAGCTTGTCCAACAACGGTTCCGGCAGATGAATGGCCGCCGCCTGAATTTGCCCCACCAATTCGGCTAACCGGGTGGCATGGCGCTTCCCGTCAGCCGCCCATTGCTGGATTTGCGCCGCCGCCCGGACTGAGGATTGCTGATCGATGCGGTCCGGGAGATGGGTCCGTAATTCGACCACCTCACGGCCAAACTGGTGGCTGAGGTTGCGCAACTCATCCAGCGGTTGTTGAATGGCGTCGGGCGTGCGGTTGTGCAAAATATCGCTGGCGCTCATCAACACGGTGAGCGGGGTGGCTAATTCATGGAGTAAAGCGCGTACCGCTGAGGTGATCGCCATACTGGTCCCTCCGGTTGCCTGAAAGTATCCACAGGATAGAAACGATATGAGCATAGCTGAATTTCAACACGCTCGAGCTTTTTGGTTGACGGCACCCGGTTGTGGCGAATTACGCCGGGAAGGTCTGCCATTCACCGGGCCGGATGAGGTGCAAGTACGAACGCGGTATAGCGCCATCAGTCGTGGCACCGAGAGCCGGATTTTTCGCGGCGAGATGCCACCGAGTCAATACGCGGCGATGCGTGCACCGTTTCAGGACGGCGAACTTCCCGGACCGGTAAAATACGGTTATTGCAATGTAGGCTTCGTTGAAATTGGGCCGCCGGCGCTGCTGGGGGAAACCGTCTTCTGCCTGTATCCGCATCAGGATCGCTATGTCGTTCCCGCTGCTGCCGTGACGCCGGTGCCGCTAACGATTCCCGCGGGACGGGCGGTACTGGCGGCGAATCTGGAAACGGCGCTGAATGTGTTGTGGGACGCCGCGCCGCGATTGGGTGACCGGATCACCGTGATCGGTGCCGGGGTAGTGGGCTGTTTGAGCGCCTGGCTGGCCGGACAATTGCCGGGTTGCCCGGTGCAATTGGTGGATATTGACCCCGGCAAAGCCCGTATCGCCCAATCCCTCGGGGTGCGCTTTACCTTGCCAGAAGCCGCAGAAGGTGGGCAGGATATCGTCATTCATGCCAGTGGCGCGCCTGCCGGACTGGCGACCGCGCTGCATCTGGCCGGCTTTGAGGCAACCGTGGTGGAAGCAAGCTGGTTTGGTGCGCAGTCGGTCCCGCTCCCATTGGGTGAAGACTTTCATGTCAAACGCCTTAAAATACGCAGTTCTCAGGTCAGCCAGATCGCGACGGCTCAACGCAGCCGCTGGAACTTTTCACGGCGGATGGCGACCGTCATGGCATTGCTGGATGATCCGGTTCTGGATGGATTGATTAGCGGTGAAAGTTCATTCGAGGACTTGCCGCAGACCCTGGCCGAATTGAGCCGGAATCCATCCGGCGTATTGTGTCATCGCATTGTTTACTAAGTGCTTACCACCCGGAATTTTCCCATGTACACCGTTTGCGTCCGTGATCATTTCATGATCGCCCACAGCTTTCAGGGGGCTGTTTTTGGCCCCGCTCAGAAGATGCATGGGGCGACCTACGTCGTCGATCTGGAACTGCGTCGTCCCGACCTCGACCCTGACGGCGTCGTCGTGGATATTGGCAAGCTCAGCGACAGTCTGCGGGCGGTGCTGGCCGCATTGAATTACCGCAATCTCGACCAGACCCCGGAGTTTGCTGGACGCAATACCACGACCGAGTTCCTGGCGCGGGAGATTTTCGACCGCATGGCGGTATGTATTGAGGAGAGGCAACTGGGACCCAACACGGCTGAGCTGAGTTCCATGCGCGTCACCCTCCGCGAATCCCATGTCGCCTGGGCATCCTATGAGGGCGTACTGTCTTGAGCGCTGCGCATTTTCTGATTCCCGGTGATCCGAATCGACGCACCGGCGGCACGATTTACGACCGGCGCATCATGGCCGGGTTGGAATATCTGGGGTGGCAAGTTGGCCTGCATTCGCTGGACGCCACCTTTCCCATGCCGACGCCCGCCGCGCTGGATGAAGCCGACGCCGTATTGACGGGTTTGCCGGACCAAGCGCTGACGATCATCGACGGCCTGGCGCTGGGCGCGATGCCGGAGGTCGTGGCGGCTCACCGGGAGCGCTTGCGGCTGGTCGGGTTGGTCCATCACCCGCTGGCGCTGGAAACCGGTTTGCATGAGGCACAACGCCAACAATTATTCGTCAGTGAGCGTGAGGCGTTGCGTTCGGTGCGGCAGATCATCGTGACCAGTCCCAGTACGGTGCGGGCGTTGGCGGATTACGCGATTGCGCCGGAACAGTGTGCCGTGGTGCTGCCCGGTACTGATCCGGCCCCATTGGCGGTTGGCTCCAGCAGTGACGAAACGGTGTTGCTGTGCGCGGCCAGTCTGACGCCCCGCAAGGGTCATGCGGTCTTGTTTGAGGCGCTGGCGCAACTCAGGAAATCTGACTCCCCTCGCCCTATGGGAGAGGGGTTGGGGGTGAGGGGAGACTGGCGGTTGCGTTGTGCGGGCAGCGAGGCGCATGACCCGGTGACCGCCGCAGCCTTGCGCAAGCAGGTTGAGGATTTGGGGTTGACTGACCGTGTGGAGTGGCTGGGCGAGTTGGGAACCGCTGATCTACAGACTGCGTACCAGCAGGCCGACGGGTTTGTGCTGCCGTCCTTCCATGAGGGCTATGGCATGGTGCTGGCCGAGGCGCTGGCGCGAGGTTTACCGATTATTAGCACTACCGCTGGTGCGATTCCCGACACCGTGCCAGCAGATGCCGGGCTACTGGTTCCACCTGGCGATGCGACCGCATTGGCTGAAGCCCTGGCGCGCTTCATGGACGAGCCGGGATTGCGGGAACGGCTGGCGGCTGGCGCTCGATCCGCCCGGCTGACGTTGCCGGATTGGCCGACTGTCAGCGCCCAGTTCGCTAACGTGCTGGAAGCGGCAGCGGCGCGATGAGCGGCTTTTCCCCGGAGTGGCTGGCGCTGCGCGAACCGGTCGATGCGGCTTCACGCCATGCGGAACTGACCACCCTGCTCCTCGACTGGCGGCGTTCCAGGTGGGGTGAACAACGGCTGTCAGTGCTGGATCTCGGCAGCGGCACCGGTGCGAACTGTCGATTTTTAGCGCCACGGCTCGGTGGAGATCAGCACTGGCGACTGGTGGATCACGATCCCGCATTACTGGCGCACAGTGCAGCGTTGCCGGGTTCCGTGGAACGGCAATCGCTGGATCTGGCTCACGATTTGGAGCAACTCGATTTCCAGGTCGTGCAACTGGTCACGGCCTCCGCCCTGATCGATCTGGTGTCCGCAGAATGGCTGGAACGGCTGGCCCGACGCTGTCAGGACGTCCAGGCGGCGGTGTTGATCGTCCTGACCTATGACGGAACTATCGTCTGGGAACCCGTGTTGGATGGCGACGCAACCGTTGCTGAGTGGGTGAATCGGCATCAACGCACGGATAAAGGGTTCGGACCCGCGCTGGGTCCAGAGGCCGCGCCCACGTTCAAAACCTTGCTGGAAGCGCGGGGCTATCAAGTGGACCTACAACCCAGCCCTTGGGTGTTAGCCCCGGAACAGGCCGCGATGCAGACCGCGTTGCTGGCAGGCTGGATCGCGGCGGTTCATGAAATTGCGCCAGATACCGGGACGTGGCTGGAGGACTGGGCGATCCAACGGCGCAGACTGATTGCCCAGAGCCAATCCCGCCTACAGGTCGGCCACTGGGACTTGTTCGCTACTGACCGTCAACTCTGTATCCCATCGATATAGCCGACTGCGCCCGCCCCGATATTCGCGGCGTTGGCTTCGTCGGTATCAATATGCATGGCCAGGCGGAAATCCGGATGCACACGCACCCGCACGTCGCCGAAGATCAGCTCGCGGTCGCCTTCCACCCGCACCCGCACCCGATGTCGGTCGCGCAGGCCGAATTGCAGCGCGTCTTCCGGCGACATGTGAATGTGCCGCAATGCGCAAATCACCCCCTTGTCCAGAACCACGGTTCCGACCGGTCCTTCCAGCGTCAGACCCGGACTTTGCTCAACATCGCCCGACTCGCGGATCGGCGGCAAAATGCCCAGTTTGAACTGTTCGGTCATGGCGATTTCCACCTGGGTCTGCTTACGCGCCGGGCCAATCACCCGCACCCGATCCACCCGCCCGCGGGGACCGACCAGATTCACCTGTTCCTTGCAGGTAAATTGTCCCGGCTGGGATAACGCGATATCCGGGGTCAACTGATGGCCAGAGCCAAACAGCGCGTCCACATCGGCCTGCGCCAGATGGACGTGATGCGCCGACACTTCAATCGGGATCGGCGCTTTCTCATGCTGATGAATGATCGCGTCGATGAAGTGGCTGGACAGGGTGTGCAAGGTTTCCCGGGCGATCATCCGTTCCTCATCGCTGGGGATCACCAGAATCCGCACCGGCGAATCATCAGTGGCGATATCGCACGTTTGCCCGTCCTGAACGGCGCGATTCTTCGCCTCATCAATGACCACGCCCAACCGGCGCAACCCCTGACAACTCATGCTCCGCACGCCCGCGCTGCCCTGCCCAATGCCGCCGGTAAATACGACAGCGTCCAGACCGCCCATCACCGCCATGTACGCGCCGATATACTTGCGGATGCGGTAGCAGAAGGTCTTAAACGCCAGCAACGCTTGCGGATTGCCGTCACGGGCGGCGGCTTCGATGTCGAGCATGTCGTGCGACACGCCGGACAGTCCCTGCAAACCGCCCAGCCGATGGATCATGTCGTCCAGCGCATCACGATCCAGATGATGCGCCGCCATCACCTGCAACAGCGCCCCCGGATCGATGTCGCCGCACCGTGTACCCGAGATCAGACCTTCTGCTGGCGTCATGCCCATGCTGGTATCGACGGAACGCCCATGATCGACCGCACAGAGGGAGGCGTCATGGCCGAGATGACAGGAGATGATCTCCAGTTCGTTGTAGGGACGCCTGAGAAATTGCGCGGCCTTGAGCGCGACATAAGCGTGCGACAGGCCATGAAAGCCATAGCGCCGCACCCGATCCTGTTCGTAGTAGTGGTAGGGCAATCCGTACAAATAGGCGTAAGACGGCAAGGTATGATGAAACGCCGTGTCGAATACCGCGACGTGTGGAATCTGTGGAAACCGTCGCCGGGCTTCCTGGATCACCCGCAGATTGACCGGATTTTGTAGCGGGGCAAACCGGGCCAGTTCCTGGATTTGGTCTACAACCGCGTCGGTGATGAGCACCGGCCCCTCAAACAGTTCCCCGCCATGCGCGACCCGGTGACCGATAGCGGTAATGTCGGCCAGGCCGGTGGGAAGCGCGGTCTGCAATTCGGTAACCAGTGCCGAAAACGCTTCCGGGTGAGCGCCGCCGGGTAGTTCGCGGGATCGGGTTTCGCCACGGAACTGCCAGGTATGAGTCATGCCGTCATCGCCAATCCATTCGATGCGCCCGACAATATCGTTGGCGTCGTCAGCCGTATCGTAGAGGTGGTATTTCAATGACGCTGAGTCGCTGCTGATGACCAGCAACATTTCCGGCTTATCGCTGTGCAGTTTCAATCCGTAGGGATCCGTGCTGCTCCTGAGCGCCGAAGACTCCAGATCCTTGCGGGTATCCGCGGTTCCCAGTTGGCGTGACCGCTCGGAGATCATTTTCGACAGCAACCGGATCGCTGGCGGATGCGTCACCAGCACGGTGGAGAACAGTGCCTGGGGGATGAGGAGCGCCTGACAGCGGGTCACGCCAACGATATCGGCCATGCGCTTGTCGCCGGTCATCACCGCCATTTCCCCGAAAATGTCGCCGGGTTTCAGCGTACCGAGCGGGTGGATTTGGCCGCGGTCATCGGTATAGGACGCATTGGCAACGCCCTCAACCAACACCCCAAAGAACCGACCCTCTTCGCCAAATTTAACAATCGCTTCGTGGGGTTCAAAGGTGGTCACCGGTGAAGCACTCACCAGCGATTCCAGTTTGTCTACGGGAAAATCCGCAAAGAGCGGAACCTGTTGCCGCAGGAAGGCAATAAGGCGCTCAACATTGATCTCGGTCATTGAGGTATTTCTCCTTACAAAATAGTCAATTACGCAGCGTCGACTGCAACCGGGTCGCCTGAACCAGATTGCGCACCGCCGGATCAAACACCAGTCCGATTTTAAACAAGCGGGTCATCAACCACGCAACCGGCAATCGAACAGCACGTCCTGACCCATGCCGTAGCGGCGACACGGGGGACGCAAGCCCTGGGATAAATCTTCAATCACCGGCAAAGTGATACCGGGGCGTCCGGAACCGATGATCAGGGGGGCGATGGCAATTTGCAGTCGGTCCAGTAGACCCGCTTGCAGAAAAGCCGACACGGTCAGACCGCCGCCTTCAATAAAGATCCCGAACAGACCACGTTGATGCAGTTGCCGCAGCACCTCAGCGAGGGGTAATTGTGAGCCGTCGCCCGGAACGCCGATCACCTCAACCTGACCCAGTCCCGGCTGATCCGCCAGCGCTTCGGCGCACACCAGTACCGTCGGCGCTATGCCATCCTGGAACAAGCGATGTTCAGGAGACAGGCGGCGGCGGGGATCAAGGACAACGCGCACCGGATGCGGACCGGCAACCCGTCGGGTGGTCAACTGCGGATTGTCGCATTCCACCGTGCTGGCCCCGACGATGATGGCATCGCAGAGGGCGCGCAGCCGGTGCAAATGGGTCAGGTTTTCAGAACCGTTAATGTGGCAGGACGCGCCGTTCACGGTCGCAATGCGCCCATCCAGACTTTGACCGAGATGCGCGAGAGTAAAAGGTCGGGTTCGGCAGGCCAGCGCCAGCGGCAGGTAGAGGTCCAGTAGTTCCGCGCCCGCTTCGGTCACGGGAATCCGCGCCGTCCAGGAACCATCATCGGCGATGTCAAGGAGCGGTGCGCCGTGGTTCAGCCCAATCTCCAGGCGTGGAGGTAGCGTCGCCAGCGTTCGCCAAATCCGGCGCACTTCCAGCAGCAGCGCCCAGCCGCTTTCCAGATCAATAATGGCCGGATCAGTGGTCATGCGGGGGATAACCGGGCGTAGATGTCACCCGAATTTCCGGCAGAAAGGAGCCGCTGCAACTGCCCATCCATCGCCCTGGCATCCAGCCAGTGCACCGACTGCAAGCATTGCGCTTCGCCAACCGACCAGTTGAATTGGTACGTTCCCAAGGTCGCCAGATAGGCGACACCCTCCCGCGCCGCTTCCAGACAGGCGGGCAAATATTCAAAGGACAAGGCGGGAATCGGTTGCGATAAGCCTTTCAGCACCGCCAATTCATAACCCTCCACGTCGATTTTGCAGAATGCAGGGAGTCCGTAACCGGCGATCAGTTCATCCAGCGTCGTCACCGTGACCGCAACGCGCTCATTCCAGCGCACGGTCGCAAACCCTCGCTCCTGTTGCACGGTGGCAATCCAGGCGGGCGACAACGTGGTGACGGTGGGGGTGCGGGAACTGATCAGCAATTCTGCAACGCCCGGTGCTGCGCCGACGGCTTGTTGAACCAAGGTAATTTGGGATTGGTTGCCAAACCAGCGCCGCAGCAGCGCCATGCACTCCGGTTGCGGCTCCACGGCAATGATCCGGGCGCCCAGCGGCGTCCAAGCCCGCAAGCGACTACCAACGTGGGCACCAATGTCAAAGCAGAGATCGCCGGGGCGGATGAATGGCGCGTAAAACCGGGTCAGGCGGCGGCGGCGAAACGGAATGGCGTGGTACATCAGCACCGAACGCAGCAATCCCCACTGCCGTTCAAGACCGAGCCGGATGTTCACGGGTCAGTCGCCAACCCGGCGAAAATCGATCAACTTCCGATCGTCGCCAAACCGCATCTCGAACCGGCCATTGATCCCGTCCAGCGTGACAAAGCGCCGCAGCCATTGCGCCGGAAACTGAATCCGTCGCCCGTCGCTGGCCCGCACAACGACTTGGCGGGCGACGCCCTCATAGTAGCTGCGCATCTGTTCGGCGGTCAGCGAGAGGCGAAAGTGTACGGTGTCCATCGGCAAATTCCTGCCCGTCCCGCTCGTTCACGGTTCCTGCACGGAAGCCGCAGTGGCTTGAGCAGCGCGGCGGCGCAGCAGCAGACGCGAGATAAAGATGCCCACTTCAAACAGCATCCACATCGGTATGGCCAGCAGGGTCTGCGAAATGACGTCCGGCGGGGTCAACACCATCCCGACGACGAAAGCGCCAACGATAATGTAGGGACGTTTGGCGGCCATGGCGTCAGGGGAGAGAATGCCCAATAGCGCCAGAATGACCGTCGCCACCGGTACCTCGAACGCCACCCCGAAGGCAAAGAAAATCGTCATCACGAAATCAAGATAGCGGTTGATGTCGGTCATCACCGCGACGCCTTCTGGTGCCGTGGTGGTAATGAAACCGAAGAAGATCGGCATGATCAGGAAGTAGGCGAAAGCCATGCCGCAGTAAAACAGGATCGTGCTGGAGAACAGGACTGGAATCGCCATCCGCTTTTCGCGCCGATACAGGCCGGGCGAGACGAACGCCCACACCTGATAGAGCACCCACGGCATGGTGACGAACACCGCCAGAATCAGGGTAAATTTGAGCGGCGTCAGGAATGGCGACAGCACATCAATCGCAATCATGCTGCTGTTGGCGGGCATGTGGCGGGTCAACGGCCCGGCCAGGGCGCTATAAATGGGGTTGGCGAACGGCGACATGGCCACGAACACCAGCAGGATGCCGCCCACCATGCGCAGCAAACGGGTGCGCAATTCCAGCAGATGACTGATAAACGGCAGTTCGCGGTCGGCGTCGGACACGGGTCAATTCACAACAGGCGGTGGGGGAGAAGCGGGTTTTTCCAAATTGATCAATCCCCCCTGCCCCCGGTTTTCAAAGGGGGGTGGCACTTTCTCTAACACCCCTTTTTCAAAGGGGGGTGGCGAAGCCGGGGGGATTTCGCTGGCCGGGGAGTCAGCCACCGGCGGTTGCCAATCAGGCGGCGGTGGGGCAGAAACGGCGCCGGGTCGCCAGCCGGGCGGCGGACCGGGATCATCAAATTCGGCCTGAATATCCCGCTCAATCGCTTGAACCTGACTGGTTAAGTCCTTCTTGATGTCGTCGATGTCGGTCAGTTGAACCTGCTGGCGCAGTGACTGCTTGATCTCTTCCAGATGCAGTTCACGATCAACCTCGGCCTTGACATCAGCGACCATCCGCCGCGCCTTGCCCAGCCACATCCCGGCAGTCCGTGCCAGTCCCGGCAGGCGCTCAGGGCCGACCACGATCATGGCCACGACGCCAACCAGGACCATTTCCCAGAAGCCGATTTCAAACATGGGGGCGCAGTCCGAGCCTTAAACCTTGTCCCGTTCCTTAACCAGCGGATCGGCGACACCTGCCGTCCGTTCCTGGGTAGCGGCCTGTTCGAGCTTTTTCGGATCTTCCTCGGCGGTTTCGGGTTTGCTGCCTTCCTTCATAGAATCACGGAAACCACGGATGGCCGAACCCAGATCGGAGCCGAGATTACGCAGCCGACTGCCGCCGAACAGGACGAGGACGATAACCAGAATCAGGGCGAGTTCCCAAATACTGAAATGCATGATGGTGGACCTTGAAGGGAAGTAGGAGAGATAGCGTTTTAGTCGGCGGGGCGTGCGGCTTTTTCGACCAGGCCGGAGGTGCCGACCCGGCGTTGCAGTTCATTCAGCACGGCGTCCGGCCCCAGACCTTGATGGGCGAGCATGACCAGGGTGTGAAACCATAAATCAGCGGTTTCGCGCACCAAGGGTTCGGGGTCGCCGTTCTTGGCGGCCAGCAGGGTTTCCGCGGCTTCCTCGCCGACCTTTTTCAAAATGGCATCCAGTCCCTTGGCGTACAACCGGGCGACATAGGAACTGTCAGGATCAGCGTGCTTGCGCGCTTCCAGAGTCGCTGCCAGTTCACGCAGAATCTGGTCGCTCATGCGCCGTAAATCTCGCGGGGGTCTTTGATGACGGGATCCACCGCGACCCATTGACCGTCGCGCAATTCCTCGAAAAAGCAGCTTTGCCGCCCGGTATGACAGGCGATGCCGCCGATTTGTTCGATGTCCAGCAGCAGCACGTCGGCGTCGCAATCCAGGCGGATGTGCTTGATCTTCTGGGTATGGCCGGAGCTTTCGCCTTTGTGCCAAATCTGTTGCCGGGAGCGCGACCAGTACACGGCTTCGCCGCATTCAACGGTGCGTTGCAATGATTCCCGGTTCATCCAGGCCATCATCAGCACCCGGCCACTCTGGGCGTCCTGGGCGATAGCGGGAACCAGCCCGTCCGCTGTCCATTTAATCTGATCCAACCAGTTTTCAGTCATGGGTGTTCTCGTGTTCACAATCTGACTTCAATGCCCCGCGCCTGCAGGTGGCGCTTGGCTTGTTCAATCGTGTATTCAGCGAAGTGGAAAATACTGGCGGCCAGCACGGCGTCGGCCTTGCCGAACAGCACGCCATCGGCCAGATGATCGAGCGTTCCCACGCCGCCGGAAGCGATCACGGGAATGCTCACCGCTTCGCTGATGGCGCGGGTCAGTTCCAGATCAAAGCCGCGTTTGGTGCCGTCACGATCCATGCTGGTCAGCAGAATTTCCCCAGCGCCATAGTCGGCCATGCGCCGCGCCCATGCAATGGCGTCAATGCCGGTCGGTCGGCGGCCGCCGTGGGTGAAAATTTCCCAGCGCGGCGATGGTTCCCCCCTCACCCCCAACCCCTCTCCCACCAGGGGGAGAGGGGAGACAGATTTGGCGTCAATGGCGACGACGATGCATTGATTGCCGAAACGTTCGGCAGCTTCGCGGACGAACTCGGGACGGGCAATGGCGGCGGTGTTGATGGAGACTTTATCCGCGCCAGCGTTGAGCATCCGCCGCACATCGTCCAGGGTGCGAATGCCGCCGCCCACTGTCAGCGGAATGAACACCTCGCTGGCCACCTGTTCAACGACATGCACCATCGTTTCCCGGTCGTCAGAACTGGCGGTAATGTCCAGAAAGGTGATTTCGTCAGCGCCTTCCTGATCATAGCGGCGGGCAATTTCCACCGGGTCGCCAGCGTCGCGGATCTCTACGAACTTGACGCCCTTGACCACCCGGCCACGATCCACATCCAGGCAGGGGATGATGCGCTTGGCTAATCCCATTTTAATAACTACTCCACGGCTTCCGCCAAGCGCTGCGCTTCTGCCAGATCGATCACGCCATCGTACAGCGCCCGACCGATGATCGCGCCCATAATGCCTTCACTCTCAACCGCGCACAGCGCCCGCACATCGTCCAGGGTGCTGACCCCACCGGAGGCAATGACCGGAATCCCGATGGCCTGCGCTAATCGGACGGTGGCCTCGATGTTGACACCCTGCATCATGCCGTCGCGGCCAATGTCGGTGTAAATAATCGCTTCCACGCCGTCGCGTTCAAAGGTCTGCGCCAGGTCGATCACGTTGTGCTTGGACAACTTGGACCAACCGTTCGTGGCGACTCGTCCATCCCTGGCGTCCAAACCGACGATAATGTGGCCGGGATACTCCAGGCAGATATCGTTGATGAAGTGCGGTTCCTGCACCGCCTTGGTGCCGATGATGACGAACTGAACGCCAACGCTCAGGTATGTCTCCACCGTCGCTTCATCGCGGATGCCGCCGCCCACCTGAATGGGCAGGTCGGGGAACGTCTGAGCAATCTGGCCGATGACCTGAGCATTCACCGGTTGACCGGCGAACGCGCCATTCAAATCCACCAGATGCAGGCGACGTGCGCCGGCCTTCACCCAACGCTCGGCCATAGCGACCGGGTCGTCCGAGAAGATCGTTGAATCGTCCATGCGGCCTTGACGCAACCGCACGCATTTACCATCTTTCAAATCAATCGCGGGTATGAGCAACATAATGGCTTCTTCCAGCAGCGCAGATTTACAGTGGACAGTACGGATAGTCACTAACCACTAGGGTTTCCACTCCGCAAAATTGGCGAGCAAGCGCAAACCGGCTTGCGCACTCTTTTCCGGGTGGAATTGCACAGCAAAAATGTTGTCCCTGGCAATCGCCGAGGCAAAGTCGAAACCGTACCGGGTC
>JFJP01020566.1_pt1 | contig 13299 bp, 9 predicted proteins | sample 431651 | NCBI WGS metagenome assembly JFJP01 (sample SAMN02602958, study PRJNA72255) | Microbial mat metagenome, whole genome shotgun sequencing project. | biome: fresh water; feature: sink hole; material: water; isolation source: purple microbial (photo- and chemosynthetic) mats found in...
TCGGCGGCACCGTCCACATCGTCATCAACAACCAGATCGGCTTCACCACCCTGCCGCAGGATTCGCGCAGCACGCCGTACTGCACCGACCTCGCCAAGATGGTCGAAGCGCCGATCTTCCACGTCAACGGCGACGATCCCGAGGCGGTCGTGCACATCGCGCGCCTGGCCCTGGAATACCGCCAGAAGTTCAAGCGCGATGTGTTCATCGACGTGGTGTGCTACCGCCGCTGGGGCCATAACGAGAGCGACGAGCCCAACTTCACCCAGCCGACCATGTACGCGAAGATCGCCGAGCAGGAGCGCGTGCGCAGCGCCTACGCCAAGCGCCTACTGGAGCGCAAGGAGATCACCCAGGAGGAGGTGGATGCGATCGCGACGATCATGCAGAACCAGCTGTCGGACGCCTTGACCACGATCAAGGCCAAGCCGGCGCGCCTGCGGCGCGGGCAGAAGACCGGCGCCTGGGCCGGCAAGACCAACGAGTACAGCCACGATGCGGTCGAGACCGGCGTGACGAATGCCGCCCTCGATCAGATCGGCGCGGCACTGTCCACCTGGCCGGCGGATTTCGCCATCCATCCCAAGATCAAGCGCATGACCGAGGACCGCGCCAAGGTCGTCAGCGGCCGCGCCAAGGTCGACTGGGCGACCGGCGAGGTGCTGGCCTTCGGCTCGCTGCTGCTCGAAGGCATACCGATCCGGCTATCGGGCCAGGACTGCCGACGCGGCACCTTCAGCCAGCGCCACCTCTACTGGTACGACGTCAACAACCGCGCGCGCTACTGCCCGCTGGGCAACATGGCGAGCACCCAGGCCAAGCTGTGCGTGTACGACTCGCCGCTGTCCGAGGCGGCGGTGCTCGGCTTCGACTACGGCTACTCGCTGGCCGAGCCGAACATGCTGATCGTGTGGGAGGCGCAGTTCGGCGATTTCGCCAACGGCGCCCAGGTGATCATCGACCAGTTCCTGTCCTCGGCCGAGTCGAAGTGGGGCCGCCTCTCGGGCCTGGTGATGATGCTGCCGCACGGCCAGGAGGGCCAGGGCCCCGAGCACAGCTCGGCGCGCCTCGAACGCTTCCTGCAGTTGTGCGGCGACAACAACATGCAGGTCGCCAACTGCTCGACCGCGGCCCAGCACTTCCACATCCTGCGCCGCCAGCTGCACCGCAAGGTGCGCAAGCCCTTGATCCTGATGACGCCCAAGGGCCACCTGCGCTCGAAGGCCGCGAGCAGCGATTTCGACGAGTTCGTCAAAGGCCGCTTCCACGAGGTGCTCGGCGATCCGACGGTGCCGGGCGCCAAGGCCAAGCGCGTCGTCGTCACGGTCGGCAAGGTGCACCACGAACTGGCCGAGCGCCGTCGCCCTGGTGCGCGTCGAGCAGCTCTACCCGCTGCACGAGCAGTTGCTGGCCGAGACCCTGGCGCCCTACGCCAAGGCCGAGCTGGTGTTCTGCCAGGATGAGCCGCAGAACATGGGCGCGTGGTCCTTCCTCGCCCCGCACCTCGAACGCATCACCGGCAAGAAGCTGCTGTACGCTGGCCGTGAGGCCGCTGCCAGCCCGGCCCCGGGCAGCCCGATGCTGTTCGCGCTCGAACAGGAGGCGCTGATCTCGACCAAGAAAATCACCAAAGCCAAGCACTAGCGCGCCTGGGGGCGCGCAGCTTGGAGCTTTGAGCTCTGAGCTTTGAGCCCGCAGGATCCAACCCCATACCCGAGCTGCGGACTCCAAGCTCCAAGCTCAAAGCTCAAAGCCAATCCATGCACAACATCCTCATCCCGGCCCTTGGTGAGTCGATCACCGAAGGCGTCATCTCGAAGTGGCTGGTCGCCGATGGAGCGGCCGTCGCCGAGAACACCCCGGTCCTCGAACTCGAGACCGACAAGATCACCACCGAGATCCAGGCCGGCGTAGCCGGCGTGCTGCGCCGCAAGGCGGCCGAGGGCGCGACGATCAAGGTCGGCGCGGTCGCGGCAGTGGTCGAGCCTGGGGCTGGACCGGCTGCTGCCGCGGCGCCGGCTGCGCCGGTTGCCAAGGGCGCAGGACAACCCGGACCGGCGGCGCAGAAGCTGCTGGCTGAGACGGGCGTCGATGCGACGAAGATCCAAGGCAGCGGCAAGGATGGGCGCATTACCAAGGGGGATGTGCTGGCGGCGACGGAAACGAAGGCCCCCATTGCCTCCAGCGCGGGGCAGGAGCCCCGCGAGCCGGTCGGGGCGGGAGCCCCGCGCTCCGGATCGACCCGCAAGCGCATGACGCCTATACGGCAGCGCATCGCGCAGCGGCTGGTGCAGGCGCAGCGCACCGCCGCCATCCTCACCACCTTCAACGAGGTGGACATGTCGGCGGCGATGGCCTTGCGCAAGAAGTGGAAAGAGAGCTTCGAGAAGACGCACGGCACCGGGCTCGGCTTCATGTCGATCTTCGCCACCGCCGTGGTCGCGGCGCTGAAGAAGTACCCGCTGGTCAACTCGCAGATCGACGGCCAGGACATCGTCACGCCGGACGGCGTGCACCTGAGCATCGCCATCGGCACCGAGAAGGGCCTGGTCGTGCCGGTGCTGAAGAACGCCCAGGACATGGGCTTCGCCGACATCGAGAAGGCGATCAAGGGCTACGCCGGCAAGGCCAAGGACGGCAAGCTGACCCTTGAGGACATGAACGGCGGCACCTTCACCATCACCAATGGCGGGGTGTACGGCAGCCTGATGAGCACACCGATCCTCAACCCGCCGCAGAGCGGCATCCTGGGCATGCACACGATCAAGGACCGCCCGATCGCGGTCGATGGCCAGGTCGTGATCCGCCCGATGATGTACATCGCCCTGAGCTACGACCACCGCATCGTCGATGGCGCCGAAGCCGTCGGCTTCCTGGTCCGCGTCAAGGAGTTGGTCGAGGCGCCCGAACGGCTGCTGCTGGACCTGTAGGCCCAGCAGAGCTTAGAGCTTTGAGCTTAGAGCTTGGAGCCCGCACTTCATTGCCCCTTTTAGGATGACGACATGACCTCGATAGACCCTGCGGGCTCAAAGCTCCAAGCTCAAAGCTCCAAGCTGCCGGCCGGCACGGCCGGCTACGACCTCATCATCATCGGCGCCGGACCCGGCGGGTATGTCTGCGCGATCCGCGCGGCGCAGCTCGGCAAGAAGGTCGCCATCGTCGAGAAGCGCAGCGACGGGGCCAAGACCCGCCTTGGCGGCACCTGCCTCAATGTCGGGTGCATCCCGTCCAAGGCGTTGCTCGATACCTCCGAGAAGTTCTACGAGGCGAAGAAGCACTTCGCCGAGCACGGCATCGCCGTGACCCCGAGCATCGACATCGCGCAGATGCTCAAGCGCAAGCAGGGTGTGGTCGATACCCTGGTCGGCGGCATCGCCGGACTGATGCGCAAGCACAAGATCGAGGTGCTGTCGGGCAGCGGTGAACTGCTCGCGCCCGGCAAGGTGCGGGTCACCGCTGCCGACGGAGCGAAGACCGAACACGAGGCGCAGCACGTCGTGCTGGCGATGGGCTCGGTGCCGATCGAACTGCCCTTCCTGAAGTTCGACGGTGAACGCATCGTCTCCAGCGACCACGCCATCTCCTTCCCCAGCGTGCCCAAGCGCCTCGTCGTGGTCGGCGGTGGCGTCATCGGCTTGGAACTGGGCAGCGTGTGGAGCCGCCTGGGCAGCCAGGTGACCGTGGTCGAGGCCCTGCCGCAACTCTGCCCCTTCCTCGACGGCGATGTCGCCAAGGCGCTGCAGAAGACCCTGGAAAAGCAGGGCTTGCAGTTCGTCTTCGAAGCCAAGGTCACCGGCGCGGCTCGTCAGGGCGATGAGGTAGTGCTGAGCGGCACGGCCAAGGACGGCTCGGCGCTGAGCTGGACCGCCGACCGCGTGCTGGTCGCGGTCGGCCGCCGCCCCTGCATCGAGGCCGCCGGCCTGGAGACGGCGGGCGTGAAGCTGACCGAACGCAAGCGCGTGCAGGTCGATGGCCACCTGCGCACCAACCTGCCCGGAGTGTGGGCGATCGGCGATCTGATCGATGGCCCGATGCTGGCGCACAAGGCCGAGGAGGACGGCGTGGCGGTGGCCGAGATGATCGCCGGCCAGCATGGCCATGTCGATTATGCGCTGGTGCCCAACGTCGTGTACACCGAGCCCGAGGTCGCCTCGGTCGGCCTGACCGAAGCCGAGTGCCAGAAGCGCAATCTCAGCGTGCGGGTCGGCAAGTTCCCCTTCCTCGCCAACGGCCGGGCACGTGCCGCCGCCGCCACCGACGGTTTCGTCAAGATCATCGCCGACGCCAAGACCGACCGCGTGCTCGGCGCCGCCATCGTCGGTCAACGCGCCGCCGACCTGATCGCCTCGATCGCCGCCCACATGGTCTATGGCGGCTCGAGCGAGGACATCGCCCGCACCTGCATGGCGCATCCGACGCATGGCGAGGCGGTGAAGGAAGCCGCCCTCGACTGCCTGGGGCGCGTCATCCACGCGTAATCCTTGATCCCCCGTTCGATGTTCGACGTTCGACGTTCGGCGTTTGAGACAGTGAAGTTACATGGATGTCCTCTGCGGAACACCGAACGTCGAACGCCGAACGTCGAACCCAAATGGGGCAATCTAGGGTAATCGTTACCGCTTGACCCCACCCTTGGCCTGCGGCAGCGCGGTCAGCGGGTTGTCCGGCCAGCTGTGCTTGGGGTAGCGGCCGCGCAGGTCCTTGCGCACCTGCGGATAGGTGCGCTCCCAGAAGCCGGCGAGGTCGTCGGTGACCTGCTCGGGCCGGTAGTTGGGGCCAAGCAGGTGCAGCAGCACGCGCAGCCGGCCGCCAGCGACAGTCGGCGTCTCGGCCAGGCCGAACAGTTCCTGCAGGCGCACCGCGAGGATCGGCGCGCGGCCCGGCTCGCCGTAATCCAGGGCGATGCGCGAACCGCTCGGCACGTCAAGACGGTCGGGGGCGAGCTGTTCCAGCGCCAGGGCGCCGGGACGGCCGAGGTGGCCGAGCAGCCAGTCGTGCCACGGCTTGGCCTCCAGATCAGCGCGGCTGCGGCAGCCGTCGCAGGCGTCGCGCAGCAACTGCGCGAGGTCGGGCAGGGCCGGGGCGAGGTCGGGGACGGCGGCAGCCAGCCAGCGCAGGCGGTCGATCAGCCGCGCGGCGGCCTGGTCGTGGCGGATCACGGCCTCGGCCTCGGGCGCGAGCTTCTCGGCGAGCAGCGCACTGATCGCGGCGGCATCGGCCTGCGCGCCTGGCGTGGCCTTGAGTAGCAGGTCGTCCCACCACAGTCCGGCAGTGCTTTCGACCTTGCCGCGGCTGGAGTCCCAGGTCAGGCGGTCGCGACGCTGCAGGCGGCCGGGATAGACCGCCTCCAGATCGCTGTCATCAACCTCGACCGCCAGGCGCACCGCGATCTGCGCTCGGCCGGGGGCCGAGATCCCCTGCACGCCCAGGGCGAGGAACCACGGCGCACGCGGGTGGCCTTTCTGCGCACGCAGCGCCGAGCCCGAATCCAGTTCGACGCCGATGCCACCCGCCATCGCGGCGCGGTCGCTGTCCGGCGCGGCGCGCACGCACAGGCGGTCGGGCCAGGCCGACAGGCACAGGCGCGCGACATCCTCGTGGTGCGCGGGCGGCTCGTCGCCGCGCGCCCCACCCGCCAGGCGCAGCAGGTCGCGTTCGACCTGGCGCGCTTCGTGCACCGCGCCGACATCGACACCGGGATCGCGCGGGGCGCGCTCCAGCAGGTCGAGGCGGTCGATCAGGTCGCTGGGCGCGGGATCGGCGGGTGGATCATCGCGGCGCGGCGGGCGGCGCAGATCGCGACCCGCCAGCACGGCGGCAATGCGCGCACCCAGGCGCGGACGGCCAGCCTCGGCGGCGGCAAGCAGCAGGCGGCCGACCCGCGGATGCACCGGCAGGCGGCCGAGGCGCTCACCCAGCGCGGTGAGGCCGGCGTAAGGCGCGTGGCTGGCGCCAAGCGCGGCGAGCAGGTTCTCGCCGGCGGCCAGGCGGCGCGGCTGCGGCGCTTCGAACCACGGGAAGCCGCGCGGGTCGGCGCCGTGCAGGCGCTTGAGGGTCAGCAGGAAGGGCGCCAGGTCGGCGCGTTCGATTTCGGGCTCGGTGCGCTCGGCCATGCGCGCCTGGGTGAGCGGCGACCACAGACGCACGCAGCGGCCGGGCGCGGTGCGGCCGGCGCGGCCGGCACGCTGGTCGGCGGCGGCGCGCGAGCACGCCTCCAGCGTCAACTCGTCGAGTCCGCGGCTTGGGTCGAAGCGGTTGATGCGCTGCAGGCCAGCATCGATCACCGTGCGCACGCCAGGAATGGTCAACGAAGTCTCGGCGACGTTGGTCGCCAGCACCACCTTGCGGCGGTCGGCGGGACGCAGCGCGGCGTCCTGCTCATCGGGCGGCAGGGCGCCGTGCAGCGGCAGGATGGCGAGATCGTCGCGCCCGCCCAGAGCAGCAGCGCAGCTGCGGATCTCGCCGGCACCAGGCAGGAACACCAGGAGGTCGCCAGCCGCCTCGCGCGCCGCTTCGCGGGTGACGCATTCGGCGACGCGCTCGGCCAGGCTACGCACATCCCCGCTGCGCCCCTCGGCCAGTTCGACCGGATAGCGCGGCGCGGCGATCTGCATGACCGCAGCCTGGCCCAGGAAAGAGGCTATCGGCGCCGGATCCATGGTCGCGCTCATCACGCACAGGCGCAGGTCGGGGCGCAGCTCGCGGCGCAGCTGGGCGCACCACGCCAGCGCCAGGTCGGCGTGCAGGCTGCGCTCGTGGAACTCGTCGAGGATGACGCAATCCACCCCCTCCAGCAGCGGATCGTCGGCCAGACGGCGGGTCAGCAGGCCCTCGGTGATCACCCATAGGCGGGTATCGCGGGAGCCGACCCGCTCGTGGCGCACGGCGTAGCCGACCTCGCCGCCCAGACGCCAACCGCGCTCCTGCGCGATGCGCGTCGCCAGGCTGCGCGCCGCGATGCGGCGCGGCTGCAGCAGCAGGACTTCGCCGCGCGCCTGCTCGGCGATGGCGGGCGGCAGACGCGTGCTCTTGCCGGCGCCAGGATCGGCGGTGAGGACCAGCGCGCCGTCGCCGGCGAGGGCCGCCAGCGCCCCGGGAATGTGCGGGTCGATTGGGAGCGGGATCATGCCGAAGCCGGCGCTACGGCTTCTTCTTCGCCAAGTCGGCGTCGAGCGCGGCGAGGAAGGCGCTGAACTTGGCCTTGTTCTCGTCGTTGAGCGAGGCGAGGTTCTGGTGCGCCTGGCGCACCAGATCGGTGCGCGTCTTCTGATCGACCGCCTGATCGCCGTTGATGTCGTGATACTCGGCGGTCGGCACATCGGCCTCGGCCACCACCGTCACCACCTCGTCCACGCCCAGCTGCTTGAGCAGGCGCAGGCACAGTTCGTTGGGTTTGACCACCGCCAGGCGACCGCCGGCATCGCTGAAGGCCTGGCTGTTGCCGACTAGCAGCCCCATGAAGGTCGAGTCCATGCCCGCGCAGCCCGACAGGTCGATATAGGCGCTGCGTGTGCCTTCCGAGCGTACCTGGGCGAGGAATTTATGCAGCAGCGGGGCGCTCTTCATGTTCGCCAGCCCCTCGACCCGCACATAGATCATGGTGGCGGAGCGGGCGATGCGGTAGCGCGTCGGCGTCCCGCCGGCGGTGGGCTTGCGGACGATGCGGCCGGTTTCGCTCATGCGCGGGCCTCGGCGAGCAGCGCCTTGGCCTGGGCGGTGGCGGGGGCGCCGCCGCCCAGCATCTCGGCCAGCTCGGCCAGACGCGCCGGCCCCTGCAGGGCCGCGACCTCAACCGTGGTGCGGTCGGTGCCCTGGCGTTTGCGCACCACGTAGTGGGCCGATGCGGCGGCGGCGACCTGCGGCGTATGCGTCACGGCGAGAACGCTACGGGCCGAGGCGAGCCGGGCAAGTTTGCTGCCGATGAAGGTACCCAGCCGGCCGCCGACCCCGGCATCAACCTCGTCGAAGACCACCAGGGGGGTGCCGCTGCGCGCCGCCAGGGCGGTGGCCAAGGCGAGCAGCAGGCGCGAGGTCTCGCCACCCGAGGCGACCGCGGCAAGCGGACCGCCCGGCATGCCGGGATTGGTCCGCACATGCATCTCCATGGCGGTGCTGCCCAGGACGCTGGGCTGGGAGCCGGCCGCCTCGTGCAGTTCGACCTTGGCCTTGGGCATGCCGAGGTCGGCGAGGTGGCGGTGGATGTCCTTGGCGAGCGGGACGAAGGCGCGGCGGCGGGCTTCGCCCAGCGCCGCGCCGAGCCGGTCGCGCTCGGCCTGCGCCGCCGCCAGCTCGGCGGCCACGGCGGCACGGCGCCCATCCAGGCCATCGAGTTCGGCGATGCGCGTGTCGATGGCGGCGAGGGCGGCGAAGAGGGCGTTTTCGTCGCCACCGTGCTTGCGCATCAGTTCGTGGTAGGCGTCGAGGCGGGCTTCGACGGTGGCCAGTTCGCCGGGATCGCCATGCAGCGATTCGGCCGCCCCAGCGCAGGTCGCCGCCGCACCCTGCAGCAGTTCGACCGCGTTGGCGAGTTGACCGGCCGCTTCGCGCAGCGCGGCGCTGGGCGCATCGGCGAGCCGCCGTGCCAGCCGCCCGACCACGCGGGCCGCCGAGCGGTCGTCATCGGTCAGGGCTGCGCCGGCCTCTTCGCACAAGCCACGCCAGCTTTCGGCCTCGGACAGCAGACGATGACGCGCTTCGAGTTCGGGGAACTCGCCGGCCTTGGGTGCCAGGGCGTCGAACTCACGGCGCTGGAAGCGCAGGAATTCCAGTTCGCGCAGGCTGCCACGATCGCCTTCCGCGAGGCGCGTGGTCTCGCCCTGCAGGTCAAGGACGCGGCGGTGCGCGGCGGCGTAGCCTTCGGCCTGCGCGGTCAGGCCACCGTGCGCGTCGATCGCAGCCAACTGCTCGGCCGGCTCGGCCAGGCGGCGGGCGCGGTCCTGGGCATGGATCTCGATCAACTGGCCGGCCGCGGCGCGCAGCGCGGTGACCGTCACCGGGGTGTCGTTGATCCACGCCTGACCGCGGCCGTCGTTGCGGATGCGCCGGCGCAGGATGAAGCAGCCGTCGCTGGCAGCGATGCCGCAGGCCTGCTGCACCAGGGCGGCGCGCGCCGTTTCGACCGCGAAATCAGCAGTGATTTCGCAGGCCTCGCCACGCGGCCCGACCAGTTCAGCCGAAGCGCGGCCACCCGCGACGAGATCAAGGGCGTCGAGCAGCAGGGACTTGCCGGCCCCGGTCTCGCCGGTGATCGCGGTCAGGCCTTCGCCCGGCGACAAGGCGGCGCGTTCGACGATGACGAGGTTGGTGACGAGGAGTTCGCGGAGCATGACGGAAGCACCCCGATGCGGGGCATCGGGGTGGATCGTGGAAACAGGTTGGCGGGTGCCAGTCCCGACCGGCCGGCCTTCAGGGGGCGGCGGGGGCGGGAGCCGGTTCCGGAGCGGCAGGAGCTGGTTCCGGAGCGGCCGGGGCCGGTTCCGGAGCAGCGGGAGCCGGGGCGGGGACCTCGGCCTTGGCTTTCGCGTCGGCTTCAGCTTGGGCTGCGGCCATGGCAACGGCAGCGGCTTCGGCATCCGCAGCGGCCTTGACCTTCGCCTCAGCATCGGCGGCGGCTTTCGCTTCGGCATCAGCCTTGGCCTTCGCCTCGGCGTCGGCGGCAGCTTTCGCTGCAGCGGCGGCCTCGGCTAGGGCCTTGGCCTCGGCGGCCTCTGCATCCACGATCACCTGCAGGGCCGCCTTGGCCCCGGCATGGTTCGCGTCGATGGCCAGGGCGGCGGCATAGCGGGCCTTGGCATCTTCGCGGGTCGGGACGGCCTTGCCGGCCGGCAGGGTCAACTCGACCTTGGCCGCACCGGCGGCCTCCAGGACCTGGCCGGCGACGACGTGGGCCTCGGCGTCCTGGGCAGCGAGGCGCAGGGTGATCTCGCACTCGCGCAGGGCGATCGGCAGATCTGCGGTGTTGCCCTTCTTGCCACGGTTCAGATAGGCGACGGCGATGGCGCGGTGGACGCGGGCATCCTTCGGGGTCAGGTCGATGGCGCGCTTCAGCGCCTCGATCGCCTCGTCGTGGCGACCCTGCTGGTCGAGGATGCGGCCAAGCGCGAGGCGCACGGCGGCATCATCCGGACGCATGCGCACGGCCCGGTCGCACTGCACGCGGGCTTCGTCGAAGCGGCCCAGCCCGGCGAGGCTGACGCCCAGTACGGCGTAGGCTTCGGACAGGGTCGGATCGATGGCGACCGCCTTCTGGGCCTCGGCGACGGCTTCGGTGTGCTTCGCGGCATCGGCCCCGGCAGTCTCGCTGATGCAGCGGGCAAGGGCGGCATGCAGACCACCGCGTACCGCGGCGCTGACCAGCGCATCGGCGTCAGCGGCGGCAACCGCAGGACGCAGCATCTCGGCCGCGGCATCCCAGCGTCCGGCGGCCATCGCTGAGCGGGCGCGCAGTTCGCCGGCGGTGATGCGGGCCGGGGCGGGCAGGTCGGTGGCCAGGGCGGCGGCGAAGTGCTCTTCGGCAAGGTCGCGGGCCTCTTGGTTGGCGAAGACGATCGCCTGTTCGAGCTGGGCAATGGCGGCATCGCTATAGGCGCCGCGACCAGGCAGCATGCGCACCGACTTGACCTCGATCCACGGCTGGCCGTCGAGCAGGGCTGTGATGCGGCCCTCGATCTCGACCAGCTGATAGCGGGGGATACGGGCGGGCTGATCGGCGCCGGGCAGGTCCTTGCCCATGAACAGCGAGGCGAGGGGCTTGGCGCGGGCCGAAGGCTCCCACAGGGCGGCGCGCTCGTCCCACACCGCGAAGTTGATGTAGCGCTCGGGGTGGAAGTGGCTGCGCTGGGAGTCGAAGACGTTGGTGACCCCGATCCAGATCGCAGCGAACCGCACGGTCGCGGACTGGTAGGATTGGGGCGCTGCAGTGATCTGCGACAGCGTGACGGTCTGCACCTTGCGCGTCTCGACGGCGTTGGCGTTGGCGGCCGGCAGAACCGGAACGCAGCAGGCGAGAGCGATCAGCAGCTTGACTGGACGCACAGAGACTCCTTTGGCGGTCGCGGTGGCGACTCGGACATGGGCCTTATAGGGTGCCTGGCAGGCCCGCTCAAGCACAGCTTTGCGTGCGCTCGGCCACGCCGAGGTCCGGGGCGATGTCGGCCTTGAGCGCGGTCTCGAGCTGGCCGAGGGCCTGGCGGCGGGTCTCGTCGGCCAGGCCGCGCACCGTCACAGTCACGGTTCGGCCGTCGAAGTCCCACAATTCGATGCTTCCGCCATGCACCTGGACCTGGGGCTGGATCTTCTCGCTGACCAGGCGCTGGATGCGCATCAGGGTCGGAATGCGGCCGTTCGGCCCGGCCCGCCTGGCCTCGGGGGGCTTGGCGGCGGCGCCATCCTTTTCCGCCAGCAGGCGTGGAATGTCGGCCCGGCAACTGCCGCAGCCGGTGCCGGCGCCGGTCGCATCGACCACCGCCTGGACCTCGCTCAGGCCCATGACCTGGATCGACTGGCGCACCGTCTCCTCGGGGATGCCGTGGCAGCGACACAGCACCGGGTCGAGTTCCTCGTCGTTCCCCGGCAATTCCCCGCGCAGCACGGCGATCGCCGAGCGCAGGCCTTCGAGCCCCCAGACCTGGGGCGGCAGTTCGTGCGGGTCGAGGCCGCCGAGGTGGGCGCACAGGTCGCTTGGACGCAGGGCCAGGGCCTCGTCGAGGGTGCGGCCGATGGCCAGTTCGGTGACTACCGAGGCGGCCGCGACCTGGTCGGTGGCGTTGAACACCTGGAAGCGCGCGGCGCTGATCCGCTCGGCCTCGACCTTGAGGTAGAAACGCAGGGCGTCGCCGGCGACGATCGAGCCGATATCACCACTGACCGTGGCGTTGAGCAGCTTGCCGAGGTTGCGCGGCTTGCGGTGGTGGTCGTCGAGCTGTTCGGCCGGGGTCATCGGCGGGCACGGTCTGGTCACGCGCCGGCTTGGCAAGGCGTACGCTGCGCAGTCGCTACGCAGGGGAGGGCCGTTCGACGTTCGACGTTCGGCGTTCGGCGTTCGGCGTTCCGCGGGGCGGCACCCATCACGCGTTACACTGTCTCTCAGTGGACTGCTGGCTTGCTGGTAACGTACGTATGTGCTTGTCTCGAAACGGCGAACGCCGAACGTCGAACGCCGAACATCGGCTTCCAGAAGGAAGCCTGCGGGCTACCCTGGTGTCATGCCGTGGCTGCTGCTTCTCTGCCTGCTGACCGCCGCCCTGGCCACGGGCGAGGCGCCACCGGCCGAGATACGGGCCGGCGAAGCCCTGCAGCGCCAGAGCCGCATCCATGCCGCGCTGCGCCGGGGCGACTGGACGGCGGCCGGGAGCGAGGCGATCGGTACCGCCGAGCTGGCCGCGGTGGCGCTGTATGCTGGCTGGCCGGTACCGCCGGGGGCCGCCGACCTCGCCCCCCTGCCGCGCGACCCCGCCGACCTCGGCCGGCCGGAATCGGCCTGGCTGGGAGCCGTCGCCCCGCGCGCGCGTCCGGCGGTGCAACCGACCGTCCCCGCCACCCGCGACCGCGACCGCCCACTAGAGGAAGCCGCGCAGGCCGAACCTCCGCCCGAACCCCCGCCTGATCGCGGGCTGGACGGGTTGAGCCGTGGTTCCGTGACCTGGCAGGTGCTGGAGGATGGTGGACGGATCGAGGCGAGCTGCCGCGATGACGGCGCCCTGCGCTGGTTCACCCGCTGGCAGGCCGAACCGGGGCTGAACGCCCCCGGCCGCGCCATCGCCCTGCACCACGGCCGTCTGCTGATCGGTGAAGGCGACGCCCGGCTGCTCGTGCTGGAGGCGCAGACCGGCAGCGTGCTGCTCGACGTCCGGCCGGCCCGCCTGCCCGTCCTTCCTGGCCGCACCTGGCTGCGCCCTGGTGGCGTGGTGGTGCTGCATCCGCCCGGCCGCGACGACCGGCTCGGCTGGATCGCCGCAGATGGCGGCGAGATCGACGAGCCCCTGCCGCTGCCAGCCCGCTGGCTGCTGAGCCTGCCGGACGGCGAGGTGTGGGTCGTCCTGGCCGACGGCACCGCCCGCGCCGCCAACGCCCCCGGCCAGTGGCGTCCGATCACCCTGCCCGCCGGCCTACTGGCCAGCGACCAGCCGCGCCTGGTCGAAGGCGGCGTCGCCGCCGGGGAAAGCCGCTGGCCCTGGCGCCCCCTAACCCCTAACCCCTAACCCCTAACCCCAATGGCGTTGCGTTAAGGGCACTGACCTTGGAAAGGCGGAAGGCGGAAGGCGGAAGGCGGAAGAAATGCGGATTGGACTGCCGGCCCAG
>JFJP01034098.1_pt1 | contig 13297 bp, 11 predicted proteins | sample 431651 | NCBI WGS metagenome assembly JFJP01 (sample SAMN02602958, study PRJNA72255) | Microbial mat metagenome, whole genome shotgun sequencing project. | biome: fresh water; feature: sink hole; material: water; isolation source: purple microbial (photo- and chemosynthetic) mats found in...
TGGCCATAAACACGGCCACAAAAATCAGCGAGCCCGACATCATGAACTTGGCAATATCGAGCAGTTGGGTGCCCAGATCCTTGCCTTCGGGGGTCAGAAGCGGAAGGTTCTTCGTCAGCAGCCCGCTCCAATAGAAGATGGCGGCAAGAACGAAGGCCGAAAGCAGCGTCATCAGCATGGGGCGCCAGTTGGCAGTCTTGGTCCAAAGCAGGTAGATGCCGGCGCCGATGATGAGGAAAATGGCCCCTTCACCAATGGAACCGATACGCAATCCCAGAAGCAGGTTCCACCATTCGTTGTTTTCAACCTGTCCGAAGTTCATGCCGAAGAACGTCACCGTCTGGTGCCATTCGTTCTGCTGGGCCAGTCCCTTGAAGATTTCGATGGGAGTCGCTGTGGCAAGCACGTCGATTTCGCGGGTGGCCGCCTGCAAGCCGGCATAGCTGAAACTGACGTAGAAAGCCACGGTGAAAACCACGGCGGCCACGGTTCCCCACAGTACGACAGGAGTTTTACCTTCGTTTTTGGTGAACCACCAGTAAAGCAGAGCGGCCAGCGCGATCATCACGACGGCCTCAACCCATACCGAACCGGCGACCTGGCCGTTCATGGCGCTCAGCCCGAAGTTGCCGGGGAACATCCAAGTGGTCTGCATCATCAGCGGAAAGCTGATGTAGGTGAAGGTTCGGCCGGTGATGGCGGGATTGAAAAGGTTCCGCCCAAAGCCACCGTACACTTCCTTACCAAAAATCACGGCAAAAAGGATGCCCACTCCGGCGACCCAGAAAGGGACGGCCGGTGGCAAGGCCAGGGCGAAAAGCCCGCAGGTGACCAGCACAGCCTCGCTGACCTTTTTATTCTTCTTTTTTTCAAAAACAAACTCAGTTAAAATACCGAGCAGGTACACGAAGGCGGTCAGTGCAACAACACGCCAGCCGTACAAATACACCGACCACAGAAAGATCGGCACCAAGGAATAAACGACCCGACGCATCGGATCCTGTTTGGTGAACACTCTTTCCTCCTTGCTTCTATTCAAGTCAATAAAAATGATTCTAATCAGAGACGAAGAACTTGGGCAAGCAGAATATGATAAATAAAGTAATCATTTTCCAGAACCGTCGAAGTTTCGTCTTTTCGGACCTCTGTCCACTCTAAGGCGGTGTTTTGTTGTTTGCAAGCCGGGCAAAAACTCCTACACTAAAGACAGGAGTCTGGAATGCAGGGAGAACACGTTCTTATTGTTGAGGACGAAAAAATCATCGCTTTTGATCTGCAACGGCGCCTGAAGTCCTTTGGGTACAACGTTGTGGGCAGCTGTTCCACCGGTGCTGAAGCCCTGGAGTTTTGTGCACAGGAAAAGCCCGACATCGTGCTGATGGACATCATGCTCGACGGCGATCTTGATGGTATTGAAACCAGCACACAGCTGCTGCAAAAGTATCAGGTCCCCTCCATTTTTCTCACCGCTTATTCGGACCCGGCAACCCTCGAAAGGGCTAAGGCCGCCCAGCCGCTTGCTTACATCATCAAGCCCTTCAAAGAGCGGGAGTTGTTCACCACCCTCGATGTGGCGTTATACAAGAGCAAATCGGATGCAAAAATCCGGGATCAGGAACGATGGCTTGCAGCTATTTTGAACAGCGTAAGCGACGCCATTGTCGCCTTGACCCCCGACTTGAAAGTGCACTATGCCAACCCTGCCGCAGGTGAGCTGCTGGGCATTGCCCCCTCGCAGCTGTTCAACCAGGAACTGGATACCCTGTTCAGCCTGGTCGATGAGGACTCGCTGATTCCACTGCCCTTGTTTGACAAGGAAGAAGGGCGCGAAGACACCATCTTTTTTCGTCAGACTCTTCTGCAAACCAGAGAAGGGACGGTGCATCACGTCGAAGGAAACGTCAGCCGGGTCAAATTTGACAGGCTTCCCATTGGGCTTGTTCTGACTCTGCGAGACGTTTCTCCGGTGAGGCGGTTGGCCGAGCGGCTGGAATTTCAGGCCAAGCACGACGCTCTGACAGGACTGTCGAACCGCAAAGAGTTTATGGCCCTGCTCACCGAAGTGCATTTTAAGAAGGTCCGGGCCGGAGTTCCTGCCTCGATGCTGTACCTCGATCTGGACCAGTTCAAGCTGATCAACGACACCTGCGGACATCTGGCCGGCGATGAACTGCTCCGGCAGGCAGCCGACATTCTGAAAGGACTGCGGGATCAGGAAGTCACTTCGCTGGCCCGTTTGGGCGGCGATGAGTTTGCGCTGGTATTTGAGGGCTGTTCGGTTGACCAGGCTCTGGAACGGGCCTGGGTGGTCAAGCAAAAGCTCAACAGCCATGAATTTCTGTGGCAGAATACCGCTTTCAAGATCAAAGCCAGCATGGGCCTCGTCGCTCTCGATGGCCCGTTTGAGGACGTCAAAAGTGTGCTCGCCGCTGCTGACGACGCCTGTTATCTCGCCAAGGAAGAGGGTGGCAACCGTATCAAAGTGTATTCCGGGGAAGAAGACGCCTTCCGCCGGCGCCGGGTTGAGATGACCTGGATAGCCCGGTTGAACAAAGCCTTGGAGAAAGACCGGTTCGTCCTGTTCGGGCAAACCATCGAACCCCTGATGGCCGGGTCGACGCTCCGCCCCAAGGTGGAAGTTCTGCTGCGTCTGCTCGATGACCAGGACAAGCTGATCTCACCGGCTGACTTTATTCCTGCTGCCGAACGGTACAACCTGATGCCTCAAATCGACCGTTGGGTGGTCAGGCATGCGGTTGCCCGATGGAAAACGTTTGCACTAGCCAACCCGCACCGTCCCGTGTTGTGCCTCAACCTTGCCGGTGAGTCCATTGCCGATACCAACCTGGTCACCTTCATCAAGCAGGAGTTCAAAAAGAACGACGCCGACCCACGGGATTTCTGCTTTGAGATCACAGAAACCTCGACCATCGCCAACCTGGGCAGGGCTGTAGCCTTGATCCAGGACTTGAAAGCCATCGGTTGCTCGTTCGCTCTCGACGATTTCGGAAGCGGGCTCTCCTCGTTCGCGTATCTACGCAGTCTGCCGGTAGACTACCTCAAAATCGATGGTGCCTTTGTGAAGAACATTGATGTTGACCCGGTCAACTACGCCATGGTGGAGGGGATTCTCAAGATCAGCCGGGTGATGGGACTAAAAACCATTGCCGAGTTTGCCGCCACCGAAAGCATCCTCGAAACCCTGAGGACTATTGGAATCGACTACGCCCAGGGGTACGCGCTGTCCAAACCCCAGCCGCTGTAAACGTACCGGTCAAAGTCCGGCCATGGTGCGGGCATCGAGCACCTTTTCCAGCTCTTGGGCCGAAAGCAATCCCTGTTCCATTACGAGCTGGCGAATGGTTTTGTCCTCGGCGAGGGCTTGCTTCGCCAAGGCGGCAGCTTTGTCGTAGCCGATTTTCAGGGCCAAGGGCGTCACCAGGGCCAGACTGCGTTCCACCTGTTGAGCACAGTGCTGGGCATCGGCCTCAATCCCTTGCACGCAGCTGGTCCGCAGGGTTTCCACACAATTGGACAACAAATCAAGGGAGGAAAGAGTTTCGTGCGCCAGCAGCGGCATCATGATATTCAGTTGCAAGGGGGCGTTCTGACCGGCAAGGGTCACCGACAGATGCTTGCCCATGATATGAGCGCACGCCTGGTTCAGCATTTCCAGAATCACTGGATTGACCTTGCCAGGCATAATCGAGCTGCCGGGCTGAAGCTCGGGCAATAGAATTTCGCCAAAACCCGTGCGCGGCCCGGAGGACAGCAGCCGCAGGTCGTTGCCGATTTTCAGCAGTGACGTCGCCACCGTATTCACCGCGCCCATCAATTCGACCTGCACGTCACGGGCGGCAATGGCCTCAAAGAAGCTTTGGGCCGGCCGAAAGGGCCGACCCAACCGGGTGCTGAGCGCAGCCGCAGTGCGCCTTGCAAACTCGGGGTGGGTGTTGAGCCCCGTACCCAAGGCGGTTCCGCCCAAGGCCAGCTCTTCCAACCGCGGGAAAACGCCCCGAATTCTGTCCGCCCCGAGGTGAATCTGGCGGGCAAAGGCACCGAATTCCTGGCCCAGGGTCATGGGAACCGCGTCCTGAAGGTGTGTCCTGCCAATTTTGACAATGGCGGCAAATTCAACCGACTTGACCTCAAGAACGTTCGCCAGCCGGTCCAGCGCACCAGCGAACCGTTCTGCTTCCAAGCAGCCCGAGACATTCAGCACCGACGGAATGACGTCGTTGGACGATTGACCGAGGTTCACATGATCATTCGGGTGGACAGGCTTTTTTCCTCCGCGGACACCGGTAAGAATTTCGTTGGCTCGTCCTGCCAGCACTTCATTGGCATTCATATTCCAACTGGTACCACTTCCGGTCTGAAACACATCCAGCGGAAACTCTTCATCGAAGCGACCGGCAAAAGCTTCTTCGGCAGCCTGACACACAGCGGCAGCCAAACCCTGGTCCAACAGCCCCAGCGCAGCGTTAACCCGGGCCGCCTCCCCTTTCAAAAGGCACAGGGCCCGCAAAAAGGGAACAGGAATCCGGTGGGGCGAGACCTGAAAGTTCAGGCGGGCACGTTCGGTTTGTGCCCCCCAGTAACGAAGAGCGTCGACCTCTACGGGTCCCATACTGTCGGTTTCGGTTCGGGTTTCCATGGCCGGATTGTACGGGTCCAGGGTTCCATTGGCAAGCTCAACCAACTTGGAGTATTCTTCTGTCCATCATGAGCCGGACCAGCCCTGCGGCACCACTCCTCGAGAAACTTTTCTTCCTCCCCGAAGAGATCCGTGATCCTGACCGGCGGTTTGACAAGTCTTTGTTCCTCTTTGTTCTGCTGGCAGCCGGTATTTTCGAGACCTTTCTTGCTCTGACCTGCATTTTTTTGGGCCATTTGAATGCGCTTGCAGCGCATCTGGGCTTGGCTGCATTTGCCTTCGGCTCCTTGACGGTTTTCCGCACTCGGTTTCGACCCTGGCCCTACGCTGTCATTCTTGTAGCAATCGCCTGGTTTTCTTCCCTTGCCAGTCTTTTTCTAGGAATTGGCACGGCCTCTTTGTTATGGCATCTCTTTCTGCCGACAGGTTTCCTGATCCTGCGGGGAGCCCGTTGGGGAACGATCATACTGGTTCTCGATATTCTTCTCGCCCTCGCCCAGTTTGTCTTGTTCCTACCTCTCTTCGGTGTCCTATCCATCTACGAGCAGTCCACCCTCTGGTTTTTTCTCAGCTGGGAACTGGCGGCCTGCTTTTTGTTTGTTTCCTTTTTGATACTCCGAACTCTCTTGCGCCAGACCCTCGCAGCCTACCGGGAAGAGAAAGGCCAGACTCTCGATCAGCTGTCGCTCACCCGTGACAGCGAGACCCGCTGGGCCGACCAGGCACGGTTTCTCGAAACCCTGATGGATGTGATTCCTTTTCCGCTGTTTCACAAGGGGGTCGATGGACGTTTCCTTGGTGTCAATGCCGCTTTTCAAGTTGTGTTTGATGTTCAGAAAGAAGCCATTACGGGTCAGAGGAATGAGGCCTTCCTGGTTGCAGAAAATGCAAAAACACTGGCAAAAATCGAACTCGATGTCATGGCCCGCGATTCCATGGCGGTGGAAGAGGCCGTCCTGATCCATGCCGATGGTCATCCCCACGATTTCATCGTCTACCTGATGCCGTTTATCGACGAAAAGCAGACCCACTTGGGGTCCATCGGTGTATTGATCGACATCACCGACAGAAAGCGGCGGGAAGAAAAACTGGTGCAGGCCAACTCCACCAAGGATCAGCTCTTTTCCATCATCAGCCACGACCTGCGCGGCCCTGTCGGAAAAATCAAGCAGCTGCTCGAGATTTATATGGATGACCAAGGGATTTTCGACAAGGCAACTTGGGAGCAGGTCTTCCACGACATGCGTCGTTCCTCAGACAGCCTCTTCCAGCTTCTGGAAAATCTCTTGAGCTGGGCGCGTACCCGGCAAGGGGAAGAGCATATTCTCTTTGAGTCCATCGCCCTGGAACCCATTGTCAACGACATCTTCTCTGTCCTCAGACTGTTGACTGCCGACAAAAGGATTGTGCTGGAAACGAACCTGAAACTGGGAGGTCCTTTGTTGACCGACCGGCACGTGCTTTCAACCATTCTGAGAAACCTGGTGCACAACTCCCTGAAATTCACCAATACCGGGGGCAAAATCACCGTCTCTGCCGAAGAGACCCCCGACGACCTGTGGATTGAGGTTCGAGACACTGGCACAGGAATGAGCTCGGAGACCTTGGACCGCATCTTCGAGAAAAAAGAGCAGTTCTCAACCTTTGGCACGGGCAAGGAAAAGGGCACTGGGATAGGCCTCGGACTGTGCCGGGATCTGGCAGCCTCGATTGGAGCCTATTTGACGGCCACCAGCAGCTTGGGAGGGGGCACCGCTATCCGGCTCCACCTGCCGACCCCGGAACTATGAAGCACCAGCCCTCGAAGACCCTTCAACTCCTCGGTTTGAAGCACACCGGCAAGTCCTCGCTCGGCCGTCTTTGGGCGGCGCGTCACGGATGGGAGTTTTTTGATTTGGACACCCTGCTGGAAGTCCAGGCCGGCGGAAAAAGAACTTCCCGCCAAGTGTACGTGGACGAAGGAAAACAGGGCTTCCAACGGTATGAGACCGAGGCTGCGTTTCGCATTTCGAGCCGTCTTGGTCAGGGTCGTGCTGTTCTGGCCTGGGGAGGGGGCACCGTCACCAATCCCGAGGCTGTCGAAGTCCTTCGTACCGCAGGAGTGCTGGTCGTCCTGAGCGACAGCGTCGACGTGCTTTACGAACGGATCCTGAGAGGGGGCCGTCCCGCCTTTCTTTCGGCGGAACATCCCCGGGAAGACTTTCAGAGGCTCTACAGCGAGCGAACAGCCCTTCTCGAAGCTCTTACGCCGCATCGGCTCGACCTGACCGGAGCCACCCTTGACGAGGGAATGGACCGATTGCAACGACTTTGGAACACCCTCCCCTCCAGGGGAAATTTGTAGGAGACCTTATGGCAGGCAGCAGCTTCGGACAACTTTTCAAACTCAGCACTTTTGGAGAATCGCACGGTGGTGCCGTCGGCGTCGTTCTGGATGGGGCACCACCCGGGGTGGAACTCAACGAGACCGACGTCCAGAAGGAGCTTGACCGCCGGAAGCCCGGACAATCTTCGGTGACTACGCCCCGCCAGGAACCCGATACCATCCACTTGATGAGCGGGGTCTTTGAGGGAAAAACCACGGGAACGCCGATTCTGATGATTCTCTACAACAAGGACGCCCAGTCGAGTGCTTACGATGATATCAAGGACAAGTTCCGCCCCGGTCATGCCGACTTCACCTATCTGAAGAAATACGGCATGCGAGACTTCCGGGGTTCGGGGCGGGCATCCGGCCGCGAGACGGCAGCAAGGGTGGCAGCAGGCGCGGTGGCGAAGAAAATCCTGGCCGGACGGGGGGTGACCATCACCGCCTGGACCCAGCGTTGTGCCGGCATCAGCTGCGAAACAATCGACTATACCGTGATCGAGAAGAATCCTATGCGGGCCGCCGACCTGAATGCCGCCGCCAAAATGGTTCCCATCATCGAGCAGCTGGCCAAGGATGGCGACAGCGTCGGTGGTATTGTTGAATGCCGCATTACTGGTGTTGCCGCAGGACTGGGAGAACCCGTATTCGACAAACTCGAGGCTGACCTCGCCAAGGCCATGATGAGCCTGGGTGCTGTGAAGGCCTTCGAAGTCGGTCTGGGCTTCGGCTGTGTCGACCTGAACGGAAGCCAGCACAACGACGCCATGGATAGCAACGGCTTCAAGACGAACAACGCAGGGGGCATTCTCGGTGGCATCAGCACCGGTGAAGAGATTGTCTTCCGGATCGCAGTCAAACCCACCTCTTCGATCAGCAAGCTGCAGCACACGGTCGATACCCACGGAACCGAAATGGAAATCCGCACCATTGGGCGTCACGACCCCTGCATCTGTCCGCGCATTGTCCCTGTCGTGGAAGCGATGGCGGCTATTGTGCTCGAAGATCACTACAAACGGCAGGCTGCCTTGTTCCAATAAAAAAACCGACCCCGGGAGAGTCGGTTTTCAGTTTCCCGCAACGAAGATCAGTCTTCGGAGAGAGAGAAGTCGTCCTTGGAAGCACCGCACATGGGACAGACCCAATCGTCTGACAGGGCTTCGAAGGAGGTGCCGGCTTCGATGTCGTTGTCGGGATCGCCTACTTCGGGATCATAGATGTAGCCGCACACATCGCAAACGTATTTCTGCATATATCCTCCGTTCTTTTGGCATTATAGGAGGCTTGCGCCCCTGAGTCCAGTGGGAAAATCAGCTAGCCGAAGCGCCGGCTTTTTTACCGAGATCACGGTCGAGCATATACTGCGATCCCGAACTCGCCCCTGTCATCTCGATCTTAGCCAAGATTTCGGCGGCATTCTTTTCTTCTTCCACCTGCTCATCGACAAACCACTTCAAGAAGCTTTCGGCGGCGATGTCGTCCAGCTGGCGCGACAGTTTGACCAGCTTGTGGATACTGGCAGTAACATGTTTTTCATGAGCCAAGGCCTTGGTGAAGGCTTCTTTCAGGGTTTTCACTCCCGAGGCAGGTTGGGGAAGAGCCTGAAGAACAACCTGTCCGCCGATATCATTGACAAAGGTATAAAGACGCATGGCGTGACCGCGTTCTTCTTCGGCTTGTTTTCTGAACCAGGCAGCGGCACCGGTCAGGTTCTGACCGTCCAAATCGGCCGACAGAGCCAGGTAGACGTAGGAGGAGTTCAGCTCCTCTCGGATCTGATCATTGAATGCTTGGATTAGTTCGGGCTTGGCCATGAATTACCTCTCAATAATAGTGTAATGAAATCTCTGCATTTTGCAAAGTAGAATGATTCTAATATAGGGTGTTTTTTGACTCCATTCCAGCCCTCGTGATGGCAAAGTCATAACGCAAGGGATCCTCGGGCGATACGGTTTGCAGAACCCGGGTGATTTCCCAGCAGGCCGTTCGATCGGCATTCTTGCGCTGGGTCAGCCCCTCGGCCCTGGCCCATTGAAGGACGTGGGTATCCACGGGCATAAACAACTGGGCCGGAGTCAGCACCGTCCACAAGCCAGGATCAACTTCGTCGCTTCGCACCATCCACCGCAAAAACAAGTTGAGTCTTTTGGAAGCCCCTCCCGATCCTGCCACAGGAACAAGAATTCCCAGGTCAATTTCGTTCCGGTGAAACAGGCTGCCAAACGCCTCCAGAGCGGGCCAGCCGGCGACCTTCGTGGAGCGCCAGGCGGCTTGCAAGGTTTCGTGCTTTCTCAAAACCACACCCAAAGAGTCCAAGAGGGCGGCAACCCGGCCGGCAGAAAAGAAACGGTATCCAAATCCCTGCAGTACATACTGCCATTGGCCTGGTTGGGCTTCGGCCAGCTTTCGGGTGAGGGGAGTACCGATGTGGCCTATCAATTCGCGTCCTGCCTTGACGACGAGGGAGGCTCGGCCGACAGCCAGACAGGAAGCCAAAAAGGCCGTGATTTCCTGATCTTCCGGCAGGGCTTCACGGACGAGGACGAGAGGATCTGTTCCCAGGTACCGGGGATGGTGCCAACGCTGGTAGAGCGCTTCGAGCCTTTCCTTCAACGGTTGAGGCATGCGCCACCATCCTTGCCACCAGGGCCATCAGTTTCTTTCCGTAATCCGGGTCCGAGGCCCAGGAACGCGCCAGCTGCCAAGCCGTGGGAGCCGAGGCGCGTTTCACCAGCCCCAGCCGGGGATTGATGGGTGCCCCGTTGAGGGGAAGCGTCGAGGCGTAGTATTTCAGGTGCTGAATCTGAGCACGGATGCCCAGACGGGGAGAGGCAAAAATCAGGCCTCTATCTCCACCGTCAAGCGCCCCAATGCCGGCGAAATTGTTCTGCCCGGGTTTGACCTGTCCGCCAAAGCGAAGGTACGAAGTTTCCAAAAGCATCTGCGCAAAGGCCAGATCAGGATTCACCCCTTCCCAACGTCCCTCTTCGTCATAAAGCAGGGCATAGTTCAAGGCGGTGGGCAAATCAATCAGTGGATTCATGGAGTGGAGAAAGGTAGCCCTGGCCAGCACCGGTACAATGGGCGGCCCCATGACAAAGGGGCTGACGGGCAAGGAAGCCGCGGAACCCAGAGAAGCGCTGAATAGGAAGACGAGGACAAGGCGAAAGTGCATCTGGCAAGAGTATCGGCAGAAACGCCAGGATTTTTCCGGATTACTTGGTTGGAAAAAAGTAGTCGACGACCTGTTTCTCCGAGATCAGGAAGGAAATAAAGTCGTTTAATTTCACCAGACTGAAAATCTCGAGGATTTTGGGGTTGGCGTCCAAGAAGACAAGGTCACCACCCTGGGCCCTGACCAGCTTGGTGATCTGGAGAAACATTCCGATGCCGGTACTATCGACATACTTCAGCTCGGACAGATCAAACACGACTTTCTTCATACCACCGCGAGCCAGCGTGTTCATTAAAAGGTTGAACTCATCGGCGCAGTCCAAGATCAGGTTTCCCGTGAGGCGGAATACATAGACAAAACTCTGGTTCAGATCGTCCTTTGGCGACGTTCCAGGAGACCGGAGCAGTTCCAGTTGGTACTTCATCAACACCTCGATTCGACGATCGTAGCATGAAATGTCGGGCTGGGCAAATGTGCCGAATACAGCTTGTCAAAGGGCAGATTGTGTCCTATATTAATTTGAGTTTTTGTGAATAGCAGTACAATAAATGAAGAACAAGTTAAATAAAGAACTGGTTATTCGCCTTCTCAAGTACCGAAGAATTCTGAATCAGCTCAAAAACCTTGGGTTTGAAAAGGTCTTCTCGAACAATCTGGGCGACGCCATCGGAGTGGCACCCGCCTTGGTCCGCAAGGATTTCTCCCTGCTGGTTCTGGGTGGCAACAAGCGCGGCGGCTACAACATCGATTACCTTTCCGAACAACTCAACCGAATTCTCGGAAAGACCCGCGAACAGAAAATCATCATTCTGGGAATGGGGAAAATCGGTACCGCGATTGCCCAGTATAAAGGCTTTCTGCAAGGAGATTTCGAGGTTGCGGCCGGTTTTGATGTCCGTCCTATCGAGTTGCCCGCCGAAATGACGACCCCTGTTCTTCCTGTGGACGACCTGCCTGCCTATGCGGCTGACAACGGCATCGAGGTGGCGATTTTAGCGGTGCCCGAGGAGGTTGCCACCGAGTGTCACAAGATTCTGAAAGACGCGGGGATCAAAGGGATTCTGAACTTCACTCCCGTGGAGTTGAAAACGACCCAGAATTGTATTATCCATAACATCAACATTGGGGTTGAGATTGAAAACCTCTTCTTCCAGGTTATCAAGAACGGCTTGCCTCTCAACCTAGAGTTGGCCGAGAGTGAAGGGGACGAAGAAGACCCCGAGTGAACCAAGGAGTACCTTTTCATGGATGCTGACCAGACGTTGAAAATTCTGAAAATGGTGCAGGAGGGGTTTCTCACTCCCGAGCAGGGACAAAGGCTCATTCAGGAATTGCTTTCCAAAGCCGCCGAAGAGGCTCCCTCCTCTTCCACCAGCCGCCCCACAACTCCGGTTTCTGAAACTCCCGACCTGTTCCGTATGGCCGAAGACGCCGGCAAGACCTTTGCCCAGGGGTTTGAGAAACTCTTCGGCTTTGCCAGCCAGACGGTCAAGGATGGTTTGGGTCTAGGTCCACAGCAGGTCATTCTCAAGGTTTTGGATGTGGAGGGTGTGGCTGAGCGCTACCAGGTCACCATTCCCTTCAAAATTTTCACGGCCCTGAAGCCTTTGCTGGTCCACAAGCCTCCGGTGGTTCTCCATCCCATTCAACAGATTGACTACGCTTCGCTTTTTGAGAGCCTGGAAGCCGGACAAACCGGACGGATTTTTGAATACGTCGACCATACCCGGGGTGAACGCCTCGAGGTGTGGGTCCAGTAGTTGGCGCTTCTCGGTTTACAAGACATCCATTACACCATCGGCGGCCTGAACCTCTTTTCGGGCGTCGGATTGCAGCTCGAAGCAGGCGACCGGTTGTGTCTGGTAGGACGCAACGGGGCGGGAAAAAGCACGCTCCTGGGTCTGATGTCGGGAAAGATCCTTGCCGACAAGGGTGAAATCAGCCGTCAGCAGGGGCTACGGATTGCCGGTTTGGACCAGGAGCTTCCCCCCGGAACAGGTGGAAATGCCCTTGAAACCGCGCTGGGGGCTTTTCCCCCGGCCGACGAACCGCATGAGCAGGAGCAGCGGGCCCGACAATTTTTGTCGAAACTGGCGGTTGAGGCTGAGGCGTCCTTTGCCACCTTGTCGGGAGGCAACCGCCGCCGGGTGATGCTGGCCGGGGCCCTGGCGTGTGAACCCGACCTGCTGTTGCTCGATGAACCCACCAACCACCTTGATATCGAGACCATTTCATGGTTGGAGGACGAGTTGCCCCGCCGGGCCGGGGCTCTGGTGTTTGTCACCCACGACCGCCAATTTGCCAGAACGCTGGCAACCCGGGTGGCCGAGGTGGACAGGGGAAGGTTGATTGCCTTTGCCTGCGGCTGGGACCAGTTTTTGGACCGCCGCGACGATGTGCTGGACGCCGAAGCCCGTCGTGAAGCCGAGTTTGTCAAAAAGCTGGCCCAGGAAGAGGTGTGGGTGCGCCGCGGTGTGAAGGCGCGCCTGAAGCGCAACGAAGGCCGTGTGAAGGCACTGGTGGCCATGCGTAAACAATGGGCCGAACGCCGCGTCGCTTTGGGCAAGGCCAAAATTGCGCTTCAAGACGCCGACCGTTCGGGTGACCTTGTGTTTGAAGCCGAGAATTTGGGGTTCACCTATCCGGGAAAGCCGGTCATTCATGGCTTTACCCGAACCGTGATGCGGGGCGAGCGCATCGGCGTCATCGGCCGCAACGGAAGCGGCAAAACCACCTTGTTGAAACTGCTCTTCGGAGAGCTGGCTCCCACCCAGGGGCGTCTGACCCGGGGCACCAACCTTCAGTTTCTGTACTTTGACCAGCTGAGAGCTCAACTGGACCCCAACAAGTCGGTGGCCGAAAACGTCGGTGGTGGTTACGACACTGTCGAGGTGAACGGCAAACACCAGCACCTGTTGGGCTACCTCGACAAATTCCTGTTCACTCCCGACCGGTCGCGTGCTCCGGTGTCCATCTTGTCGGGCGGCGAGCGCAACCGGCTGCTGCTGGCAAAACTGTTCACCCGACCCGGAAACGTGCTGGTTCTTGACGAACCGACCAACGACCTCGACGCGGAAACGCTGGACCTGCTGGAAGA
>JFJP01022060.1_pt1 | contig 13293 bp, 10 predicted proteins | sample 431651 | NCBI WGS metagenome assembly JFJP01 (sample SAMN02602958, study PRJNA72255) | Microbial mat metagenome, whole genome shotgun sequencing project. | biome: fresh water; feature: sink hole; material: water; isolation source: purple microbial (photo- and chemosynthetic) mats found in...
CTCGTTCCCACGCTCCGCGTGGGAATGCAGCTCGGACGCTCTGCGTCCGCCCGCGCGGGACGTTCCCACGCGGAGCGTGGGAACGAGAATAAAGTCCTGTAAAGACGGCACGGAAATACAGAGAATACAACATATTCAGCTTGATGGAGAATGAAGATGGAAAAAATAAAAGTATTGATTGCAGACGATCATGCGGTCGTAAGGGAAGGCTTGCGGAAACTTTTGGAAGAACAGGCAGATATGGAAGTTGTGGGAGAAGCAACCGACGGTTTGCTGGCAGTAAAAAAAGTCAAAGCGCTTCGTCCCGATGTCGCGGTCCTTGATATTGCCATGCCCCAACTGACCGGTCTGGAAGCCGTCGCACTGATTAAGGAAGCGGTTCCGGAAACACAGGTCGTACTTCTTTCCATGCACATCAAAGACGCGTATGTGCATCAGGCCCTCAGTTCCGGCGCGCTTGGATATGTGCTTAAAGCATCGCCGACATCCGACGTGCTTGAGGCTATCCGCACCGCGCACCGGGGCGAACATTATCTGAGTTCCAAGATTAACTCCAAACTTATCAGCACCTTTCTAAAGGGCAAGGATGAGAAACCCGCAGAAAGCGGATACAATCTGCTTTCCGAGCGGGAACAGCAGGTTTTCCGGCTCCTTGTGGAAGGCAGAAGCAATGCCGATATTGCGGAAATTCTGTGCATCAGTTCAAAGACCGTTGACAAACACCGTGCCAATACCATGAAAAAACTCAACATTCACAATATGGTGGAAATGGTGAAATATGCGATTAAAATCGGGATTATCGGTCCCGAACTCTGGGATGAGTAAATCTTTTTTTCTCTTTTCCAAGTTCTTTCTTATCGGTTTTTGTTTTATTTTCAGACCGAAGTAGGATATTTCTACCCTAAAAGTAGGATATTCCCACCCTTTGATTACGCCTTCCGCCCTATTGATTTATTTCTCTCCTTATTTTATGTATCTTTCAAAAAATGTTTTGTGAGAAAAGCATTGTAAGTTTCTAATTTTTTATAAAAAAAGTTATTTCTCATCTTAAAAAAACAGTCATTTCGAGCAAAACATTTCTCATTCCGAGCGAAGCAGCGTGGGCAGCAAGCTGCCCACCCTACACGGTTCCACGGTCCGGAGTGCTGATACCAATTCGTTATCAAAAACGGTGTTTCCGTAAAACCGCTTTTCAGGCGGTTTCAGCGATTTGGAAAATCGCTGTACGGTCTGAAAAGACCGATCTTTGAAAGCGAATTGGTATGAAATGAGCGAAGCGAATTTTAGCACACTGATGCCAAACCGATTTTATAAGATTAGGCATTTTGGCACTCCGGAGTGAATTTGTGCAGTTTCGGTGTTGAGCGAGCGTGTTTTTTAAGGAGAAAATAAATGTATAAAATAAGGGTGTTGATAGCAGACGACCACGCAATTGTGCGGGACGGATTACGAAAGCTTCTGGAAGAACAGCCGGATATGGATGTGATAGGTGAGGCAACCGACGGTTTGCAGGTCGTAAAAAAAGTCAAGTCGCTCCGCCCCGACGTCGCGCTCATTGATATTGCCATGCCCCGTTTAAGCGGCTTGGAAGCCACGGGGCTGATAAAGGAAAGTTTGCCGAATATCCAGATTGTGATGCTCTCCATGCACGAAAAAGATGCTTATGTGGATCGGGCATTGGCAGCGGGCGCGCTGGGCTATGTTCTCAAAGCATCGCCGACCTCCGATGTTTTGGAAGCCATTCGGTCTGTTTACAACGGCAGGTATTTTCTCAGTTCCAAAGTCAACGCCCAGATTATTGATACTTATCTTAGAAACCGGAAAGAAAAAAGCGATGTCAGCAATTACAACCTTCTCTCGGAAAGAGAACAGCAGGTGTTCCGCCTGTTAGTCGAGGGAAGAGAAACTTCCGAAGTCGGAGATATTCTGTGCATCAGCCTGAAAACTGTAAAAAAACATCGTGCAAATATTATGAAAAAATTAGATATTCACAACATGGTGGATATGATGAAATATGCTGTCAAAATCGGAATTGTGGGACCCGAACTGTGGGGTGAAGAGTGAGTGAATTGAGAAGTGAGAATTGAGAAATGAACACTTCTCAATTCTCAATTCTCAATTCTCAATAAAAAGCCCCAGCGTTTTCCCGTCTTTCAAATTTACCAGACCTTCTTCGCAGATTCTCAGATAGGGAATCGCCGCGCCGGTCAGTGCAGCCAGCGTAAGCAGCGGATCAGGAAAGCCTACGCCCAGATCAGATGCGGCTTTCCGAATCGCTTTCATCTGCTCCGCAAGCTTTTCCACAGGCGCATCGGAAATAATCCCCATCACCGGTGTATGAATTTCTGCAACAATTTTTCCATAAGCACAGACAACAGAACCGCCCTGCAACTCGTAAATCCGATTGACCGCCAGCGCCATATCCGCATCATCCGCGCCGATCACCACAATATCCGATGTGTCCCAAGATGAAGAAGACGCAATCGCGCCAGCTTTCATGCCGAATCCCCGGATAAATCCGACAAAAGTTTTGCCCGGCTCATGGCTGCGGTCTGTGGCGGCAATCTTCAAAATATCCTGACCCGCATCTGCTCTGATTTGTCCTTCGACAACCGGCAGCGTCATTGTGCTTTCTTTTGTCACCAAATCCGTTACCAGTTCGATCACCCGGACATCGGCGGATTGCCGTGTCCCCGCGGATACGGCAAAATCCGAAGGCTCGATTTTTCTCGGCAGCCGGACAGTTTGGCGCATGGGTTCCGGAAATACATGCTCACGGGGAGAAACCAGCAGCCTGCCTTCCTGTGCAATGATTCTGCCGTTGCTGACGACATATTCGGCTTCAATCTTTCGTATATCGGGAATGATCAGAAAATCCGCGTACCTGCCGGGCGCGATGCCGCCGATCATTCTGTCAAGAGAAAAATGCTCTGCCGCATTCAATGTCGCCATCTGCACAGCCGTAATCGGATTAAAACCGCAGTCAATCGCCTTCTGCACCACAAATTCCATGTAGCCTTTTTCCATCAGGTCTTCCGGAACCACGCCGTCCGTAACCAGCGTAAGACGCCGGAGTTCCGCGCCCATATCTTTTATTTGGGAAATGGCTTCGACATCTCGCCGAATGCTTCCTTCTCTTGCCATGACGTGAATGCCGAGACGCAGCCTTTCAAGTGCCTGCTGTGCGTCTATCGGCTCATGGCAGGAGGAAATTCCCGCGGAGATATAGGCGGCTAATTTTTTCGCGCTCGCGCCCGCGGAATGACCTTCCAGCGTTTTTCCGGTAAGCCGCGTTTCTTCAAAAAGCGGGAGCATTTTTTCCGGCTCCTGAAAAACACCCTGCCAATAAGATTCTCCGAGTCCGACAATATCTTCCCGCGCCAGAATTTTTCCAAGCGTTTCTCTTGAAATACCGGAAGCGGCTTTGCTGGTGGACACCATTGCCGGCGCGGTGCCGAGAATCTTTATGGGCTGGTCTTTCAGCGAATCCAAAAATGCCGAAACGCCGTCATATCCGGCTATGGGAAAAGCCTCCATTGTTTCGGTAATAATGGTTGTGGTGCCGCCTTTCATGGCGTATTTCAGAAATTCGCCGATGCTGAAAAGCCATGCCAGATGGGCGTGACCGTCAATCAGTCCCGGAATCACGGTTTTTCCTTTCGCGTCAATGACAAGGGTTTCCGGACCGAGGGTGTGATCCGGCGATGTTCCCGTATATGCGACACGTTTTCCCTTTGTGCTGACAGACCAGCCGTCCAAAAGTTCGCCGGTATAGACATTGAGAACTTTTGCGTTGACAACCGCCAAATCCGCTTTTTCCTGACCCAACGCCACCTTCATCACCGCTTCTGATTCCCTGAGATTCATCGGTAAACATAAGCTCATCTTTATTTTCTCCTGTCCCGATTTTCGGGATTCCGATTTGAACCGCATTTTTTCACTTTACCTGTTCGTCTGATTTTGTTATAATTTTTTATTCGTGCCGTGCTGATGAAGAACAAAAAAATGCCTGTCTTACGGCCATCCCGTTTTCGGGCTATGCACGAAAATTTTCATATTTCTATACACTAAAAACAGGAAAACGTCTATCTTATTGTCTATCTTATTAAAAGAAGAGACATGAAAATCAGGAAATGTGCTTCTGTGTTTTTTTACCACGAAAACCTATTTTTATGTTTTGGCGGAAAACATGAAAAAAGCCTGTTTAAATAAGATGGGCGTGCTTTTCAAAACTTTCGTGCTTTCGTGGTTATAACAGATTTGTGGTTATAACAGATTTCCTGCTCGCTTCGTGTATCTGTTTTCGGAGATTTCAACCATGACCGGAACAATAAAAGTGGCATCGGGCGTGAATCATCTGGACCGTCTTTTAGACGGGCTTTATATCGGTGACAATGTGGTATGGCATGATGATTCCGGCAGTCTGGCATCTGTGTTCTGTCTCAATTTTATTCATATATCCCAGACAGAAAAAAAACCTATTATTTATGTAAATTTTGACCGTTCTCCCAAAAATATGTTTGACAAACTCGGTTACTTGGTGAACAATCCCATGCTTACGATTCTGGACTGCTTCACTTACGGAAAAGGCGCAGGCTCGAATGTTTTTCTGAAATTTTATGAACATGCGGAACAGCGCCATTCCTGCCGGATTATCCGGGTGGAAAAACCCCGCAATACGGACGCGGTCACGGATGCCCTTTACAACACGCACTCCGAAATGAAAGGTGACGTCCGATTTGTTTTTGAAAGCCTTACCGGTATGCAGGAACTCTGGGGCGGAGAAGAGCATATTCTCAATTTTTATTCCCATTCCTGTCCCCGTCTGTATGAACTGAATACGATAGCTTACTGGATTATGGAAAAACGCGCCCATTCCGCGCATCTCCGGGCGCAGATCAATCAGATCGCACAGGTTGCCATCGGTCTGTCTGTCAAAAGAGGAACGACATCGCTGACCATTCTGAAAGCGGAAAAGCGGAATCTGGAGGCGCAGAACAAACCTGTTGTTTACTGGACAAAGGACCTGAATATTTCCTTTGAGTCTGAAAAGCGAAGCACCGGCGGCATTGACATCGGCACGCGTCTGAAAGGGCTTCGCGTGCGGCGGGGACTGTCTCAGACAGAGCTTGCGAAACTTGTGGGCGTCACTTCCAGCAGCATCTCACAGGTGGAGAGCAATCTGATTTACCCTTCTTTGCCCGCGCTGATCAAAATCGCTGAAGTGCTTTGTGCGGAGGTCAGTTATTTTTTTCAGGACAGAACAAAAGAAAAAAATCGCACGGTGTTTTCGGAAACAGAAGCGGTCAGCATAAAATTACAGAATATTCCCGAAGACAGCGCGGATGCAAAACTGCTGATTCCCATTGATCTGAAAACCCGTGCCGAACCATATCTGATTGAAATAATGCCGAATAAAACTTTGCCGCTTCATTTTTTTATTCACAAAGGCGAAGAAATCGGGTACTTGCTTTCAGGGCGACTGCAATTTACTTCTGAAAAGGAAATTCAGACGGCAATGGCCGGTGATGTGATTTATCTGACATCCGAAGTGCCAACTCAATGGAAAAATCCGGGTCCCGATATTGCCAGACTGATTTGGATCAAGATTAACTGATGCCCCCACCCCCGGCCCGCTCCCCCTCTCCTTCGGAGAGGGGGCCGGGGGGTGAGGTGTATTTTAACAATTTTCAACGGGGGTTACTTCATGAAAAAGAATGCAAAGCGATGGACAGTTTTCTTTGTTTTCTCAGTTTTGCTGGCAGGATGCGCGGCTGCGCCTGCCGTTACCGATGAAGAACAAAAGATATTGAGCGAAATCATGGAAATGCTGAATACAAATATCGAAGATGCGGAAGGCAACATTCAGCTTGATCCTAAAACTGCCGATAATGTTGAAGAGCTTGTTAAAATACTTCATGAAAAACGGAAGTTTATCAAACAGGTTGAAGCCGGTGAAATTCCTTTCGATCCGGAATCCATGGTGAAAATTGCCACGGAGGCAAAAGAAATCAAGGCAACAGTTCGGCGTCCTGTTGAGAAAACATGGTCAGCCGATGTCCATTTCGGTCTCGGAAAATATAAAGTTACCGATCTGTCTCAACAGGAAACAGAAAATCTTAAAGGGCTTATCCGGGAAATTACAGAGATCGGTGCAGGAATAGTGAAAAAACTGCCTCAGACAAAACAGCTTGTCATTTTCGTCAAAACTTTCGGTTACGCGGACGGAACCGCGATATGTCAAAAGACAAAAAACTCGCTTATAAAAAACATGAAGGTAAAGCTTCCCCGATCCAAGCCGTCATCTTATAAAGAAATGAAAAACTTTTTAAATACAGAAATTTCCCGTCGCCGTTCCCAATCTGTCAATGAGTATGTCCGAACAGAACTGAAAGCCGGTCTGAAATATCCGCAGGTCAGCTTAGGCAAGACTCGGATTGTCAGTATGGGGGAAACATATCCCTGTGCCGAAGATACGGTTTCTCCGCCTTATCAGTCAAAGGATGAAAGGCGGCGGCTCTGTAAGATATATATGACGATTACGGTTAAAAATCACTGAACCCCACCCCACCTCACCCCCCGGCGCCTCCCCAAAGGGGAGGGGAGTGTCTGCTCCCCCTCTCCTTCGGAGAGGGGGCCGGGGGGTGAGGTGGCTTCGGAGAGGGGGCCGGGGGGTGAGGTGGGGGTGAGGTCTGAAGAATCTTTGCAAAGGAAATAAAAAAAATGCCGACATCTGCCTGCGGAATCAACTGCGATATATGCAAACTGAATCTCATGGGAATCTGTTCGAGCTGCGGTTCGGGAAAAAGCCCGGAAGCCCGGAAAAAATTGGAAGCCCAGAACAGAATTTTCGGAAACACCTGCGCCATTCTGTCATGCGCGTGTATGAACAATCTTGCCTACTGCCTGAGAGACTGCAATCTGTTTCCCTGCGACAACTTCAGTCTGGGACCTTATCCTTTCAGTCCGGGTTTTTTGGCAATGCAGGAGCGGCGGCGCAAGCAGACGCCCCCGGCTCTGACGCATAACAGCACACCGGTTGCCATTCCTGCCGAATATTGGGAATCTTTGGAAAAAAGGGATATGCAGATGCTTTGCAACTTTACATTTGCCAATCCGCACCCTTCCGGCGGATTAGTTTTTCGTTTCCTGCGGGAAGACATACTTGTGGACACCTCAGAGCGATGTATCAAGCGTTTAAAAGAAGGAATCTGGGAAAAAACTGAAGACCCGCTGCTTGAACTGATAACACTGCTCTATTTTAACAATATCAAATCTTTTCATCCGATTGGCAAGGATATTGTGGGAACAAGCGATCTCAAAGAAGCCCACTTTTTCAGAGGTCCCCATACGCTTAAACTTTCACCGCTTTCAGAGCGTTACGGAAATGATCTGAACGGTTTCAAAGACGCGGCTGAATATCTGGGCGGCAAGCCTGTTGACATGGCAAGTTCGGGATACATGCTTTTACCTTTTCCCAGAGTGCCGCTGTATTATCTTCTCTGGAAAGGAGATGATGAATTCAAACCGAGAATCTCTGTTCTTTTTGAGCGTTCTGTCGAAGAGTATTTTGAGGCGGATGCGATCTGGGGATTGGTCACACGGGTTTCTTTCGCGCTGCTGAAGGGTCCGGAATGTTAGTCAAGTCGTGTGTCAGCAAAACACAGTAAAACGGCCCGGGTTAAAAACAGATAAACCCGTTCTGCTTTTGAAGGTCCTCAGTAAAACGGCCCGGGTTAAAAACAGATAAACCCGTTCTGCTTCAGAGCGGGCTTTGCTCAGGGGGAAATTCAGTTCTTACGTCGGAGTCACATTAAGGAAAGGCAGAATTGCATAATGGCAGAAAATAATAATGAACAGTTGAAAGACTTATCCGAGTCGGAGAAAGCCGTTTTTGAAGAGGCGGAATCTCTTTATCAAGGCAAGGAATTCAAAAAAGCGCTTGAGAAATTTCAATCTATTGAACATAAAGACAAAAACGTCTGTTTTATGATAGCGACTCTGTATAATCATCTGAAATTATACAAAGAAGCTGAAAAATATTATCTTCTGGCGATTCAGAAAGGACATGTGGGCGCAATGAATAATCTGGCGGTGCTGTACAAGAATGAATTTCAATCTTATGAAAAAGCCCAGAAATGCTATTTTAAGGCTTTTCAGAATGGTTATGTCAGCGCGATGTTCAATCTGGCACGACTGTATCAGAATGAACTTAATTCTTATGAAAAAGCAAAAGCATGTTATCTGATTGCCATTCAGAAAGGGCATGTGGGTGCCATGCTGAATCTTGCCTTGCTGTACCATAAGGAACTGAATTCTTACAAAGAAGCCGAGAAATACTATCTGATGGCTGCTGAAAGGGGAGATGTGAAGGCAATGCGGAATCTGGCTTTGCTTTATGAAGAAAAAAAAGAGTCCGAAAAAGCCGAGAAATATTATCTGATGGCAGTTGAAAAAGGAGATGTAAAGGCAATCCGCAATTTGGCTTTGCTCTATCACAGGGAATTTAAGGCTTATGACAAAGCCGAAGAATATTATCTGCTGGCGATAAAAAAAGGTCATGTCAACGCCATGCCGAATCTGGCGCTTTTATATGAGGAAGATGAAATCCGCTCTTACGACAAGGCGGAAAAATACTACCTGATGGCAATTGACAAAGGGCATTCGGGCGCGATGTTCAATCTTGCCTTGCTGTATCACCGGGAATTCAGGTCTTTTGATAAAGCGGAAAAGTATTATCTCAAGGCTGTGGAAAGAGGGCATGTGGGCGCCATGTTCAATCTTGCGCTGTTATATGAGGAAGACGAGATTAAGGATTATGCAAAAGCTGAGAAATACTATATCATGGCGAGCGATAAAGGGGCAACGGATGCGATGAACAATCTGGCCTGGCTTTATTTTTCCCAAAAGCGGGAAAGAGCAAAAGCCCTTGAATATGCTAAAAAAGCATGTGCATCAGAAAAGGATTTTTCTCATCAGCATACGCTTGCCCATATTCTTTTGTGGGACAATCAGATGGAAAACGCGGTGCAGCTTTTTTCGGAAATTATAAAAGCCCCGAACTCTGTCGAGCAGTATTACGGAGACATACAGAATTTTCTGCTTTTGCTGATTGCAAAAACGCAGTATCGCATCGCCCTGCATTTTTTTCAGAATAAGGCGCTCCGATTCATGGAGACCTACAAACCCATCTATTATGCGCTCATGTTTTTCATGCAGAAGGAATTTCCCGATGAATTCAGGCGGATGGACCCTGCCTTGAAAACAGCGGTTGACAATATCCTCAAGATTGTGGAACAGCTCAGAAAAGATTACGCATAAAGGGCAACCGTAAAAGGGTTGCCGCTTTCCGTAGTTCTACTCTTCCGTAAAGCGGGTTTGAAACCCGCTCTACATGCTTCTGCTGCTTCTCATTTATCGCCTATCTCAAAAAGCCGGCAGGTATTTTCCCAAAGCACGGACGAGAGCGTTTCAGGTGTCTGATTCCGCACCCGCGCCAGCGTGAGCAGAACCGATTTGACAAAAGCAGGTTCATTGCGCCGGGTATGATTTTTTTGCGGCGCTGGGGTCAGATAAGGCGCATCAGTTTCAATCAGAATGCGGTCCTGGGGAATAGAGCCGACAAGTTTCCGCAACTCCGCGCCCCGGCTTTCAATGGTCAGAATGCCGGTAATGCCGATGTAAAGCCCCATATCGAGATAAGCTTTCAATTCCGCTTTATTTCCGCTGAAACAGTGAACAACGCCTTTGTTTTCATTTTTGAAACAGCTTTTCAGCATTTCAAGAAAACGTCCCTTGCTGTCTCTTTCGTGGAAAATAAGCGGCAGATTCAAATCCTGTGCCGCTTCCAATTGCCGGACAAACCATTTTTCCTGATCCGCCTGCGGCGAATACATACGGTTGAAATCAAGCCCGATTTCTCCCCATGCCCGCACTTTGGGATTTTGCGCCAGTTCGGCAAGGAATCTGACCGTATCTTCGGAACAGTCCTGTGCATCATGCGGATGCACGCCCACCGATGCGTAAAATCTTTCGTCTGCTTCTGCCATTGCAACGGCTTTTTTGGAACTCTTTCTGTTGATGCCCACAATCATGGCTGCGGCAACACCGGCTTCTGCCATGCGTTTTTTCACATCTTCTATATCATCGCTGTATGCACGGTCATCTATATGACAGTGGCTGTCAAATAATTTCATGGTTTATGTCATCTCCCTGATACTTAGACCACAGATTTCACAGATTTTTTAATCCGTGTTATAAGAGAAATCCGTGTGAATCTGTGATCAGATTTGTTTAAATAATCACGGCATTTAGCATTAAAAATCGAAAATATCAACTTTTTAATTTTTGAAATTGATTCCATATCTGTTTTTTGCTAAAGTAGAGGATTTCAACTGGCGAGAGTGTGTGTTTCTCCCGGTTTTGGAACACGAAAGCACGAAAGAAACGAAGCGCTGGAAATATTTTCCGCACGCGTAGGATCACGCCGGCGGCGTGTCCCTACGCTCGTGACTCATGCTTTCGTGTTCCATATTTTTTGTTTTAAACGGAAGTGATTTTTAATTTGGAGGTTTTTTTATGTTCAAAATTGTAAAACGAGAAGAGATGGCTGAGGGAACTGTCATTTTGAATGAAATCGAAGCCCCTCTGATTGCCCGCAAGGCAAAGCCCGGACAGTTTGTGATTCTGAAGGCAAATGAAACAGGGGAACGCGTTCCGCTGACCATGGCAGAGACAAACCCTGAAAAAGGCACGATAACAATCATTTACATGGTGGTCGGCAAATCCACCGCGCTGTTCAAAGATTTGAAGGTCGGCGAAGGCTATCAGGACATTATCGGGCCCCTCGGCAAACCCACCCACATCGAAAAAGTGGGGAAAGTGGTCTGCGTGGGCGGCGGCACCGGCATTGCCGTGCTGCATCCCATCACCCGTGCGCTCAAAGAAGCGGGAAACCATGTGATCTGTATTCTGGGATCAAGAAAAAAAGACCTGCTCATCATGGAAAAGCAGATGAAAGCCGCTTCCACCGATCTGCGGATATGCACGGATGACGGTTCTTACGGCAGGAAAGGTTTTGTCACCGAGGAACTCAAGGATACGCTGGAGGCAAACAAGGACATCAAAATGGCGGTTGCCATCGGTCCCGTGCCGATGATGAAATTTGTGTCCAAGCTCACAAAAGAATACAACGTCAAGACCGTTGTGAGCCTGAACCCCATCATGGTTGACGGCACCGGCATGTGCGGCGGATGCCGTGTCACCATCGGCGGCCAGACCAAGTTCGCATGTGTTGACGGACCCGAATTTGACGGTCATCAGGTGGATTATGACGAACTGATGAAACGGCTTCAGGCATACTGCGCGGAAGAAAAAAATTGCTATCATGATTACTGCACATTAAGAGACGCATCATAGAGACAGGTCGCTGACCTGTCTCTACAGATTGAATAACGGAGGAAGATTTATGGCGGATCAAGAAGTTAAAAAAGAGAAAAAAGAAAAGATAGCCAGACACAATATGCCGGAACAGGCACCGGAGGTGAGAAAAAGAAATTTCAAGGAAGTGCCGCTCGGCTACACGCCGGAAACAGCCATGAAGGAGGCGGAAAGATGCCTTCAGTGCAAAAATCCGAGCTGCGTTCAGGGCTGTCCCGTGCAGGTGGATATTCCGGGTTTTATCAAGCTGATAAAAGAAGGGGATTTTAAAGCTGCGATACGGAATCTGTGGACCAAAAACAGCCTGCCTGCGGTCTGCGGAAGGGTATGCCCCCAGGAAGGACAGTGCGAAGGCCTGTGTATTGTGGGCAAAAAAGACAAACCCGTTGCCATCGGCAATCTGGAGCGATTTGCCGCAGACCATGAGCGGATGCACGGCACAGGCGAACTGCCGCCCAAGCAGAAGCCCACAGGCAAGAAAGTGGCGGTGGTGGGTTCGGGTCCCTCAGGCTTGACCGTTGCCGGAGACCTTATCGTAAAGGGTCACGATGTTACGGTTATGGAGGCTTTCCACAAGCCCGGCGGCGTTCTGGTTTACGGCATTCCCGAATTTAGGCTTCCCAAGGAAATCGTTTTTTCCGAAGTGAATTTTATGGGACGTTTGGGCGTGAAAGTGGAATGCAACGCGGTGGTGGGCAGAACCGTATCTTTGGACGAACTTTTTGAACAGGGATATGATGCGATTTATCTCGGTGTGGGCGCGGGTCTGCCCCGATTTATGAATGTTCCGGGAGAAAACCTCATCGGTATTCTTTCCGCAAACGAATATCTCACCCGTGCAAATCTGATGAAGGCATATCTTTTCCCGGAAGTGGATACGCCGATTCCCAAAGGAAAAGACGTGATCGTTCTCGGCGCTGGAAATGTGGCAATGGACTCGGCGCGCACAGCAATGCGTCTGGGCGCGGACAGAGTGCGGATTGTCTATCGCCGTTCACGGGAGGAAATGCCGGCAAGAGCCGCAGAAATTCATCATGCGGAAGAAGAAGGCATTGAATTTTTCCTGCTCACCAATCCGGTGCGTTTCTTGGGGAACGAGCAGGGACGGCTGACGGGCATGGAATGCCTGAAGATGGAACTCGGCGAGCCGGATAATTCGGGCAGACGCAGACCCGTTCCCGTCAAAGGTTCGGAATTTAAGATGGATTGCGATCTGGTAGTTGTGGCAGTGGGTTCGGGTGCCAATCCGCTGCTCACGCAGTCCACGCCGGACATGCAGTTGAACAAATCGGGATACATTGTTGCGGACCCCGACACCGGCAAAACCACGAAGAAGGGTGTATGGGCAGGCGGCGATATCGTCACCGGCGCAGCCACCGTGATTCTGGCAATGGGCGCGGGCAGAAAAGCCGCAGATTCCATTCATAAATATCTCACTTTGGGTTGGTAGTACACGAGCAATTCTCAACAAACTAAGTTTCTCCGAGAAACTTAGTTTGTGATACACTGAAAACCAACTCAGTCTGTAAGTCGCACTATAAGCAGATGAATGTTGCTATGTCTGATATCCGTAGGGACAGGCCCCAAGGCCTGCCTCCTACGGATTTACTCACGGCTCGGAGCATGAAAGTATTCTTTCTGCTTTTGCACGGCAGGATAAGACTTGTGAGTGAATAGAGGTAATAATATGGTGTCTCCAAAACTTGTAGCGAAAATAGAATCCGAAGAGCCGACTCATCGTTTAGCCGTTCTTATTGATGCCGACAACGCACAGGCTACTATCATTGAAAAAATCTTGGCTGAAATTGCACGCTTCGGCGAAGCAACTGTCAAACGCATATACGGCGATTTCAC
>JFJP01027846.1_pt1 | contig 13292 bp, 13 predicted proteins | sample 431651 | NCBI WGS metagenome assembly JFJP01 (sample SAMN02602958, study PRJNA72255) | Microbial mat metagenome, whole genome shotgun sequencing project. | biome: fresh water; feature: sink hole; material: water; isolation source: purple microbial (photo- and chemosynthetic) mats found in...
ACCAGGTTTAAAATGTAGACTGTTAATTCCAAACCTCCGTTTTTCATAAAAGTCAAGACTTCATTAGTTTTATTCTCCATCATCAGGTTTCTTATTATAATGAAAATGTCGGAAACCAATTCATTGCTATTGAAAAAGTAAAAAAAATTAACAAAACAAAAAAAAACCAGAATAAGTTATCAGTGAATTCCTGTGCAAAAGCCAAATTTTCTATCAAAAATAGAAAAATATCAAAATTGCCCATTCCCAGCAAAGTCTCACGAAATCTGAATCTTTCCAAAACGAAAACCCCTTTGAATTTTAATTTGGTTTCAAGCTCTTTTTTATTCAAAGTCGATAATTTTATCTCTTCAAAGCTGAGATTTTTGAATAAAGTGTTGAAAAAATTAGGTTTTTCCAATATTCTATGTGTAAAGCTATCGTTTTCAACTATAAATTGGTTTTCTGAGCATGAAAATGAATAGATTCTATTTTTATCATCGAATTTTATTTTATTTAACAGTACAAAAGGGTTTAGATAGAAGGCTTTTGTGAAAATGATTTGTTTATTTTCTTGTGGTTTGAACAAATCGACTATTTCATTATCCATTAGAGAGGTATTTAACAGATAAAACGATTTAATCAAGCCAATAAAAGAATTGTCATGTGTGTGATGTTTCTTTTGAAAATAATGCTTTTCGTTGCCAAGGATAATGCTTGTGATTGTCAGTAAATTGCGCTTGAAGAATGAAAAGGAACTTTTGTAATTGTTGTAGATTGAAATCCCGTTTATGTATATTTTCAACTGGAAATTCATTTAATTTAAAGAAATTTTAATGAATAATTTTATTTTTTGTAAGAAATTTCTAAGATTTTAAAGGAAATTCATTAACTTTCAGTTAAGAAATTTACATGATTTTCAAGAAATTATAAAGAAATGAATCAATAATTTTTAAAAATTTCTAAATTTTTTCATTTTTTTACGTATTTTTGATCAGATGGTTTGGTGATTATGAAACTATACCATTTGAATTCTTCTATTTTATATTTGAACGAGTCTTTGCATATTATCTCCTTATTCTCATTGAGCAGTTCTATAGTCAAATGATTCAAATTATCTTTTGTGATGATAGAAAACTCCAAGGCGAATCCATTGATAAAATTTAATGTTAAAATCACTGGTTGATAATGGTTTTCTTTATCATTAGGATTCAAAACCTTAAAACTAACATTTGTTGTCTTAAGACTACTTACTGAAGAGTTAATTTTCAGCATTTTCTTGTTATAAAGCTCATGAAATGTAGGACTTATTAGATTCTGTGCATTTATATCAAATATTATGGTAAATTTATCTATATTAAAGGTTTTTTGAGAGGTTTCAACTAGAATCCCACTTTTTTAAAGACAAAAAATAAGTTTTTAAATGATGATTAAGAAATTTTACCTGGAATTGCCTGTGAGATAAAAAGCGAAAGTGGAGTTATTCATAAGATTTTGGTCTTCTACTTTGCTTAATTCCTTCAATAAAAGGATCAAACATCTTAACGTTGAGCTGTAATTGTCTTTATCGATGATAGCATTTCTTGAACTCTCAGAATTCATTGAATAAAGCATTTCTTCTTTATTATTGCAACAAATCTTCATATAAGTTGCTATATCTAAATCGTAATTCATGATACCTATAAAAAGAAAATTCAGTTATTTTATGTTTATTATACAAAATAAATTAAATTTATAAATAAAATGCAAAACAAAACAAAAAAAAGCATTTAAATTTTTGTAAAATTATAGAGAAAAACGTAAAAAAGCCATCATAATCTTCAAAGTGAAATTGTCTTTCAAAAAGGATTTAATCAGCTTTATAAAGCATTTCTTCAGAAATTCGTCCTTTTCAATTCTCATATAGAAAAGCACCTTCTCTATAAACGAACTTTCCTTCAATAAAAAAGCATTGAAACGGGCTGTTTCTCCTAAAAGTCCCATGACAATAGAAAAACACAGTCTTTTTATCAAAAGAGAAGCATCAACATCATACATATAGAATATCAGCATATCAAGGAAAAAAGGTATGTAAACTCGTACATAATTCAAAAGAAAACTGAAATTATTCAAAAAATTACTAAGAAATTCCTCTAAACTCAGGTTATTTTCAAGATAATGGCCTATAATTAGATGAAATTCTTTTTTTGTAGCGAGGTTTAAAAAGAAAAAAAGAGGGTATGTAACATCTTCAATGTTTCCATTTAGTAATTTATGCAAGGATTTCATCAGATTATACACTTTTATAGAGAGATTTTTCTCAAAGAAATAACTTTCTGTGTTACTTTCCTTTGTTAATATCAATAAAGTCAAATTACACATTTCAAACCCTAATTCTCTTGTTAAAAATCTTAAATTAATTAAGTAAAATCAAACAAACTCTAGTTTTTTTTACTGAGGAGATAAACAAACGTTTAATAAAGCCTCATAAACTCCACTGGTCATTATATAAATGATGGTTTCTGAGAACTTTATCATAAAATTTTATCAAAAAAATTAAAATCAAAACAGTCTATATTCTCTTGTTTAATGACTAATTTTTGAAAGAAAATACATAAGAACCTCATCATTTTATTCATAAATTCACTGGGTTTATACAGTTGGATACAAGCCAAATGGCTCTTGATCTCCTGGAAAAACAAAATGCGAAAATTATAAATGACTTCATCATTATTGAGGATATTTTCAGTGAAATGCTTGAGAAAGGTAAGAAAAATTAGATGGTTTTCTTCTAAAAACGCTCTAGAAATCACGTTTTTCAGGTTTTTTTTTTCAGAGAATAGTTTTTTGAGAAATTCGTCCTTTTTAAAAAGGTAAGTTACAAAAGAAATTATTTTTTCTTTGAGGTTTTCATCTTTAATTATCCCAAAAGCTTCATAGATAAACTCTAATCCCTGGGATAAAAGGTCTTCTTCTTCCAAAAGAACCGTTTTATTCATTTGGAAGAGATTATTCAGAAAAACAGATGTCAGAACCTCAGGAGTTAAGAAATGAAAGGCTATATTATTCAATAAATTCAGTGATTTATTTGTATTTTCATCATTATAAAGCTGTTTTAAGGCAGAAGCATAGTTTTTTAAGGCTGAGGCAAGGATTTTTAGGAAAATTAGCTTGTTGATTTGATTAGTTTTTGCTTTTTTTGTGAAGAAACCCCAGAAATTTGATAATTTTGAGCTCAGTTTTGAATTGCAATTTGTGAGAATTAGTAAATAAAGGAAATTTTTCAGGAGAATTGGCCTAGAAAATAAAGGAAAATTATCATTAAGAGTTTCAAAAAACTCATAAAGAGTAGGAGATTCAAGATAGAATAATATCCGCATTTTTTTTATACCAATTATACTCTAAAAATCAAAAGAAATTCAATAAATAAACAAAAAAATTATATATTACGATTTCAAAGAGATTTTCAATGAATTTTAAGCAAAAATCCTTGATTTTTTGACTGATTAATGGGGATTTGAAGGTTTTCATTAGAATCTTGAGAGAAAAATAAAGGATTTATTGGGACAAATGTCTTACTTGAAAGACTATTTCAAGAGTTTTGAGGAATTTTAAATCATCTTTCTCTTGTAGGAGGTTTGTTTCATTTAATGAACAAATTATCAACTCTTTTTTCAGGATATTATAAGAAATTTCAAGTTCTTTTGATGAAATATCAATGGAAAAAAGGCTTTTAATATCAGTTATTCCAGAGAATTTCGTGTAAGTTTCATTCAAAAAACTCGCATTATCCAATAAAATCAAATAATTCAAAGAAGAGAAGATGAACCCATAAATTTCAAGATTTTCATTGTTTTTTTCCTCGGTTTTCTCCATTTTAAACAGGAAAAAATCAAACAATTTCACGCTTTTCATAAAAATAGTGAGGAAATTCTGTTTTTTCAAGAGAAATTCCTCAGAATCCTTCTCTTTTTCAGAAAGCAGATCTTTGCAAACATACTCATTGATCATATAAAGGCTTTTTATGATGATTGGAACGAAATCATGCGAAAAATCATAAAAATGATGGAAAATGAGAAAACAAAGGCTTTTTATAATGAAAAACTCAGCAGCATAGCAAGTTTTCATTTTTTTTTCCTCTTGTAAAATCAGCAGGAAATTTTGAAGAAAAATGTTTAAAATATCAGAAACTTCTTCTTTAAGCTCATTGAATTTTTGAAACTTTAAAGATTTGTAAAAAAACTCAATGAAAACCTCAAATTCATTATAATTCAAATTCACATGAAAAATCAATGTCATTCCCAATATTTTTATGTATAAAATACGGAAAAAAAGGTTATCAAGATTAGGGATTTTATCATCAAAAGTGTTAAGCCAATTCAGCAGTTTCGATACGTCAAAAGGCTCATTTTTTGGTGAAGAATCAGGGAGAAAATGAGAAATTTCTTCATAGTTTTCACCAAAAATTTGATTTTCTTTAAGGAAAAGTGAACAGAAACCCAGAAAAGACTCAGATGTATGATAAAGAGAAGATATAAGGGGGAAACCTGAGGATTTAAAGGATTTGAAAGAAATGAAGGATTTTAAGCTTGATTCATCTTGCTTACTACTACTATTCATTAGTTTTTTGTCAGAAAAATAGAAGTTTACTTCTTATAAATTAAATTTTTATTTTATGAAAAAAATAAATTATTCAGAACATTTTCCACTTTCGCACAAAGGCATTATTCAGCAACTTAAAGAAAAAATTCGTCATTTGACTCCTCCGAAAATAACTAAAGGCTTTCTTTCCCCTAATTCTCCTAAAAAAACGACTCCTAGGTTCACACCAGAAAAATCTATTGATAATTATGAACAAAACAAGAAAATTACTCGAATGTATAATCGAAATAAAAGGGCTACTTCAGCCTATCCTTCAGTCAATTTAATAGATAGTCAAAATAGTTCTCAATTGAAATCAGCTTCTATTTGCAGTAAAATTAAAGAGTGGTTCTTTATTTTTATTAATGTTTTTTAAGAGAAAAAAGGAAATCAGTTGTTTAAATTAGCTTTACAACTATTTCAATATGATGAAGTCAGCATTTTTTTAAAAGAGATTGATGAGAATATCAAGCAAAATGATATAAAAGAATTAACCAAATGTGAGAATTTAAAATATAAATAGACTCATTTTTTGAAAGGTTTTCTAAAATTCATTGCAAGGTTGATTGAGAATGAGAAATTGATCTCTAAGAATGATTTCATGTTTTTAAGCAAATTTATTTTCGTTTTTGGTAAATTGAAACCAATTTTCATTTTTCATCAATATTTTAAAGGACAGTATTTTTATGAGATTGAACAACTAGAGTTTTCAACTTTTTTTCTTATGAAATTAGTAATATTTACAAATTTAATGTCATTTTTTTAATTGTTTTTTAATAGCTTGCTATCAGCAATATCCTTAAGGTTTACAGATTGAATGGAAATATATATTTGTTTCTTGGGAAAACCTGCCAAAAAGAAAAAAATTATGAATCTGCTATAAAACTATACAAGAAATCTTTGCAATATGCTTGGCTTTTTAATGATACTATCAAAGAAATAGAGATTTATGATTATATTGGAATGTGTTTCTATTATATCGGGGAAACAATAAAAGCCTATCGATATCATGAAAGGTTCAAATAAACAAATCAATTTTTTTCTAAAAAACTGTTCATAAAATATAGATCAGTTCTCGGCATTTTCGAGCCAAAGGACTCTCTTTTGAGAAAAACTAATTTAGATTTATTAAAAGCTGAGATAAAATCAAAGGAAAATCGTCATAATGGCCTAAATGAAATAAAAATGGCTATTCAAACTAAATTATTGATTATCTATAACAAGAAAAATGAGTTAGAATTTGAAAAATTCTTTGAAATTCAAAAATCTTTTAGCAAATCTGTGGTTTATCTTTACTTGAATTCTGCTGAATTTTGCGAATTTAATGAAGAATATGAAAATGTTCAATTTTTTTAAGAAATTCTTGAAAATTATTTAGAGTTTAGGTAAAATTTTTGATGGAGATCGTTTCTTTAACCTGAAATCATTACAAATAAAAGAGGTAAATTTGATTTTTAAAATTAAAATATATTGATTGATTGTTTTGAAGATAATTAATCTTTTGCATGAAAAAACTGAAAAAAAAATAAAAATACTTACCATTCAGGGGAAAAATACACAAAAAAAATGGCTGGAAGATTCATATAAATACACTTTTGCAAAAAATTCCAAAAAATTTGAGAAATGGAATTTCTCAATTTTCATGAAAAAACTACAAAAAGAAGATGAAAAACTGAAAAATAAAAGAGAACAGTCATTCGCAGAGTTATATGAGGTGAAAAGACTTAAATTCCAAGAAAACCTTCAAAATTTATTCAAAACAAACAATTTGTTTGTGCAAAATGTTAATAAATAGTTTAAGAAAAGAGTTAATAAAACCATGTTGCAAAATAATTCATTTTTACTTTAATTATGTTTGTCAAACAATAATTAATTTTAATTGATTTATTTCCTCAAATTTATTTTAGTTTTTATTTTTATTTTCAAAATGAAAGTTATTTAAAACACTTATTTATTAATTTTTTTTATTCAATTTTTATTAGTAAAATTCATTTTTTGAATAATTAAACAATTGAATAATTTTTTTTTTTTTTTTAATAAATTACAATTTTATTAATAAGCTATAAATTTTTTAAAAATTAAAAAAAATAAATATATTGTCTAAATTTTTAGCACAAAATGTTTTATAAAATCGATATATATGCCTATAAATACATCATCACCAGATCTGAAATTTCTCACTACCGATTAAAAATGCATGATTTTCCTTTTATTTCATTGAAATTTTCGATTTCTTTTAAATGATAAAAGAAAAAGAGGAGATGAACCACAAATAGAAAAGGAATCATTTGCTATTAATGAAGAAAATGAACGAAAATTAAAAGTATTATTATTATTTAGATTTCCTTTATGTCAAGTAATATAAAATTAGACAATTGAATTTTATGCAATTTGGGGAATTTTTTCTTTGAATCAAAAATATTTAGCATTAGTCTCAGAAGCAATCCCTTTAGTCAAAATTCTCGAAAATGAAATTTATCAAATAAAAAAACTATCATATTTTCCTTTGGGAAATCAGTAAAAAAAACTTCAAAAAAATACAATACAACAATTTTTTATTTAAATAGAAATATTAATGAAGAAGAAGATAAAATTTTTTTGAATATGTTGGATTCCCTCAGTAAAAGCAAATCATTTTATTTTTCTTTTGCTTATGATCTCACAAATTGCTTTCAAAACAATTTCGCTCAAAACTTTGATCTGTTTTTAACTCAAAAAAAACAAAAAAACCATCATACATTTTTTTATAGATTCCAACCTCAAAAAAGGTTTTATATAAATTTTGAGCCACTTGAAAATTTGAAAAAAATTGAAGCTTCTGATTACATAACTCCAATCATATCAGGATTTATTAAATCAAGCTCTTTAATTCTTGAACATGAAAATGAAAGCATTAAAATAGTGCTTATTTCTAGAAGAGAACGAAATAGATTGGGAATGCGTTTTTGGTGTCGAGGAGCTGACATAGTTATTTTATTGAGAAAAAATTATAAAAACCAAATTAAAAAGGAGGGAAATGCAGGAAATTTCGTCGAAACTGAACAAATTTTCGAAATAAAACGGAAAGATTCAACAAAGATTATTTCTTTCGTTCAAATAAGAGGATCTATGCCCTTTGTTTGGCAGCAAAACCCAGATTTAAGATGTGTTCCTCGAGTGAAAATCAGCCCTGATAACAAAAAGAATGTAGAAGTTTTTGAAAAACACATAAATTCGTTGAATTTGCAATATGGACTGATAATAATTTTGAATCTTATTGACCGAAGAGGAATTCAAAAGAAATTGGGTGAGATTTTCGAAGAAATTCTAAAAAAATCTCAAGTAGACAATTTTGTGTTTTTAATGATTTCAAAACAAAAATAAAAAAGAACGAAAAATATCGACATTTTTGGTTCGATTTAAATAAAGAATGTCATCGCGTGAACATGAAGATTGAAAATCTATCAAAAATGATAAAGGAAATAGAAAAATTCTTCATAAATGGACAAGAAATTTGGTTCGAAATGGAATTTTCAAATTTTATGGTTTTGCTTAAAATAATTTATTTTACCGTAATATATTTTTTTTTAATTGATTTATAAATCCAAAGCCCAATAACTTTAGGTTATTAAAGAATCAAAGGGCATGCATACGTTCAAATTGCATGGATTGTCTGGATAGAACGAATATTGTACAATCAGTCATTGCAAATTATATTCTCAAAAAGATTTTGATTGAAGAAAAAATAATATCCACGACGGTCCTAAAATCAATAAAAAATTTTTTATAATTTGTTTGTTTTTAAATTTAAAGGAAGAGAATTTGCCTAAAGGTATAGAAAAAACTATGAATTACTTATGGTGGGAAAATGGACATATACTTAGTTTATTATATGCAGGAACAAATTCATTAAAATCGGATATTTTGATGTATATAATTAATTAATTTTTTTTTTTGAAAAAAGATTTTTAGAAAGAGAAAATTGAGTTTTATGAGCCATTTTCATGATATAAAAAATATTCTTTTCAGATATGTTTTGAATCATTTTTACGACGCTCATAAACAAGTTTGAATTATTTAGAGAATTTAACTAATGATTAGTGAATAAAAGAACTCTTGGGATTTATTACTTGGAAGAATAAACATTAAATCTTGCAAATATAAGCCAAAGGCAATAAATTCAATTATGTTGTTAGGGATAATTGTAAATATCTTTCAAAAAATAAATATTTGATAATACAATTAATAGTTTTTTGCGAGTTTTCTTTTGGTTTTTTGGACAATCAATGAAATATTTTTATTCAAGGATATAAAAGTGAATGAAAATGCCTTAATTGCTTTTATCTTTCTTTCATATTTTTTTGTTTTCATCAAATTTTCTCAAAGTTCATTTTAATTTTTTTTAATTTTTTCTTATTTTTATTTGAGGATTTCATGGAAAAATTGTAGAAAAACCGCTTTTATTACAGAAAAATCAGAGAAATTATGAAAAAATTTAAGATAAAAATTTATATCATTTATATGAATTTTTTAAAATATTCATTAAAAAACTGAATTTAATTTAGCTTCAAATCAATAAAATAAATGATCAAACTTTTTTTAGCTCTTTTGAAGGAGATTTGAATATTTTTGTTTCAAATCTGAAAATATTCTCAGTTTTTGATAATTTCTAATGAAACTTTTATCCAAATCATCTATTAAATTTTATTTAGCTAAATTTTTAATTTTTCTTTTACTTATTTTGTTTTCATTTCTGCGATTTATGCTTTGATTGGTAACAGACAAATTTCTTTTTTTCACATTAAAAGGACTGTCAAGTTTCTTTAGTTCGCTCTTATGATACTTTTCTTGTGGTTGAACTTTTTTAATCATGGTTCGAGCAGTTTCATCTGTTGATTCTCTGGTTGAGAGCTCCAACATATATTGATTGTTATGAGTTGAGATTTTCTTGAAAGGTTTGGTTTTTTGATATTTCAAATCCTTTATTTTTGTGAATGGAATCAGATTTTCATCAGAATAGGTGTAATCTTTTTCTCTTTTTATTGTCTGAAGTTCATCAGTTTTCGCTCTATAATTCTGAAAAGAAACAATAAAATTTAACTGAATCAACTCATTTGTTTTTATTTTTACAATAATTTTTTGAGGGGTTGAAGTCCTTTCTTTTGCAATCTCCTTCAAATTATGATCCAAAATGCTCATATCATGAGTTTTTGATTTGAAATTTTCGAAAACTTGAAAGGTTTGGGCTACTTGTTTATGTAATTGTTTGTGAGTGCATTTTTTCTCTCTTGCGAATGATTTTGAAAGGTATTCATCATATCTAATTCCATAACAAAATGATTAAAACACAAATAACAATAAGTTTAAAGTACCGAGGATATTTTTTTAAGCTTCTGTCAATGGATTTATTAAGGTGTTTAGTTTTTTCAAGATTGTTTATTGATTGATGAACAAAAGATTCTGTTAAACCATAGTAGCCTAAAAAACAGTTGACTTTTTCCTCAAATTTGACATTATTGCTTTAAATTAAATTTTACTTTAATATAATTATAATTTACTTACTTTGAATGAATTTCTTTGCAAAATTTACATTTCGAAGAGGTTTTAGATCTTTTGGATAGGAGATCATTTGTGTTTGGAGTTCTTTTTCTGGAAGTTGGAATTTGAGGGGAAAGAACCTTTTCAATTATTTTTTCCTTGTTCTCAAAGTCATGTAATTCTTCTTTTGTCTTTTTAAAAAATTGTTTATTTTATTTATAATTAATGATAAAGTAATTTACCAGCTTAACTCTTGGATTTTTTATCCCTTCATTTATTTTCAATTCCTTTTGCCAAATTCCTTTTTTTTTACCAAATTCAAAGTTTGCAATTTGATTCAATCTTTGTTTTAATGGAGAAATTTCATATTTATAGTTAGAAATATAAGGAGAAAATGTGCATCCTTCAATTTCCTCAACTATTTTTTGTTCCTTTACAAAAGAGAATTTTTATTTTTATTTTCATAATTCATTAAAGTTACTTTTCTTTTTGTGCGTTTTTCCTCTAAATTAGCAAGACTTTCTTTCGTTTTTTGTAGAATATGCACATAACTTTATTAAAAAAAAAATTCCTAATTTTTATAATTATTTAAAGCTATGCATACCCTGTGAGTTTAGAAGACTTTTTGGTGATTTGAGGTGAAAATGAACAATCTCTGAACTCTTTTTCTTCCCTTTCTTTTAACACTTCATTTTTGATTGATTTTCTAGAAATAAATAACTTTTTTCTTTTAAAAATGATTGAATTTTACTGTTTCTCTATTGTATTCATTGCATGTTCATAAAGTAATTTGCCTCTTATAATACTTCGATTAGGACTTGATTGTTTGTTTTCTTTTTTATTTGCTGAAGAATATTCAAGATCATGTTTATTTTTTTTATCGGTTTTAGGTTCTTTGGCTAAAGATTCATCGTTTATTGGTTTCTTGTTTATTGTAGGCTTTTTAGCAGTGAATTCATCTAATTGTTTTTTCTTTTTTTCAATTGTTCGAAGTAAACTACTTCTTCTATAAAAAAAGATTAAAGAGAATTTTATTTCTAATGTTACGTTATTTCATCAGTTTTTTGAGGAATTATTTCTACTATAAATTGAATTTAGGGAGAAAAATGAGAGATAAACTACGTTGTTCGGATTTGAGTTTGACTGGAAGCATTTAAGTTTGGAAAATTTCAAGGTCAGAGCAGAAAATTAAAAAATATTACTTAAGTTTAATAATAAAATTATTCAAGCAATTTTTATTTTTCTTTTATTTAGGAAATATTTTTAATTAATTAATTTTTACTTGAAAATCCATTTGAATTAAAAAACAAAAAAATTAAAGCTTTTTTTAAAACCTCAAGGTTGATCCATAAAAATAAACTTTTTATTATACTTTAAAAGATTTTAAAATATTTATCAAAAAAATTGAAAAGACCAAAAAAACGAAAATATAATCTCAAAATCTTCATTCTAACCCCATCCTTTCTTAAAACTTCCTCTTTTCAAAAAACCTTTCTATGCTTTCAGAGAAATGTACCGAAATCATTGATAATATCTATCTAACATCATGCATGATCCCACAAAACCCCCAAAGATTAAAATTTCTTCAAATCACTCATATCTTGACAGTGGCTGTAGAAATCGACCTTTCAGAACAATTGACTCCTCTTAATATAAAATATAAAAGAATTAATGCTGATGATTATGATTCCTTTCCTCTTTCTGATTATTTTGATGAAATGAATGAGTTTATTCACGATTGTCTTTTAAACAAAGGCAAAATCATAGTTCATTGTGCATTAGGAGTCTCCCGTAGTCCAGCAGCCATCATGGCTTATCTAATTAAATATAAGGGTCTAACAATGGAGGAGGCCTTTAAAACTATCAAAAGTAAAAGAGAATTTATTAATCCAAATAAAGGATTTCTCGATCAATTGAAAGAATATGCAAGAAGCATCAGCCAAAACAATGAAGAAAATAAAAATAAAAAGGAAACAAAAATTATTTTTAGATGCAAAACTTGCAGATTTGAATTATTTAAAAAAAAAGAAATTATTCACGGGACTCAAGAAAAAAAATGCACTTCATTTTTTCTCGAAAACTCTTTGTTTGAAAATTTGAACGAAAATGAGTGCAAATTATATTGTTTTAACGAGAAATGTGGACAAAAAATAGGGGAAATGAGATTATCGGGTGGCAAATGTTCATGTGGAGAATGGTTCACCCCTAGCTATCAAATACATAAGAATAAAATAGATTCTTTGGAGGTTTGTGAAAAGTAAATGTTACAAATAAATTAAAAGGAAAATTTAAATAGTCAAGCAAAAAAAACTAATTTTTAGTTGAAAATAAAAATAAAAATGATTTTACAACAAACAAACAAATAAACAACAAATTAATAAATTTTTTTTTCCTTATTAGGCTCCACTTTGTCCACATGATTGGTTTGGTGAAAAAAAATTAGGCATGATAATGTTTTTAGGGACATTCTGGTGATTTTGATAGTTTTGAAAATTTTGAACATTTGGTTGATTCAAAATCACAAAATATCCAAAGTTTTGAGCCATTTGTTGAGGCATTATATTGTTTTTTGCTATAGAGGTAGCTCCTAAATTGTAATTCATTTGGCTTGAACTACAATTACTTGGTAATCCTGTAGTGCAGCTTTGTGTTGGGTTGATGTTGTAGTTTTGTAGCATTATTGGACCATTGTTTGGTTTTTGCAAATAGGCAAGAGGAGGAGGATAATAATTCGGATAAACAGGGAGGATGACCATATTATTTCCAGTCTTCTGTTGTTGAGAGAATGAAGGAATTTGGAAATTTTGCACTGGATTTGATGAGAAACTTATCGAATTCATAAAGGATGAATTTTCTGGTAATATGGCTTGATTTTGCATATTAAAATTCGTTTGAATGACATCCTGTGAACCTGATAAACTGTACTCATTAAGGACTTTCTGGGAGTTATTATTTTCGACTTTGACTTTCTTTTTACGCTCTTGAACTCCCATTTTGATCTTCTTCTTGTAATGATTGAACCAATTTTTGATATTTTTAATTGAGCAAACTTTGTTCATTTTTTGATGAATTTGCTCAAAATGGCATTTCTTTGGTTTTTTCAAATTCTGGAAAAATTCTTTCAGATCTTCAACCTCTTGCTTTGTGAATTTGTTCTTTCTCTGATAATTTGGCAG
>JFJP01040443.1_pt1 | contig 13289 bp, 14 predicted proteins | sample 431651 | NCBI WGS metagenome assembly JFJP01 (sample SAMN02602958, study PRJNA72255) | Microbial mat metagenome, whole genome shotgun sequencing project. | biome: fresh water; feature: sink hole; material: water; isolation source: purple microbial (photo- and chemosynthetic) mats found in...
TTTAATAGCCTTATTAATACACTACTATTATAAAAATAAAACGCAATACCGTTCGGCGGGTTGTAAATTAGGGGCGTTTTAGGTACTTTTTATGGCTTTTATAGGTTAGCGGTATTAAAGTAGCGGTTAACGTTTAGCCCGCTTTTAACGGGTATTTAATAGGGTATTAGGCTATTATGGCTTTTATTAGTAGGTATTTATTAGTAGGTATTTATTTACGGTTTTACCGTTCGTCCTATAAATAAAAAAAGTACTAGCCTTTTTAAAAATACCGTGCTACCTTAATTATAGGTACCTTATTTTATTAGGGTATTTATTTAAAGTATTATAAAGGGGGGTTTATGAAGGTTAAAACCAAAACGCCGTATCTAAAAGTTATAGCCCGGCAAATTTATTTTAATAGAAAAATAGTAGCGGAATTAAAAGCGGTAAAAAAAGAACAGTACCAATACAGGGCTGTGTATGAGGCTTTTTCATTAGGAGCTGACGATTTTAGGGGCGTAGCAGTACAAATAGAAAAGGCTCAGCGAAAGGTCGACGAACTTATAAAATTATACGAAATCGAATTATTAAAGGGGGTGTCGCTATGAGTACGGATTACGAATTACGCAAGCAAGAGCTCCAGGAGCAATTAGAAGAAAAAAATAGCGATTTACAGCACTTCATCGCAATGCATAAAAGATACGTATTTAAAGACCTTGACGTTTCTAATAATTTACAAGACAACGTCGACGTTTATATCGTTAGGTCTATGAAAATTAAAAACGGGGAACCAATAAAGGTTGTTAAGGTTAACGTTAACGTCAATAAAAGCCAGCAAAAACAACGGTACATTGAACACGACGAAGACGAACAAAATGCGGTACGTGATTGGAGGTTGATGTTGATGGGTATGAGCAACGCTAAAACTTTAAAAGAGCGTTCAAATTACGCTATCGGCTGTATAAGGCTACAAATTAAGATGATCGATGACGAAATTAGGTCTATTAAAGAGTTGGTAGAGGCTACAAGGGCTGTAGAAAGTAAACCACGCACTACCGTTCGTCGGCTGTGATAAAAAGTAAAGTAAATTACTCGCTATTTTAAAAAATAGTAGTACAATTATAGATGTTAGTTATATATTAAAGTGATAAAAAGTAAAGTAAATTACTCGCTATTTTAAAAAATAGTAGTACAATTATAGATGTTAGTTATATATTAAAAAAAAGGGGTTTTATTATGAGATTTAGCGAATTACTTAATCAAGACGGAAAAATCGATTGGACGCACGTGTGCCACCTTATCCACTTAATGGGTACGCATTTACAAGATGGCGAATATCAAATCGCAAAACTGTTTACTGACGAGTTAAGGGATAACGACGGGATTATGAATTTAGCTATTAAATTCCACCGAAGCAATATGCAATACTGCACACCACGGCTACTAGATAGCGAAACGTTTTTACAAAACCTTTTATCAATTCAAATAGATTTCCAATACGTTAGCGAACGCCTACAAAACAAAAAAAGTTTTGTTGAGGGTATTATTTTAGGCGATTATCGAACTATTTATGAATTAAGGAACACGCATAATATACCAGACTGGTGCTATAAAGGTAGCGACACCGTGATGAAGGCTTTAAAAGTTAATTATAGTTTTATACAATACGTCGACGAGTCCTTAATTAATTCAACTGACTTTATTAAAGAATTAATTAAAACCCATCCACGGGCGTACTACCTACTGCCAGCCCACGTTAAGTACCTTGAAGAAAACTTTATTGAAGCGTTAAACAAACCCGAGACATCTATTTACGCAATAGGTTATCAAGGCGAATGGACGGAAGAGATGATCGACGCTTTAATTAAAAACCATCCAGGCGATTGCTTTAACGTCGACGCAATAATGTCGAACCCCTCTAGGGTTTTAAAGGTACTAAAACGGGCGAGCTGGTTAGTTAAAAGCCTACCACAAGCAACAAAAAACACCATTAATCACTATAAACGTGTTAAGGGTATAACTGATAGCGTAGAGGCTTACGAGTACGCAATAACGATAAAGGAAATGCGTACGCAAAAGCGTGAAATCACGGCAACGATAGGAAGTAAAGGACGGGCGAAGAAAAGCGAACCAGCTCAAACAGTGTCGAATACCGTTCGTCGGCTGTGATAAAAAGTAAAGTAAATTACTCGCTATTTTAAAAAATAGTAGTACAATTATAGATGTTAGTTATATATTAAATGCCCGAGATCGAGTTGTACAATATTAAGTACACCTTATCGGTGCAAGAGCGTAGGACGTTCGTTTTAACTATTAAATCGGCTACTATTAACTTCGGTGCGTTGGTAAACCCTATGGATAGAAAGGTATGCAGTTACGGTGGTTTTAGGCTTTTAAGCGATGACCCAGCAATTTTTGATTCTAATAATTTAGCGTGCGATGTATTAACAAAACTCAACGAAATACTAGAGGTCGACAATTACGACAACAGCGACTCGATGACGGATTACTTCGACGTGGGCTATTACACCTCGATATACATAGGCAATAGGGATAGCGATAAACCAGCGTTCGTGTACGACCCTAGCGGAAAAGCCCTTAAAGAGGCAAAAGTTATAGGCGACGCAATGGGTAGAAAGGGAATGCGTACACAATCAAAGCAAGTAGGCTCTAAACGATTATAAAGAAAAGCGATAAAGTCAAGTTATTAGCCCCAGCGTCTAGCGAGGGGCTTTTCTATTCTTAACGCAAGTCGGCGGTATTGGTTGTTTAATATTTCTAAAAGGGTTTTATGTTGTTTATACTTAATAAAACGTAAAGGCGTTATTAACAATAAGGGCTTAAAAATTACATAGTTATATAAGGGGTTTTTAAACGCTATTAACGTGCAAGGGTTATAAACGTACATAGTATTATACAAGACGACAAAAGAACGCGTGTTTTGTGGCATTATTAGCGGGCATTATTAGGCGGGCGTTAAGTAGGTAGCGTGCGGGCTTTAAACTATTAAATAGAAAGGCGTTTAAGCGTACTATTAGGCGAGCGTTTAACCAGTTTGGGCATTACTATTAGGAAGTAGGCAAGGCGTTTAATACGGTAGAAAGGCGGTGTTAATCCTTATCCCTTACGATCCGAGCCCATCGCCACGTCCTTTTTCCCGCTTTCCCGTCTATTTATCAGTATTCGCCACCATATTATTCCAAAAATAGGCATTCTATTCACTTTCCCCGCCCATTACCACTCGTCGGAATGCTATTAATGAATGGATAGGCGTGCTTGACATTCCCAAATCAACCGTCTGGCGGTTTATCCATCAATCCGACAAGCGGTAAAATGAAGTGGGGAATGCGTTTGTCAAGGATATACAGCGGATTATCAAGGAATCGGACGAGCGGTAGTTTGGTATTTTCCCTCTACTTATGTTATTGCTCCCGCGTATTCCTGTTGTTCCGCTCTGCGCCCGTACTTCAATTGCCCCGCTCCCGCGTCCACAGTACTGCATACCTCAAGTCTGGTTTAAATCTAAAGGCTCAGATGACGATGATCTAGTCTTAAAAGTACTGTTCACCCAACCAACCCACAGCACCGCTACCAATTCAGTAGCAGTTTTACTTTACAAATCAGCAAAAAGGCGGGCTATTTTCACCCAATTTAGCCCTACTTTACCCACCCAATAGCGTTTTTCTCGGGTTTATACCACGGGCAAGGTAATAGCATTGCTCATTTTGTAAAGTAAAAGGCGGGCGTTATTTTCAATTCCATTATTCTTATTGCTCCTCAATAGGCAAGCGTTAAGGCAAGTGATCGCAATGCTATTAGTTTGGTTAGGCAAGCGTTAGGCAAGTGATCGCAATGCTGACGGGTAGGTGGGTAGGCGTGCGTGCGTAGAGGATGAACGGCGGGCTATTGATAGGGACGAACGGTAAGACGAGTTCAAAATTCTTATTGCTCCTGGTGGGGGTATACACTTCCGGAGGGGGGCGGGTTCTGGCAGACCCACTATGGCATCTGACCTACATCTCCACAGCATTATAAAGTTATAAAGACTACAAAGCATTATAAAGATGGTGGGGGTACACCTTTAAAGTTCTCTAAAAACTATAAACCTCTATTGATTTTTTTTCGGCGGACTGCTAATCTGTTTATCAGTATTGAAAAAGAGTGTCAAATACTTTACAAAAAGGGTAGGTGCAATAATGGAAGATATAGATTTAATGGTAAGTGACGAAGAACTAATGAAAAGGATGGCGACAGAGCCTTTTACCCAGTCTTATGATCTTCAAGTGGCTATAAAAAAGAAGTTAACAGATAAGCAGGAGAAGTTTGCTTTCTTGATTAGTAAGGGTATACCAGACTTTAAAGCCTATAAGATAGCCTATAACAGAGCTACAGATCAAGAAAACTCATTAAGGGCTAATGCAAACAAGACAAAATACGCTGATGGGGTATTGGATGCAGTGGATTTCTTCAAGAAACAGCAAATAGCAAAGCAACACACGGTTAGTAATGCGTTTGACTATACGAAAGATATGGCGTATATGGATTTAAACAATTTACAGCAGAGGGCGTTTATTAAAGGGGATTTAAGAACAGAGTTAGCCATAGTAAGCAAGAAGATAGATGTAGCGGGGTTAATAGTTAAGAAGTCAGAAGACGTTACACCTGATAGAACGTTAGACGCTATCGATCAGCAATTGAAAGAGTTGTTTGGAAAGATACCATTAGATACGTTAAAGAAAGCAATGAGTGTTACAGATGTTACAGTGAAAGAGATTAAGACAATTGAGAATGGTGTAAACACTAGTGATACAGAGTAATTGTAACGTTACATTTTATAATAATAGCTTATCTATTAACTGATATTGTTTTAATCTTTTTGTTTTGGTATTCTACATTTATATTTAAATGGAATATCAACATGACTCAACGTGTATACGCTTGGATTCCTGATGTGTCAGATCATCGGGATTTATATTATTCTAGTTCTTCTACTCGTGGTTTAAAGTTACCAACGCACGTAGATCCACTTGGTAGAGACAATCCAATAGAGGACCAGGGGCAATTAGGAAGTTGTACTGGTCAGGCTTCTACCACAGCATTAGAGATCGTATTAGATTGTGATCCACTATCTAGACTCTTTGCCTATTACAACGCTAGAGTTATTGAAGACACCGTAGATATTGACGCTGGTGCAATGATTAGAGATGTCATTAAAGCCTTTATAAAGCATGGTTGTTGTAATGAGTCTTCTTGGGAATATGACTCCTCTAAATTTGCTACCAAGCCTATTGATTATTGCTATGAAGAGTCACAAGAGTTAAAACCAAAAATTAATAGGTATGAGCGTATTACCACTTTAAAAGATGTGAAGTTTGCTTTATCTCAAGGTTTACCAGTCATATTTGGATTTGCTGTACCAGAATATTTTGAGACAGAAGATTATTCAGATGGGCATGTAGTACGTTTACCATTAATGTCAGACGCTATTGTTGGTGGGCATGCAGTGGTTGCTGTTGGATACGATGACAGGATTAAAGATAATAAGTTTATCTGGGTTAAGAATTCTTGGGGTTCTAATTGGGGTGAGAGTGGGTATTTCAAGATGGATCAGAATTGGTTTACTGATGGGAGACGTTTAGTCGACGATCTTTGGGTTATACACCCTAATAAATAATGAGGGGTTATTATGGGAATAAGGAATTACGTTGACGCAATAACCGCATTATTCTATTTCATGGTAGTAATTCCATGTTTGATTGGTGTAGGTTTGATCATTTATACTTTGCATGAGATTTTCAAGAAGTGAGCAATATATTATGTTATATTGACACTGTTATCTTTTCATATATAAAAATAATAATAATAGGAGATGAATATGGATAAAAAATTTGATCTTGATATGGAGTTGCTGGAATACGAGGACATCAAGGATAAGCTTACACCTGAATTAAAGAAGAAATTATTACAATTAATAGAAGAACGAGACTCTTTAATATTAAAAGAGAAGTTAAGAAAGGCTAGAAATAGTCTAGAGAATTACACTCCTATACCTAAACAATTAGAGTTTCATAACGCTGGTTCTAGGTTTAAAGAGCGTATGTTTATGGCGGCTAACCAAGTAGGTAAAACGCTTGCTGGTGCTAATGAAATGGCTATTCATTTAACTGGTAGATATCCTACTTGGTGGAAAGGGTTACGTTTTAGTGGTCCTATTGTTGCTATATGTGGATCTCCAACGTACGACACAAACACCAAAGGTATTCAAAAAGAATTAGTAGGCGAGTCAACTGATAAAGAAACGCTAGGAACAAAAGCAATTCCTTATGACTGTATCGTAGATTACAACACCATCCCTAATAGCAATGGAGCTATATCGTCTATGTTAGTTAGACACGTTAGCGGTGGTAACTCCGTACTTAAATTTGGCTCATACGTTCAGGGACGTGAAACTTGGCAATCTTATACCGCCGACCTTGTATGGTTTGATGAAGAGCCTCCTGAAGAAATCTATTTTGAGGGATTAACTAGAACTAACAAACGAGATGGTTCTATTATGTTGACGTTTACTCCATTAATGGGTAGATCGTCTGTGGTAAATCGTTTTTATGAAGAGCCAGCACCTGCTTTAATTAATAGATGTACTACCGTTCAGATGGGAATAATGGACGCAACGCACTATTCATTAGAAAGAAGAAAAGAAATCTTATCGGTATATCCAGCTCACGAGGTTCAAATGCGTGCTCTTGGATTACCAGTATTCGGTAGTGGTTTAGTATTTCCTATTGATTTTAACGATGTGGTTATGGATCCCATTAAGATACCTAAACATTGGGCTGTTTTAGGTGGTATTGACTTTGGATGGGATCACCCTACTGGGGTTGTTAAGATTGCTTGGGATAAAGATAATGACGTTATTTATGTTACTACCAATTTTAGAGATCGTGAAAAGACTCCAATATTTATAAAGAAAGCAATTAAGACGTGGGGAAATATTGAGTTTGCCTTTCCTCATGACGGTTTACAACATGATAAAGGCTCTGGAGAACAGTTAGCGGAACAATATAAAGAGGCTGATATAAGAATGTTGCCTGAACGTGCGACGTTTGAAAATGGTTCTATGAGTGTTGAGGCTGGATTATTAGAGATGACAGAACGCTTTCAAACTGGTAGACTAAAGATATTCAATAATTGTCAAGAATTAATAAAAGAATTATCACAGTATCATAGAAAAGATGGTAAGTTAGTCAAGAAAATGGATGATACGATATGTGCATTAAGGTATGCAATTATGATGAAGAGATATGCAAGACCAGAAAAGGCACTTGTTAAAACTTATAAAAAAACGTACAGTATAAATCATGACTCTGCACGTGCAAGAGTATAAACGGGAGAATTAAATGGATGACAAAGCTCGTATTAATTGGAACACTTACCAATATGCAAAACAAAGAGGGCATGATACGTATTGCAAAAGGGCAAAGAAATGTGAAGATTATTTTTTAGGACATCAATTATCAGAAGAAGATAGAGCATGGCTTACAGATCAAGGAAGACCTGCTTATGAATTTAATTTAATCAAGCCTGCTGTTAATACTATAACTGCTTATCAGATAAATAATAGAATGGAAATTATCTATAAGCCAACAGGTGGAAAGGCTGATAATGTATTAGCAGAAATTCAAACAAAAAATGTAAAGCATATCTTAAATAAGAATAATTATCATTACAAAGAGACTCAAATATTCTCTGATGGTGTAATTATGGAGCGTGGTTATGCTGATATATCGTTAGATTTTAATAACAATCCTTATGGAGATATCGTTATAGACGTGTTAGATCCTATGGATGTAATACCTGATCCTGACGCTAAATCCTATGACCCGAAAGATTGGGCTAATGTAACGATAACAAGGTGGTATACGCTTGATGAAATCGAATATCACTATGGTTATGAAATGCGTGTCAAGGTTGAAGAGAATGACGTTTATGGGAATAGTGATTTTGGCGATTTTGATGACAATGAACCTAGAAATAAATTTTCTTACACTGGAAGAGAGAAAACAACGGGTTTTGACTCAGTTTACAGCGATGAAATCGGTGTAAAACGTTATAGGATTATTGATATTCAGAAATATGTTCGATTAATGACGGATGTTTTCTTATTTCCTACTGGAGATATCAAGGTTGCAGAGGGTTTATCTAATGAAAAGGTACAAGAACAGTTAGCAGCTGGTGCCATACTCGATCAACGTATGATGAAACGGGTTAAATGGACGGTTACAACGATGAATGTAACGTTAAAAGACATTATAAGCCCATTTGAAACCTTTACCGTTATATTGTATTCTCCATTATTTAGACGTGGAGTAACACAAGGTCTAGTTAATGACGCTATTGACGCTCAAGATATGTTTACTAAAAGCATATCAACAGAAATGCACTTGGCTAATACGAATTCTAACTCTCCTTGGTTAATTCAAGAGGGATCGTTAGTTAATATGACGGCGGAAGAGTTTCAAGAAGTAGGTTCAAAGCCTGGATTGGTGGTTGTTTATGGAAAAGGTTACGAACCTCCTCAACGTGCAGCTCCTGGTCAGAACAATGGAGCTACTGGTACGTTAATTGAGATATCTAGACGTGCTGTATACGACTCTACCATTCCTGAAAGTGCTAGAGGTGTGCAATCTAATGAGGTATCTGGTGTTGCTATACAGGCTAAACAGAATGCTGCTCAACAACAAATGGTTATAGCGTTAGACCAGTTAGCGCATTTTAGACGTTTACTTGCTAATAAGATATTAGAAGTGGTTCAAAAGTTCTATACCAATACTAGAGTATTGCGTATATCTGAAATGAACTATAAAACAGGTAAGTTTGATGATCAAATGATTGAAGTTAATCAAGAAATGAGTGACGGTTCTATTGTAAACGATTTAACTACTGGCGATTATGATAGCGTTATTACTGAAACTCCATTGAAGAGTACGTTTGATGAGACGCAATTTGAACAGATGATAAAGATGAAACAATTTAATATCGCTGTTCCTGATGAAAGCGTTATTCTTACGTCTAGCCTTGCTGATAAATACGATATAGCAGAAGTAATTACTAAACGTGCAGAAGCAGCAAGTCAGAGTCCATTAGCTCAAATGCAATTGAAAGAGGCTGAGACTAAATTGAAAGAGTCTGAGGCAAAAATAGAGAAGATGAAAGCTGAAATAGAGAATTTACGCTCTAAAACAACTGAAACAAATGTTAAAGCGTTGTATGCAGGGGTTCAGACAGCTGGAACGATTAGTCAGATGGCTACTATTGCTGACTCGGCTGATGAAATTGTTAAATCCGCTGGATTTATTGACTTAAATACCGCTCCTATATTTAAAGATCCAGTAGGACCAGCTGTAAATATGCCTAATACTGGTAATACAAACCCCTCTCTACCAATGGTTCCTAATAGTCCTACTGCTGGTGCAATGACAGGGATTGAAAATCCTATTTAATATGGTATAGTATAGATAGTTAATAACTAATATCGGAGAATAACAATATGCCTAAATGCACACAACCCAAGAAATCCAATCCATATGAGAAGATGGAAAAGATGGAACCAAAAAGGGAGCAAAGAAATACTGCTCCTGAAAAGAAAGAATACAAGCAATTATTGAGTGTTCTTCCAAAGAAAAAATAAGTATCTAAATAAATAATAATAACAAGGATAATATATGGCTAATACAAGTATTGATTACACCGTTCCAGGCTTTACAGATGAAGAATTAGACTCTGATGAAGTACGTGTTCTTGCTCATGAAGTAGAACCTGAAGAGACTGAAGAAGTCGAGCAAGTAGTTGAAGATGAAAAAGAACCTGAAGAAACGGAAGTAGAAGAAGAGACGGATTTTGCAAAAGATAAGAAAGTAGAAAAAGCTGAAAAGCAAGAGATGGTTCCTGTATCTCGCATTAAGAAAGTAACTCACGAAAGAAACGAGTTGCGTGCTGAAAAAGAAGAGGCAATTGCTGAAAAAGAGGCAATGCGTATTCAGTTAGAGCAATTAAAGGCGGAAAAAGAGCAAAAAGCAGTTCAAAAAGAATTAGACGAAAAGAATACTAAATTTTCGAAGTTCGATTTAGAGGCAAAGGAAGACGCTCTCGATGACGCAATAATGTCGATGGATAAGGACCTTGTTAAATCGATTAGAAAAGAGATTAAAGAGTACAACGCTTACGTGGATGAGGTAAAGCGTATTGATATTGCAAAAGAAATAGATCGTCGTGAGGCTGAAAAAGAAAGCAAGTATCAATTAAAGTTATTTAACGATACGATTGCAACCGTTATTAAAGATCATCCAGAATTAGATTCTAATAATGATAATTGCGATACAGAATTGTTAGAAGACGTATTGGTATATCGTGATAACTTTATCAAGAAAGGATTTAGTTTATCTGAGGCTTTATTAAAAGCAGTTGCAAAAGTAGTTCCACAAAAACAAGCAACAGCAGTTACAAAATTAACAAATGGTCCTAGAAGTCAGAGCACGTTAGAAAACGCAAAGAAATTAGCAGCTGATATTCCTCCAAGAACAGCGTCAAGCGGTGTTGGTTCAAAAAATACAGTAAAAATGATTGATATATCTAAAATGTCTCAAGAAGAATACGAGGCTTTATCGGATACAGAGAGAAAACATCTTAAATTTGGTAAGAAATAACAATAAGATAGTTCTTTTTAGCCCTCTTCGGAGGGTTTTTTCATTTATATGTAATAAATATTGCATTACCCTGTTGACATAACATCTTTATATATGATATTTTCATTTTATAGTGTCTGAATCACTCAAAAAATCTGTTTTAGCCATGTATAAGGCGTTGTTATATACAAAGGGTCACTCCTCTATAAGTGCTTTACCGTTATTCACTGGGTTAATGAATAAATTTATTGTACACAATTAGGAGTTAATTAAAATGGCAAATACAGATTTCGCAGTATTACAACCACAAGAAAAGGTTGTATGGGTTAAAGAAACTTTAAAAGCAATGCGTGATGACAATTTCTTCGGAAAGTTCACTGGAACAGGAGACAAGAGCATTGTTCAAGAAGTACGTGAGTTATCAGTCAACAACAAGGGAGCTACTACAGCTCAAATCTCCTTGGTACATGACTTAAAAGGTACTGGTGTTGGTGGAGACGCTACATTGCTTGGAAATGAAGAAGCAATGGATTCCAGCTACATTTCTATCACTTATGATCAATTAAGACACGCAGTTATGAACACTGGTAAATTGAATGATCAAAAATCGGTTTTAAGTTTCCGTGAGTTTGCAAAAGAGCGTTTAGGACAGTGGGCATCTAACGTTATCGAAGAGTTCTTATTCTTGACAGCTACTGGTGTTTCTTATGACTTAAATTTAGACGGATCTGCAAGAACAGTTTTGGCTGGTCAATCTGCTTGGTCTACATTAGACTTTGCTCCTGACTTATCGGCTTCTACATCTGCAAGACATTTCAACTGGAATGGAACGGCATTAGTTGCTGGAGACACAACGACTGTTACAGCAGGATATATTCCTACTTACAAAATGTTATTGCAATTAAAAGCAACTGCAATGGTTCGTGGTTTAAAACCTTTGAAATTGTCTGGTTCTCCAATGTTCGTGTTAGTTATGGAGCCACGTGCTTTCGCTTTGTTAAAGGCTGATCCTGATTTCAGAACTAACTTTACACAAGGTGCTCCTCGTGATTTGAACAGCAAGATCTTTACTGGTATGGACGGGATAACGACTGACGGTATCATCATCCACACAAGCAATAAAGTGTTCAACACTTCTGGTGCTGCTAATGGATCGAAATGGGGTGCAGGTGGTTTAGTTGACGGATGTGCTAACTTGTTGTTAGGTGCTCAGGCTCTCGCAATGGTTAATATCCACAGCGGTTTCGAGTGGAACGAAGAATGGATCGACTACAAGAACAAAGGTGGTATCTCTGTTGGAATGATGATTGGTTTCCGTAAACCAAAATTCAAATCTGCAAAAGATGGAAATACCGTTCAAGACTTCGGTATTATGAGAGTTAACACAGCTATCTGATCTAGATAGTAATCAATAAAGCCTGCCTATATGGTGGGCTTTTTTATTCTTGCATTATGTCTTTTTTTTAGATATAGTATAAGAGTTAGTTAACAATATAATAACAGGAGTATTTTTATGCGTATGCGTTCAACAACAGGTCAAGAAATTTATATCGCTTTAACAAGTGGAAATTCAGTAGTAATAGGAACAGATTATAGAGAAGTTCCAAAAGAATTTAGACGTGAGGCGTTAATGCTAGTAGGGGAAAGTATCGAGATTGATGGAATTAAAACAGAAGATATCAATCACGAGCCAAAACCAGCAGACAATCCAGAGAAATATTTAGTAGATACTATCAAAAAGATGATAGAAGAAAGTAAGACAGATGAAAAGACATCTAATTTTACTGCTAGCGGTTTACCAAATCTTAATACATTGCGTTCAAAGGCTGGGTATAACGTTAATAAAGAAGAAATGTTAGTCGCTTGGTATTTGATTCAAAAAGAATTAAAGACAGATGACGAAGAAACAATAGAATAAAGGGCTTTATATGAATGGACAGCAACTAATTGATAGAGTTCGTATGAAGACGCAAGACCTTTCTAATACAAAGTTCTGGTCAGATGAAGAAATACTATTTAACATTAACGAGGCAATGAAAGAGGCTGCTGTTCGTTCAGAGTTGATTTATGACAAATCATCGCTCATTACAGTAATTCCAAGTGTTATAGATCAAGCTGGCTACAGTTTAGATCCGTTAATTTTCCTAGTAAAGAAAGTGCGTTTTAATGGTAAATTGTTAGAAGAAGTAAAAATAGAAAAGATAGACAGATACAGTGAAGAAATGTATACAACGGGAGATGTACGTTTATGGTATGTCGATCAAGATGACAAGTTGTATTTGTATAAAAAACCGTCACTGGTAGCAGATATTCAATTAGAAGTATTTAGATTACCTAATCCTATTACCACTGAAGATGAATGTGAAATTCCTTTAATCTTTCAAGATAAGATGTTGAGCTGGGCTTATAAGTTATGTTATGAAAAGTTGGACGCTGAAGTATCTAGACCTGAATTAGCTGCTTTTTTTGATAATGAGTTTTCAAAAGTATTTCCTCCAAAATCTTCTACACAATGGAAGAAACAACGAAGATCAACAGAGAATTGTGTTAGATATTACAGATTTTAATAATGAAACAGCAAAAGCAAACTATTAAATTCAATTATGGTCTGAATAACAAGACAGA
>JFJP01005747.1_pt1 | contig 13288 bp, 11 predicted proteins | sample 431651 | NCBI WGS metagenome assembly JFJP01 (sample SAMN02602958, study PRJNA72255) | Microbial mat metagenome, whole genome shotgun sequencing project. | biome: fresh water; feature: sink hole; material: water; isolation source: purple microbial (photo- and chemosynthetic) mats found in...
GTGGGCGGCATTGCCGAAATCATCAACGTGCCCGGCCATGTCAACGTGGACTTTGAAGACGTGCGCACCGTGATGGGCGAGCCCGGCAAAGCCATGATGGGCACCGCGCTGGCCGCCGGCCCCGACCGCGCCCGCATCGCCGCCGAACACGCGGTGGCCTGTCCGCTGCTTGAAGGCATTGATTTGTCTGGGGCCAAGGGCGTGCTGGTGCTGATCACCGCTGCCAAGGGCTCGCTCAAGCTCAGCGAATCCAAGCTGGCCATGAACACCATCCGCGCCTACGCCTCGCCCGACGCGCATGTGATTTACGGCACCGCCTATGACGACTACCTGGGCGACCAGATCCGCGTGACGGTGGTGGCCACGGGCTTGAGCCGCCAGGCCGCCAAGCCAAAACTGGTGGTGAACCAGCCACAGCAGCAACTGCGCACCGGCACCTACGACGCGCCGATCCAGATGGCCAACTCCGACATCATCGCCAGTGGGCTACAGCCAACCGGCATGATCAGCAGCCCGTCGATGGGCCGCAGCACGCCGACCGACTACACCACCCCAAGCGTCTGGCGCAACCGCACGTCGGCAGCTGCCAAGGTGGATGCCTTGTCCAGCGGCGGCATGGACGACTTTGAGATTCCGGCGTTTTTGCGCAAGCAGGCGGACTGAGGTCCGTTGGCCGCGCTCTGGGGGGTAATGAGTCAATAAGGCGTCGCCCACCTGGAGGTATCCCCTCCGGGTTTTTGCGATCGTCCAGGAGTTGGAGGGTATTTGACGGACGGGCTCCACGTCATGGATCCGACCTTCTCCACCGCGGTGCAGCCGCATGATGGTGCGCCAGCCGCAAAGCAAGGCCAACGCCAGCGCCTTCAGCAATGGCATGCCGAAGACCAGCAGCCTGGGCTGCGGCATCTGGGGTGGTAATGTGATCAGCGAAAACATCTGCCTCAAAAACGACATGAACACCACCTGGGTGTCGGTGCCAGTTCCAGAGGACAAGCCGTCTGACCAAGCGCTGTTTGGCGACTTCTACGACACGGCGCTGGAAGAAGGCAACTTCATCGCCAAAGAGACGATCGGCATCGGCTAACCCCCAAGCTGAACATGGCGTAAAGTGCCTGCCGTGCGCCTGTGTGGCGCTGGCAGGCCTTTTTCTGGAACCCGCAACATGCAAACCCCAAAAACCATCGCACTCAATGGCCAACCCATCGCCGGCGGCAAGTTCCCGCTGATCTGCACACCGCTGGTGGGCCGCACGCTCGACAAGCTACAGGCCGAACTAGACGTGGTGTTGCCCAAGCAACCCGACGTGCTGGAATGGCGCGTTGATTTTTTCGAGCAAATTGACACTGCAGCGGCCGTCATTGCTGCGGCGCATGCTATCAAAAGCCGGTCAGGCAACCTCCCGCTGCTGTTCACCCGACGCTCCACCATCGAGGGCGGCGAGCCGATCGCGCTCAACGAAGGCCAGGTGCTGGCGCTGTATGAAGCGGTATGCCAAAGCCGCAGCATCGACCTGATCGACTATGAAATGGCCAACGACGCAGCCAACATCACACGCGTGCGCAGCGCCGCCAAGTCGCACGGCATCAAGCTGGTGCTGTCATTTCACAATTTCTCGTACACGCCCGGGCAGGAAACCCTGGTGGGTAAGTTCCTGAGCGCCGACCAGTTGGGCGCCGACGTCGCCAAGGTGGCGGTGATGCCGCGTGACATGGACGACGTGCTGACCCTGCTAGGCGCCACCCGCCAGGCCAGCAAGCAGCTGCGCATCCCGCTGATCAGCATGTCGATGGGGCCGCTGGGCGCGCTTACCCGCATGATGGGTGGTGCATTTGGCTCGGCGCTCAGTTTTGCCGTGGGTGCCGCTGCCTCGGCCCCGGGCCAGGTGCCCATTGAAGACCTGAACACCGTGCTGGGCATAGTCAGCAAGTCGATGGGTGTCAAATCCCCTCAGAGTTCCTGATTCGCCAGAAAATAGTTGCCACCGGCGGCAGGCCCCGGCTTCATGTCTGGTGGCGTGCTTTTACGAATCCAGCCTGAGCACTTGCGCCATTTGATGGTAGGCCACTGGCTTGATCAGCGCGCCCAGCACCTTCAAGCCATTGCCGCGCGCAATCATGTCTGACACCTGCAGCGTTTCGGTATCACCGCCACTCACAATGACAACACCGCCCGCATACTTTTGTTGCGCCAGGGCCTGAAGCAATTCAATGCCATCGAGTCTGGGCATGAAGACATCGCAGATCACATAGTCCGGGGCGGGTGTCATCAAGGCGAGCTGTTCCAACGCAACACCACCATCAGCGGCCGCCACAATGTGGTCCACCCCCATGGCGCGCAGCATCTCGCGCATGATATCCCGGCTCAGTTCATCATCATCGACAACCAGAACGACCAGCGGGCGCACGGGGTTGGGGGTGTTCATGGTCATTTCCTTTAATTGACAAGTCAGCATACTACGCGCGAATGTCTGTGTAGTCAGGCAATAGGCGTAAAAAGCCATTTCGCTTGTCATCAGCCATTTCAACGCCTCACACGGTCGCGCCATCCCCTGCCTGATTTCAGCCAGGCAGCACCGTCAGAGTGCCGCCACTCGCTGGCAACGCACTGATGGTGTTTGAATTCAAGGGATGTGACTGTCAGAGTCATCCGACAAAACCGCAACTGTTAACGTGCAACAACGCAGCTGTCATGCCGGGCTACGACCTGCCGTCCAGTGCGAAATCGAGGCGCAATCGCTGCTCACGCAATTGCGCCTTGGTTTTTGGCTTGGTTGACTTCATGGCATGGCTGTTGGGGAAATTCAAGCGTCGCATCATGCCATTGCCGCGCGAAGGCATGGCGAGGTTCCCCCGTCTGACTGGGCCAGACCACGCTGCATCTGCCTGTACGATCAGCGCCTTGTTTGACCCACCCACACCACCATGCCAGACGCACTACCCACTCCCCAACCCCTGATTGAAGATGAACTTGAACTGATGGCCGCTTTGGTGCCGCTGGCTGGCGCACGGCTGATTGAACTTGGCTGCGGTGCCGCCCGACTGGCGGCGAACTTGCTGCAACGCTTCCCCGATGCCCACGTCACCGGACTGGAGGTCGATGCGCGCCAGATGGCCAAAAACCTGGCGGCACCGGCCACACCGGGGCTGGCGTTTGTCAACGCTGGAGCCCAGGACATTCCGTTTGCCGATACCAGCTTTGACGGCGCGCTGATGCTCAAGTCGCTGCACCATGTGCCGATGGCGCTGATGGCGCAGGCACTGGCAGAAGTGGCGCGCGTGCTCAAGCCCGGTGGCTGGCTGTATGTGTCAGAGCCGGTCTATGCCGGGCCGCTCAACGACATCATGCGGCTGTTCAACGACGAGGGCGTGGTGCGCGCCGCGGCGCAGCAAGCGCTGAACGACGCGCTGCAAACCGGCGCATGGCAGGCCGCTGCCGAGCGCCACTTTGCCGTGCCGGTGCAGTTTGACGACTTTGCCACTTTTGAGCAGCGCATGATGCGCCCGACCTACGCCGACCATCAAATCGACGCGACGCTGCGCGAGTCCATCCGCCAGCGCTTTGAGTCGCACCTGGGACCGCAAGGCGTGGCGCTGACACGGCCGATGCACGTGCGCCTGCTGCGCAAGCTGAAATGACGCTAGCGCTGGGTGGGTGGGCGGCTCTGAATTAGTGCGCCTTGTCTCGACGTAGAAACCATTAGCCATAAGAATGATGCGCTGCAAACGTTGATCTTTGTTACCTTGCCTGTGCGTTTGCCAGACACTGCGTTTTTTTCAACTTTCGGAGCGCAACATGCTGATCGGCTTACCCAAGGAAATCAAGAACCACGAATACCGCGTTGGCCTGACCCCGGCCAGCGTGCGTGAACTCACCAGCCACGGCCACCAGGTGATGGTGCAGACCGGCGCCGGTGCCGCCATCGGCCTGAGCGACGCACAATACCTGGCAGCCGGGGCCACACTGGTTGCCACGGCAGCAGAAGTGTTTGCCGCCGCCGAGATGATCGTCAAGGTCAAGGAGCCGCAGCCGCAAGAGTGCGCCATGCTGCGCCCTGGTCAGATTCTCTACACCTACCTGCACCTGGCCCCCGACCCTGAACAAACCAAGGCGCTGGTCCAATCTGGCGCGGTGTGCATTGCGTATGAAACCATCACTGGCCCCGGTGGTGGCCTGCCGCTGCTGGCACCGATGAGTGAAGTGGCGGGCCGCATGGCGATTCAGGCGGGTGCGGCCCACCTGGAAAAATCCAAGGGCGGCATGGGCATCTTGCTCGGCGGCGTGCCCGGTGTGCCAGCCGCGCATGTAGCCATTTTGGGGGCTGGCGTGGTGGGCACGCACGCGCTGCAAATGGCCGTGGGCATGGGCGCGCGGGTCAGCGTGCTTGACAAGAATGTGGACCGCCTGCGCCAGCTCGACCTGATTTTTGGCAACCGCATCCACACCGTGTATTCCAACGCACAAAGCGTCGAAGATGCCGTGCTCGATGCCGATCTGGTGGTCGGTGGCGTGCTGATTCCGGGTGCCGCCGCACCCAAGCTGGTCAGCCGCGCGATGATCGGGCGCATGAAAAAGGGTGCTGTGGTGGTCGATGTGGCGATTGACCAGGGCGGCTGCTTCGAGACCTCCCATGCCACCACCCACGCCGAGCCCACCTACGAGGTTGACGGTGTGGTGCACTATTGCGTCGCCAACATGCCTGGCGCGGTGGCCCGCACCAGCACCTTTGCGCTCAACAACGCCACCATTGGCCACGCCGTGGCGCTGGCCGAAAAGGGCTGGAAGCAGGCGCTCAAGGACAATGCCCACCTCAAAGCCGGGCTGAACGTGTGCCAGGGCCAGATTACTTATGAGGCGGTGGCGCATGACCTGGGCTATGCCTTTGTCAGCGCTGACACGCTGCTGAACTAGCCAAGGCGAATACCAGCAGCCCATCCCGATCGAGTGGACTGTTTTAAAAAGGACGCTCGGTGCTCGCTGACTTGATGCAATGCTAAAGTCAGCGCACCGACCATGCACCTCGCTCTGACCAACGTTCAAAGGCTGCTCGCGCGCTGGCGTGCCGAGCACCAGCGGGTGGCGCACGAGGCAAGCACGGTCAACCTGACGCGCACCAAAGTCGCGGGCCTGGTGGTGGCAACGCTCGATGCCGTGGTGGTGGTCGTGCTGGGCGTGCAGTTGCTGGGCCAACATTCAACCGACAACGTCCTGCAATGGAAACTGGCCTTGCTGCTGACCCACCTGGGCATGGGGCTGAGCATGCTGTTGCTGGCCTGGGCTGCACATCGGGCGCGCCATGGTGGTAACACGCGGGTTGCCCGCGCACTGCCGCTGCTGCTGGCGGGTGTGGGTTTGACGTTTGCCATTGGCATCACCAGCATCGACCAGTGGGTCACCTCCAGTATCACTCCGTTTCTGATCGGCGCAATGGCCATCAGCATGGCCATCTACCTGCGCCCAACGGCGGCAGCGGCCGTGTTCGTTCCGGTGTACGGGCTGTTTTTTTACGCGCTCGGGTTGACCCAGCCCAACGCCCAGTGGTTGTTGTCCAACCGCATCAATGGTCTGGTGGCGGTGCTGCTGGCCTGGGCCTTGTCGGTGATGCTGTGGCGCAACTTCACGACGCTGGCGTTGCAGCGCAGCCAACTCGAGAGCGCCAATGCCGAGTTGCAAGCCAAGCATAAGGAACTGCAACGCCTGACCCGGCTCGACGGGCTGACCGGCCTGTACAACCGCAACACCTTTGTCGAGCTGACACGCCAGGAACTGGCCCGCGCACAGCGGCAAAACGCCACCACCACTATCCTGCTGCTGGACCTGGACTTTTTCAAGCGCGTCAACGACACCTGGGGCCATCCGGCCGGCGACGCGGTGCTGAAAAACGTGGCGGCGGTGGCCAGCAGCACGGTGCGCGCCACCGACCTGATTGGCCGCCTGGGCGGTGAGGAATTCATCATCCTGCTGCCCAACACCTCGCTGGAGGCGGCACGCAAGCTGGCGGAAAAGCTGCGCGCCCAGCTGGAGCGCAGCCCCACGCCGTGGCAGGACATCGCCATTACCACCACCGTCAGCATTGGCCTGGCCAGCACCACGGCCGCCGAAAACCGCGACTTTGACCACCTCTACACGCATGCTGACAAGGCGCTGTACCGGGCCAAGGAAAAAGGCCGCAATTGCGTGGTGTGATGCGGCTGGGGGCGTTGTAGCGCCAGGGGATAATCCGCGCCTCATGGCACTCATCACCTTACTTGACGCGCAGCTGGCGTTTGGGCACGTTCCGCTGCTCGACCACGCTGATTTTTCTTTAGAAACGCAGGAGCGCGTGGGCCTGATCGGCCGCAATGGTGCCGGCAAGTCGAGCATGCTCAAAATTCTGGGCGGGCTCGACAAACCCGACGACGGCACGCTGCAAGTGCAAGGCGGCACCCGCATCGCCTACGTCGCGCAAGAGCCGCAGCTCGACGCAGATGCTACTGTGTTTGTAGCTGTCAGCGCAGGACTGGCAAGGGCTAGAGCCTTAATTGATGAATATTCCCAAGGCCACGGCGACCTCGATGCGATGCAAAGCGAGATCGAGGCGCTGGACGGCTGGAACTGGGAACAGCGCGTCAGTGAAACCCTGCACCGGCTGCACCTCGACCCCGAAGCGGTGCTCAGCACCCTGTCGGGCGGCACCAAAAAACGCGTCGCGCTGGCGCAGGCGCTGGTGGCGCAGCCCGACGTGCTGCTGCTTGACGAGCCCACCAACCACCTCGACCTTGATTCGATTGAATGGCTCGAAGGCCTGCTGATTGATTTCAAAGGCAGCATCATCACCATCACCCATGACCGCAGCTTTCTCGACAACGTGGCGACCCGCATCGTTGAGCTCGACCGTGGCAAGCTGCTCAGCTACCCCGGCAACTTTGCCGCTTATGTGCTGCAAAAAGAGGAACAACTGGCGCAAGAGGCAGTGATCAATGCGCGCGCCGACAAACTGCTGGCGCAAGAAGAAGTGTGGATTCGCAAAGGCGTGGAGGCGCGGCGCACCCGCGCGCAGGGCCGCATCACCCGGCTGCAAACGCTGCGCGCCAACCGCGAGGCGCGCCGCGATGTGGTGGGCAGCGTCAACATGGACGTGGCCAGTGGGGCCAGCAGCGGCAAGCTGGTGGCCGAACTCACGCATGTCTCCAAGAGCTTTGGCGAGCGCAAGATCGTGCACGACTTTTCTGCCACCATTTTGCGTGGCGACAAGATTGGCCTGCTGGGCCCCAATGGTGCCGGCAAGACCACGCTGCTGAAACTGATTCTGGGCGAACTCAAGGCCGACCCGGCGCCGGCCAATTCGCCCGCTCCCGAGCCCGGCCACAGCCCGTGGGGCACGGTGCGCCAGGGGGCCAACATCGAAGTGGCGTATTTCGACCAGATGCGCAACGCGCTCGATCTGGATGCCACGCTGGAAGACTTCATCAGCCCGGGCAGTGAGTGGATCGAGATCGGCAACCAGAAAAAGCACGTCAAAAGCTACCTGGGCGACTTTTTGTTCTCACCGGCGCGCGCGCATTCTCCGGTGCGGTCTTTGAGCGGCGGCGAGCGCAACCGGCTGCTGCTGGCGCGGCTGTTTGCCCGCCCGGCCAATGTGCTGGTGCTCGACGAGCCCACCAATGATCTGGACATCGACACGCTGGAGCTGCTCGAAGACCTGCTGCAGAACTACGACGGCACGGTATTTCTGGTCAGCCACGACCGCACTTTTCTCGACAATGTGGTCACCAGCACCATCGCCTTTGAAGGCAACGCCCGGTGGCGCGAATACGAAGGCGGCGTGGGCGACTGGCTGCTGCAAAGCAGGCGCGCTGCCGAGCTGGCAAGAAATAATGATAAAAAAGGCCTCCAGCCCAATAGGGATAAGCGCGAGCAGCTACAAAAAACAGAGAGCCAAGCGATGCCGGATGCTGCCGCGGCACCCTCCCCTGCAGCCGCCGTGCCCACCGCCAAAACCCGCAAACTCAGCTTCAAGGAGCAGCGCGAGCTTGACGGCCTGCCCGAGCTGATTGCCAAACTCGAAGCCGAACAGGCCGACATTGCCAGCCTGCTGGCCGACGGCAGCCTGTACGCCATCGACAACGCCCGCGCCCTCAAGCTGGCCACGCGCAGCGCGCAGATTGACGACGAATTGCTGAGCGCGCTGGAGCGCTGGGAAGCCTTGGGCAACGCCGGCTGACAGCACCCGGTAGCCAGCTGAATGGGCCAGCAACACCTGCTTGATCTCGGTTTCAGCATGGTTTAATCGCAATCCATGTTGCGACTGATTCGACTCTGTCTTGCGCTGGCTTGCTGGCTGCTGGCCGGCCACGTGCAGGCTGTCCAGGAGGTTCGGGTGGGTGTGCTGGCGTTTCAGGCCAAATCTGAAACTCTGGCGCAGTGGACACCGACCGCGCAATGGCTCAGCCAACAACTGCCCAACCACCATTTCGAGATCGTCGCGCTGACCTACGAGGCGCTCGACGAAGCGGTAGCCAGCGGCAGCATCGACTTTGTCTTTACCAACCCCGAACACTATGTGGTGCTGCGCAACCGGCACCAGCTGCGCCCGATGGTCACACTCAACACGCTGATCAAGGATCAGGTGGTGGAGCAGTTTGGCAGCGTCATCTTCACCCGTGCCGACAGCGGCATCGGCACGCTGGAACAACTGCGTGGCAAACGGCTGGCGGCCGTCAGCGTGAACTCACTCGGTGGTTTTCTGATGGCGGCCGACATATTCCGCCAGCAGGGACTGCACCTGCTGTCTGACCCGTTCCAGATGGACTACCTGGGTCTGCCGCAAAGCCTGATCGTGCAGAAAGTGATGGCCGCTCAGGCCGATGCCGGCATCGTGCGCACCGGTGTGCTCGAGCAGATGCAGGCGCAGGGCAAGCTCGATCTGCGCCAGTTGCGCGTCCTCAATCTGCAGCCCCGGGCCAACTTTCCGCAACTGCTATCGACCGACCTCTACCCCGAATGGCCCTGGACGGCGCTGCGCCATGTACCCGGCGCGCTGGTCAAGGCCACGACGCTGGCGCTGCTGCAAATTCCGCCGGATTCAGAGGCCGCGCGCAAGGGGCGCTACCAGGGTTTTTCGACGCCTGCCAATTACACGGTGATCGAGGACCTGATGCGCCGCATGAAAGTCTATCCGGGCATGAGCGAGCGCCCGGTGTGGCTGGTGCTGTGGCAAGACCACCAGGGCAAGGTTGCCATGCTAGCCGGGCTGTTGCTGACCGCCGGGCTGGGCCTGGCGGTGTATTTCTGGCGCAGCAACCAGCGTCTGCGCGAACTCACTCGTGTCAACCTGGAGGCACAAGCCTCGCTGGTGGTGGCTGCAGCGGCGTTTGAGAGCCAGGTCGGGCTGGTGGTGCTTGACGACTTTACCCGCGTCAAGCGCGCCAACGCGGCCATGGCCGCATTGCTGGGCTACCCGCCAGAAGCGCTGAACACCCAGATGTTGACGGTGCTGTGCGGCTCGGGCATTTCAGAGGGGACCATCCACCAGATCTGGCAGGTGGTGCAGGATAAGGGCCGCTGGCAGGGCGAACTGGTGTGCCAGCACCGCAACGGCTTTGATGTGCCGTGCATGGTGACGATCACCGCCATACGCGCCGCCAATGGCGCACCCGGTGGCTATGTGGGTTCGTTCACCGACATCACCGAGCGCAAACAGGCCGAGACCAGCATCCGCCAGCTGGCCTATTTTGACCCGCTGACGCAGCTGCCCAACCGGCGCATGTTTCTGGAGGCTTTGCAAACCGCGATGGACGATGCGTTGCTGGAAGGCACACTGGCCGGGCTGATGTTCATCGACCTGGATTTTTTCAAGAACCTCAACGACACCCACGGCCATTCGGTGGGCGACCAGCTGCTGCGGCTGATTGCGCAGCGGCTGCTACTGCTGATTGGCCCTGACAACCTGGCCGCCCGGCTCGGTGGCGACGAGTTTGTGGTGATGCTGCCGCGCCTGGACACGCGCGAGGAGGTGGCGATGGAACAAACCCTGACGCTGGCCCAGACCATCCACCAGGCGCTGCTGTCGCCATTTGACCTTGATACCGCCAGCGACTTTGGCGACGTGGCGCAGTCGCTGCGCTACACCTGCAGCGGCAGCATCGGCGTGGCGCTGTTTGGTCTGGTGGAGGAGCCGCTGACCGAGGTGCTCAAGCGCGCCGATGTGGCCATGTACAAGGCCAAGCACGACGGGCGCAACCTGATCCGCCAGTACGACCCGGCGGCGCAACAAGCGGTGAACCAGCGCATGGCGCTGTCCAACGACCTGAACCTGGCGTTGTGCGATGGCCAGCTCACCCTGCTCTACCAGTTGCAGGTGGATGCACAAGACCGTGCAGTGGGGGCCGAGTGCCTGATGCGCTGGCAGCACCCGCTGCGCGGCAATGTGTCGCCAGTCGAATTCATCCCGCTGGCCGAAGACTCCGGGGCCATCATCGCCATGGGCGACTGGGTGGTGCACAGCGCCTGCGAGACGCTGGTGCGCTGGGCCAGTGTGCCCGCACTGGCCCAGCTGACGCTGAGCGTGAACGTCAGTCCCAGGCAGTTCTCGGAAGCCGATTTTGTGCAACGCGTGACCCACATCCTGACGCAAACCGGCGCCAACCCGCAGCGGCTGCGCCTGGAAGTGACCGAAGGCATCGTGATGCACGACACGCCACTGGTCATTGCCCGCATGCAGGAGCTGTGTACGCTGGGCCTGAGCTTCTCGATTGACGACTTCGGCACCGGTTATTCATCGCTGTCGTACATGCAGATGTTGCCGCTGGCCGAGATCAAGATCGACCGGACCTTTGTCAATGATCTGACCCGCAGCGAGCGCTCGGCGGCCATCGTCAAGGCGGTGATCGCGCTGGGCAACAGCATGCACATCACCATCGTCTCTGAAGGTGTCGAAACGCAGGCGCAGAAAGAGCAGTTGTTGGCGCTGGGCTGTGATCTGCTGCAAGGCTACCTGATCAGCCGGCCGATCGAATGTGCCGCGCTGGAGCTGCTGGTGGCCAGCAGACACAGCGCTATCGGGCCAGCGTAGTCCATCCCGGCTTGCCCAGTCAGTCCTGGCCCATCCCGTAAGGCGCCGGCACCAGGTTCACGATGCGCGAAAACAGCGCCCTGAATTCACCGGTGGGACCCGACCAGCGGCGCCGGCGATCTGATCAACAAAGCCGCAGCCCCCTCGCCGGTTTTGTGCGCAAGACATCCTGGCGGTGGCGATTTCGGGTAAATTCGCAGAGATGCCCATGACCCAAACGCGCCAGCGCGCCCAATCCCCCGGTTTTTCACGCAACGAATTTCGCACTGCCCTGGGCATGTTTGCCACTGGCGTGACGATCGTCACAGCGCGCGCCTCCGATGGCCGGTTGGTGGGACTGACGGCCAACTCATTCAACTCGGTGTCGCTCGCGCCACCGCTGGTGTTGTGGAGCCTGGCACAGGCAGCCAGCACGATGGACGCTTTTCGTGACGGCTCGCACTATGCCATCAACATTCTGGGGGCCGACCAGCAGGCGCTGGCGCTGCGCTTTGCCACCCGGGGTGTCGATCGGTTTGCCGATGTTGAATTTGCCGAAGGTCGCTGTGGTGCGCCGCTGATCGCTGGCAGTGTGGCCAGCTTCGAGTGCTTTAACCGCAGCCGCTATGTGGAGGGTGACCATGTGATTTTTGTCGGCGAGGTTGAGCACTGCACGCACCGTGCCGGCGCTTCCCCGCTGCTGTACCACGGGGGCCGGTTTTACACCGAGCACCCGCTTTGAGGTCACGTCGTTTTGAAGTCTGCAAACGCCGCCATATCGGCCTTGTAGATAAGGCCAGCAGACAGAAACGCACTGATTTCATAGCCGCCACCAAGCCATGGAAGATCGTAAATACTGACACTCGGCTCATCACTTTCGACCAGGAATTCTGAGGCACTGGCAGAATCCTTGACAACGGTGGCCAGGGTTTCCCATTGGGATTGACTTAAGTACCCTGACATTTTCTTGAGGGTTTCCGCACTTCTGGCGATTTCGGCCATGGCGCCGCCCTTGATGAATTTCTTGAAATTGGGTCCCATGGCCAGGTTGTAATCTGCGTTCCCGATGGTGAAGCCATGCAGGTCACGGGTGGCTGCGAAGCCACGAATGGTGGCAAAGATGGCACCGGTTGAAGCGCCCTTTCCGGCACCGAGTCTGACGGATGTCACGCCATACGGCGTGGCGAATGTCTCCTGGTCTGGGGTATAGACCATCAGAATGGCTTGCTCGCCACCCACAACGCCCGCCTGCCCGCCGGCTTTAAAACCAATGCCAAAGGTGATATGGGTGTTTTTGGGAATGCTTGTAAAGACCCAGTCACCATAGCCTGCCGTGCTGACTAACTGCACTTTTCCGGTTTGTTGTCCCCAGCTTAGAACTGAAAAGCAGCGTTTTTTAGTGGCATCGTAAAGGCAGAGTTCTTTTCCGAAGAGGCCATTAATTTCAGCCCAGCTGCCATTCGGATAGGCGCAATAATTTCGCCATTTGGGTGTTGAGTTTTTTCGCAGTGTCCAGAGTCCCGTGGCGTCGAGTTCGATATTGAGTTTTTCAGTCCCCCCAGCAAGGATGGTGATGAGATGGTTGGTCATGATGATTACCTTCGCAGTGATGTGATCTGAAGCCGGACCGCCGAAACCTGATTCACGCCAATAACGCTAATCCAGTTGTGCGGCGAAAGCGCTGCGGCAAATCAAACTTTCAGAAAATTGTGTCCTTGCCACACATCGATTGAAGTGAGCCTTTTCGAACCGCCGGACAAATGAAGCCGATCAACGTCAAATGGCGCAAACTCATCACGATTTGGCTGCCACCCACGCTGCATAGTCTTTCGGAAATGCTGCCTGCAACCGGGCCGCATAGAAAGCAATCTCGTCGCTGCGACCCAGCAGCATGGCGCTGCCCAACAGCAGTTCGACCACCCGTGCTTCGGGTGAAAAATGCAACATCTCCAGCGCCAACGCGTGGATTCTGGCGGCATTGCCAGCGTTCAGGTCTGCGGTGGTCAGGTCAGCAAAGCGCACCTGATCCGCAAAAAACCAGACCTTGCGGGTCTTTTCCAGGGTGTTGTCGCGGTAGGCGGCATTGCGCTCCAGGGGGTCCAGGTAAATCTGGCTGGCCAGATGGTAGTTCCAGCCGACCAACCCGCATAAAGCTAATATAAATGTAGCTATTACCGCTTTACCATACTGCTCTATAGACCTAAAAGGCATGTAACTGTTGGATGCCGTGCCGGCTTTGGGCAACCACCACAGCAGCCA
>JFJP01039951.1_pt1 | contig 13288 bp, 11 predicted proteins | sample 431651 | NCBI WGS metagenome assembly JFJP01 (sample SAMN02602958, study PRJNA72255) | Microbial mat metagenome, whole genome shotgun sequencing project. | biome: fresh water; feature: sink hole; material: water; isolation source: purple microbial (photo- and chemosynthetic) mats found in...
TGGAGCCTGCGAACGGGTTTTACCCCCATAAAAATCATGGTTGGTGGTGTAAAATGCAGCGCCACCTGTTAGTTCCAGCATAAGGTGTCCATAAGTTTTTGATATTCCCAGTTCCGGTTTAAAAGCAAAACGGTGAGTCCCGATATTTACAAGTTTCTCAGGGTCGTATTGGCCTGTAGGCACATAAACCTGCAAGCTTGCCCCGATCACCAGGTCCTGTTTATACTCTTTAAATCCGGAAATCGGAAGTGAAGGTGCTCCTATAAAATTCACCGACATGCGTAGGCGCGCATCGGCCAACCCGGAAACATCGCGTGAAACAGGCTGCCCCTGGAATTCGGCAGTACCCGAAAGCCAGGCGTAGGGTACTATCATATCAAACTTGCCCGACAACCCGCCAACATTAAGGGAACGTGCATAAGCAAGCAATGATCCGTTGATTTTGATATTCGCATTATCGAGCGGAACAGCCGGATCAAATAAAACCCCACCCGACATGTGTGTATAGCCTGCTACCAAAAAATTTACTCCTTTTGGAATATTTGTGTAGGCGCGAGGTTCGAGGTCCTGGGCGCAAACGGGCGAAATCCGGAGTAATAAAACTATTATTCCTATTAGCTGTAGAAGTTTTGGTTTAAATCCGATTGAGTTCATTTGCAATTCGATTTTTTAAAAACATGATTCCTTTAAAAAGACCCAGAATCCAAATACCAAATTCCAAGGCCCAAGGGGCTAAGTGTGAAGTTATTCTTCGAAAAGCTATTTAAATCAAGGTCATGGAATTTGATTCCTGTAATTTGAGTAAACGAGAGACCCCAAACCCCGGAGGGGCTTAACGAAGACAAGCTTTAAAGTCCATTTTGGAATTTGGGACTTGGAATTTGAGACTTGGGTCTTTAACCCGGCAAGTATTTAGTCCTTCGTCACATTATTTTTATCTGCTTTTTTCTGATCCCCCTGCATTAACATTTTACCTATCAGGAAAGCAATAATGATAGCTACATAAAGCTGACCGGAGATGGACAAAAGGTAAGCCAGCGTTTGTGTTTCGGGGATGCGTGGGGTAATATCACCATAGCCGACGGTAGACATGGTAATAAAACTGTAGTAAAGAAAATGTGCGAAAACAGGGTGTTCAATGTAAGCAGGAAAGTTATAGGCATCAGGATACACCTGGTAAAAGGCTAAACACAGGCTCGCCCCGATGATACCAGCCAGCAGGTATATGTTTATGGAAGTGATCAGCACATTTACATTAACTGTCTTGCTTTTAGAAATGAACCTGATAAGAAAAGTTACTATAAAAATAAAGAAGGCTACAATAAAAGCAAGTTTTACAAGATCGGTATAAACGGAATCGTATCCTGCTGGTTTTAACCATATTAATACCATCATTGAAATTACCATACCTCTGATAAGGAGCTTTCGTGATTTTCTGACATCTGCCACAACCGAGCTTTGGATAAACAGTACACTCAAAGTTATCACAAAGATAAGTTCCGACAGCGGGCCATCACCGAAAAATGCCGGTAATATCAAGGTCAGGAGAGTGGAAAGAAGAAGCACGGGAAACCTGTTCTTCTCCAGCCAGGCAAGGGATTTATTATAATGCTGTTTTATCATAATCATAAAAATATAGAATTTGATGTATGAGGGATAAGTTCAGTGATAAATAGGTATGTCGGTTGTAATCCGTGTATAAACCATATGCAGTAGAAGATTGAAAGACTGAAAAACTGTAAATCGTTGCAAGAAGCAATCAGAAATGATACCCCAACTGCACACTATAACGAAACCAGGAAGATATTACGACTTTTGAAGTGCTGAAGGTTGCATCTTCATCCGAAAAGAGGTAACCAAGGGCCGGAAAATGTTCCTTTAGCTCCGCCGCAAGTTCCTCATCAATCTTATCACCCAGATCGCTGTTCAGGTTTCCGGTTATCCCCAGGTTACCCGAATAACCGGTAATGGAGGGGCCGAACATCAGTAGGTCAATGGAGAACTTCTTTGCAAAGATAAATTGATACCCTAATTCAAACCCCAGGTTTACCATATTCATCCGGGTATCGAATAAAATATTATCGTCTTCAGTTGCATCCATCAAAGCACCCTGAATTTCGGATGAGGTGCCAATATAAGAAAGATATCCCCCAAAATACATACCATCCGGGGCAGGGCAACGGTTCCTGGAAAAAGGATAAATCCTGTAATCAAAAGCAAGGTTAATTCCTTTCCTGGAATCTTTATTTATAAGAAGGCTGTTAAATAGAGTATCATTTAAAACCTGCGGAACAACCAGGTAGCCAAGCTGGAGTGAAACGGATTTGTCCTTTCTAATGAGCCGCTCATAACTGAACGTAATATTTCTGAGTTCATCGAACAGCAACATTGGGGTCGGGTTGAACTTTATCACATTCAGATGGTAGGGCGTAAGCAAATCCGGATTCTCCGTCTTTTTTGGTTGTGTAACACTATCATCCGTTTTCGGGATAGTATCATTTCTGTCTGCGGCTTTCAATCCCATACATGCCAGGATATTAAAAGCAAAAACTAATATGATGTGGAACAAAAAGTTAGTACGCATACTTAAAGACTAAGAAGGATTTAATGTGCAAATATAAAACGCAAAGACACAATTCTGTTCTTCCCGGTTCCAGGAATTAATTCCGGTTCACAACTATCAATAAGCAGGAACCATATCCTTTATTTCGAGAAAAAATTCTCCGTTAGATTTTTATTTACCGCGAAGACGCAAAGCAATAAGACTTAGATTATCAACATATTAAGACGCAAAGACCTGAATTTATTTACTTTTGATAATGAGGTTATTGGGAATTATTAACGGACTATTGAAGAAGCAGAACCTACAATTAATTCCTTTTGAAATTTTAAATTGGAGGTTGAGAACATTTATACATTTTCGCACTCTACAAATTTGAGTACATACATAAACTATACTTCCTCTTCCTCCACATCGTTTGAGTTGATCCAGGCTACAAATAACTTATATCCCAGTGAAAAGACAATTGCACCGGTAAAGAGGCCGATAAAGCCGGAAAAGATAAATCCGCCGATAACCCCGATAAATATTACCAGCATGGGAACAGGTGCGCCTTTGCCAAGTAAAATAGGTTTGAGCACGTTGTCGGACAAGCCTGCTACGAGTAATAATACGGTCCAAACTATTGCCGGCACAAGTTCTTTCTCCGAAAACATGTATGCTATTACGGGTAAAGTAATAAAGAATATAGGTAATTGAAGAACTCCTAAAACAAATACCAGCAATGTCCATATGCCGGCATAAGGGATGCCTGCCAGCATGAATAAAAGTCCATTCAGCAAAGCCAGGATAAGAGCTACGCCTATTATACCTTTCACAACGCTACCGACCGTTTTCATAGTCATATCTGCAAATTCATCACCTCTGTTACCGGCTATTTTTCTGAAAAATTTCCGGACCTCCTGGCCTGCCTCACCAAAAACCAACAAAATAGCGGCAATAATAAAGGATATCAGTATCTGAATTACACCACCTACGGCGCCTAAGATTCCTGTCCCTATTTTACTCCCTAATGCGAGAAGCTGGTCCTGATATTTCATGATTGTTTGTACCAGGTTAACAGAGGCGTTGTACCACAAATCGTATAGCCTGCTCCCGATAATTGGCCAGTCTTTTACCTTTTCAGTAGGCGACGGTATGGTGAGTGTGCCATTGTCAAAACTGACTTTAAGTTCTTTTACCTGTGCAATAAGGGAATCAATCATCAGCCATATGGGTAGGAAGACAATGACCATCACGGCAAGAACGATAATAGCAGATGCCAGCTTAGGTCGGCCACCCAACTTTGCCGACATCATTTTGTGAAGCGGGTGCAACGCAATTGCGAGTATCAGGCTCCATAATATTATGCTTACAAAAGGATACATGATCGCCAGGCACCAGCCAACGATCAAGATAAGGATGAACAACCGGATGGTGGTGTCGTAAACGGAATTGTTGGCAGATTGAGTATTCATAATAGCGGGATTTTTTTTACGGATTAGATGTCGTGATACCCAAAAGCATCTTAAAAGTGATATACCTATTCAAATTTCTGAAAACTTCCTGATTTTACAAAATAAATAAAAAATAAAAAGTTCGTATCTTTGTTTTAAACTCTAGCAAACATGAATGCTTTTATTAAAAAAACAGCCCTGTTATTTGGATTTTCATTAAGCGTCCTGACTTCGTTTTCGCAATGCGACATCCTTAACCGTGTTTCGCCCGACGGGTCTATGACTTATTATATGGAGCCTGTTAACTTTTACTGGACACAAGCTAAGTCGTTAAGCGGCGGTATTGTTACGGATAAAGAGAGCTATTTCCTGGAACTGTTTCCCATACCGTTTCCTGAAAAACCCGAAGGACAAGATATTAAAGATAACCTTGAGCTGAAACTGTCGGATGGGAAAACCTATACGCTTGAACACTTCGACAGTCGTTATATCCGCAAGGACACGGTCTTCAAATTAGTGTACCTGATTGGCAAAAAAGATCTGGATTGGTTACTTAATCTTGAGGTTACAGAAGCCAGGATAAACATGAAGGGGGATGAAGGCATCAGGACTTATGTATTTAAATTGCACAAAGAAGCGCTGAAGGAGCAGCTGGAGTGCTTTTTGAAGGAAGAGGAAGGGAAATAATACCCAAGTTTCAAATTCCAAGTCCCTGGTACTGAGTCCCGAAACATGAATCAATGTCGGCTAGTTAAGGATTCATTTTAAAGTTTCCGCAAATTTATTTTCTTGTTCCATTTGTACCCCCTCCGTCTCCCCCTTGAAAAAGGGGGAGGATATACTAACAAAGTTTAACTTATCTCAAAACCCTGGAATTTTGTTGCGAACTACTCCCTCCCTATTTTCTAAAGAGGGCCGGGGAGGGTACAAAATCTAATAATTTTCTTCTTTCTTTTTTGAAAAACACTACTTAAACGGCATTGAGACTTGAATTCTTAATACTTGATAATCAAAGTTTATTAATGATAGAAGCAAGAATCAATTTTAGTTCTGATGATTCTTTGCATAAATATTCACACTGTTTTACATCTCCGGATTTCAATTGATTAAATATTCTCAGAAAATAATTCGATTCATGTGTTATTGTATATTTTTTTACGGGTCACATGTAATTACTCACATCTTTCTTATTTCTACGGGTGTTCGTGAGCTAAAGGTTCGCCATGAATAACATTACCATTTCTGAATGATTCTTTTAGTCATGGCTATTTCACGCATTTCTTTTAGGGATATGCCGATTTTAGTCTTTGCATCAGGCCTGGTGGGTGAACCTTGTGATTCTTCATAATTTGCTCCACTTGAAGTAGATGACTTGACAAGTTGTCGTTTCATATCCATAGTCTCAATTGTGTTTTTCACTGTTCGCAAATATAAAATCACGTCGACTGCAAACTTTAATAGTCTTTCACTCAGATCATTTTCATTTTTGGCATTTTACCTGGAATTCAGGACCTTGGTATTTGGTATTTGAAACTTGGGTCTTATCGGCAGACTATTCCTCTTCAGGATTTTTTGAAACCAGCGAACTAATATTTTTTTTCAGGTTCGTCAGCGGATTATTAAAAGTCACAGTAAAAGCAATAACATTGTACAATTCATTCACGTTATCCCGGGGTAAAAATTCGTTTACATAGGTTAATTCCAGTTGTAAATCATCCGTAACAAAGTAGCCCCCTCCAATCTCAAAGCGGTTGCGGTCAAAAAAAGTTATACCAGTAGATTTAGCGTCGGGCTTAAAAAATAATTCCTCGGAGGTGACAAAATAAGCTATCCCTTTTCGCAACACCTTTCCATTGATAGGTTTCACATATTTTATCATCTGGCGATACCGGTACTTATCCTCATAAACGCCCTCCGAATTCATCATAAACCTTAGCTCTCCCCTCATCCTGGTGTAAAGGGTATAACCGGTTTTATGGATATAATATTGACCTTGAAGACTAAGCCGCCATTCAGGTGAAAAATACTGCCCGATATCAGGCACATCTTTATTGTAATAATAGGCCAGCGATGAGGAAAGTTTCCAGCGTGGTGAATAATAATAATGAACCCAGCCCGAAAGATACCTTTGGATATTGGTGCTCAAAATCCTGGGTTCAGAAGGCGTATTGCTGAATGTGCTGCCAATATAAATTTCTGCTGCAACCTTATCGCTGACGGCACGTACAAACTGAAACTCGTTGCCTAATTGGGTATAGCTGTTGGTTTGAGCCTTACTATGTAAAGATAGGCAAACCATTAATAAAAACAGGATTACAAGAGCTGAATGAAAAGCCCTCGGGATAATGGTTTGATTGGAGATATCGGTTGTTCCTCTTTTCATATCTTCTGTTACTTAGCGGCACATTATCGCAGAAAAAACCCTCTGAAGGACCAACATCAGGAATTTTTAAAGCAAAGCTATAAAATTTAAAGGATTTCCGTAGCGATGAATTTCAACTTTTTGGTTATCTGCAAAGTATAACTGCCCAAACAATCAAAAATATTTTTTTTTACCCATACGTATAAGCCTAAACGTGTCCTTATAGTTAAGGAATGGAGCCAATCGCATTGAACGTATAAAATCATTAAAGCTGCCCGATTTAATGCAAATCGCTTGTACCTTAGCTCTATATGAATAAAATAATCAACATTTTAAGCCTCTTTTTCCCGAAAATCGCCTAGCTTTGTTTAAATGAATCCAACCAAATTAGTATTCTCATTTTTCTGACCTTTTAAAAAAAACAGTTATGATAAATGCATTTCTATGGGGTTTCATCGCAACGTTTTCCCTTTTCATTGGTGGACTGATAGGGATTCTGTTTAAAATCGGTAAGCGCCCGCTTGGGCTGATCATGGCTTTCGGAGCCGGTGTTTTGTTTTCAGCAGTTGCCTATGAACTCGTTTTTAAATCGATAAAATCTTCATTGGGCAGTGGGGCTTCCTTGATTGGAATCCTGTCAGGGGCGTTCACTTTTTTCGTAGTCGATCTGTTAATAAGCAGAATGGGTGCTTCGGGCCGTAAAAACATCACAGGCATGCACAACGAGAATATGGCATTACCAATTGTGCTGGCAACTATTCTCGACGGAATTCCTGAAACACTGGTTATAGGTATGAGTTTACTGGCTGGTGGTGAGGTGGGCATCGGCATGCTTGTTGCCGTTTTCATATCCAATCTTCCTGAAGCTATTGCCGGAACATCAGGTATGGTCGCCGGAGCATGGAAAAAGGGCCGGATTCTATTGCTCTGGCTTTTTATTGCCTTAGTTTGCGCATTTTCCTCTTTGGCAGGATACGCTTTGCTCGAAAATGCAAACCCACCTATAATATCTTTTATTCAAACATTCGCTGCGGGTGCAATCCTTGTAATGCTCTCCAACACCATGATTCCTGAAGCCTATGAACATGGGGGAAAGCTGGCTGGTATTTTTACCGTTCTAGGGTTTACGGTTGCCATATCCATTGCAGTACTCGAAATTACAGGAATCTAAGCCTCTGCCCTAGAGTTTTAAAGACCCAAATTCCAAGATCCAAATTCCAAATTCCAAGGAAGAATCCATGACCTTGGAATTTAGATTTGGGACTTGAGACTTGGAATTTGAGTCTTGGGTCTTTTTTCCAGATTCTAATCCACCGGCACCGGTTTCACCTTCCAAACCATTTCACAATAATCGTTTATTGAGCGGTCGGACGAAAACTTACCCATGCGTGCCACATTAAGGATGGATTTGCGGGTCCATGCTTCAGTATCAGCCCAAAGTTTGCTTACCTCCGCCTGACAATCCATATAGGACTGGTAGTCGGCCAGCACCAGGAAAGGATCATGCCACAGAAGGCTTTCCACGAGCGGACGAAACAGGCTTTTATCTCCATGAGCCAATACACCCGAGCCTATAAAGTCGAGAACTTCGCGTAGTGCCGGGTTCTGTTCATAGATATCATGTGGGTTGTAACCCCGGGATTTTATGTCCTGAACCTGCGGGGAATCGAGCCCGAAAAGGAAGAAGTTCTCCGCTCCTACTTCTTCACGGATTTCTACATTGGCGCCGTCGAGCGTTCCTATAGTGAGTGCACCGTTCATAGAGAACTTCATATTACCTGTACCGCTTGCTTCCAACCCGGCTGTCGATATCTGTTCCGATAAGTCGGCGGCAGGATAAATATGCTGAGCGTTCTTCACATTGAAATCGGGAAAGAAGACCACCTTAAGCCGGTCGTGAATATCAGCATCCTTGTTAATCAGGTCGGCAACTGAATTGATAAGCTTAATGATAAGTTTAGCCATAAAGTAACCCGGCGCTGCTTTTGCCCCGAAAATAAATGTGCGTGCCGGTATGTTTGCCTGTGGATCATGCTTCAGACGCAGGTAAAGGGAAAGTATATGCAACACATTCAAATGCTGTCGTTTATATTCATGAAGACGTTTAGCCTGTATGTCGAAGAGTGATTCGGGATTTACCTTTACACCGGTACGCTGTTCAATAAGCCCGGCAAGGTCGCGCTTTGCGGCTAATTTTACTTCACGCCATTGCTGCTGGAAACTCACTTCTCCCGCCATGGGTTCCAGTTTGCGAAGCTGGTGCAGGTCATGAAGCCAATCCTCCCCTATTCTTCCGGAGATAAGTTGCGCAAGCCCTGGATTACTCACTGCTACGAACCGTCGCTGCGTTACACCATTTGTTACGTTGCAGAACTTCTCCGGCCATAATTCGGCAAAATCATACATCACAGTTTGCCTGAGCAATTCGGAATGCAGGCGGGCAACTCCATTTACATGATGACTGCCAACCGTTGCCAGATGAGCCATGCGCACGTAACGCCCGCCGCTTTCGTCAATAAGCGACATGCGCTCAAGCCTGGCATTATCGCCGGGAAACCTTGCACTGACTTCGTCGAGGAAGTGTGCGTTGATTTCATAAATAATTTCAAGATGACGAGGAAGAAGCTTTCCAAAAATACCTACCGACCATTTCTCCAATGCCTCAGGGAGCAAGGTGTGATTGGTGTAGGCGAACGTATTCCGGGTCACACTCCAGGCAGTTTTCCAGTCCATCTGATGCTCATCTACAAGCAGGCGCATTAACTCTGCTACGGCTATCGAAGGATGAGTATCGTTGAGCTGAATCGCCCATTTCTCATGAAATTTTTCAAGCGGCCGCTTTAACAAAAGGTGAAGGCGTATCATATCCTGCAGCGAGCAGGTTACAAAAAAGAACTGCTGCTGAAGACGAAGCGTCTTTCCCTCTGTAACTTCATCATTCGGATAAAGTACTTTGGTTATGTTTTCCGAGCGCATCTTATCCTCAACAGCGCGGTAATAATCGCCATGGTTAAAGGATGCGAAGTCAAAGGATTCAACCGCCTCAGCTTTCCAGAGACGGAGATGGTTGCAGGTTCCAACACGGTAGCCAAGTACAGGGGTGTCGTAAGCAACACCCTTCACCACTGTTCCGGGAATCCAGCGTACCCGGTAATGACCCTGGTCGTCCATCCGGGGCTCGGAGTAGCCACCGAACTTTACATCATAAGCAATTTCAGGCCTGACAATTTCCCAGGGATTGCCAAAACGCAGCCATTTATCAGTGATCTCAACCTGCCAGCCATCTTTAATCGCCTGGTCGAAAATACCGAATTCATACCGGATTCCATAACCGATTGCCGGAACTTCGAGTGAAGCGAGCGAATCAAGGTAACAGGATGCCAGGCGGCCCAAACCACCATTACCAAGGCCAGGTTCTTCCTCCTGTTCAGCCAGGTTGTCGAGATTGAGACCCAATTCCGACATAGCCTGCCTGGTTGGCTCAACAATGCCGAGGTTCAGAAGATTGTTCAGCAGGTGCGGACCCGGCAGGTACTCGGCCGAAAGATAAGCCACCATTCGTGTGTCCTGCCTGGCATATTCCTGCATGGTTTGAACGCCTTGCTTAAATACCCTGTCACGAACGGTTAAAGCCAGCGCTGTATATGCATCGTTACGCGTAGCCGCCATGGGTATACGGCCTAAGCCACAAAACAGATTGTCGAGAAATGACTGTTTAAGGTCTGTGACTGTTAAACCAGTGCGGACACCGGTTGCAGGTACTAGTCCGTCTGATTTGAAATTATCCGGATTTTTTGTCTTTGCCATGGTGAGATAGCTTAAAAGGTTTTTTAAATCAGTTTAAAATGAACAGATTCACTTACTCGAATCGTTCCGGCTGCCCTGTGGCTGCAAGTACTGCACTCCAAACGAAACCGTTAATATCTATGGATTTTTTCCGGCTGGTGATCAATTCGATGGGAACATGAATAAACTCATTGTGAAGATAACCTATCACTAATCCGGTTTTGCCTGCCATTGCTGCATGAACGGCATGGCGTGCGAAGAGATCGCAGAGGATTGAGTCCTCGGCATTGGCAGGACTGCTTCTTACCAGGTAGCTTGGATCGATGTAGCGCATCACAACCGGAATCTTCTCAGTTTTGAAATATGCCTCGATTTTTTCGCGCATGAACAAACCGATATCCTGAATTTTAATATTCCCGGAAGCGTCGCGTTCCTTTCCGCTTTGATCCAGTAAATCCTGCCCGGCACCTTCGGCAACCACTACAAGTGCATGTGTACGGTTCTGCACCCGCTCCTTCAGTGCCGCAAGAAAACCATTCGGCCCATCAAGTTTAAACGGCACTTCGGGAATCAGTGTAAAATTCACATCCTGGCTGGCTACGGTGGCTCCTGCGGCTATAAACCCTGCATGGCGACCCATCAGCTTCACAAGCGCAACACAGTTCTCTACGCTCTTTGCTTCAATGTGTGCACGATCGAGGACTTTAGCTGCTTCTTCAACAGCTGTAAGATAACCGAAAGTCCGTGTCACGAAGGCCACATCATTGTCAATCGTTTTGGGAACACCAACTATTGCAAGCGGATAACCACGTTTCTTCGCTTCCTGGAATAATGCGTTACCTCCGCGCTGTGTTCCGTCGCCTCCAACCGTAAAAAGAATGTTTACACCCAGCCGGATAAGGTTATCAACGGCAATGCCAATATCCACCGGTCCACGCGAAGTACCCAGAATAGTTCCTCCTTCCTGGTGAATATCGTCTACATGTTTTGGGGTCAACACAATTGGCTCCTTTCCAAGCACCGGATCCAACCCGACATACCCTCCACGAAACCCCAGCACTTCTTTTACACCATAGGCAAAATGCAGTTCGAGGAAAAGTGACCGGATAACATCATTTAAGCCGGGACAAAGACCGCCGCAGGTAACAATACCGGCACGGGTTTGCTTAGGATCAAAGAAAAGTTTCTTACGGGGACCAGCGAGTTCGAACAGCTGTCCTTCGGACAGAGGTTTGTTGAGGTCTCTGACAATATGCTCAGGCACACGGAGGTCTTCGTTTATATAGCGTCCGATTGGTGAGGGAAATATAGCTTCACCAAGTGAAGTGATATTCGATTTCGACATTTTTTTAGAGTTTTAATGCTTATAGGGTATTCTAAACAAAGATAACTATTTAATATCCAATTTAATTAGTTATTTCAATTCAGAAATGTTTAGAATGTAATCTGATTTAAAGATGTACTTGCATACTACTCCAGTTATTACGTAAGTTTGTATTACATATCTGATTGCATCTTCATAACTATAATCCTATACGTATAGCCCCATTTAACCCAAAGAAGGTTATGAAACAAAATCTCCTCACTCTGTTATTTATTTCAGTTGCTATGCAACTCATGGCCCAGTCACCTGTGATTACCAATAAGCGATTCTCCTTCGGAAGTTATGGCCGTGCAGGGATAGCTTATGGTGCCGGAATTGAAGGTCATTTCCCCCGATCGCTCAATTTAAACGGAATGGGTTCGATTGGTGGACGTTTTGAAGAAAATGACTACTTTGAACTGGCTGCTGCCATGCATTTTGCCCCGGCAAAATCAGGGAATGACACCACCGAAATAAATGTGCAGGCGCGTTTTGCTTTTTACACCACGCAGGGCCAGATTATCGGAAATGTGACCAGTAAATCTCTGGGAGGAATTACTTCAGCCTTGCCGGAACTATTTGCCGAAGCCAATCATATCAATGGCAGCGACTGGAGTATATGGGTGGGAGCGAGGTTAATGAGAGGAGATGATATTCATATTATAGATCATTTTTATTTTGATGACCATAGCGGACAGGGTTTTGGAGTGTCTATCTGAATATAGTAAACGGTACACCTACTTTAGGTTTACGCAACCGATCTGTTTCGATACTTGAGCATACAATACCTGTTCAGAACGGCTATTTTAAATTACTTGGTGAGTTTCACCGCCTGGCATCAGCTTTGTCAACTGATACCGTTTCGGCTTACAATTATCCTTCGGATATCGGATTTGTTGCCGGGGCCAAATATTTCAGGAATTTATCTACCGTATTGCCCGGATCATTTAATGCAACGAGTATACGCCTTGGCACCGGCATTGCCAATGGCGGCGATGGCGGCAGCAGCAAAACATTCCTTACCTACGGAGGCCCGAACCTGGAAACCAATAGTTTCCGGAAAGCGTATTCGCTTGCTGTTACTGAAACATTTTTATGGAATATAAACAAAGCGTATTCGCTGAATGCATATGGCATTTTTACAAAAAGCCAGGGTGCCAGCGACAGCTTGAACAAAACACCTGATTACCTGGGCAAACAATCGCTATTTAACAGGAAAACAGATTTTTCGATCGGTGCCCGGGGCACCTGGTACCTGACAAACTGGTTGCATCTGCTTCATGAATTAGACTTTGCCTGGCGTAAGGACGGAACACAGGAGTTTGCGCAAATGACCAAATTCACTATTGCCCCTGCTATTGCTCCTGCTGCCCGGCGTGATGTATGGACAAGGCCTCATTTCAGGCTGGTATATAGCCTGGCACATTACAATAAATTTGCTGCCGATAATCTTTACTCGCCTTACCTGGCCCAGAGCGGCAGCCGGAGCTGGGGACATTACCTTGGGGTTAAAGCGGAATGGTGGATCTGGTAACATCCACCTTTAAGGGATATTCGTGAAATCCTTTGCGGAAGAGTAGTGATTAATAAGTATTTTACGTGATGTTGAAGCAGTATCTTCGAAGCAGACCTGATCCTGTTATTAGTTTTGTATATTTGTATAATGGATTGTGTCGTAAACACAATCCATTGGACGAATTACTCTATATTACTTAATTCAATGATCAACAAAACAGATTGTCAATTTTACGAGCAACAACCCTCAGAACAGGAGAATAGAA
>JFJP01040484.1_pt1 | contig 13288 bp, 10 predicted proteins | sample 431651 | NCBI WGS metagenome assembly JFJP01 (sample SAMN02602958, study PRJNA72255) | Microbial mat metagenome, whole genome shotgun sequencing project. | biome: fresh water; feature: sink hole; material: water; isolation source: purple microbial (photo- and chemosynthetic) mats found in...
CGGGTCGTTAAACACTTCTTTGGCATCTTTAAAATCAATGGCGTGTTTTTCCACGTTAAACTTATTCTTATTATCGTCCCATTCAAAATCTGTTTTGTGTGTTTTTACATCTTTACGACTTTTTTGGTTTCGATTTCTTATTTTGCTTGTCCATTTCGGCTTGAAGGGGTGCTACGTATTGGCTGTATAAATCGAACAAAAACTCTATGCGTGCACGTTCATTAGCAAAAGGTTGCGAACGATAACACAAGTCCACCGCTTTGTCCAGTACTTTGTGTGCTTTTACCAAATCGGGCGGCATGACCAACGGGTCGTACAGGTCGGCAAGGCTGCTTGTAGGGTATTTTGGGGTAGTTGTTGTAAACTATCGTATTAGAATATCTGTAATCGCTTTTTAATCTGCCGCAAGTATATTTTACCCAAGCCATGTGCATCTCAGAAGTGAGATGACCAAAAACGTAGAGGGTGGCATTAGGTAAAGCTATACAACTGTCGTTTACAATATAATCTTTTGAATAAAAGGCTAATGGAATATACTTTCTCAGTTCAGATGAAGTTCTCGGAATTAATAAAAAATCATTTTCAGGTTGCCGTTGTTCCGCAAAAAGTGTAGGTGTTTTACTTTTTTCTTTTGTAGCTTCTTTGGTACTATCATTACGATATTTAGCTACAGCCCTAACCCTTTCATAAACAAAACGAAGTTTTTTTAATTCATCCGGATAAATATCCTTTAAATAAAGTACCCATCTATTTTTACCATTAATAAATTCATCACCAGACAATATGGGTTTAAAGTAATCTTTTGCATCCGGTTCTTTAGTTAGAAATTCAATTTTTTCTTCATCATTAAATAAATAATGACCATTATCAACTATTTTATTGCCATAAATAATCGATGGTACATTTGATATTGGATTTGATCTCTTAAAAACAACAACATCGTTCCCTTCAATTAAATACGGGTTTATATTTTTCACCTTCACTTCGTGCGCATCGGCTTTAATGTCTTCATAATCATAAAGCAATTTGTTCTCGGTATCGAAATTGGCAAACCCGATAATAACCACATGAACGGCAGCGTTTCCTTTTGCTTCGTTGTCCCAACGGAAGGTGCGGTGCGCAAAATGTATTTTAACTTTGTATCGGTTAAACATTTCGTTCCATAAAATTCCCACCTGTTCGCCTTGCGAAATGGAATTGGTGGAAACAAAAGCCGCTTTTATTTTGGTGCCCTGTATGTATTTTGCGGATTTCAGGTACCAACAAGCCACATAATCAAGCACATTGGCGCCTTTAATACCGGCGGTTATTTTTTCCAAATCGGTCTTTTGCTGCGAGGTTTGTAGTTGTTTGCCAATAAAAGGCGGATTTCCAAGGATATAATTATAGTCAACGTCTTCGGGCTTTTCTTCAGGATAGGCTTGGTCTATTAGTTTATAGTGTTCGGCAATTACCCTTACTTTGCCATATTTAACTTCCGGTTCTTTTACTTTATATTGAATTAATTCGGCTTGCTCGGCATAAATGGTAATGGTTTTTTCCTCGTTCAGCAAACTTGCCCAATCGGTTTGCAATGAATTGGCATTTAGTATTTTCGCTGATCTAACCAATGGAATGCGGGCAAGGTATTTGCCAACCAAATTGCTTGCCTTAATGTTCATTTGGTGGTCAACCAACCACATAGCAACTTCTGCAATTCGCGCAGCCCACTCGTCTATTTCTATTCCATAAAATTGCGATACAGAAACTTTAAAATGCTCCTCAATATTCAGGAAAGTCAATTGAAACAGCAACTTATCCAATTTTAGCATTTGATAAACTACTTTTAGCTCTATTTCACGCAATTCGCGGTATGCTATAATGAGAAAATTTCCCGAACCGCAGGCCGGGTCGAGAAAGCGTAATTTGGAAATTTTGTTGTGAAATTCGTTTAGTGCAGGCCTGTTATTCTGGATTTTCTCGAATTCAGCCCAAAGCTCATCAAGAAATAGTGGTTTAATAAGTTTCAGGATATTTTTTTCGCTGGTGTAGTGTGCCCCCAAATTACGCCGGTTGGTTTTATCCATAATGCTTTGGAACAAGGAACCGAAAATTGCGGGCGAAATCAATCCCCAATCTAAACCGCAACTCTCCAGCAAAATGTTTCGCATTAAATCTCGTCCAGATTTTTCATCCGCTTTTCTTGCGGCTTATTGAGAATGTCAAATAGTTGCGCCAATTTATTGGCAAGGTCTGAACCGTCCTCGGAAGTATGGTTTTCTATAAAATCCCAAAATATACCTTTTTCAAAAATCCCAGTATCATCGGCAAAAAGTAAGAAAAGCAACCTAACCAAATACACTTCCAGTTCGTGCCCTTCGTAGCCGTTTTCTTTGAGCAAGTCGTGCAACTTACCCATTTTTTCGGCTGCTTTTATGTTTATAGGGTCTTCGGCGCGTATTAGGACTTTGTTAAAACCTGCAATAAACCCAAACAGTTTAATGTTTTGATGGAGTTCGGAAAGCAAAAATTCATGTTGCTTGTTTTCATCTAAATCGTACAACCGGAAACGCTCAAAATCGGAAACAAGAATGTATTTGGGTAATTCAGCTTCTTTCAATCCGGGAAAGTAGTCTATTGCCTGTTGATAGGCTTTATCCAAATCACGTCCTTTTGATTTGTGTTCCACAATCAAATTGCCTTTCCAAAACAAGTCGATGAATCCTTGTCGGTTACCCAACTTCTTTACGGGTTCTTCAAAACTCGCAATCCTACGTCTGCCAATTCCGAACACATCAAAAAATCCGTCCCAAAACGATTTTGCTTCAGCATGTTCTTTTGTTTCGGTTTCCCAATCTTTCGAAAATTTTATGGCCCTCGATTTTATTTCGTTCCAACTCAGTGGCATAATATCTCATTTTTATATCGATGTTCTGACTTTCGATTTATTGCTAATATAATGTAAACTTTCCTTATATTGATAATGTAGTGGTTAAAATTACTTGTAACGGAAAGCTACTTGGGGCGGTAGTTTTGGGCGGCGGCGTAGTGAAGTGAGCGTAGCGAACGAAACATTCTGCGATAGCAGACCGCTGCCCAAAATCACTGACCGCTATGTGCGATGTTGTGGATAATCTAAGCCTATCATTTCCTTTGTGTTATCTGAATCTAATTCATTTACAAATTTGGCTAATTTGTCTATTTCAGAGTCTGGGCTATACCAAAAATTCGTTGACCAGATTCTATAAAAAGTAAATCCTAAACTTTCTAATTGTTTTTGTCTGTATAAATCATAAGAATAAGCAACTTCAGAACTATGATAACTCGCCCCGTCGCATTCTATTGCAACTAATTGTCCATTTGCGCGTCTAAGAACAAAATCAATCCTAAAGCCTCCGCATTGATATTGTAGTGTAATATTTTCTTTGCCGAACTTCTTGCATAGCAACTCGTATACTTCTTGCTCAAAGGGTGATTCAACAAAGTTTGTATCTTCTTTTTTTATTGATTCGTAGCAATGTTTTGAAATAATGTTCAAAATTTCTAATCTCTGAATGTCGTTGTCTTTTTCTATTGCCTCAGCATAATTCAAATATGCATAAAAAATTCCTTTACCTACATTACCTTTTGTTTCAATTTCCTCGCGATAGCGAGAATAATATGCTGTTGGGATAGAGGTTACAACATATAGACTTAGTTTTGCTCTTGTAATAATGACATTGAGAAGGCGGTAACCTTTATCTTGATTAAGTGGGCCGAAATTTTGACGAAACTTATCATCCTGATTTAATCCAAATGTTGTAGAAATGATTATAATATCTTTCTCGTCACCTTGAATATTTTCTAGGTTTTTAACGAAAAATCCGCTCTTTGTTATTTGCTCATAAATTGCTAATGACTTCGGTTCCCGATAACATTCAATTTGGATTTCGTCTAATATTAAATTCCTCTGATATAGGTTTAGAGTAGCAATTCCAACCGAAGGATAATTTCCATTTAAATCAGGTTTTATCTCATTAAAAAGTATCCTTATAATCTCTTTTGCTTCCCTAACGTTCGAACTGTTTGAGTATATTCCGCTAACCTGAATAAATCGAATCGGTTTGTAATTTTGTTTTGCAGGCATCGGTACAAGGCGGGAACCATAGAATGCTGCATTTGAAAAATCGATTAAATAAGGGTGTCTTGATCGATAATGAAAATCTAAGTATGAATATTTATAACCAGAATCCTCTGCGTATTTTAAAAGTGATTCGCTTTCTGCAATGTCTAAAGTATCGTCAATATATTCTTCGTTTTCGGCCTCATTCTCATAATTTAGAGCAATGTCTGTGTGAAAATAATTAGATGGTGGCATCTGATGCTTGTCACCAGATATGATCTTATATCTTCCTCTAATCAATGCAGCAAATGTATCTTCTAATCGTAATTGGCTGGCTTCATCAAAAATAACCATATCAAAAATCCCTTCCTTTAGTGGGATAATTGAACTACAAACTACAGGGTTTATAAGTAGAACCGGAAAGAATGTAGTAAAAAGCTCAAAATCAGTATTGATAATCTTTCGTAAGGAATTTTTTGAATCATGATTTTTGTTTTTACGATAATTGTAAAGACTAAGAATATTACCTTTTTTGAAATTATGAGCCGCATTCCATTGCTTATTTTCCCAGTAATGAACAATTTTGTTTTTTTGCATTTGTTTAAGCTGGTCGTTTAAAGCTAGCAAATTTGAAATTGCGGTATCATCAGTATGTAATCCACCGAGTTCTCTCTCATATTTTAGTAAAACTTGGCCTAAGTACCATGTTTCAAAAGAATTGTCCCAATCATCAATATCAGAATTGGATAAAGCGTTTAGTAACTCTTGATGATTTTGTGGCAATGCTACTAAAAAGCTTGCCCAGTCAAAGTACTCTTTAAAACAATATTCCTGAAGAATAATATTTTCAATTATGGTACAATAATCAATAAGGCTATTTTTAAACAATGGCTCGCAAACCTGATCTGGGCTATTTATTAAAACAAACGAATAACTAAAATAGTTAAAATTATGATGTAACGATTTAATTTTGGAATATTCGGATATTATTCTGCTCTTAATCTCTTCAATCTCTTTTAACCTATTTTTTGTGTCTTTTGAAAAAGGTAGGATTTTCACTAAAAACTTGGGTAGTTTAAGGATTATTGAAATCGATTTTTGCAAATAATCGACATTATCATTGAGTGTTTTAAGTAACAATAAAAGATCATTCGATAATCTTAATGCCTCTTTTATATTACTTAGAAATTCATTCTTAATGCTTTGTAGAAAACTGGATTTATAAAGGCTACGATTTGTTAAATCTAAAAATGAGGTATCTTGGGGCAATTGTTTATTCAAATATTTACCTCGCTTAACAATAATCTGCAACTCTTTATATTCATCATAATTAAACAAGAAACCGACTGCTTTTATCTTGTCGTTTAAATTCAACATATTTCCAGTCTTTTGGGATTGCATATATTTCCCAATTATATCTTTCCATGCCAAGTCACCGAATACTTTTTTACACATGTTATTGTGTTTAGATGTAATGTCGACCTTTAATAAATCAAAACGCTTAAGATTTGAATTGTATTCAGATTCTTTAAAACTAACGCTTATATATTTCTCGTTTATATTATTTCTAACCAAATCAATTATGCGTTTACGGTCTTTGCTAATATCATCAATAATCGCACATAAATTCGCTAACCCTATTTTTTGTAAATTATTATAAATCACATCTAAAGCAGTTTTTTTCTCACATACAATTAGGCAAGTCGCCCCATTCTCTAATGCATTTGTAATTAAAGCTGTCAACGATTGGCTTTTACCAGTTCCGGGGGGACCTTGAATTATTTGATTTGGGTTAGTTTCAAGTGAATTAATGATAATTTCTTGGCTTGGGTCAGTAGAAACGCTTGAAACCGTAGATGTTTGAAACTTTTCGATAACAAGTTTGTCAAATTTGAATGAATCAAACTGGTTTATCAACAAATCTATATCTTTTATAATAGGTTGTTTTTGTGTGCGAAAAAGGCCAAAAACCCCTGACCAACTAATCCATGGTGTTTTATCTGTTAGACTCTCAGCACGCTCTTTTGTAGGACAATCTGTTAATTTAAAAACTAAATCAGTTAAAAGGTCATTTGGGTTTAGTTGATTAAGTATTTTTTTTGATAAATCGATTACCTCTTGTAGGTCTAACACACTATCTTCAAGCAAATCATTGGAAATGGTATCGATTTTTATATCTTCGTCTGCGTTAATGTGAGAAATAAGCACTTCGTTTATATTAATACCAAAATCATCTTCCCTTTTAATAGTCCATGTATTTTGAGATTTGGCAGATTTTTCTATTTCTATCTGCCAAATAAAAAGAGGCGCTTTTATTACCTTGGTTTTGTCCTTTTTATCGCGCTTAATTAAGATGGGAAAACCAAATCCGAATGTTTTTATTCCGTGTTCTAGAAATGTATCATTGTTCTCATAATAGATAGCATCCAGCTTTTTTGATAGAAGTACTAATTCCTTTTGTTGATTTTCATCGATCTTATTCAAATTGATTTTATCGAAGGATATGGGAAACGAAAATTCAGACTTGGTCAAAAGTGTTTCAACAAAAAATTGGGAAAGGGAGTTATCAATGCCTTTCCCAGTTAAATCAATAATTAGATTCAAATTTGAAATATCAAGCCTAGTTGCATATCTGCCAGGTAAAGCATTCAGGTGAATAGACCTTGTGTTTCCTGTTTGTAATTTTTTGCTTAAATATTTAAGTAATTCGATATTCTGCATACTATCTGTTTCACCTTTTATTTGGTTTCTAACTAATTTTTAATAACGCACAATGGAAAATGGTGGCCTTAGTTGTATGATATACAGCTATTTCGCATCATTTTAACACTTCGGTTCGTTAAAAGCATCTTAGTTTGTAATTTGCATGAAAGTTTGTTATTAACGGTTACCATATGTTATGACTATTAATATTTACTCCATTCAAATAAAATATGACATTATTGTATTTATTTTTTCTAATACAACTGGTGTTAACGCATTTCCAGTAATACCAGTTAAGATCCCTTTGATTGCTTCTAATGAACTATTTATTATACTTACTTTTGGATTACTTTTCGATTTCTGAATCTCTAATCTTTCAACTTCAATTTTAAGTTCTTTTTTAGCATCACTATTTAATCCAAAATTATCAATTTTCTCGTTCAAGTAACCTAATAATTCATTTAATTTATCATTAATATGACTATTTTTTTCAATTATTTGGCTATTTCCATCTCCAACAGCAAAATTAGTTTCATTATTAGAACCATAAATATTATTTGTAATTATGTTCTTAATAACACTAGAATTTTCGATGTTTTGTTCAAATTCATTCTCCATATTTGGAAATTTATCGTTTAATTCAAGAAGTATATCTATTAATATTTGTTTTGTTATATGTGCAATTTCTTTTACGTCATTTATTTGTAATTCCTTTGCAACTTGCACTAATCTATATCCTGTATTTTTTACTTTTAAAAGTTCCTCAATTTTCAAGACTAATTCAGGGTGCAACATTTCATGAATAGTCCCATCTTTCGCTGAATTTATATATTGTTCTATTTTGGAAATACTCATTTCAAAAAAAGAATTATAAAGCCTTCCATTTAACATTTTATCTAAATCTCCAAGTGCAATAGGAACCTCGTTTGTGCAAAAGCCATTTTGCATTTGGCCTTTTAAATATGCAGGAATTATTCTATATTCAGGCAATTCAACTTTATCAGGATAACCATTTAATTCATTGTTTATCCATGACTTAAACATTTCATCATTCAATTTATAAGCAATGAGTTTTGCTTGTGTAAAGCCCTGTGTGATTGTAATTTTATCGTATATTAGATTTTCAATTAATTTCTTTATCATAATCATTTTTTTTTAGGCGTAACGTTCAAATAACCACATCCCCCAGTTCCATTTACTTTCACCTGCATTCACACCTCGTGCTAAATATCTCTCATCCTCCACCCCCGCTACATCAGAAAGCATACACTCACGCCCCCTCTCCCCCACCTGTGCAGGTTGCGGGTGTGTGCTGGTATGTAGGCTATGCGTGTGCTGCATGATGTGTGTATGTTGCGTTGCGTGTATATATGAGATATGGGTGCGGGTGTGTGCTCCTATCCCCAAATCGCTATCCCAAATATACACAAAATATCGGTTTGTGAGTGGGGGCTCTCAGTTTTTTTTGGGATAAAAGCGGAATTTGATTGTTGTGGCAAGTTTTCTCAATGGTTTTTGGAATGAATTTAAATCTTGTGGTGCTCATTGGGCGCTTCGGGAATTGGTGAGAAACTGCCAGAAAATGCAAGAAAGTTCTGAGCTTGGTATTCAAAATTAAGTTTCCAGTCACTATATTTAGGGTAAAATAAGGCACAGGCACTACGAACAGAAGACATTTACGCAACAGATTATTGTGGATTCTGAAAGCCGGGTGTACTTGTGTAAATAACAGAAATACTGACAGATAAAAACGAAACGAAATGGATTTCTCAAGAAAAATAGTACCTCTGAATAGTCATGAATCGAGCGAGTTACGGAAAGATTTCTGGCAAGGCTGGATAGGCATAGCGGTGATTGAAGTCATAGGTATCGGTTTCAGTATATTGTTCTCCAAAGGTACGTCCGACCCATCTACCATAGGATTCTGGTTTGGACTGGCGCCCTTTATTCTTACCAATATGCTGGCACTTTACCTGATTTATCAACTGATTAACTATTGGCGCGATTACAAAAACGGGACGAAGATATTGGTAAGCGGAATCGTAAGCAAGAAATACGTCAAGATACGCAATACCAACGGCAGCACTACATTGACGAGTTTGTATGACAGAACCCGGCATTTCATAAAGGTGAATCGCCGCGGATATCTGATAGACGGCAGGGACTATGAAATGTGCAGGGTTGGCACCAAAGTGCAAATGTATGTTACCCCGTACGGAAAAAGGGTGTATGAAATTCAGTTTTCGTGAAGATACAGTGCTTACATTCCCCGCAACTTAAAAACCATCGTACATAATAAATCGCCCTACAATTCTGTTTTTATAATCGGGAATAACCCAAACTTGTATCTTTACATCGTACTTAAAAATGAACACAAAAACATTTCAGTCATGAAAAGCCTGATTTTAGCTTCTACCCTACTCCTAGTTACCTTGAGCGCCCATGCACAAAGCAACGGGAACAATTTGCCTAACGAAAGACAAATCATAGAAGACATTCGTGCCAGATACAAAATCATAAACGAAACCCAGGGATTTAAGGTAAAGGAATACAATCTGGAAGGATACTCAGCCGAAGGAACCATCATTACCACCTACCACAGCGGCGCAAAACTCATGAAAGCCATTGCCGCTTACTATGGCGAATCGGGAAAAGAAATTCTGGAATATTATTTCTGGGACGACTCCATCATGTTTATATTCAGCCAGCTACATACATACAACAGTCCTATTTACGTAACATATTCCGATCCTGAATCGGGTCTGCAACCTTTCGATGCTTCCAAAACCAAAATCAGCGAAAACAGATATTACTTCTACCAAAACAAATTGATACGTTGGGTAGACCCTGAGAAAGTGATGATAAATACCTTCTTGCCCCAGTTCGAAGAAAAAGAACGGGAAATGCTGGACGATGTTCACCAACTTATTCATGAAAAATTAACCCGAAATAATTAAAGTTTCGCTTTTTCATATACAATGATATGCCCAAAAGTATCGAACTACTCCTTGCAATCCGACTTTCAATCTCAAATAATCAATTTTAAAACTGAAATGTAATTAAATATCAAACTCATAAATGGGATTTCTATATAAAGCAGACTGAGAATATAGCATAGAATGAGTAGGTGAAAGAATAAGCTGAAGCCCTCTCAAAATTTGACGATATTACAGAAATCGAAATACACGATCTTTTGCGGTATCCGAAACGAACAGATACTGGCTTACTGATTGAATACTGTGGTGTTGAAAAGTCAAAAGCTATATCCGAAACTCATGTTTTAAAATACTATAAACATCTGGAAAATTAATATTTAACAGATATGATTTGGTCAAACGAATTAAAAACATAACTGAATAGCAATGAATTACTCAATGTAAATAATACGTACATCTGACGAAAAAAATAGGAGGAATATCTGGTAGATTGTTTTCTTTTGTATGCATTTATCAAACAATTTTAAATAAACGAACCATTGAGACATGAATGAAAAAGGGTTACAACAGATTTTAAATAAGCAGACCGATGGAAAGAAAGTATTTGGGACCAGCTTTGCTCTAAAAAAAGATAATAAAATATGGATGGGTGCCTCAGGAAACCTAACTATAGAACAACCGTATTTCATAGCTAGTACCACCAAGTTATTTACCACAGCCCTCATTATGCAATTACGCTCCAAGCAAAAATTAAATTGGGACGATTCTATTCGCAAATACCTTGAACCTGAAGTGTTGAATGGGCTGCTCATACACAATGGAAAGGATTGCTCAGATACAATAACCATAAGGCATTTGCTGGCTCATACATCAGGCCTGGCCGATTATTTCCAGAATAAGGGTACCAATGGAAAAAGTTTGGAAGATGAAATAGTCTATGGCAACGATCAGCTTTGGACCTTCGAGCAGGCCATAGAACGGACAAAAAATCTGAAATCACTTTTCGTACCCGGCACCAAAAACAAAGCGCATTATTCCGACGCCAATTTTCAGCTTTTGGGTAAAATAATAGAAAATGTAAGTAATCAGTCATTTGCTGCTATTTGTGACGAAAATATCATTTTACCGCTTGGTATGAGCCATACGTATTTGTATAAGGATATTAATGATAAAACACCGTTCCCGCTATATTACAAAACCAACCAACTGAATATTCCGAAAGCCATGACTTCCTTTGGACCCGATGGAGGTATGGTTTCAACATCTTCTGAAATGCTGATTTTTATAGAAGCTTTTTTTAATGGTTCGCTTTTCCCGGCCAATTATATACATGAAATGCAGCAATGGAACAGTATCTTTTTTCCAATGAAATCAGGTATAGGAATACATAAATTTGATTTGCCATGGATTTTTAATCCTACCCGGGCGGTACCATTGTTTATCGGTCATTCTGGTCTTTCTGGTGCTTTGGCATATTATAGTCCCCGCGAAAATTTGTATATTGCGGGTACAGTAAATCAGGTAGCACACCCCGATATTTCTTTCAGAACCATGATAAAACTTACACAAAAAGCAATAAATTAGCATTATTTCACACCTGATACCAAAAGATCTTTATGAAAGCCATCATATACACCCAATACGGCCCACCTGAGGTGGCAAGGCTTGCCGAAATAGAAAAGCCAACACCTAAACCCCACGAAATACTGGTTGAGGTGCATGCATCTACCGTGAATCGTACCGACTCGGGCTTCCGAAGTGCAGAATATTTTGTTTCCCGGCTTTTCAGTGGGCTGCTTCGTCCCAAATTGCAGGTACTGGGCTGCGAGTTTGCCGGAGTGGTGGCTGAAATAGGTCATCAAGTAACTCAGTTTCGTGTGGGCGACCGTGTATTTGGTTTCAACGACCAAACTTTTGGCGGTCATGCTGAATATCTAACCATCAGCGAAAAAGCAGGCGTGGCACTCATTCCCCAAGATTTCACATTCGAGCAAGCTGCTCCCCTCACCGAGGGCTCGCATTATGCATTGTGCAACATCAGGGCATCGGGCATACAGGCTGGTCAGCATGCCATGGTATACGGCGCTACTGGTGCTATAGGCTCTGCGGCAGTGCAGTTGCTCAAGCATTTCGGGGTGAAAGTAACGGCGGTGTGCAACACCAAAAATGTTCCACTATTGATGTCCTTGGGAGCAGACTGGGTAATTGACTACCAAACGCAGGATTTTACTCAAGTTCCGCATACTTTCGATTTTGTGTTTGATGCTGTGGGGAAAAGCTCTTTCGGACAATGCAAACCCCTCATGAAAAAGCACGGTGTGTATATTTCTACAGAATTGGGTAAACGCGGTGAAAATATATATCTGGCATTGCTAAAGCCTTTTATGCGTGGCCCCAAGGTTTTATTCCCCCTTCCCACCATCAGCCAGGCCGATGTACAATTGCTTGCCGAGCTTGCACAAAAAGGCATTTTCAGACCGGTAATAGACCGCACCTACCAAATGCACGAAATAGTGGAGGCATACAAATATGCCGAATCAGGCCAAAAAACCGGAAATCTGGTGCTGAAAATCCGGAATACTTAGTCATCAAACTTGAACATTCAAGTTTATATGAGTTATACAATACAAATCCCAAAACCTTGCAATGAAGATTGGAACAAAATGATTCCCAACGAAAATGGACGCTATTGCACAGTATGTCAGAAAACTATTCATGATTATACCCAGTTAAGTAACAAAGAGCTTGTTGATAGACTTGAACAAAACACGAAGGTTTGTGCAAGGTTCAAACAAAGTCAGCTGAATACCAACCTGATGGCTCAAAAGAATAACAGGACCACTAAAACTGTTCTATTTTTAAGTTTTATTTCTTCAATATTCATATCCCCTTTTGCATACAGTCAAACTACAAATCCTGAAGCAAGAATTGAACGAATCACCAACTCGGCGACAAAATTCAACTCCAACATAGAAAACCAATCAAGGGATACTATTAAAATTACAGGGATAGTAAATTGCAATAATGAACCGGTTATAGGGATAAGCATAAATGTTAAAGACAAAAATATAGGCACTTACACAAATGAATTGGGCAGATTTTCATTAACCATTCCTGATGGTGAGCTCCCCTTGACCATAAATTTTTCGTATGTTGGGTTTATAAGTCAAGAAGTTGTGATTAACAACCAAATTGCATACTTGACAATAGATATGGAAGAAGACGAAAATATGATAATGGGTGAAATAGTAGTAGTCAGAAAACTGAACATTTTTCAACGTATTTATTACTTTTTTGTAAAATAAAATTTTTTTAGTTAAATATTTAACGCTCATTAAAATAGTACGCAGATCTGACAGATCGGACTGATAAAAACTGATCTTATTAAACCTCTGCGGAACTCTGCGCTTCCCTCTGCGTGACACTGCGTGAAACTTTTTCGGAAAAGAATAGAACACAGATCTGGCTGATCGGACTGATAAAAACTGATCTTATTAAACCTCTGCGGAACTCTGCGTAAAACTTTGCGCGACTCTGCGGTTATACCTATTTCGAAAATCAATAGAAC
>JFJP01002185.1_pt1 | contig 13287 bp, 10 predicted proteins | sample 431651 | NCBI WGS metagenome assembly JFJP01 (sample SAMN02602958, study PRJNA72255) | Microbial mat metagenome, whole genome shotgun sequencing project. | biome: fresh water; feature: sink hole; material: water; isolation source: purple microbial (photo- and chemosynthetic) mats found in...
AACGCATCCTGCCGCTGTTGCCGCGCGACAAACCGGTGGTGCTGGTGGTCAACAAGATCGATCTGGTGGAAGAAAAGACCAAACTGCTGCCCTATCTGGAAAGCATGGCCAAGCAATACAACTTCGCCGAGATCGTGCCGCTCAGCGCCGAGAAGGAAAAGGACGTGTTGCGTCTGCCAGCGATTCTCAAGCCGTATCTGCCGGAAGGCGAAGCCTGGTTCAGCGAGGACGACATCACCGACCGCAGCTCGCGCTTCCTGGCCGCCGAGATCGTGCGCGAAAAGGTGTTCCGCCTCACCGGCGACGAGATTCCCTATGTGGTCGCGGTAACCGTGGAGCAGTTCGAGGAAGAAGGCGAACTGTTCCGTATCGGCGTGGTGATCTGGGTCGATCGCGACGGCCACAAACCGATTGAAGCCCGCGTCGATATGGAAAAGCTGTTCGACCGCAAGGTCTTCCTGCAGGTCTGGGTCAAGGTCAAAGGCGGCTGGGCGGACGACTCCCGGCTGATCAAACAATTCGGCTACGAGTGACCGGTGAGTGAAAAAATCGACGGCGATCCCGCCTTCGTCCTGCATACCCGGCCCTGGCGTGAAACCAGTCTGATCGTCGACGTGCTGACCCGCCACCACGGCCGCATCGGCCTCGTCGCACGCGGTGCAAGGCGGCAAACATCCAGTCTGAAAACCCGTTTGATCCCTTTTCAGCCGTTGACCCTGTCCTGGTTCGGCAAAAGCCAGTTGCGCACCCTGCACGCCGCCGAATGGCAAGGCGGCGGCCTGATGTTGCGCGGCCATGCGCTGATGTGCGGCTTCTATCTGAACGAACTATTGCTCCGCCTGCTACCGGATGGCGACGCGCATGAAGGCTTGTTCGACCTCTACGCCGTGACGCTGAGTGCGTTGAACGCGCTGAACGCACCATCCGATGTCGAACCCGTGCTGCGCCGGTTTGAACTCGATCTGCTGTCCGAACTCGGCTATGCGCAACCGCTCGGCCACCTCGACAACAACGACGCGTTGCAACCAGGCAGCCGTTACAGCTTCACGCTGGGCCATGGCGTAACACCCTGGCAGCGCGACACCCCCGGCTATCTGGGCAAGACGCTGCTCGACCTGGCGACCGGCGATCTGTCCGACCCGATCACCCTGGCAGAAGGCAAAATACTGATGCGTTCGCTGCTGGCTTATTACCTCGGCGATAAACCCCTGGCCACCCGACAACTCCTGATTGATTTGCAAAAGCTATGACACTTTCGCTCCATCCGCTGCACCTGGGCGTCAACATCGACCACGTCGCTACCCTGCGCCAGGCGCGCGGCACCCGTTACCCGAGCCCGGTGCAGGCGGCACTGCTGGCGGAATCGGCCGGCGCCGATTCGATCACCCTGCATCTGCGCGAAGACCGGCGCCACATCCAGGATGCCGACGTACACATCCTGCGCGAATTGCTGCAAACCAAGATGAACCTGGAAATGGCGGTCACCGATGAAATGATCGGCATCGCGCTGCAGGTCAAACCACAGGATGTCTGCCTGGTACCGGAGCGGCGGCAGGAACTGACCACCGAAGGCGGCCTCGATGTCGCCGGCCAGTTCAACGCCGTGCAAGCCGCCTGTCAGACATTGGCCGCCGCCGGCATTCGCGTTTCACTCTTCATCGATGCCGACACGCATCAGCTCGAAGCTGCCAAAGCGGCCAGTGCGCCGGTGGTGGAAATTCACACCGGCCGTTACGCTGATGCGACAACCCTGGACGAAACACGGCACGAGCTGCAACGCATCACGCGGGCCGTCGAACAGGGCGTTTCACTCGGCCTCGCGGTCAACGCCGGGCACGGCCTGCACTATCACAACGTGCAAGCCATCGCTGCCCTGCCTGGCGTGGAAGAACTCAACATCGGCCATGCCATCGTCGCGCAGGCGATCTTCGTCGGCTGGGAAAACGCGGTACGTGAAATGAAGCGGCTGATGACGGAAGCGCGCATCAAGTAAGCACGCATCACCGAAACGCACAGAACCCGCGCGGTAGCCTCCAGCATGAATCAGGTCGCGACCTGCACCAGCTCGAAGCAGACGTAGCCTTCCCGGTTTTCGCGCAATCGGAGCTGGTAATCCAGCTCAGCCGCCTGTTTTGCAGCCTGATACAGGCCGATGCCGAGGCCATCGTGGCTGGTCACCGGCTCGTGGAACAGTTTTTCCGCAACCTCCGCCTCCGCCACGCTGCCGGTGTCGCAGACCGTCAGGCTGATCATCGGCGATGTCTGCAAATCCACCCGAATCCTGACTTCCGGCTCTTGCAGGCGTTTGCGCAAGGCGTTCTGCACCAGATTGTCAGCGACGCTATCGAACAATTCATGCGGCAACCAGGCTGCGGCATTGGCATCGTCGGCATGAAAACTGATGCTGTCGCGAGCGTAGCGATTGTTCAGATTGCGCCACCATTCCCGCGCCAGAATTTCCTTGCGATCCGCCGCCGTAGTGGGTGATTTCAGCTTGTCGAGGGTGATTTCCAGGCGCTTTGCCATTTGCGGCAGTTGCCGCTGCATCAACGACTGCAACGACATGGCCTGATCGGGCCGGCTGTGTTCCGCCGCCGAACACAGCGTCTTCAACGACTGCAGCAAGTTCTTCACGTCATGCGTCAGGCGCGAACCGGTCTCGTAGATGGCTTGCGTATAGGCGTTGGCCTGCATCATGCGCTCGCGCGTTTTGGCGGCATGGAAATAGCCGATGATTTCAGTCAGCAAGCGCAAATGCAAAGCAAATGCCGGATTCACCGGCGCGTCGGTATAAAAATAAACCTCCACGCCCTGATGTGAAAAGGTCACCGAATGACGGCTTTTCGCGCCCAGTTCGCCGCGTGATTGTGCGGTGACCCAGGTGACACCGGTTGACCAGGGCAGATGCGTAAAGCCGGCCATCGCTTCGTGCAGGAATATCTCCGGGTCGGGTTCGCGGTCGGCCGAGTCGGACAATTGCTTCAACCATTCTTCCAGCGGCAAGCCAAGCGACAGCACATAGCGCGAAAACAGGTTGCGCAGACCGGATGCCTCACCGCGCGGCTGCCAGAGCCAGGCAATGATCAGCAGGGAAAGCGCGATCGTACCCATGCTGATCAACACGCCTCGCGCGTAGTCAGTATGTGTCAGTTGCATCGCGGCATAGCTGCCCAATCCCAGCACACCAATCACCAGGACGAACAACAGGGTGTAGAGCAGATCAACCACACCAGTCTGGCGTTGCAGGCCAGGCGACGGAAACAGAATCAGCAACGCCGGCAGTACGAGCAGGCAGTCGCGCAGCAGAACCGTATAGCCATTGCGATGCACCGGCAGACCAAAGCTTTGCGGTAGCAGCCAGATGAATAACAGCAACAGCAGATACAAAACGGCCAGCCAAAGACCGAGGCGCTCCTGGATTGGCTTCAGACCGATCGTGATACCGCCCAGCAAACCGGCCAGCAGAACCACCCACAAGACCGCTGCCCACGAACTGCCGATCACCGCCAAGGCGGCGCCAACAACCAGGATGCCCAGCGCGCGTGGCCAGGGTAGATGTTGCTGGCCGCTGAAAAAGGGTTGCCAAAGCAGAAAAATGCCGTAATGCGCCAGCACCATGGCCTGCCCCCAGGCCTCGCCACGTCCCCAGACAAACGCCGCGTGCAACAGGAACAACATCAGCGCCAGGATGCGATTGCCGTAGGCTTGCAAACCAACCCGCCGCGCCAGTGCAAGCGACAGGTTGGTCGGCGCGGGTTCATTGATATATGGAGGATCAGACGATTCGGTCATGCTGCGACTATCGGCACGCCGCGGCCTAAATTGAGCCGTTCGCATCTTCACTGCCCAGACATCAGGCGCCCCCGAGATACAGTGCAAGCGAGGTTTCGATAAAATATCGAAAAACTCAATTTCACTGCCATGAACGCCGCACACCCACCCCAAATCGAGATCAAACCCGGCACTACCTACAGCAACGGCGCCTACGGCCGTTCTTGGGGCGTGCGTCAAGTGATCGGATTTTCCCTGGATAGCGAAAGCGGCGAAGAAATGGTGTCATTCAAAGGCATCGCCGGCGCCTGCCGACGCAAAACCGGACTCTGCACGCTGGCTGAATTCGAGCGCTGGGCACGCTACGAAGTTGCTTTGAACGAAAACAGTTGGCAACGCATCGGCGGCATCAACGGAGAAGTCTGGCCGGAAATCGAAGCGTGATTGTGCTTGCGGGACCGTGTTTGGAGCATTCTTCAGCTGGCAGCCTGATGCGCGCCTGAGCATGCCCTTACGGGCGCCTCAACCGAAAAAAAGCCGCCCGAGGGCGGCTTTTAACAGCGTGTGAAAAGAGGCCGACTTACTTGGTCTTCGCGGCGATCTCGATTTCGACGCGACGATTTGGTGCGTGGCAGTCTTTCAACGCCTGCTTGACCAAAGCTTTATCGCACTGGACCACGGGTTGGGTATCCCCCATGCCGCTGCTGATGATGACAGCCGGCTTGACGCCCTTGGCGATCAGGTAAGACTTGACTGATCTGGCGCGGGCTTCCGACAGTTTGCGATTGGAAGCGACATTGCCGGTCGGATCGGCATGACCAACGACTCTGATCTGCTCGATATCGCCCAGCAGTTTGAGTTTTCCGATGACCTCATCAAGGCGAGCACGCCCTTCTTTCGATAAATCCCGAATGCCGGATTTTCCGGACTGGAACAATGCGTCACCAGCCAAAACCACTTTGCTCGTCGCGGCGGCGGTTGCCGGCGCAGCAGCCTGGACAGGGGTGGCAGCAACGGCAACCGGGGGAGCCACCGGAACCGGGGCAGTGGCAACAGCGGGCGCTGCTACCGGTTTGGGTGCTTCAGGCGCTTTCACCTCGACAGCTTGCACGATCTCGGCTTTGGCTTCCTCAACCTTGGCAACTTCTGCAACCTTCGGCACTTCGATCTGGGTCGGAGCGGCTGCAGGGGCTTCGGCGGCCTTGGCAACTTCTGCAACCTTCGGCACTTCGATCTGGGCCGGAGCGGCTGCCGGGGTTTCGGCGGCCTTGGCAACGACTTCGGACTGCGGTGCGGCTTCGACTCGCGGCGCAACCGGGGCCTGATACATCGGTGCAGCCATCATCGGTGCAGCCTGTGTCGGCGCGGGGAATGTCGGCAGCGTCGGCAAGGACGGCAATGCCGGCAAAGACAACTGATTCAGACCGGGAATCCAGCCGGACAGATTGCCTAGCATGGCAATCGGGTCCCACATTGCAAAACTGCCGGCGCCCTGCACGCTGGCTGGCGGCGTCCAGGTCAACCAGCTATTGGCGCCCTGGCCATAGGCATTCGGGTTGATCACGGCGCCCAGCATGCCGGTGTAAAGCGCCGGGTTGGCGACGGTCCCCATCAGATTCCAGGCACGCGGATCCAGCGCGGCCATCGGCCAGCGGATATAGGTATTCGGGTTCAAGGTATTGCCCAGCACGCCCCACAATTTCGGGTCGAGCGGCGCCATGCCCCAACGCATCAGTTTGCCCGGATCGGAAAGCTGGGTCAGCACGGCAGTCAGGAAATTGGGATCGAGGCCGGCGGCAGTCCATTTCAGGTAAATGGCGGGATCGGCAAAAGCGAGCAGATTACGCACGGCATCCGGATGCGCGGCGGTGTTCATCATGTTCAGCCAGCCGCCCGGATCCATCATGCCATTCGCCATGGCAACGTAGAAACTGGGTTCGGAAATGGCGTTGGCCCAGGGCACGAAGCTCTTCGGATCCTTGAATGCGGACAGGTTGCGCGAGAAATCAGTCATCCGCGCCAGCCACTCTTCCGGCGTTGTTGGTGTTGCGGTTTTGGCGGCGGCTTGCGCGGCGGCCTGGCCCGCAAAGGTGGGGATATCCGTTGTGCCCATGGCAGCATAGGAAGGCGTTGCGGCGAAAGCGATCGCGAGCGTGACAAGTTTCAGCTTCATTCTGGCTCCTAATGTAAATACTTGAAAAAACAGGATATTTGATTGGTATGACATTCTAACAATGCAGGCATGCGAGGGGTAAGCCCCAGCTTGCCTGTGACATGAATTGACTTGGTACGATGTGGTTGAAGTGAACTCAAGCAGTGGCAGCAGCAAGTTGATTCCCTGCTTGCCAAATAAGCAGTTACTAATACTATTAGACTTGTTGTAATGACCCTACGAGCGATATCACTTCATCGGTAGAAGCGTGCTCCACTTCGCCTTTGCGGCGGACATGACGCTCTCTACCACCTCCAGCAACACAGCCGAAATCGAGATCAAAATGGAACAGATGGCAATGTGGGCTCCCGGCATCGGGATAGTTGGTCTGGCAATGGCGTTTCTCATTTATGGCTACTTGCTCAAGCAGCCGATGGGCAATGACAAGATGCGTGAAATCGCCGCCGCCATTCATGAAGGCGCGATGACGTTTCTGGTTTCGGAATACAAGATCATCGCCGTCTTCATGACCGCTTTGGTGCTTATCCTCGGTTTCTTCATCAACTGGCAGACCGCCGTCGCTTACGTCTTTGGCGGTGCCAGTTCGATGCTGGCCGGCTGGATCGGCATGAATGCCGCCGTGCAGGCCAACGTGCGCACCACCGAAGCGGCGCGCAGCCACGGCCAGGACAAGGCGCTGGTGATCGCCTTCTTCGGCGGTTCGGTGATGGGCTTGTCGGTGGCCAGCCTGGGCGTTCTCGGCGTCGGCGTACTGTTTATGCTCTGGGCGAATGTCGACCCCAACTACATTTCCGGTTTCTCCATGGGCGCGTCTTCTATCGCGCTGTTCGCCCGTGTCGGCGGCGGCATCTACACCAAGAGCGCGGACGTTGGCGCCGATCTGGTCGGTAAGGTGGAAGCCGGCATACCGGAAGATGATCCACGCAATCCGGCAGTGATTGCCGACAACGTCGGCGACAACGTCGGTGACGTCGCCGGCATGGGCGCCGACCTGTTCGAGTCCTACGTCGGTGCCATCATTTCCGCGATCATCCTGGCCATCGCCTTCCCGGAGGCCATCAAGCAGCAGGCCATGCTGTTCCCCTTGCTGGCCGTGGTCGGCGGCTTGATCGCTTCGCTGCTCGGCATCGCCTCGATCAAGGTATTCGAGAAGATGAACCCGGCCGCCGCACTGCGTTACTCCAGCTTCGTCGCCGCCGGACTGTTCCTGGTCTTCAGCTTTCTGCTCTGTGACATGCTTGGCCTGGACAGCGGTATTTTCTGGGCTGTGGCCTCGGGCACCATCGGCGGCATCGCTATCGGTCTGGTCACCGAGTACTACACCTCCGCCAAACCGGTGCGCGATATTGCAGAAAACGCCAAGACCGGTCCCGCCACGGTGATGATCAAGGGACTCGCGGTAGGCATGGAATCGACCATCGCGCCGGTGCTGTTGATCTGCGCTTCGATGGGTGTCGCTTCCTATGTCATGCCTGCTGGCATGGGCCTCTACGGTATCGCGATGGCGGCGGTGGGCATGCTGGGCACCATCGGCCTGGTGATGAGCGTCGATGCCTATGGCCCGATCGCCGACAACGCCGGCGGCATCGCCGAGATGTCGGGAGCCGGCCCGGAAGTGCGCAAGATTACCGACACGCTTGACTCTCTCGGCAATACCACTGCCGCCATGGGCAAAGGCTTCGCCATCGGCTCAGCGGCGTTGACCGCGCTGGCGCTGTATGCCGCCTTCACCACCACCATCAACGCCAAGCTGGCGGCACAGGGATTGCCACCGATGAATCTCGATCTGCTGGATGTGAACGTGGTGATTGGCACCTTCATCGGCGGGCTGGTGCCGTTCCTGGTCGCCTCCCAGACGATGACCGCCGTGGGCCAGGCGGCGTTCGCGATGGTGGAGGAAGTCCGCCGCCAGTTCCGCGAAATTCCCGGCTTGCTGGAAGGCAAACCCGGTGTCAAAGCCGATTACAAGCGTTGCGTCAGCATCGCCACTTACGCGGCGCAGAAGCACATGATCGCGCCGGCCCTGGTCGCCCTGACCGTGCCGCCGCTGATCGGCTTCAGCCTGGGCCCGGAAGCCTTGGGCGGCGCGCTGGCCGGAGCCACCATCGTCGGCGTCATGCTGGCGATCATGATGGCGAATGCCGGTGGCGCCTGGGATAACGCCAAGAAGTACATCGAGGCGGGCAAGCTGGAGGGTTTTGCCAAAGGCTCTGACCCGCACAAGGCAGCGGTGGTGGGCGACACCGTCGGTGATCCCTTCAAGGACACCTCCGGACCGGCGATGAACATCCTGATCAAGTTGATGTCGGTCGTTGCGCTTGTGCTCGCGCCGTTGTTTGTCTGAGCCATGACGGTCAGATGACCCTGATACTCAAACCCACGATTTGTCAGCGATAATCAATCGTCGTTTTTCATCAACCCGAACGGAAAAGGAATACACATGCTGCATTGCGACCTGACCTTGGAGGAAAAGGAAGTCCTTCTGGAAGTAATCAATGACTACAACTCCGAACTGGGTTTGGAGATCGCCGATACCGATCGCAAAGCGTTGCGCGACAGGCTCAAGGCTCAACGCGATGTGCTCAGAAAGATTGCCGTAAGCTTGGGTCACACGATCGACGACGGCAAAGTCTAATTCCGCTACACATTTAACCCAGCTCAAGTTGATGCGTTTAAAAGGGCCGGGCGACTCGGCAGGAGTTTCCTGCTGCAGCGCCCGGCCCCGTTTTTTTATGACTTCTAATACGCTCGGCGGCAACGTGATGTTAGCCAATGGCAAAGGAACCCAAACATGAAACGAATCGGTGTAATGACCAGTGGGGGCGATGCCCCCGGCATGAATGCGGCGGTGCGCGCGGTGGTGCGCAGCGCGGTTTATCACGGCCTTGAGGTATTCGGCATCGAGCGCGGTTACAAGGGCATGATCGAAGGCGCGATCCACCCCATCGGCCCGCGCGACGTCAGCGGCATCGTGGGTCGTGGCGGCACAATTCTGCATACTGCACGCTGCCTGGAATTCATGGAAAAGCCGGGACGTGACAAAGGTGCGGCAGAGTTGGCCAAGCTGGGGATCGAAGGGCTGGTCGTCATCGGTGGCGACGGTTCGTACCACGGCGCGGAAAAGCTGCACAAAGAGTTCGGCATCCGCTGTATCGGCCTGCCGGGCACCATTGACAACGACATTGGCGGCACCGATTTCACCATCGGTTTCGATACCGCAATCAATACCGCGATGGACGCCATTGACCGCATCCGCGACACGGCGGCTTCGCATGACCGTATTTTTTTCATCGAAGTCATGGGGCGCAGCAGCGGTTATGTCGCCATGATCAGCGGTATCGCCGGCGGCGCGGAGGACATCCTGGTGCCGGAAGCGAACAACGGCATCGACAGCCTGATCGAGCGCCTGCGGGAAGGCCACGCACGCGGCAAGAAATCCTCCATCGTCATTGTTGCCGAGGGACACAAATCAGGCGGCGCGGCGGCAGTTGCGGAAAAGGTCGCTGCACAATCGGAATTCCAGGACAACCGTGTCACCGTCATCGGTCACCTGCAACGTGGCGGCGCACCCACTGCGTTTGATCGCGTCCTGGCCAGCCGCATGGGTTTGCGCGCGGTCGAAGCGTTGCTGGAAGGTGAATCGGGCAAGATGGTCGGGGTCAGCGGTCAGAACATGCTGCTCCGCCCGATCGCGGAAGCCTGGGAATTACGCACCATGTTCGATCCCGGCCTGCTCCGCGTCGCCCACGTGCTTGGCGTTTAACGACCCGCCACCGCAAACACGCCTGAAACAAAACGGGCCGGCAAAGCCGGCCCGTTTCAATTGCTGCTGATGTTCTCAATCAAACCATCAGCGGCACGATCAGCAGCGCCACGATGTTGATGATCTTGATCAACGGATTCACCGCCGGACCAGCGGTGTCCTTGTAGGGGTCGCCGACGGTATCGCCGGTGACCGCCGCTTTGTGCGCCATGCTGCCCTTACCGCCGTGGGTGCCTTCTTCAATGTACTTCTTGGCGTTATCCCAGGCGCCGCCACCGGTGGTCATCGAGATGGCGACGAAGATGCCGGTGATGATGGCGCCGACCAGCACACCACCCAACGCCTGCGGGCCGAGGATCAGGCCGACCAGCACAGGCACCGCGACCGGCAGCAGTGAGGGAACCACCATTTCCTTGATCGCGGCCTTGGTCAGCATATCGACGCAGGTACCGTATTCCGGCTTGGCGGTGCCTTCCAGAATGCCGGGGATTTCCTTGAACTGGCGACGCACTTCAACCACCACCGAGCCAGCGGCGCGACCGACCGCTTCCATGCCCATCGCCCCGAACAGGTAGGGCACCATGCCACCGATGAACAGGCCGATGATGACCATGTGATTGGACAGGTCGAAGGCCATGGCCTGGGCGAGCGGATCAAGCAACAGCGCCTGGGCATTGATAGCGTGCGTGTAGTCGGCAAACAGAACCAGCGAGGCGAGACCGGCAGAGCCGATCGCGTAACCCTTGGTCACCGCCTTGGTGGTATTGCCGACGGCGTCGAGCGGGTCGGTGATGTTGCGGATTTTTTCGTCGAGACCGGCCATTTCGGCGATGCCGCCGGCGTTGTCGGTAATCGGGCCATAGGCGTCGAGGGCGACGATGATGCCGGCCATCGACAGCATCGAGGTGGCGGCGATGGCAATGCCATACAGACCAGCCAGATCGTAGGCGCCCCAGATGGCGGCACAGACAACCAGAACCGGCGCGGCAGTGGACTTCATCGACACACCCAGACCGGCGATCACGTTGGTGCCGTGGCCGGTGGCGGAAGCCGCCGCGATGTGACGCACCGGCGCGTATTCGGTGGCGGTGTAGTACTCGGTGATCACCACCATGGCGGCGGTGAGCGCCAAGCCAATCAGCGTTGCGTAGTAAAGATGCCGTGAAGAAACCAATGCGCCATCGATCATCACGCCATCACCCAGCATCCAGGTGGTGAGCGGATAGAACGCGACTGCGGCGAGGCCACCAGAAACGATCAGACCGCGATACAACGCATTCATGATCTTGCCGCCTTCACGCGCCTTGACGAAGTAAGTGCCGACGATCGAAGCGATGATCGCGAAACCGCCCAGCACCAGCGGATAAATCACCGCTTCCGGCGAACCGGTAATCAACAGGCCGCCCAACAACATGGTGGCGATGATGGTGACCGCGTAGGTTTCGAACAGGTCAGCGGCCATGCCGGCGCAGTCACCGACGTTGTCACCGACGTTGTCGGCGATGACGGCCGGGTTGCGCGGGTCGTCTTCCGGAATGCCGGCTTCGACCTTGCCGACCAGATCGGCGCCGACGTCAGCGCCCTTGGTGAAAATGCCGCCACCAAGTCGGGCGAAGATGGAGATCAGCGAACTGCCGAAGGCCAGACCGACCAGGGCATGGGTAGCTTCGGCGGCGCTGGCGCCGAACATCAGCGTGAGCACGGCGTAGTAGCCGGCGACGCCGAGCAGACCGAGACCAACCACCAGCATGCCGGTGATGGCGCCGCCCTTGAAGGCAACGTTGAGCGCGGCGTTGAGGCCATGGTTGGCCGCCTCGGCGGTACGAATATTGGCGCGCACCGAAACGTGCATGCCGATGTAGCCGGTAAGTCCCGAGAGGAAGGCGCCAAGAGCGAAGCCGATCGCGGTCTGCATGCCCAGAAAGGCGTAAATGGCGACCAGAAGAATCGCGCCAACGATGCCGATGGTGGTGTATTGCCGATTCAAATAGGCTTGCGCGCCCTCCTGCACGGCGGCGGCAATTTCCCGCATTCGATCATTGCCGGTCGGCAAACCCACAATCCATTTAATCGAAATCATCCCGTAAAGCAGTGCAAGCACTGCGGCTACGAGGGCAAACATCAAACCTTCATTCATCGCTTCATCTCCTCGAATAAGCACAATTTACCGTGAGCTCGCGACTTCGTTGCCGGATCTCGGCTGGCGGCATCGGTCACTCCTTGGCTGGAAAACGTAGATCGCACAGTCCTCCCCAGACCATGCGAGTGATGTTTGATCCCGGCTTGTCACCGGACTCGCTTTTTACCTTATTCCCGCACAAGCGGTGGCTACTGAAATTAAATCTGCTTACCCAAAGCCAGCCCACCTTCAAACCGGGTGCCCGGTTCAAAACCGAAAATGGCATCCAGATTCAATTCCATGATCAAGCGATCCACTGCCAATTGGCCATGTTCGCGTTGCACTTCGGAAAGAATCAGCTTGGCTGAATTGGCATTGTAGAAACCGCCGAAATCAGCTTGAACCTTGAGGAGTTGGCGAGCGCGGTCGAGTGTCATGTAAGCACCATTTCAAAGCCGTGATAATGAACAAGGGCGCGGGTTTTACAACCAGCGCCCTTGATTTCCGTTAAGAAATATTACAACTTGAATTCAGGCAGTTTCTTATCCACTGCCACATTCTTCATCGTGACGTACTTCGGCAGACCGTTTTCGAAAGCTGGGTAGTCTTCGCCCTGAATCAGACCGGTCAGGTAGTTGCGGCACTTGTCGGTAATGCCGTAGCCATCTTCGCTGATGAAATCGCGCGGCATGAATTTCTCCACGTTGGCGACATCCTTCAGTTCGGCGGCGCCGATTTCCCACTTGTAGGGGATGTCCTGCAAACGGACGACCGTCGGCATCACCGAGTTCCGGCCTTCCAGCGCCAATTTCACCGCAGCTTCACCCAGCGCATAAGCCTGTTCGACGTCGGTCTTCGAGGCGATGTGGCGGGCGGCGCGTTGCAGGTAGTCGGCGACGGCCCAATGGAACTTGTAGCCGAGCGCTTCCTTGATCATGTTGGCGACCACCGGTGCTGCACCACCCAGCTGAGCGTGGCCGAAGGCGTCACGCGTGCCCTGCTCGGCGAGAAACTTGCCGTCCGGATAATGGCAGCCTTCCGACACCACGATGGTGCAGAAGCCGTGCTCTTTCACCTTGGCATCGACGTTGGCCAGGAACTTGGCCTGATCGAATTCGATTTCCGGGAACAGGATGACGACCGGAATACCCTGATCGGCAACCAGACCACCAGCAGCGGCAATCCAGCCAGCGTGGCGGCCCATCACTTCAACCACGAAAATCTTGGTCGAGGTTTTGCACATCGACTTGACGTCGAACGAGGCTTCCAGCGTGGACACCGCGATGTACTTGGCAACCGAGCCGAAGCCGGGGCAGCAGTCGGTGATCGGCAGATCGTTATCAACGGTCTTGGGAACGTGGATAGCCTGAATCGGGTAGCCCATGGCTTCGGAAAGCTGGGAAACCTTGAAGCAGGTGTCGGCCGAATCGCCGCCGCCGTTGTAGAAGAAATAGCCGATGT
>JFJP01036273.1_pt1 | contig 13284 bp, 11 predicted proteins | sample 431651 | NCBI WGS metagenome assembly JFJP01 (sample SAMN02602958, study PRJNA72255) | Microbial mat metagenome, whole genome shotgun sequencing project. | biome: fresh water; feature: sink hole; material: water; isolation source: purple microbial (photo- and chemosynthetic) mats found in...
GTCCCGAAATCGATTGCGGCGGTGCCGGCCAGATTCAATATCGTCGTCTTGTCGTCTATCGAGAGTGCCAGTATATCCGCTTCCGATTTTCCGCTGAATACGTCGAGGAGTTCCTTCGCAGCTTCGGGACTGGCTCCGTCGGAGCTGTTCGCGATGTCGAGAAGGTCGTTTATCGAGGTACTGCCCGATATGCTCAATCCATCACGGGCGAGGGCTGTTCCGAACGAGGTGGTATAGAGCTGTCTGCAGGACACGGTAATCGCCGCAAACAGTGCGATAAGACAGATTGTCCTAAAATAACTTTTCATGTGCAGCCTCCATCAGGTATTCATTTTAATCGATACGGAAAGAAACCTCAACCGTTAAATTCGAAACTGGATGTGTGTCAGGCGCGTTGTCGTGATCGGCCGTGCCGAAGGCGACCGACAGGTCAAGAAGGAAGAGGTCGAGGCTCGTTCCCGCAGCTGGATGGCCCCCGTCGATTCCTGCCCAGAATGTGAGTACTTTCCGGAGGGTGACCAGCTCGACACCGAGATGGAATTCCCTCCAGAAACCGGAATCGCCGGTGATTATCCTGTTCAAGCCGGAAAATTCCACCGCAATCGTCGGATCGACGAGCCATTTGAGGCTTTTCATGTCCGGATTCCAGGCAGCCCCCGCATTCAGGTTCCATGGAGTGCGGTACTCGTACGGTGCGCTGCCGCCCGAATACGTTGCGAAAATATCCCTGACGGTCAGTGCGGCGGAAAGCCCGTGAGCGAGCTGCGCCCGTACGCCCAAATCGACCGGGACTCCGAATGCCGGTTCCGGAACTTTTTCGTTGAAATAGGCCAGCGGATCGAAATCGGCTTCAAGGGCTTCGCTTGTCAGTGTGCCGATATCTTCGCTCCGCCATTTGAGCGACGGCCTCAAGGCAAGCCCTACGCTCACGGTGACGGAATCGGTCAGGGGGAAAGGGTGCGCATAGCCGCCGATGAGGGATGCCGTGTTGTCCATGAATCCTCCGACGCCGGCGGGGAAGGGATCGCCTTGCAGATAGACATCAAAAGAATCGAATATTCCAATGCCGACACGATGGCCGACCCACGAGATTCCGGCACCCGCATTCATGCCTGCGCCGCTGCCGGTGACTACCGGTTCGAGGGTGGAAAGCAGTCCGGAAAGGCTTGACGCGTCTACTGTGCCGAGCGAAGCCATTAGAGGACGGTTGCCGGGTACGGTTCCGTTGAAGGCGAGTATCGACAACTCCTTTTTGGGGGTATCGAATCCCGCCGGATTGGTCCATAACGTTTCGAAACCTTTCGCCATCGAAATATAGGCGTTTCCCATACCGACGGTACGCGGTGTCGTTATTTTGAAGGAACCGATTTCCTTTTGTTCGGCCGCAAGCCCCCGCAACGCACAAAACGCGACAATTGATGCAAGCAGGATTCGATTCATGCGTGTCTCCCTGGCTCGAAGTATAATGTCTCGTCCTTCAATTTACAATTTTACCCATGCCGTTTCCCGTCAGTTTGATCCGTATTTCTGTGCCCCGAGCTGCCTGGAGGGCAGGGATTTCGATTGGAAGATAATTTTCGGTAAGGACCCGGCCTGTTCCGCCTGCGGGACCGTGTTCGACTATGGCGGTCACTTCCCTTCCAGTCCAGTATCCGGCATACAAGGCGAGATTTTTTTCGGCAAGTGCTGCAAGCCGGGCCACCCGCTCGCCCGCGATTCGTTCGGGAATATGCGGCTTGAAAAGGGCCGCTTCCGTTCCCGGGCGGGGAGAGTAGGGGAATGCGTGAATCCAGGCGAAACCTATGTCCGCACAGAGCTTGAATGTCATTTCGAAGTCCCCGTCGGTTTCGCCGGGAAAGCCGGTGATTATGTCGCAGGCGAGGAAGGGATTTTCCTTGACCGAACGGAGGCGTTCCGTCGCGCGGTAGACGGTTTCGGCGGAGTATGGACGCTTCATCAGGCCGAGAATCCGGTCGCTTCCCGACTGGACGGACAGGTGGAAATGCGGGCGGACGCGCGGGTGGGCGAGCATCGGGAGGATCGCTTCGTCAACCCGCTCGGGATACAGGCTCGAAATGCGGATCGCGATAGTGCTCGTGTTTTTTAGAATACGGAGCAGAAGATCGGCAAAATCGCCGTTTTCGGAGCGGTATTGCGACAGATTGACACCCGAAAGCACCGCCTCGGCCCAACCGGCAGTCTCGATCTTTTTGATCTGGTCGATGACTTCGGCCGAGGGGAGCGAAACCGCCTTTCCTCTCGCGAGCCGGATCCGGCAATAGGTGCAGCGGTTGTCGCAGCCGTCCTGTATCTTGATGGACGCCCGGGAGTGGAACAGGAAGTTGTCCGTGGCGAGGCGGAACGTGCCGGGGATGGCACCTCCGGAGTCGGCAGGCGCGGCAGCCCGGAGGCAAAAATCGGAGAGGGCCGACAACAGGGATTCTTCGGGGTGCAGGGTAAGCCGGGCGGCCAGATAACCGGGAAGATCCGCCAGTTCGCCCTTGCGCGAACCGGGGAAAACCCGGACGCGGGGATCGATTTCCGCAATGGCTGCAGCTTCAACCTCGGCATAGCAGCCGGTAACGAGAACCGGGGTTTGCGGATGCTTTTTGAGGAGCAGCCGGATGAGCCTGCGGGCCTTTTGTTCGGCCTTGCCGGTGACGGTGCAGGTGTTGACTATGTTGAGGGCCAGTATACCTACCGGTCGGTATACAGCCGACTCTTCCGGATTTACCGAAAACCCCGCCTCACCGAAGGCATGGGCGAGGGATTCCGTTTCGATCTGGTTCAGTTTGCAGCCGAGGGTCTCGAAGTGGACGCGTTCCATCAGTTGAGCTGTTTGACTACCCGCTCGCGTCCGCGAATAGCGTCCTGCAGCGTCGTATTGAGTTCGAGCGCCTTGTTGTACGCTTCGAGGGAATAACGGTAATCCTTGGCCATCTCGCGGGCATAGGCGAGGCGGCTCCACCATTGGGCATTGAGCGCCTCAAGCTGGACTGCCGCCGAGAAAGCCATGTCAGCATGGCGGTATCTGGCGAGCCGGAGGTATAATTCCCCCATGAAAAAATACGTCGGGGCGATGCGGCTGCCGTTCGGGGCGTACGAAATATATTCCTGGAAAAGTTTCAGCGCCTGGTCGTTGAGTCCCCGGTAATACTTGGCTTCAGCCTGTATTTCGATCAGGCGGGGGTCATATTTCGAAAGGACACGTCCTTTTTCGGCCCAGCTGTCGGCTTCGTCGTACCGTTTTGCCTGCACGAGGGACCAGCACAGAACGACGTGGCTTTCCGTATTTCCCGGTTCCGCGGCGATTTCGGCGAGACACACCTCGATGGCTTCCGCGAATTTTCCGGCACGGTACAGTTCGAGAGCGTCGGGTTTCGTCTGGCTGTATGCGTTAATGACGGAAAAAAGACAAAGAAGCAGGGAAATCAGGCTGAAGGATGTTCGTTTCATGCCGGCTACCTGTTCATCGTGCAGATTCCGGAGAAAAAGCAGCCGCTTTCCAGAATCACTTCGGGTGCGGTGACGTCCCCGGTCAGTTTGCCCGAGCTGAAGACATGGACCATCTGCGTGGCCGTCACGTCGCCCGTGACCGCACCCTTGATGATCACCCGGGAGGCCTTGATGTCCGCCTTTACTTCGGCGCCGAGTTCAACGAGCAGGTCGCTGGTCGCATCTATCTGGCCGGTGACGCGGCCCTTGATCATGAAAGGTTCGGAAAACTGGATGGTGCCGGTAAAATCGATGTCCGGGGCAAGTACGGTATCGTAATCTTCTTCATCGAGGTCAAGAAGGTCGTTGTCTTTATTGTCTACCATGGATGATAATTTATCCGCGTTTGCCGGTTTCGGTCAAGCCGGTGCATACTTCCTGCCAGGCTGCCTGAAAATCCTGCCGCATGTGCGCCGCGTAGGGATTGAGGGTTTGCATGTCGAGAAACAGCTCCGGCGAGTCCTTTTCGACCTGGCGGCATATCGCGAGCAGTTTCCGGTACCAGAGGGTTCCGATCGGTGTTTCTTCGATGCCCATGGTGTTCAGCGTACGTCCTATCATGTGGGTCAGGGCCTGGCTCAGGGCTGCCTGCCGGTCATGTTCCTCCGGTGTCATTTCGACGACCATGATGCCGAGAGACCGGAAAAAATGCGCCCATTCTTCATATTGTGCGTTTTTCATCCTGACCGGATGCATCATCAGCGGCAGGCCCGAAAGTCCTTCCTTCGCCGATTCGGGGCCGAACATGGGGTGGGTGGCCAGGATATCGATTTCCGGGGGAAGAATTTCCTCCATCCAGCGTACCGGTTCCATCTTGACGGAACAGGTATCGACAATAAGGGTTCCCGGCGCGAGGAGGGGCCGGATTTTTTCGAGTATTTCGGGGACCGTACGCATGGGGACGCAGATGAAGATGACGGGGAGGGCGCACAGCTCTTCAAGGCTCACCAGCGTACAAGGGGGGAGCGCCGGGGTGCTCCGGTTATATCCATATACGGTATAGGAATGGGAAAGTACTTTGGCCCAGAAGGCGCCGAAACGGCCGAGACCCAGAATGCCGACTTTGTTCATGTTCCCAACCTAAAGGGAATCGGCGGCCGTGTCAAGAAAGTCGAGGGCGTAGACCATGATTGTGCGTTCACGTCCCTTTACTTTTTCCTTGCCGATGGGAATGAGCTTGTAGTTTTCCGGATGCACGAGAGCCTCTACCGTTTCCGCGGACAGGAGGATGTCGGCCTGGTGCATTTTCGTCAGCTGTTCGAGGCGGCTCGCGGTATTGACCGTATCGGAAATGACCGTGGAATCCATCCGCTGGTTTTCGCCGATCGTTCCGAGCATCAGCATGCCGCTGTGGATGCCGATGCCGAACCTGACGGGAAGCTCGTTTTTCTGCCGTTCGTCGTTGAATTTGACGAGCATCTGCCGCATCGAAAGGGCCGCGTTCAGCGCATGGTCGGGGGTGCCGGGGAACAGCGCCATGATGCCGTCGCCGAGATATTTGTCGATGAAGCCGCCGTTCTGCCGGATAAGGGGTCCGAACTTTTCGAGAAAGGAGTTGATGAAGCGGAAATTGTCGCCGGGCGTCATTGTTTCCGACAGGGAGGTAAAGTCGCGTATGTCGAGAAAGAAGACGGACATGTACTGTTCCGAATAATCGCCGAGGTTGACGTCGATGATGCTCTTTTTGTCCAGAAAGCCGAGCACCTCGTGGGGGATGAAACGCTCGAGCGACTGGTTGAGGTTCTGCAAGTCCTTGGCATAGCGCTCCACCATGAAAAACAGGCTCGAAAAGCGCAGGGAAAGGAAAAAACTCTGGGCGAAGGTGAAAAAGAAGAGCCCGATTGATGCCATGTAGAAACTCTGGATGATGCCGTTGGAGAACAGGACGTCGTTGATTACCGTTACCAGCATGAGGAGTATTCCGGTGAGGATGACGACCGCCCCTTCCTCGTTCTGGCGCAGGGCCATGATCAGGATGTATACGGCATAGAGGGCGGATGCGAGAAGGAAATATTCGAAGACAGGCAGAAAACGCTGGTGCAGCATCGCCGGTGTGGCGATTTCGAGCAGGGCCCATACGGCGCTTACCGTACAGACGATCCTGACGGGGAGCACTTTCAGCTGGCGCGGGAAAATCTGCATGAAGAACAGATAGAACAGGGGGAGTACCATATGCGCCGAAAGATGTTCGATGGTGAAGGCCGCCTGCCATCCTGCCCATGTGTGAGGAAAGAGGTCGAGGAGCAAACGCTCTCCCATGGCGAGATTGCGGACCGCCATGAGGATGCAGATGATGCCGAAGATGAGGGTGCTCGGGTCTTTCCTGCGCAGGATGTAGAGCCCGAAATGATACAGCCCCATGAAGAGCATCGCACCGCTGATGAGGGATGCCAGTATGATGTCGACGCGCCTCTTTTCCTCGATCGACGGGAGGCGTCCGAGAATCGGGCTGTCCCAGGTTCCGGTATAAGGCGTCGCGAAATTGGCTACCTGCAGCACGAGGAGGACCGAATCCTTTTCGGTATGAAAGGGAATGACGGCAAGCCCGTTGTTCGGGACGAAGCTTTCGCGGACGGGCGAGACGGTGCCGATGCGCGCGGCTTCGATGCCGTCGATGTAAAGGGTGCAGGCGCTGTTGGCGTTCGGCAGCCGGAGCGCCCAGTCGCGGCTGCCCGAAGGAAGACGCAGTTCAAGGGCGAGAGTGCCCGTTTTCATGAGGTCAGCCGTTTTACCGGTTATGCCTGTTTTCGACCACAGGCCGGGTACTGCGGCAAGTTCTGCCGTACCGGCTTCGAGGCTCGAGCGTACTTCACGGTCCGAAAGGAGTTTTCCGGGCCAGAAATGCCAGTAGCCGTTCAATCTGACAATCGAGCCCGGGGTAAATTCGAAGTTTTCGAGATCGGCTCGGCCGCGAAGCAGACTGCCGGACATATTGAGTTCGGACGAACAGGAGGCCAGTAAAACAATAATAAGGGCCAACGGGATGGAAAATATACGGCTCGATCTCATATGCTAGATTGTAGCATCAGTTGGGGGGTTCTGCAAATACAACCGTTTCTGCTTGCCGAAAACGCCTCCGGAGGATATGCTGTATGCCGTAAAGCACATCATTTTTATTCGCACAGGAGATCACATATGAATTTTATCGAAACGATGAAAACCAAAGCAAAAGAGTATCAAAACAAGCTGGTCCTGCCCGAAGGAACCGAGCCCCGCACCGTCCAGGCCGCCCGCAAGCTCGTCGACGGCAAGCTCGTTTCTGCCGTAACCGTCCTCGGCGATGAGGCCGTGATCGCCGAAGTCGCGAAGAAAGCCGGCGTTTCCCTCGACGGCATCACCGTGGTCAACCCGGCCAAGTCGGCCTGGCTCGACGATTTCGCGAATGTCTATTACGAAAAACGCAAGGCCAAGGGGATGACTCCCGAACAGGCCCGCATCGATATGGCCGGCATCCTCCGCTTCGGCGCCATGATGGTCAACAAGGGCTACGCCGACTCGATGGTCGCCGGCGCGGAAAATACCACCGGCGACGTGCTCCGCGCGGGCCTTTCGGTCATCGGAACCGCAGCTGGAAGCAAGACAGCCTCGTCGTGCTTCGTAATGGAAATGAAGGACAAATCCTGGGGCAATGACGGCCTGATGATTTTCTCCGACTGCGCGGTCATTCCGACTCCCTCCTCCGAACAGCTCGCCGACATAGCCGCCTCCGCCGCGAAAAGCTGCCGTGAATTCATCGGCACCGATCCTGTCGTCGCCCTTCTGTCGTTCTCCACCAAGGGTTCGGGCGGAAAGGACGAAGCCGTGCTCCGCGTACAGGAAGCCGCCCGGCTCCTCGGCGAGCGCAAGGTCGATTTCCTTTTCGACGGCGAACTGCAGGCCGACGCGGCCCTCATTCCCTCGGTAACCGCCAAGAAGGCCCCGAACAGCCCCGTCGCCGGCAAGGTGAACACCCTCGTGTTCCCCGACCTCGGCGCCGGCAACATCAGCTACAAGCTCGTGCAGCGCCTGGCCGGAGCCGAAGCCTTCGGTCCCTTCCTCCAGGGCTTCGCGAAACCCATCTCCGACCTTTCGCGCGGCTGCTCGGTCGACGACATCGTCATCACCGCTGCGGTCACCCTCGTACAGGCGGGAAAAAAATAACCAACGTGACTTGCACCCGCTGTTCCCGCGGCTGTCATCTGACGGTGCGCGTGGACGGGGACCGTGTCGCCGTAAGCGGAAACGCGTGTTCGAACGGCGAGGATTACGGCAGGCAGGAGGCGATCGATCCGCTGCGGCCGCTGCTTACGACGGTGGCGACGGACAACCCGCTTGTCCCCCGGCTCGCCGTCCGCACCGACTACGATTTTCCGGTGTCCCGCATGCTCGAAGCCATGACCGTCCTCGACGGCGTGACGGCGCGCGCACCGGTGCGCTCAGGGGAAGCGCTTGTCGAGAATCTTCTGGGTACCGGCATACGCGTCATCGCCCGCGTCGACCTGCCGCTTAATTCGGGTCGTTGAGTCCTCTCAAAAACACATACGTAAGCACACCGATCACCGCCATGCCCGCAAGCATGAGCGGGTAGGAAATTCTCCAGTTTTCGGGCCCGGTCATCATCGTCCATTCCGACATGCCGCCTATGCCCGCAAGCAGGGTCAGGGGCATGAAAATGGTCGTGATGAGGGTCAGCCGGCTCACCGACCGGTTCGTCCGGTTGGCGGCTTCGGCCATCGCGTTGCTCGTGGTCGAAAGGTTCATCTGTATGAGGCTCGTCACGATATCCCGGCTGGTCTCGGTCGTTTCGTAAAATTTTACCAGATGGTCGAGGATGTCGCTGTAGAAGAAAATGCTGCTGTCCGGAATGAAACGGCTGTCCTTGCGGCATATCTTGGTCATCACTTCCTTCTCGTGGACGAGACTCTTTCGCATCGACATCAGGTTTCGCCGTATTTTTTGCAGTTCCTGCGGCGTAAAGGTCGCGGGCTTGGCGATCATGGAATCTTCGAGCGTTATGATCTCGTCCTCGATCGTTTCGACGATTTCGAATTTCTGGTCGACGATGCAGTCGAGGATGGTATGCATGACGAAGGCGGGTCCCTTGGCGACCTGGTCCGGGTTTTGCCGCAGCGTTTCCATTATTTTATCGACCGGCACTTCCGGCCTTGTTTCCTCCCGGCTGACGGAAATCAGGAAATTCGTCCCCAAAAAGAGGTTCAGTTCGGTTATCGAGAGGATTCCCTCCGCGTAGAAGAAATTATTGAAAAGAATCGAGGTGTATTCCCTGAAAATGTCGATCTTGGGGATCTGGTTGTCGTCGAAACAGTCTTCTATCGAAAGGGGATGGATGGGAAACACGGTGATGATCTGGTCGAGGTCTTCCTGTACGGGAGACGAGAACGCGAGCCAGATGAATCCCGACTTGTCCCCGGTTTTGAGGGTTTCCTCGATTGTCTGGTACCGGCTGCAGACGCCGTTTTCCGTAATATGGTAAAAATGGTTTGGTCCGGTTATTGTTTCCATTATTTCCGAGTGTACTCCCTCGGGGCGGTCCTGTCAAAGCTTCATTGTCAATCCCGGGTATTGCGCGTATACTGGGTCCACTATATATGGAAAAATCCTGGTTCGACGCACAGTTCGCCCTTGCCCGCAAAGCCGGAAAAAAGCGGGACTATAAAAAAGCGATAGCCATCCTCGAGGATCTCGCAGCACGGGGAATGGGCGATTCCTCCTCGGGAGGCGATCCTGAGGTGTACCTCTACCTCTCGCGCGCCTGGCATGCGGAAAAGATGTACGCGCGGGCCGCCGTCTGCGCCCGCTCTTTTTTGGCCGAACGTCCCTCGAGCGGCGCCGGCTGGTTTTTCCTCGGCCGTACCTATTTTGCCGACGGAATACTGGACCGGGCCGCGCATGCCCTCCAGAAAAGCATCGTTTTCAATCCCGAATCGGTCGACGCGCGAACCCTCCTCGGCATGACTTTTCTCCGTTCCCGCAAAACCGCGCTCGCCAAGGGCGTCTTCGAGGAAGCTCTCGCGCTGGCCCCTGACGACCCCCGGCTCAACCAGGGTTACCTGAACGCCCTGTTCGTCGAAGCGGTGCATACCTACAAAAAAGGCGACGCCGAAGCCGCCCGCCAGATGCTGACCTTCCTCATCAACAACGACATCGACGGGGTCGTTCCCCGCTTGTATCTCGCCCATGCCCTGCGGGATCTCGAATACCTGAGCGAAGCGCTTTCGCAGTACGAAGCCGCGATCCAGTTCGCGCCGGACGACGAAGCCCTCAAATGGTATCCCGTTTCCATCCTGCTCGAGATGGGCGATGCGGCCGGAGCGGGCGAGCTCATGGCGGAACTCGGACAGGGTCCGGCATCGACTCCGCTGTCCGACCGGATGGTAAGTCTTCTCATCATCAAGAACCATCTCGAAAACGGGGAATGGGCCAACGCGGCCCAGGCCGCCCGTACGTACATCCATGCATACGGCAGCGACGCGCAGGTGCATGCCCTCATGGGCGAGGCCCAGCGGAATCTCGGCAACCGGGAGAAGTCGCTCAACCATTTTACGCGCGCCCTCGAAATCGACAAGGGGAATCCCTCCCCGCACTACGGCATCATGATGCTCTACCTCGCGGCCCATGAATGGAAGGAGCTCTACGGCGAACTCGCGCGGGCCGAACGGGCGAAATGCGACGCCGACATAATCGCGTATTACCGGGTGCTGTGCGAGGCGAACCTCGACGCGGATCCCGCCAAACTGCTTCCCGCCATCCAGGAACAGGTGCATATCCACGGGGCGGTCAGCGAGCTCGTCGTCGCCCTGGCCCGTACCTACTTTCGCCTGGGCCTTGCCGACCTCGCGACCGGCTGGTACCGGAAAGCCATCGCGCTCGAAGCGGACAACGAGGAGGCTCATCTCGGCTATATCGCCTGCTGCGAGGAAAACGCCGCCGGGGAAGACGCCCTGAAGAGCGCGAAGAGGAGTCCCGGTGCTAGCCCGGGAAACGGCACGGAAACCGCCGCCCTGCATGAAGCATACCGTTCGTATCTAGCGCTCTGGAGCGACAATACCGCGATCCGGGGCGATTTCATACGCTTTCTCGCCGCGCGGGAATTGTGGGAGGAGGCCGCCGACCAGAGCGAAACCCTCGCAGCCCAGGATCCTGCCTCGGTCAGCGACCGCCAACTTGCCCTTTTCCGGCGTAAAGCCGGTCAATACCGTAAAGCGGCCATCCTGTACCGGAAGCTGTTGCGATCGAAACCGGACGACCGGCAGTATCTCGCGAACCTGGTGTGGTGCCTCGACCGCATGGGCGAAAGCGAAAGCGCCTTGCGCCTGATCCGTGCGGCGAATCATCTGCTCAAGAACGACGCCGGTCTCATGTTCATCGAAAGCCGGCTTTGTTCGCGTACCGGCGATCATGACGGCGCCCTCGCCGTTTTACGGAAAGTCGTCGACCGGTACCCGGACGATCCGCGGGGTTGGGAGCAGATTTCGGAAATATACCTGAAAAAAGGCGTCAGGGAGATGGCGGCGACCTATGCCCAAAAAGCGCGGGATTTGCGGAAAAAACGCTGATCGCCGATCGCCCATCGCCGAGCCCTACACGGTAAAGGTCAGGGTGACCGCAGTCCCGCCGTCTGATATCGTTTCCATCCTGCCGTCGATCTGCTCGGTCAGCATCTTGACGAGATCGAGACCGAATCCCCGATGTCCGTTCGTTCCGGCCGCTTCGGGCATTCCCCTGCCGTCGTCAGATACGCAGAAGGTAACCAAATCGTCTTTTTTCGAGGCCGATATGGTGATTATACCCGTATCCGCTTCCGGAAAAGCGTGTTTCATGCTGTTCGTCAGGAGTTCATTGAGAATAATGCCGAGCGGCGCCAGAAACTGCACGTTCAGGATGAAATCCTCGAGCCGGTATTCGAGCCGGACAGCGGTCCTGTTGGAGCAAGTCGCCAGGATTTCGCCCGAAAGGGTTTCAAGATAGTCCTTGAGCGACAGTTCGCGATAGTTGTTCGAACAATACAGCTTGTCATAGAGTACGATCATGCTTTGCACCCGGTTTTCGGCGTCATGCATGGCCGCCCAAACCGGCGTTCCCTTGAGCGATTCGGATTGCAGGTACAAGAGGCCCTTTATCGTGTTCATGTTGTTCTTGATCCGGTGATGTACTTCCTTCAGCAGGATTTCCTTTTCGGTCAGGAGCAGCTGGATGCGCTCTTCGGCCGCTTTTCGTATCGTGATGTCCCGAGCGAACCCGAGATACCGGTTGTCGGTGAGTTTTACCCCGTTTAGGGCCCACCAGCGCTTTTCCCCGGATTTGTGCAAAAACGTGAATTCGTCCCGTGAATATCCCCTGTTTTTCAGGGTTTTGAAGTTTTCCATGTCTTTTTCGACTGTTTCGGGCGGTTGGAGATCGGGTATCGACATTAAAAGAAGTTCGTCGCGGCTGTAGCCGGTAATGGATGCGGCGGCCGGGTTCACCTCGAGATATCTGCCTTCCGGGTTGACGACGAAGACTCCGTCGGGAGCGTTTTCGATGTAGCTCCGCAATTCCGCTTCGCTCGCCTTCAAACGGTTTTCCCTCTCGACGATTTCGGCAGTGGCCTTCCGTACGCGTATCCTGAGCATCACGACGAAGACAAAGAAAATACATACGAGAAAGCCGAGCAGGGCGGAGCTGTAGCGGACCCAGGGGGGAATCACTTCGATCTTGCCGATGCTGCCGTGCGACCATTTTTGCCGGGCAGTGTTGAAAACGGAGTCCTGCCCGTGTTTCCATCTGTCGAGATACGCATCGAGCATCGGAAGAAGATCCTGATTCTTGTCCTTGGCCGCGGTCAGGTAGATGTCGAAGGGGTTGAAGACCACGCCGGTCGAACGGATACCGAAATCCCGCTGCCGGGCGGCGCCGTAGGTGCTGTTGACAACTCCCGCATCCGCCTTGCCCCGGGAGACAGCCTGAAAGACCTCGTCGAAAGAACCTTCTTCGATAAATTCGACCGAAAGATGGAATTTATCGGCCAGATCGATGAAAGAGGAAGCGTTGAAATCCCCTTTCATCAGAGCGATTGTTTTTCCACCGAGCGTCATAATATCGTCGATTTCGGAATCCGCGGCGACGTAGATTTCGCTCCAGACGGTCAGGAGGGGAACTTTGCCGTAGTCCATGAACACTTCTCGATCTGCGGTCCAGGCCACGCTGGTCAACAGATCGACTTCACCCGAACGGATGCGGTCGAGCCCTTCGTTCCAGGATCCCCAGACATATTCGAACCGGATATTTTCGAGTCTGCCGATTTCTTCGAAGGTATCGATATAAAAGCCTTTTACAACCCCATCCATATCCATGAAAATGGCTGGATACAAACTGAATGCGCCGACCCGTACGGTCCGGAATTCTTCCGCCGCCTACAGAGCCGTCATACACGAAAGGAGCACAAGTGCCGCGAGGATTCTGTTCTTCATTGATTTCAGTATACTATCGGCGCGGTTTATTTACAATTTATCGTCCGGTTTGCCGTTTCTAACCCGCCATCCGACGGATATGAAGGATAATTTACAAAAACGACCATATTATTCTTGCGCAATTGAAAGTATTTGCGTAAAATGGCAGGAATGATTTTTTTAGGAGGACTCATGAAACGAATGCTACGATCGGGCCTGCTGGCCACATTTGCGCTCGTCGCGCTTACCGCTACTCTCTTGGTATCCTGCTCGGACCCGAAAGCCGTCAAGGAATTTGTCATGTCGAACGGTTCGGAACCGACTCTCGATCCGAACCTCATGACCGACGTTCCCTCGACCA
>JFJP01039517.1_pt1 | contig 13284 bp, 11 predicted proteins | sample 431651 | NCBI WGS metagenome assembly JFJP01 (sample SAMN02602958, study PRJNA72255) | Microbial mat metagenome, whole genome shotgun sequencing project. | biome: fresh water; feature: sink hole; material: water; isolation source: purple microbial (photo- and chemosynthetic) mats found in...
ACCCATCGGGTGACTCCTCAACGTAACCGCAAACCCATAGTCTGCCGCCATTTCGGCGAATTGGATCAGCGGTAACTCAGTTTTTTAGGTTTATTCAGTTGCACTGCGTGCCGTGCCTTAGGACAAAGGGTTTTATCATCTTGAGAACGGATCGACGACGTGCCTTAAGGCATGTATTGCCCGCCATTGACTTCGATGATCTGTCCGGTCACATAGCCGGACAGCTTTTCCGAGGCAAGGTAAAGGAAGGCGCCCACACATTCGTCGACGGTGCCCAGCCTGCGCATGGGGATCGTCAGACGCATGGATTCGAGTTGTTCCGCGGTCGAGAATTTTTCGTGGAAGGGCGTTGTCACCACACCGGGCGATACGGCGTTGACGCGAATGCTCTTACCCACGAGTTCCTTGGCCAGCCCCTTGGTCACGGTGCTGACAAAGCCCTTGGAGCCGGCATACAGAGATGCGCCCGGACCACCGCCCGTGCCTGCAGCAATGCTGGTCAGGTTGATGATGCTACCGCCGTTGATCATGTGGGGCACAGCGTACTTGGTGCACATCATCATCGAGCGCACGTTGAGGTCGACGATGTCGTCGAAGAGTTCATCGGTGATTTCGACGATCGGCATGCGACGGACCAGCGCACCCGCGTTGTTGATCAATATGTCGATGTGCTTGAAGCGTTCCACGGTCTCCTTCACCACACGCTCGCATTCAGCGGTCTGATGCAGGTCGCCCTGCACGACCAGGGCCTCGCCTCCGCTCGCTTCCACCGCCTGCGCTACGGCCATCGCGGCGTCCCTGGAACTGTTGTAATGCACCACCACCTTGCTGCCGAGTGCCCCCAATGCCTTTGCAACGCCAGCGCCGATGCCGGTTGAAGCCCCCGTGACGAGAACGACCTTGCCTTTCAAATCATCCATTTGTATAACCTTTCATTGTTTGGTTGTTGCCGTATAAAGCCAAATTTGAGGTCTTGTTCACCAAGCACTCAGGTCGAGCATAATGCTCTCCTATTTCACATAAAGATTCTTCATTTTCCCAGCGAAGTCGTCATAAAGCGCGACCAGGCGATCTTCGAGCGCATCCTTCTCAGGATCGATCGTATGGGCTTCGGCTTCGTACCAGGCGAGGATGGACTTAAGGCCTTCGTGCAGCGAGATGTCGGCCTTGAAGTCAGGAACTGCGCTGCGCAGCTTGGAGTTATCGAACAGACCGGCAAAGGTCTTCTCGAAGTAAAGATGCGAGCAGAGATTGGGCGCCGCGCTGTACAACAGTTCCGAGGGAATATGAATGATCTTCGGCGCCTTGCCGACCAGTCGCCCGAACTCGAGATAGAGATCGTCCCAGATGCAGCGCTCTTCGCTGGTCACGTGATAGTCCTCGCCGAAAGTCTTGGCGTTGCCGGCAATGGCCACATAGCCTTTGGCCAGATCCGGCACGAAGGTCCATGTCCACGACGTGCTGCCGTCACCGAACATCACCAGCGACTTGCCGCGACGGATACGGTCGACGATGCCGTAGTTCTGGCGCAGGACGCCGATGTTCACCGCTCCCGGACCGTAGGTCAGCGAAGGTCTGACGATGGTGATGGGCAATTTGTCCTGCTTGATCGATTGCCACAGCGGTTTCTCCATTTCCGCTTTGTTGAAGGCGTAAGGGAATACCGGGTCGTCCCACATCGCTTCCATGGCTTCGACCGTCGGGACGCTACGGTAGGGTCGCTTGTAAGCGGCGATGCTCGAGGTCACGATGATGTGCCCGGCATTGCCGCCGAAGGCACGCACCGTCGAGCGCGCGTCGTCGGCGGTAAAGCAGATCATGTCGATTACAACGTCATAACGCGTGCGCTGCATCGCCGCTTCGAATTCGTCGCGGCGCGAGCGGTCACCTACAAGCTTCTCGACGTCCTTGGCAAAAGGCAGCGCTTTGCTGCCGCGATTGAAAACCGTGACTTCGTGCCCTTTGACCAACAGTTGCCGAACGATTTCACGGCTGATAACGCCGGTCCCGCCCAATATCAATACTTTCATTTACGCGCCTTTCTTCCTGTTGTTACTTGTTGATGACGTGACTCTCTACCAGGTTCTATTCTCCGCTAAATCAGATTCCCACGGGGGTCGAACATCATTTCAGCCGGCGGCGAGAGAATCTCGATCGCGGAATTGGCCCGGGCTTCCGGAAGCATGGATTCCGAGATGAACATCTCGCTCATATGCATGGTGTCCTTTATGCGCACGACGCGAGCCTGGGCAAGGTCACGGGCATAGCATACCTTCACTGCAGCGAGGATCGCCTCGCGGTCGTCATCGAGTACTATGGGCATGCGAGCGACACAAGGCAGGGCCGCAGTCAGGCCGTTGGCGTAAGTCATCGGAAAATTGATCTTGTCGGCCATCTTGCGCGTGATGAAATCAGCCGCTCCCATGCCGCTGGCGTTGCCGTGGGTCTGTTCGGTCAAATCAAGCACCACGATCTGGGCGATATCGGGGCCACCCGATGCATAAGGCGATGAAAATCGCCCGGTGATGTTGGGGTCCATGCCGTCACCCGAAACATTCTTGCCGAGCTGGTCGACGATCAGGACGTCAAATTGGTCGAACATTAATTTCGGCATGCACGCCTTGGCCATGACCAGCAGGTTCTTGTCGGTTTCCACCAGTTCCCTGGCCGGCACGGCGACGACCTTGGCGATCCGGTCATAGGCGTTTTCCACCGTAGCCACACCAAAGAGAATAGGCGTGCGCGCCAGCAATATCTCCGACATCAACAGAATATGCTCGGCCATGTGTTTGAAGCTGTAGGCGTGACAGGACTCGGCACCTTTTTGCTTGCCGAGGCCAATGGTGATCATCTTCACCAGGCCGCTTTCACTGGGCCCGCGGAAGCAGGTGTGCGGCTTGACCCGGTTGATCACCACGATGCCGTCGGCGGCGTGGGCGAATTTGTCAATATAGACGGGCAGGCCATTGTCCAGGCGGCCAACCTCGACCACCTCCATCGAGGCCAGGATCTCGCAGCCGGCCGAAGCTTCAGTGACCCCCAGATTCGCCAGAACATCGCGTTGTCCTTCGGCGGTGGCGCCGCCATGGCTACCCATTGACGGAACGATGAACGGCTTGCCGCCCCGCTTTTTGATCTCCTCCACAGTCACGCGAACCAGCGTCGGAATCTCCGCGACACCCCGACTGCCAACACCGATGGCGATCCGCATCCCTGGCTTGATCGTGTCCGTCACGCCTGGCTTGGACAGTTCTTCGATCAAGGCTCCGACCAGATCGACGACTTCGGGGGCAACAAAGGTCTGCCGGATCCTGGCCATTCGTGGTAATGGGACACCCCGCACAAAGTCCTGAATAAAACTCATCTCACCGACCCCTATAAGACACTGGTTCGAGCATCAAAAAATAACGCCAAGGATAGAAATCATATCTAGGATTGCTCAATTAAGCATAATTGTTAATTCCTATGAACTGATCTCAAATCAAGTATAACCAATAACATTGCTTGTTGAGGAGCACTGGCGTCCCCTCGCGCGGCGGCGATGGCTTCAGCAACTTGCCCGTTCCATGGCATCCCACAAACCTTGAAGATAGACGGCACCCAACGCGCGATCATACAGACCGTAGCCTGGCCGTCCTTTTTCTCCCCAGATCATGCGGCCGTGGTCCGGCCGCATCGGGCCTTCGAAACCGATGTCATGATAGGCTTTCATGATCGCGCAGATATCGAGCGAACCGCATTCCGGCTGATGGGCCGTTTCCTGTAATGTCCGCGTGCCGCTGATTTTGATATTGCGCACGTGAGCAAAGTGTATTCGCCCCATTTTGCCAAAATGGTGAACCAGACTCGGCACATCATTACCCGGATCGGCGCCCAGCGACCCGCTGCACAAGGTCAGTCCGTTGTACGGACTATCGACCAGACCAATCAGGCGATCGAGGTTTTTACGGCAGGTCAATATGCGCGGAAGGCCGAAAATGGACCATGGCGGATCATCGGGATGAATGGCCATTTTGATATCGCACTCGGCCGCCACGGGAATAATGGCGCGCAAGAAATACCCGAGCGTGTCAAACAGCATTTCCTCGTTTATGGTCCTGTAGGCTTCAAACAGAGTCCTTATTTCTCCCATGCGGGAACGTTCCCAGCCCGGCAGGGTAAATCCGTTGGAGCCCTTTTCCATCTCGGCCATCAGGCTGTCCGGCGTGAGCCCACGCAGTATGGCGTCATCGAAATACATGGCGGTCGAACCATCGGGCAACTCCTTTGCCGCATCCGTTCTTATATAGTCAAATACCGGCATGAAGTTGTAACAGACCACCTTGACGCCGGCCTGAGACAGGTTGCGCAGTGTCACCCTGTAATTTTCGATATATCCGTCGCGAGTTGGCGCACCCAGTTTGATATCTTCGTGAACGTTAAGACTTTCGACCGTATCGAAACGCAGGCCGCAATCTTCAATTTCACGCTTTACCGCCATGATCCGTTCCAAGGGCCATACGTCGCCAATGGGAATGTCCAGCAGCGACGTCACGACGCTCTTGACGACGGGTATCTGCGCAACATAGGGGAGTGGAATGCAATCATCATTCTTGCCAAACCAGCGAAAATTCATATACATGATCGTCATCCATCCAATTCAATAGTTTTGCCAGGCCAACGAAAACTCATACGCATGAGCATCATTTTCCCATGCCTTGCCGGCTTTGCTTGATTTAATCCGACCTGAATTGGCGACCGGGAGTTCCCGCCAATATCAGCGTTACCCCGGCGGACTTCTTCGCTCCGGCCGGTCAGGTTGCCAGCCAACCACCGTCGATGGCCACATCCGTACCCGTGATGTAAGCGGCAGACGAGGAGGCCAGGAACAGGATGAGGTCGGCAATTTCCTCCGGCGTGCCGGCGCGCCCCATGGGGGTCCGCGAGTCGATCAAATTCCGCCAGTACGGGTTGTCAAGCACGGGTTTTACCATCGGGGTCGACACGAACCCCGGCGAGATCGAGTTGACGCGAATGCCACCTTTGGCCCATTCGTTTGCCAGGCCCTTGGTGATCTGACAAACCCCGCCCTTTGTCGCCGCGTAGATACAGCGTTCCTGGAGAACAATGTGGCTCTGTAGCGAGGCGAGATTGACGACCGCGCCATGACCCTGGGCGAGCATCACCTTTCCAACCTCAACACAACAGAAAAACAGGCCCTTGAGATTTATTCCTTCGATATAGTTCCAGTCATCTTCCGTATAGTCAATGGCCTGCTTTCTTATATTGACGGCTGCCGAGTTGACCAATACATCAATTTTTCCATTTCTGGCTACGACTGATGAGACCATTTTCTTGATGTCGTCGATTTTCCCGATGTCAGCGGCCTCCGCCTCCGCAGCCCAACCCTCGCGCGTCAGCTCGCGCACATACTCCTCGCATTCATCGATATGCCTGCTCACGACGACGCAGCGAGCACCTCGCTCGCAAAACTTGTGCACCGTTGATCGTCCGATCCCCTTGCTTCCGCCGGTGACCAGCACGACCTGTCCGGAAAAGTCATCCATTTCAGTCGCTCCTCTTTCAACGCATCCTTAGGCATCAATGCATAAGGCCATGGGTGGAAATCATATATAGGATCTCTTCATTATACAAAATTGTCATTTCATATGAATTGATCTCAAATCGAGTATCACTAACATAGCGCCACCTTGCGAAATCAATCCCCATATGTTTGCAATACTTAAGGCAGTATGATTAGAAACTGGAACGTTCCGATACAATTCGCAGTCTTGTTAGGAACAGACTATTCCGTATTCATCACTGCTTTGGCTCCAAAATGCCCAAGCGGCTCATGCCGAATCATTTTAATAAGGTTGTCGATATGAAAGGAATCATCACGGCCGCCGAGGCGGCGGCCTTTGTCAAGGATGCTTGCTGTCTGGTCATTCAGGGTTCCGGGGGCGGGGTGGGTGAGCCCTCAAAAATTATCAAGGCCCTGGGCGAGCGCTTCCGGCAGGACGGTTCGCCGCGCGGCATCACCGTGGTGCACTCCACGGGGCTCGGCGACAAGAAAGAAATCGGCTTGGACTATCTGGCCATGGAAGGGCTGGTCAAGCGCGATATCGCCGGGCATCTGGGCATGGCCCCGGCAATGGGCAAGCTCGTCCAGGAAAACAAAGTCGAGGCCTACAACTTCCCACAAGGGGTTCTGTCGCACATGTACCGCGCCGTGGCGGCCCGTACTCCGGGTGTGATCACCAAGGTCGGTCTAGATACCTACATCGACCCGCGCATCGAAGGCGGGAAGATGAACGAAGTCACTACCGAAGACCTGGTCAAGGTCATCGAACTCGAAGGCGAGGAGTGGCTTTTCTGGCCCCGCTTCAAGTTCGACGTGGGTTTCATCCGGGGCACTACCGCGGACATGCGCGGTAATATCTCATCCGAAGAGGAAGGAGCATTCCTCGAGGGCATCTCGATCGCCCAGGCCGTCAGAGCTTCGGGCGGCGTGGTCATCGCCCAGGTCAAATACCTGGCCGAGGCAAAATCCCTCGATCCCCACCTGGTGCGGATTCCCGGGATCTGCGTCGATTATGTCGTGGTCGATCCCGAGCAGAGGCAGACGTGTCTGGATGTCTACAATCCGTCCTACTGCGGGCATATCAAGGTTCCGATGACCAGCATTCCGCCGATACCGCTCGATGAACGCAAAGTCATTGCACGGCGCGCGGCCAAGGAAATATTCAAGGGCGCGGTAGTCAATCTGGGCGTCGGCCAGCCTTCCGGCGTGGCCGCGGTGGCGACCGAAGAAGGCTTCATCGATGACTTCACCCTGACCGTCGAACAGGGCGCGGTGGGGGGTACTCCGGTCGGCGGGGTCACCTTCGGGGTGGCCTACAACCCGGAAGCCATCGTAGCAATGGACGCCCAGTTCGCCTTCTACGACAGCGGCGGACTCGATGTGGCCTTCCTCGGCATGGCCGAAACCGACCGCGAGGGCGATGTGAATTCCAGCAAGGTCGGCGGCATGCTCGCCGGTTGCGGGGGCTTCATCAACATCACCCAAAATGCCAAGAAAGTCGTCTTCTGCGGCACGTTCACGGCCAAGGGCTTCGCCTGCCACGTGGGCGACGGAAAGCTCACTATCGAAAGCGAAGGCAAGATGCACAAGTTCGTGAGCAAGGTCAATCAGATCACTTTCAGTGCCAAATACGCCCAGCGCAGCGGACAACCGGTTCTCTACATCACCGAACGGGCGGTATTCTGCCTTAAGGAAGACGGCCTGCACCTGACGGAAATCGCGCCGGGCCTGGATGTAGAGAAGGATGTGCTGGCGCACATGGACTTCCGGCCCATCGTCGATCCGGGTCTCAAGACCATGGATCCCGAGCTTTTCAAGTAAGGGATGGGGCAGCAAAACGAATGGCGGACTGAAGCGGGTCGACGGAATCTGCCGGCTGGATTCTTCCGCCGGGGCGGGGGCTTTGAGGCTAGGAATCAATATCTGAATTGAGATCAATTCATAATAATTAACAATTATACATAGATGAGCTTGCTGTCTATCATGCCTATATCAAAACCCTGTTTCAATCATGATATTCAGTTGGCTTGAGGAGTAAATACAATGGACATCACCCAGAATAATTACGGAATAGATCTTGGCCAGTATCGTTCAGCAACGGGTCTGACCCCCGGCAACGACCGTCTCGGTCGATTCAATTCCCTTGACATGACCCCGCGCGCAACGATCGGCAGCGTGATCGCCGCGAGCGGCACGGGCCCGAAAGCGGTTCAGGACGACGCCATCTACCTGGCGCGGGTACTCGATTTCCCCCTCCAGTTGACAGCCTACAAGGAGGTATCCTCGATCGCGAAATGGATCGGCGTCACCCCGAATTTCCGCGAAGTGATCGATTATTTCAAGGCGCCGGCCAAGGAGACCCCGGCGGGATTCCGGCTCGGCTTCGTAGTCAAGAGCGACGGACTTGTCCAGGTCGATCTGATCCGGGACATCTCCTACGACAAAAACGGCCAGAAGCGGCCGACGGATTTCCTCTTCTCCGCCGATAGCGCGAATCCCTATGAAGTTGCGCCGATCAAGGACCTGCTCGGCAACCTGACGTGCAATCCGGGAATCATTTACGACCTCTTCATCAACAATCCGAAGGCCAACATCGGCGGTCAATTCAAGACGCGCGACGAAGTCATGCTCGAGATCGGCAAGGTCCTCGGGCCGGGCTGCGACATCAGCGTCGAACTCAACAACCCCTTCGACTCAGACATCCAGAAGCTACTGGACGAAGCCGCCAAATTCAGCGAGATGCTCTCCCCGTACCGGGTGGTCATCAAGGTACCGCATACCGGGTCCGTCAATGCCGGGAACGTCAATGAACTCCTGTCGGGCGACAAGAAGTTCCACCGCCGTTACGACCAGGGGCCGACGGCAGACCTGCTGCGCGGGCATCAACTCGCCGTCCTGATGCGCGAGCACGGCTATCGCGTCAACTTCACGCTCATGTTCGAACCCTACCAGACGGCGATGGCCCTGCAGGCCAAGCCCTACTTCATCAACAGCTTCATCCGCCATCGCGAATCGCAGACCGCCCTGATCAAGCGCTGTCTGGCGCAATACAGCGTGACCAACGACCCCGCATTCCTCGCCGACTTGAGGACTGTGCTGATCGACAAGGACTACCTGTCGGCCGAAGAAAAAGATTTTGACCTGTTCCAGGTAAAGAAGATGGGCGAGCGCATCCTCGAATATCGACAGGCCGATGGCCCGGGCCGGTGCGATGGCCTGGACGGCATCCGGCACAACCTGCGCATGCTCAAGGCCACCAACCTGCCGGACACGCGGCTGATCGTCTGCAGCATGGAAGGGGATTACAATTATCCTGATATCGATCGTTTGCTGACCGACCCGGAATTTGCCGATGTGCTCGACCGTCTGGTGATCACGGCGCAGCCCGATTATCTGGCCAAATTCACCAGTTGCAATCAGGTTGTTTCGTATCAGCGCCGCTTCATGAACGCAGCAAACGGCGCGAAGTAAGAGAAACGCAGCGGAAAGATGGATCTTCCCGCTGCGGATCAGGTGTCCCTACCGTAAGATCCATAAGATCAAAAAGCCAAACCAAGCAAATTTCAATCAAGGAGAAATCATATGACTAGCAGCTATCGCGAAAAACTGTCCGGTATCTTCCCCCCCAACATGACCTGCTTCATCAACGAGGAAGTGGCGTACGACAAGATCCGCGCGAATATCGAGAAGTACGAGCAAACGGGCATAGCCGGCTATTTCCCGCTCGGCAGCAACGGAGAATTCAAGAGCCTTACGGACGAGGAGTCGTTGAAAGTGGTAGATGTCTACCGCAAATCCAAGGGCAAGGACAAGGTCCTGATGGCCGGCGTTTGCCGGGAGTCCGCCAAGACCACCATCGAGTTCACCAAGAAAGTCGCTGATCTTGGCGTGGAATTCGCAACGATTCTGCCGCCCAGCTATTTCGTCAATGTCATGACGGACGATGTACTTGCCCAGTATTACACCTACGTCGCGGACAAGTCGCCGATCCCGATCATTCTGTACAACGCGCCGAAATTTGCGCAGGGACTCCTGCTGTCGCCTAAATTGATCACGACCGTCGCGTCGCATCCGAACATCGCGGGCATGAAGGATACCTCTTCGGAAGATATTTCCATCTACACCAAGGCGGTGCCCCAGGGTTCGGATTTCTATATTCTCGCCGGTACCATCGAAAAGTTCTTCAAGGGACTTGAAGTCGGGGCCATCGGCGGCGTCCTGTCCATTGCGAACTATCTGCCGAAGATCTGCTGCGACCTGCACAACCTGTACCTTGCCGGAAAACGTGACGAGGCCGCGAAGATGGACGTTTACGCGCGAGCACTGAGCAGCAACGCCGCCGGCAAAGCTGGAATCGCCGGCGTCAAGGCGGCCATGGATGCCCTCGGCTATTTCGGTGGTAATCCGCGACTTCCGGTACCGCCGCTCGGCGACGTGCAGAAGGCCGAATTGAAGGCCGTCCTGCAGAAGGAAGGTCTGGTATGAAAAAGATCCTTCTGTCGAAGGAGATTCATCCGGAGGCGATGGCGCTCCTCAAGGGAAAAGTCGACCTGGTCGTTCTCCCGGATTCGACTATGGAAACGGCGAAAAAAATGGTCGCCGACGTTGACGGCGCAATCCTGCGCACCAACATCGGCTTCACGCGCGAACTGATCGCTGCTGCCGGAAAATGCAAGATCATCTCGCGCACCGGGGTGGGCGTCGACAACGTCGATGTCGCTGCCGCGACCGAGCGCGGCATCATGGTCTGCAATACGCCGGGGATCAACGCCGTCTCGGTTGCCGAGCAGACGCTGGCCCTGATGCTCGGCGTCGCCAAGCAGCTCACCGTCATGGACAAGGCGGTGCGCGCGTGCGCGTGGAAAGCCCGGAACTCGAATTCGACCGTAGACCTCGACGGCAAGACGCTGGGGCTCGTCGGCCTGGGCCGCATCGGCCTCGAAGTCGCGAAGAAATGCCGTCTGGCTTTCGGCATGAAGGTGATCGCTTACGACCCCTTCGTCAAATCGGCGGAGGGAATCACGATGTGTGCCGACCTCGACGAGATTTTCAAGGCATCGGACTTCGTTTCGATCCACGTCCCGTACATGGATGAGACGCATCACCTCGTCGATGCCCGACGCCTCACCCTGATGAAGAAGACGGCGTACATCATCAACACGGCGCGCGGTGAAATCATCGACGAGGCGGCGCTCGCGCAGGCGCTCGAAAGCAAGGCGATCGCCGGCGCCGGTGTCGACGTCCTTGAGGATGAACCGCCCAGCGCGGCCAACCCCAGTCTCCTGTTCAAGCTCGACAGCGTGCTGATGACGCCGCATTCGGCGGCGCTAACGCGCGAGTGCGAGATGAAAGTGGCGATCGAAGCGGCGACCGCAGTTCTCGACTTCGCGCAAGGCAAGGAACCCAAGTACATCTTCAACAAGAAAGAGCTGGGTCGGTCTTAGGCAACGGACTGACGACCCATTATCAACGCAACAAAGAAAAGGATTTCGCAATGGATAAGGAATTTGATGTTATAACTTTTGGTGAGGCGATGGTTCGCTTCAGTCCTTTGAACAATGCCCGGCTCGAGCAGTCGAGTGAGTTCACGCTGGCCATCGCGGCGGGTGAATTGAATGTCTCGGTCAATACCTCGCGGCTCGGGCTCAAGACGGCCTGGGTCTCCAAGCTCGTCGATACCTGGTCCGGAAAATACGTGATCAACAAAGGCCGTGAGCACGGCGTCGACATGAGCATGGTCAAGCTGACCAAATACGATGGCGTCGGACGCGAGCGCAATGGCCTGTGCTTCGTCGAAGTCGGCGTCGGTCCGCGCCCGAACCGGCAACTCTACGATAGAGGTCATTCGGTAATCAGCACCTCGAAGTCGTCCGAGTTCGACTGGAAAGCCATCATGGCGAAGACGCGCTGGTATCACACCACGGGCATCTCGACGGCGATCTCGGATGAGGTGATCGAAAGTGTCATCGACTCGCTGCGGACGGCCAAGGAACTGGGCGTTACCACCAGCTTCGACCTCAACTTCAGATCGACGATGTGGACGCCCGAAAAGGCGCAGGCAACGATGAAGAAGGTCGTTCCCTACGTCGACGTCCTGATCGGCAACGAAGAGGATTTCGAGAAGATGCTGGGAATCCACGCCGAGACCGGCAAAGGCTACTCCAAGATCGATCCCTTGAGCTACCGCAGCGTTGCCGAGAAAGCCATCGCGGCCTATCCGAATGTCAGCGTCGTCGGCACCACGCTGCGCGATGCCAAGACCGGGCTGCTCAACGACTGGCAAACCGTCATGCTCTACAAGGGCGAGTTCTATCAGTCGAGAAAGTACGAAAACCTGGAAATAATCGACAGGACGGGCGGCGGCGACAGCTTCGCCTCGGGACTCATCTATTGCATGATGACAGGCAAGGAGCCGCAATACATGATCGACTTCTCCGCCGCGTACTCGGCGCTGTGCCATGGCTTCCTCGGTGACTGGAACTGGGCCTACCGTGAGGAAGCGGAGAAGGTCATGAAGGGCGAGAGCGTCAGAGTTATCCGCTAAGGAGAAACTGAATAAGTGAATGCTCGTCATTCCGGCGAACGCCGGAATCCAGAGGAATTTACGAACTGGACACCGGCTTTCGCCGGTGTGACGGTTTAATCAGAGTGAAAGAGAATGAGGTGAAAAGATGAACGATGTTGCCATCGGATGCGATCCGAACGCGGCGGATCTGAAGAACATTATCAAGGCCCATCTTGCTGAGCTTGGATATTCCTGCGCAGACTACGGGAGCGTTGATCCGATCTACGCGAACGTGGCGATCGAGGTCTGCCAGGCGGTCGTGGCGGGAAAGCACAAGCGAGGGATACTCATCTGTGGCACCGGTATCGGGATGAGCATCGCGGCGAACAAGGTTCCGGGCGCGTACGCCGCGCTCGTCTCGGATACGTATTCGGCTGAGCGGGCGAGCAAGAGCAATAACGCCAACATCATTACCCTTGGCTCCCTCGTGACCGGACCTGCCCTGGCGAAGGAGCTCGTCACCACCTGGATGAGGAGCGAGTACGCCCCGGGAGGCCCTTCCGAACCCAAGGTCCAGCGCATCCGCGACATGGACCAGTCGCTGTTGTCAGGAAAGGGATCATGACCGTGCTGAAACCTGAAGAAACGGCAACCCTCCAGGCGGCTGCCATACGGATCAGGCAGGACATCCTGCGCATGGTGCGTGCCGGCGGTGCCGGACACGTCGGCGGCGCGATGTCCTGTGCCGATATCATGGCCGCGCACTATTTTTCCATTTTGCGCATCGATCCGGCGACGCCGGCCTGGCCTGACCGGGATCGCCTGGTCCTGTCCGCGGGGCACAAGTGCATGGCGCTCTACGCGGCGCTCAGGCAACGCGGCTACTTTGATGAAGCCATTCTCGATACCTACGGCTCGCTGAAATCGCCGCTGCCCGGACATCCCGTGATGCAGAAGCTGCCCGGTGTCGAAGCCAACACCGGGGCGCTCGGGCATGGACTTTCGATCGCCGGGGGCATGGCCATGGGGCTCAAGCTCAAGAAGAGCGTGGCTAGGGTTTATGTCGTCATGGGTGACGGAGAACTCGCCGAAGGGTCGAATTGGGAAGCCGCCGCCGCGGCCTCACATCACAAGCTGGACAACCTGGTGGTCTTCGTTGACTGCAATGGCCTGCAGCTGAGCGGCCCGACGGCCGACATCATGAACTACTCGCCGC
>JFJP01020687.1_pt1 | contig 13283 bp, 12 predicted proteins | sample 431651 | NCBI WGS metagenome assembly JFJP01 (sample SAMN02602958, study PRJNA72255) | Microbial mat metagenome, whole genome shotgun sequencing project. | biome: fresh water; feature: sink hole; material: water; isolation source: purple microbial (photo- and chemosynthetic) mats found in...
AATCATTGCCCAGAAAAGAATAATGGTGTCTGTCGTTGGTCTCCAGGATGACGCCGTTCTATTTCAGCCGTACCACAGTCCATGACCTCCGACTCGCCATCCTCGTCCTCGCCTGCGCCGCATGGATCAACCGTGCCCAGGACCGCCGCCTGCGCTTCCTGCTGATCCAGAACCGCATCCTGCGTGAGACCGACGCGGACATCAACCGTATGAGCGATGCCCACCGACGGATGTTGGGCGAGGCCGCACATGGGTTGAGCCCGAAGGATCTCGCTGCCTGCGAACCCATCGTCACGGTGGATACGCTGCGGCGGTATTACCGCGAGATGGTCATCGCGAAGTGGACCTACCCCAACCAGGGCGGACCAGGACGACCGCCACTGCCCACCGAGACCGTGCAAGCGGTGTTGCGCATCGCGCGGGAGAACCCGCGGGTCGGCGCACCAGGCATCGTGCGGCGCCTGGCTGCCATCGGCATCACCGTGTCGGAGAGCAGCGTCCGCAACATCCTGCGCGGACGACGCTTCCTAATGGACCGCGATCCGGCGTTCTCGGAACGGTTCCGGCAACCCTGACGGCCGTTGGCGTTGAATCCGTCCGGATCCCACCGTCCTCGCCCAACTGCAATCCGTTCTCGAGCGCTTCTTCAGATCGCTGAAGGACGAATGTCTCAACCACTGCATACCGATGGGCCAGGCCGGACTGAGGCACCTCGTCACCGAGTACCTGGAGCACTATCACCGGGAACGGCCACATGCCGGTCTGGATGGCGCGGTCATTGAGCCCGACCTCCTCCTGGCCAATTGCAGCAGCGCGATCGTCAGGAAGGATCGGCTGGGCGGCTTACTGACGATGTACCATCGGGTTGCGGCGTAGGGGTTAAATGTGAGATACGGGGTCAGCGGCCACGGCCGCAGCAGACCTTGAACTTCCGTCCGCTGCCGCAGGGACAGGGCATGTTGCGTTGGCGATTGCCGCCGGTGAGCGGTATGGCCGGCCGTGGCACCGTCGGCAGGGCGAAGGTTTTCCGCACGAACTTGCGTCGCAGTTCCGGGTCGTCGGCGATGACCTCGAATGCACTGCGACCGCTTTCCAGGATGCTGCCCGTCAGTCGGTCCAGTACCTCCTGGGTGATGCGTGCGATAAGCGCCGTCATCGTCGTGCAGTCGCCCACGGTGACGGTGCGAACCAGCAGGTGCGCACCCACCGGAACCTGCTGCTCCAGGCGCCGAGACAGCACGATGCGCTGCTCATCGGTCCACAGATCACACATCCGGGCGCCGATGCCCCGGCGATGCTCCTCGATCCGCATCAGCGACCATGAAGAACGCTGCAGTGCGGCCAGGATATCCAGGTCACCCGCCGAAAGCCCACGGCCAAGATCCTCGGCCGCCGCGGTGATGATCGGTCGCCCGTCACGCTGCGTCTCGAAAGCCACCCATTCAATGAGTCGCGCATTGGCCGGGTCGCTCTCGCCCAACAGGTATGTGCTGCCGTCACTCAGCAGCATACCCATCTCACCGGCGGCACGGTCCCACTCCGCCTTGGTCGCCCACTTCCAGGCCTGGTACGAGAGGTGGGTCACCGAGTCGAGTTGGTGGTCGAATCCAGCCGGGAGCGTGTCTGGGAAACCGGGTATCGCGGGCATCATGACCTGCTCCCCACCGCCACATAGCGCGTCCCGCGTTTCTGCCCCTCGATTCGCGCATGACCCTCGATGACCAGGCGCTGCAACAGCAGCCGCACCGCCGTGGCGTCGAGGCCGGTGGCGGCGCGGGCGGCCGCATTGTCAAGCGAGCCGGCCTTGCGCAGCGCGGCGAGCAACCTGGCCGAAGAGCCGCGCGGCTTTCCGCGTCCAGCGATCTTGCCGGGCGCTGGGCGAGCCGGCTTGGCCTGCGCCACCCGGGCAGGCTTCGCCGCAGGCGGAGTCGGCTCGGGTGGCTGGCCGCTATCCATTTCCAGTCCGAACAGTGCCCCGACATCATCGGTCGCCAGGGTGCGTTCGCTGGCGGCGGCATCCGAGGTGATGCCAGCCCCGACCTTGGCCAGCAGTTCGCTAGCGTCCACCTGCCGTAGGGTGAACAGCAGTTCAGGCTGGCGGTCGAAGCGGGCGCCGATGCCGTAGAGCACGGCAGCGACATGCTTGCACATGTAGGCACCATCAGGGCATGAGCAGTCGAACTTGATCTCCTTCGGCACCGGGAACAGGCCGTCGCCCTGGCGGCACAGGCGCTCCATCACGCCCTTGGCGAAGCGGCCTTGCAGCAGTTCGACCAGCGAGTCGATCCCGCCGGCGCAGTCGGCGCACAGCTTCTTCCAGGCGTCGGCAGCCAGCGGCTTCACGGTGATGGCGGTGCGGTAGATCGACGAGCCGCTGACCCGCGCCTCGACCTTGCCGGGGGCGATCTGGAGATCGACCACCGAGCCGTTGCGGACATAGGTCCGGCCGCGCGGCAGGCGGTTCGAGTAATCGCTGTAGCTATCCATGTTGGCGCACCAGGCCTTGCCCCACACCGTGGTGGCGATGGTCCGGCCCTCGATGCGTACCGGGCTGATCTGATGGCCGGTCTTGGCCAGCTTGGCCATCTCGCCGGCGGCCTTGCGGCGACGCTCGGCAACCGAGACATAGGGCGCCCACTGGTAGTACATGGCTATCCTTCGCTGGTCGCGGAGTTCAGGTCGAGACTGACCAGACGCAAGAGCTCAGCGTCGTCCAGTTCGGTCAGCTTCACCTCGCCGCCGCCGGTATCGAGGAGGTCGGCGGCCAGCCGCTTCTTGTCGCTGATCATGGCGTCGATCTTCTCCTCGACCGTGCCGCGGCAGACGAACTTGTGGACCATGACATTGCGCTTCTGGCCGATACGGAAGGCGCGATCGGTGGCCTGGCTCTCGACCGCCGGGTTCCACCAGCGGTCGAAGTGGACGACATGCGAAGCGGCGGTGAGGTTGAGGCCCGAGCCGCCGGCCTTCAGCGAGAGGACGAAGAAGGGAACCGTCTCGTCACCCTGGAAGCGGGCGACCAGATCCTGGCGGCCCCTCACGGCGGTGGAGCCGGTCAGCACGCAGCCCTCGCGACCGAAGATGGAGCCCAGGAAGGCGGCAAGTGGCTCGGTGGTCTCGGCGTACTGGCTGAACACCAGCATCTTCTCCTGCTTGGCGGCGATGACCTCGGCCAGTTCGCGCAGGCGGGCCAGCTTACCGCTGTCGGCCTCGGCCCAGCCGCCATCACCCAGCCACTGCGACGGATGGTTGCAGATCTGCTTGAAGCGGGTGAGGAAGGCCAGCACCAGACCTTTGCGCGCCACGCCCTCGACGCCTTCGTCGAGCGCCCTCTTCAGATCACCCACCGCCTGCTGGTAGAGCGCCGCCTGTTTGCGCGACAGGCCGCAGTAGGCGTTCTGCTCGATCTTGTCGGGCAGGTCGCTGATCACCGTCTTGTCGGTCTTGAGCCGGCGCAGGATGTAGGGCTGCACCAGCCGGCGCAGCGGCGCATAGCCGCCGGGGCTGTCGGCCAGGCGCTTGGCGAAGCTGGCGAAGGGCTTGGCACCGCCGAGCAGGCCCGGATTCACGAAGTCGAAGATGCTCCATAGGTCGCCGAGGCGGTTCTCGATCGGCGTGCCGGTGAGGGCCAGGCGGGAGCCCGCCTTCACCGTCTTCGCCGCCTTGGTCTGCCGGGTGCCTGGATTCTTGATCGCCTGCGCCTCGTCGAGGATCGCCAGCCGCCAGGTGGTGGCGCCGATCCAGGCGAAGCGATGCAGCGAGCCGTAGCTGGTGATGACCAGATCGACTCCGGCGAGGCGCTCGGCCGGCAGCTTCCCCAACTCCTCGGCCGGCATGTCCGAGGTATGCGCCACCAGCACGCGCAGTCCTGGCGCAAAGCGGGCCGCCTCCTGCGCCCAGTTGGCAAGTAACGAGGCTGGCGCCACCAGCAGGCTCGGGGCCGGGCCTTCGGCGCGTTTGCGCACCAACAGCAGGGCCAGCACCTGGATGGTCTTGCCCAAGCCCATGTCGTCAGCCAGACAGGCGCCCAGACGCAGGCGCGAGAGCAGATGCAGCCAGCGCAGGCCGATCTCCTGGTAGGGACGCAGCGTGGCGTGCAGGTCAGGCCCAGCATCGACCGCGGCCAGGCCCTGCGGCCCGCGCAATCCCGCCAGCGTCTCGGCCAGCCATGGCCCAGCGTTCACCTGCGCCCACTCGGGCGCGGCCGTCGCATCCTCGCCACCGATGGTCGCACCGGCCCCAGCCAGCAGGCGCATGGCCTCGTGGAAGCCCAGGCCCTGCTCGCTCGCCAGGCGTTCGACCTCTTGGAAATGCGTCAAGGTCTGCTGCAACCGCTCCTGGTCGACCTCGACCCACTTGCCACGGATGAACACCAGCCCACGGCTGTCGGCGAGCAGGCCCTTCACCTCGGCCTTGGTCAGCGGCTCGCCATCAATGGCCACCGACACCTGGAAGTCGAGCAGCGCATCCTGTCCGACCAGCGACGGCTGTCGCCCGCCCACCGTGGCGCTGACCGTCGCACGCGAGGGCCGGTTGGCCCGCCACTGCGCCGGCATGCGCACCACCACGCCGGCGTGCTCCAGTTTCGGCACATCGTGCAGGAAAGTCAGCGCCTCGCCGGCGGTCCAGCGCAGCGGCTGGAAGATTTCGCGCCGGTCGATCAGCCCCTTCAGCCAGACGCATTCCTCGCCGGCGCGTTGCAGTGGTGCCAACAGGGCAAGCAGGCGTTCCTTGTCGGCCGCCGCAGCGTATTCGCGCAGGGCCTCGCCCAGCGGCCGGTGCTGCGCCTTTCCCTGCGCCGACAGCCGGGTGGTGTAGGTGGCGAGGAAGGCGAAGGGGAACTGCTCGTCCTTGCGGTTCTCGGCCAGGTGGATGTGGATGCGGCCGACGAGGTTCCAGGCCGGGTTGCGCGCTTTCAGGAAGACACCGAGCGGCTGGCTCGAGGCCTTCAGTTCGGCGTGCAGGGTCTGGTCCAACTCCTGCCACAGCCGCTCCAGCACCTCGACCGACAGGTATTCCGCCCCGTCCATCGGCGGCGCCGACCACGCCAGGGCCTGCAGGTCGCCGGCATCCGGTGACGGCACGCGGCCGGGCAGGTGTTCCGCCACCTCGGGCAGCGTGCACAGCGCGGTCAGGTAGCGGACGGCCAGATCCCGCCACCAGGCAATCACCGGCGGCAGCGCTGCGCCGACATGCTCAGCGCCAAGCCCCAGCAGGACCTGGCCCGAACCCAGGACGCTGTCCATCACCAGTTGCTTGGCCAGATCGAACGACAGCGGCGGGGCGTCAGGCACGGATACCACCGTGAGGTGGCCATGCGGGGTGAGGGCGAGAGTGCTGGTGGTCATCGAGGGATGTTGGCCGGGCCGATGCTGCGGATCAGCCTGTTGCCTCGGCGTCAGCCAGGGCCTGGCGACCGGCGGCGGTCAGGCGGTAGCGCTGCCGGCTGCTGCGCGGCTTGTCGGGGACGGTCATCTCCACCAGCCCCTGGTCGAGCAGCGGCACCAGTACTTGGTCCCTGAACTTGGTTCGGTTGGCCCGGCCAACGACCGCCATCATGTCGGTAAGGCTTGCCTCAGACAGGCATTTACGAAGGAGAGCGACTTGGTCCCGACTTGGTCCCGACTTGGTCCCTTGGTTCACAGCATGGGAAGCGCCCTCGTCGCCGGCCTCCACATGCACCGGCAGCCGGATGATGAATGAACTGCGTTCGTCATCGCTCTCGAACAGCGGTTCGGGCGAGCCGTTCTCGCGCATGGCGCGCAGGATCTTGGGGATGCCGGTGGCTCGGCCCTCGGTGAGATCCAGCTCCTTGAGGAACTCGCCGATGCGGCGGTTGCGGTAGCGGCGGCAGATGGCCTTCCCGGCGCGCAAATCCTCCAGACGGATTGAGCGATCCGGACCAGGGAAGCTGAGTACCACCAGATCCTCCGGCGTGATGCGCACCTCGACCGGCTCACGGATCTCGTAGGAGCGGTGGTACACCGCGTTCACCACCGCCTCCTCGATGGCAGCGATGGGGAAGTTCCAGCGCCGCTCGGCTTCGGGCCGGTCGGGGCGTTTCCGGACCAGTTCCTTGACGTAGTTGCGACGGATGAAGGCGATGGCCTCGCGGGTGATGCGCGACAGCGGACCTTGGAAGGACTTCTCCTCGAAGCGGTCGCCTCCGGCACCGTCGGGGAACCACACCACGTCGATCTGGGTGGCCGGGAAGAACCGCTGCGGTTCGTCGGCGAAGAGCAGCAGGCCGACGTTCTTCGGTCGTGGCGCCTCGGCAGGGCCGTCAACGACATGCAACTGCCGGCCGATGTCCTCAAGCGACAGGCGATCCGTCTGGTCCGCCAGGGCGCTGCGCACCTCGCGCAGGAAGGCGTGCATCAGCGGCAGCGACAGGTCGCTGAGGCGGGCGGTGGGATGCAGGCGATCATCGAAGGGCACCGAGGCAGTCAGGCTGATCAGGTCGCGCTCATCGGCTCCCTGGGCCTCCACCGTGCTGGCGTAGCGGCGGATGAAGTAGCGGTGTTCCTTGTGCTTGGCGGTCACCGCCCGCGGGGCCTTGTACGGCCGGTTCGCCCCACCCGGCGCCCACAGCACGATCAGGTGGCGGCCGTCCACCTGCTCCAGGCTGAGGGTGGGGAAGTAGGCTGGCTCGATCTGATGGCAGCATTGCAGCAGTTCACGCTGGATGCGGTCGAGTTGAGCCGCCGGCAGACCGATCGGCGGGAATATGGGCCGGCCATCGGCATCGCAATCCTGGCCGAGGATCAGGTATCCGCCGCCCAGGTTTTCGATGTCGTTGGCGAAGGCGCAGAGGGTGCGGATGACCGCATCCGGATTCCAGCCTGTCTTGTATTCGATCCGGGCGCCTTCCACCGTGCGCTGACGGAGGAGGTCGTCGAGATTGATGGGGAGGGCGCTAGGCATGGGTGGCAGCTTCGACGGGATACAGGATGATGCCGTGGTCGTTCCATCAAGGAAACTGTCCGCGGCGGCAGGTCTGCCGGCAATACTCCGTCATCGCGCCTGGCCGGCACCCAAGTTCACCGACGACGCCTGAAGCCGTTTAGGTCGCCACACGGCCTTGGTTTGGTCCGGCGATGACAATCCGGGTCAATCCGCAATAACTCCCGATCCCCACGGCTGACCGCCGTGGGGACTGGGCTTTTTTTAGTTCGTGCGTGGCATCGGCCAGACGGCACACGATACCAAGTTCGTTCTTTATCCTTTTTAAAAGGACAATATCCAGATAGGCCTACCTCCCATGAGTGACATCCAGGCAGTCCTCCGCCAGCGCATCACCGACGCCCTGACGATGCCCATCCCTGCGTTGACCAAGCGCGATGTCCGCCTCCCGGAGGTCACAGGGAAGGCGCACGCCGTGATCGGCATGCGCCGCAGCGGCAAGTCGACGTTCCTGTGGCAGTGCCTTGCTGAGCGCCTGGCCGCTGGCACGCCACGCGAGGCGCTGCTGTACCTCAACCTGGAGGACGAGCGCCTGAACGGCATGACCGCCGCCGACCTGGGCGGGGTGATCGAGGAGTGGTTCCGCCAGATCCCCGGCATTCGCGACCGCACGCGAGCGACCCTGTTCCTCGACGAGGTCCAACTCATCCCCGGCTGGGAGACCGTCGCCCGCCGGATCATCGATCAGGAGAAGATCGACCTCTTCCTGTCTGGCTCGTCCGCCCATCTGCTCAGTTCGGAGATCGCCACCAGCATGCGCGGCCGGGCGCTGCCGACGACGGTCTACCCGTTCAGCTTCCGCGAGACCCTGCGCCATGCCGGCCAGGAGCCGGCCAAGCCCTGGAACCGTCTGCCCAAGGCTGAGCGCTCCGACCTCGATGCGCGTCTGCGCCACTACCTCCTGGCCGGTGGCTTCCCCGAGGTCCAAGGCGTACCCGATCGCGACCGCGCCGCCCTGCTGCGTAGCTACGTCGATGTCGCCGTCCTGCGCGATGTCATCGAGCGGCACGCAGTCTCGCACCCGGTCGCGCTGCGCTGGCTGCAACGCCATCTGCTGTCCACGGCCGGCGGCCTGTTCAGCGTGCAGAAGTGCTGGGAAACGATGCGATCACAGGGCTTGGCCGTAGGCAAGGACAGCGTCCATGCGTGGCTCGCCCACCTGGAGGACTGCTTCCTCGTCCGCACCCTGAGCATCGCCACGACCAGCGAACGCCGCCGCATGGTCAACCCGCGCAAGTCGTACCCCATCGACCCCGGCCTGATCCAGGTCTGGTCGCGGTCACCCGAAGCGCAGACCGGTCATGCCCTGGAGACCACCGTCCTGATCGAACTACTACGCCGTGGGCAGGACGTGGACTATGTGAAGACCGACGAGGGTCCTGAGATCGACTTCCTCGCCCGTGATCACGCCGGCAAGGAAACGCTGATCCAGGTCTCCAGCGATACCACGAATGCCGAAACGCTTGCGCGCGAAGTACGCGCCCTTGTCGCCGAATCCCAGCGCCGACCCGGAGCGGAGTCTCTGCTCATCACCATGGACGTCATACCCCCCCGGGTTTCGGGCGGCATCCGTTGGATGGCTGCCGCGGAGTGGCTGCTGCACGGTGGGCAGTAGGGCACGACTATTGGCTGTCCGTTCGACGTCCCACACTGCCCACCGGAGAAACGTCGCATGACGGCCACGTCGAACCTGCGCTCGTGTCTGAATCGCATAGACCGCCCGGTGAGCTTCTGCGCCACGGCGGTGGGCCAGCCGATTCTCCCGGGCCTGAGCATCGACGGTCTGGGCATGGTGGCGCTGCCACTCGACGCCAGTCAGGCCAGGGCATTGGAGAGCCGGGGAACGCTGGCCGGCTATGGCCAGGGCCGGAACACCGTCATCGATCCCAAGGTCCGACGGGTGCTGCGCTTCCCCGCAGACGCGATCCGCTTCGCCAACCCGGCGTGGACTGCGTGGCTGGCAGAGGTGACGGAACAGTTGGCTGACCAGCTGGGCCTGGCCGATCACGCCGTGATGCCGATGCTGCATGAACTGCTGCTGTATCGCCCCGGCGACTTCTTCCTGCCGCACCGCGATGGCGAGAAGGTGCCTGGCATGGTCGCCACCCTGTCGCTGCAATTGCCGTCCAGTTTCCAGGGCGGCGCTGTCGTGGTGCGACATCAGGGCACCGAGATCCGCTTCACCGGCGACGATCCGGCCCACGCCTTCGTGCCACAGGCGATGGCATGGTATGCCGACTGCGAACACGAGATCCTGCCGCTGACCGAGGGGCATCGGCTGGTGCTGATCTACAACCTGGTCCTGCCCGCCGGCCAGACGGTGATCCGGGCCCCTGACTTCACCGCTGAGATCGCAGCTCTGCGCGATGGACTGACCTCCTGGCGAACAGAACAGGCGGCGGCCGATGGACTCCTCGTCGTCCCCATGCGGCATGCCTACAGTGAGGATGGGCTGCGGCCGACCTGGCTCAAAGGCACGGATCGCGCCCAGGCGGAATCCCTGTTTGTCGCCGCCGCGCGGGTATGGGCGAACCCGATTACAGCGATGGCGAGGACAACGATCCCGAGACCATGGAGATGGGCGAGATCTACGACGAAGAGCTCTTCGCCTCTACCTGGATCGATGCCACGGGCGCCACGGTGCCCCTGGGCCGCGTGCCGCTGAAGGCCGCGCATTTTCTGGATGGCTACGACACGCTCACCGAGGAGGTGTCCCAGCAGGAATTCGAAGGCTACACCGGCAATGCCGGGATGGAGTTGACCCGCTGGTACCATCCAGACCGTACCGGCGCCCTCCTCGCCGCTGCCGGGGTGTCCCACGTCATCGAGGCTCTGGGGCATCGCCTGCACGCTGCTGCGAGCGGCTCGATCGTGACCGCACCGGCCAATCTCGCTCGCGCGGCGCTCGAACGATGGATCCGCGACGGGCATCCCGGGCACGCAGACCGGCCAGCGCCTGGACGCATGGCTGCACTGCTGGCCGAGGTCGGCGCGTGTGATCTGGCTTCCATGTACCTCGGGCAGGTCCTGGTCGCCGATGCCGACGAGCGCCCCGTGGCCGGGCTGGATGCCCTGGCGCAGCGCTTCGGATGCGCAGTCCTGGCCCCCGCACTCGCAGCGGTCTGGAACGCCAGCCGACCAGCGAGCCTGGCGCGGGATGCGGAACTGCTCGCCCAGGTCGCCGCCAGCCAGGATGCGGCAGGCCAAACGGTGGCCCAGATGGGTGCCGCGCAGCTGGTCCGACTGGTCGTGGCCGACTCGGACACCGCACTGCCCGGAGGCGTCGCGGTGCTCAGTCATCTCGCGCAGGCCGTGGTCGATCTGTCGGCCGAGAATCTTGGCCGACAGATCGGCAAGAGCCTGACCTCCGAGCGCGCCGATCCCGCGATCATCCAGGCCGAGGCGATCCTCGCGGTGCGCAGCCGCAGGCCGACGCTGCCGGCGTGGTTCCACGCCTGGTCAGCGCAGGTCGCAACCCGCCTGGAACAGCAGACGGCGAAGGCACCGCAGGCTCCGACCGACCACGCCCGCGCCGGACTACCCTCCTGCGACTGCCCCGACTGCCGGTTGCTCGACGCCTTCCTACGCGATTCACGCCGACCCCGTGAACGCTTCCCGCTGCGCGAATCCCGCCGGCAGCATCTGCAGGACATCATCCGGCTGCAGGCCTGCGATGTGGACACCACCGTCGAACGTCGCGGCAGCCCCTACGCCCTGGTGTGCACGAAGACCCAGGCCTCGTACGAGCGCGCCCTGGCCCGTCACCGCCATGCGCTGGCGCAGCATGCGCGATTGGGGGCGGAGCGGGCGTAGCGCGCCGTGGTGGACGAGTGTACCGGTAGCGGAAAGGCGCGGCGTCGGGCGGGCGAACTGCCAGGCGTTGCATGTTGCATGGGGGCAACGTCGCCAACCGTGCTGCGCCCATGTCTGAACGCCCGACCCTGGCCGAGGCCCAATCGCTGCCGCTGCGCATCCGCGTATCACTGTGGATGCTGTGCGGGGCAGCGCTCGGGCTGCCGGTGGATGACCTAGTGCTGGCCATCGACCAGCAACTTGCCGCTGCGAAGCGCAGCCTGGCCGGCAAACGCGTACGCATGACCGCCACCGAACGCGTGGCCCATGCCCGGGTCATGGAGCGCCTGATCGGCCCATTTCGCGAACTGTTCAACTGGACCGTCTCGCCAGACAGCCTGATCCGCTGGCTCAAGCGGTTGCAGCAGCGCAAGGCCAACGGGGACGGGGTGAACGAGGCCAGGAAACCTGGCCGACCGTGGATCGGGCAGGATAAGGTTGATGCCATCCTGCGGATCTACGCAGCGGCCTGACCGGACTCTCGCGCATCGTCGGGGAGATGGGGAAATGCGGACTGGAGGTCGCCGAGAGTTCCGTCCGCCGCGTGCTGACCTCGCACGGCCGGGCACCGACCGATCTGAACCGCCGGCGCGGTTCGACCTGGGCCCAGTTCTGGGAGCGCCATGCGCACACCACCGTCGGCGCCGACTTCGTTCAGATGCCCATCGGCTTGCTCGGGAAGGTCGTCAACGCCTTTGTCTTCGTCGCCATCGAGCATGACACGCGCCGCGTCCACCTCCTCGGCATCACCATCCACCCGACTGACATCTGGGTCGCCCAGTGCCTACGCAACGCCACGATGAGCGGCGAGCCGTTGGCTGGGCGGAAGCACGGGATCCTCGACAACGACAGCAAATACGGCCTGCGTACCACGGCCGTCCTGGGCTCCAAGCTCCTGCAAACCTCGATCCGGGCCCCGGACATGAACGCCTATTGCGAACGCTTCGTCCGCTCGATCTCCGAGGAGTGCCTGGACCACATCGTCTTCCTCTCTGAGGAGCACCTCCGGGAATACGTCGTCGGTTACCTCGCCCATTACAATGGCCCACGTCCTCACCAAGGCGTCGGCAACGTGCCCATCGCGCCCTGGCAGGTCGGAACCAGCGAGATCGTCTGCGACGAGTCGCTACACGGCTTGCTGAAGTCGTTCCGCCGCGCTGCCTGAACATGCCTCTCGTGAGCAGAAGCAGCATCGGCCACATGGCCTGACGCCGGCGCTCCGTTGACGTCCCATCCGAAATCCCCCATCGCATCTGGTTGCGACCCGGCGACGATGAGCGATTCCGGACGTTCTACGCCATTCGATTGTCAATCGGACGACTGGGTTTCACCGATCAGTCGTCACTTCGGGGTATTGGGACCATACGGTCACGAAGCCACGTGGGCAAGGCGTCGGAGTAGTCGCCCTTCGGTCATGACGAGATCCCGGCGTAGATGACGTAGGGCGGTGTCCACCTGGCGGGCTGAACGTTCGTGGTGCAGGCTGGACTCCAGGTCGCGACGCAGTTGCACGATATCTGCATCGCGCGTGGCGATCTGTTCGCGGAGGTGCGCGTTCATGGTCACATAGGTGTCGGTGCGGCGCTGTGCCTCGCTGAGTTCCTCGCGTGCGCGGTCGCGTTCATTGGTGGCCTGTTGCGTCGCCTCGCGCGCGTGGTGGGTGTTCGCGGCCAGCGTGGCGCATTCCCGCTCGAGCTGGGCATTGCGTGCCACCAGGGTGCGCTCGGTGGTGCCCCACTGCTCGGCGGCAGCGCTGTGCGCGGCGGCGACCGCCGCTAGGCCGGCCGTCAGGCTGGCGCACTGCGCACGAGCGGCTTCGGCATCACTCTCGGCCGCTGCGCGTTGTTCCTCGGCGGCGATGGCTCTGGCCTGGGCATCATCGAGTTCGGCGAGCAGTTCCCGTTCACGCTCGGCGCTGGCCTGGAGCCGTTCCACGAGCCGGGCGTTCTCTGCGGCAGCCTCCTGGCGTGCTGCCAGCAACGCGGCCTGCCACATCGCGGGCGCCAGCAACTGCGCCTGGGCTACGAGTTGATCGGGTGGCGCCGAGGGCTGCGGTTCCTTCCCGGCTGCTTCCAGTTCCGCCAGCAGCCGCGACACGGTTGAGAAGGATGGGCGCTGGCCGGTCTTGGCGACAATGGCCCGCCACACGGGCCGCAGTCCCGGGCGCCGGTGCTGGGCAATGCATTCTGCGACGGCGTCGGCGACCATGTCGCGGGTCAGAGGGGTGCTTTCTGGCATAGCGCAACGATACGATGATATTACGATATGCAACCAGTTATAAATACCTGTAAATACATGGAGTAATTAACACCTGTTACGGCATAATCGGAGCCGGCCATGCGAATTGGAATTCTACAAATACAGATATTATAGGATATTACGCTATATTTAAGCGGCGCGTAACGATACAATAAAAAGACAACCCTCGCATAGCGGTTCCGACAAGGTCATTTTACGGAACTGGACAT
>JFJP01039518.1_pt1 | contig 13283 bp, 13 predicted proteins | sample 431651 | NCBI WGS metagenome assembly JFJP01 (sample SAMN02602958, study PRJNA72255) | Microbial mat metagenome, whole genome shotgun sequencing project. | biome: fresh water; feature: sink hole; material: water; isolation source: purple microbial (photo- and chemosynthetic) mats found in...
TAGGCAATAGAGGAACGACCGTTAAGAAATTGCCCGGTGGGCAATTTTAGGGAGAGCCTGCCCCGCAATAGCGGGGAGCCAGACTGCAGGGATGGCAATAGTAGGCAATAGGCAATAGGGAGGGCCAGATACTATGGATCTGATTTTTTTCTTAATAAATAAGAAGAAATAAAAGAGGCAGGATGACGCCGACAATTGTCAGTATTGCTCCTCTTTTTGTTATTCCATTTCTTCCCTTTATAATAAACAACCCTGTGATAGTCACAAGTATTAGTGCCACACAATAGATATCGCTGAAATACTTCCACCATTTTCCGGGGTTGTAATGAAGAAAGTTCATCTGGTATAGCAGTGGCCTTCTGGTTATTTTTTCAATTAACCCTTCTCCTGTATTGGAGTTGATCTGTATTGATCCTCCTTCGATAAAAATGGTCACCTTATTGCCGGAAGGGAAATAAAATGTTTTAAACTTATCAGGGGCATTAATACTTCTGAGAATATCCATGGCTGTTTCATTAGTGAATGACTCCTTAGAAATGAGAATGTCAGTCTTAAATGACTTGTTTTCAATAATATAATTAGGATTCCAGTCGTGTTTGTGATTAAGGGCTATACCGGAGATTGCATAGATCAGAGTTAAACCGGCGATGAGGTAACCAATGTCGCGGTGAGTTATTCTGTTGAGTTTTGAAAGATTCATTTTAGTGATATTAAAAAAGGCCAGTATTTATCTGACCTTTTTTCGTTTTTTCAGGAAATTACTTCACAGTATGGTTCTTATACTCCATAATTATATTAGCCAAAGCAGGCTGAATTGCAAGTGCAGTTTCAGTTTCGCAACTATCATCAGTTTTTGTCATCTCTTCAGGGTGCAAAGCTTTTCCTTTGCCATCTCCTTCACCTTCTTTGTGTTTATTGCCTTTCGGCAATTCCTGTCCTGCTATTTTTGTGATCCGTCCTTCAACTACAACTTCGCTGCCCAGAAGTTCCATCGGAAATTTTGGCATATCTTCACCGGCGGAAATGAATAACCTGACATCAGGATTTTCTCCAACAATGAACAGTTTTTTTCCACTGTGAGTGCAAACATGCACCACCTTGCCTTCAATGATAATATTTTGCCCTATAAAACTATCCGGATCTTCAATTAGCGAAGCGAATTCGACTTTCATCGCAGCATCAGTTACTTCTGGTTTCGATGATGATTCATTATTGGCAGAATTACCGCATGATGAGAGAAATGCAGTGAAAATTAGCAGTGTAAAAATATTTCTGAACATAATATTTATTGTTTATTTATACTTAATAATGAATTAAAATAACGAGGTGCAATATCAGAAAAATATTTTCAAATATCAAACTCTGGATTTTTGTATATTCCACAGCTTGATAATAATTAAAATGAGTGTTGAAGTCGTGGAAAAATTTTCTGTTAAACCATTATTCTTCATGCCGATTTATTTATATTTGATGCAGGATCAATATTATAAATAATGAATAATAATGACAAGTTCATTATTGCCTGCCTGAAAAAAATATCAGTATTTCTCATTCGTTTGATGGTATGCTTCAGGATGTCTGCCCGGCTGTTGTTAATTCTCACTGGAATCATTTCAACCACATGGTTTCTGATAAGAGTTATCCCCAAACCCTCACGTGCAACTTATCCATGCATGCAGGCAACTGCCCCTCTAATGTCGGGATTTATAATTTATTTACTCTCGCTGGGAGGTGTAGTAGTCTTTTTTCGAAGGGCAAAAGCTGCATTTTCTAATAGCAGGTATATTGCCTCAGGTATGCTAATAATCTGTGTGATAGCCGGATTTATTATAGTGTTAGCTAATTCTGCACACGATATTTACGGTTTATCTTTACAAGATTCAGGTCCTGAGGATGGTCCCAATCAACCTGTTGGAGAGGCTTTGGGTGTTAACCCTGGAAGGGTGGTCTGGATGTGGAATCCTGATGCTACAAATGAGAATTGTACCAATAGTTTTGATGCCCATGATTGGTTTTTCAAGCCAGAAAATACTAATTGTGAGGTTGTTGTGAAGATGGTGAGGAGTGGTTTGATTAACCTTACAGGCGCCAAATCTGTATCGGAATCATGGGATATTCTATTTCATTATCATAATGTGAGCAGAAAGGATAAAAACACTGGATACTTAAGTGGTGAGAAAATCTTTATCAAAATAAACCAGGGAACCTCAAGATTAGGTTTATCAAAGGAGGATAAGGAAAATGGATTTTATTACCCGGATACGCTGGCTCAGGGTGAGGATAAGAGAAAAAGTACATTTGGCGCTACCGAAGCGGGTCCATATATTGTTCTCGAGTTATTGAGAGAGCTTGTAAACGAATCAGGCATAGCTCAGAAAGATATTTCAGTCGGAGATCCGATGACTGATATCTGCGGGCATAATTACGAAGTATGGTTTGCAGAATTTCCGGATGTCACTTACACCGGTAAATTTTCCGCAAATCATGGACGGACTTTAATATATCCTACCAATGATGATCTGGTCTTTTATTCTGATAAGAGTAAAAGTGACAAACTGTATGATGTCATCTTAAATGCCGATTACATTATAAATGTTGCTAATCTTAAACCACATATTGCTGCTGGTATTTCTTTAACTGCAAAGAATCATTTTGGGTCACAGGCAAGAACAAGTGCATTGCATCTGCATTCTTCACTTATTGTTCCTTATGGGAGCGTGCCATCCAATGCCGGCTATCATAAGTACCGTGTACAGGTGGATCTGATGGGCAGCAGGTACCTTGGACAGAATACTGTGCTTTATATTGTCGATGGTTTGTTTGGTGGTGGTGCGAATGAGACCCGGGGACCTGTTAAATATTTTATGGCTCCTTTCAACAACGACTGGTGCAATTCAATATTTGTGTCGCAGGATCAGGTTGCCCTTGAGTCAGTCTGTTTTGATTTTCTGAGAACAGAATGGAATGGAATTAACAGACACCATTCGTCTAACAATGCCTACGAAGACAGGCCGAATATAAGAGGAGTAGATGACTATCTGCATCAAGCTGCAGATCCTCGTAACTGGCCTGAAGGAATTACTTACGATCCGGACAACAGTGGTAATCCGATTAAGAGTTTAGGAACTCATGAACATTGGAACACTGCCGACACAAAACATTACTCCAGGAATCTTGGTCTGATGACAGGAATTGAACTGGTATCATTGCCTGATACTCTTGTAAACAGAAGATTCTCAATAAACTGAAAGTAGTAATTGTTATTTAGCATGATATATTTTTATTTTTTAATTGTTACGCTCTAACCATGAAGAACTCAGAAAATCAATCCCTGACAAGTCGTCGCGAAGCCATGAAGCTTATTGCTGCAGGGTCTACAGTTGGCCTTTTGGGCCTGTTTGGAAGCCCTGTTGCCAGGGCCGGGAAATATGAAACACCAGGATATGCCAGGGGAATGGCTCCGGTTAAGATCAGAAGTGTTAAAGCCATAGCTACAGCACCTGAGGGAAGCAATCTTATTGTCGTTAAAGTAGAGACTACTGAACCCGGATTATATGGTCTGGGCTGTGCCACTTTTACACAGCGTGCTGAGGTGGTTGTTACAGCAATTAACAGTTATCTTAATGATTTTTGTGCCGGGAAAGATGTCGATAATATAGAAGATATCTGGCATGGAGCTTATGTAAGTTCTTACTGGCGAAATGGCGGCGTTTTGAATAATGCTTTGAGCGGTCTTGATGAAGCTCTCTGGGATATAAAAGGCAAGCGGGCCAATATGCCTGTATACCAGCTGTTGGGAGGGAAATCCAGATTCGCAGTTCAGTGTTATACTCATGCTGGAGGCAAAACTCCTGAAGCTGTCGTGGAAGATGTCCAGAAATATATGTCCCAGGGTTATAAGCACATAAGGATCCAACTGGGAGCTTATGGCGGAGTAGGTACACTCGGAAGCAAACCAGCTTTTAAGGAGGCTGGCTTTGGTGGGGAAACAGATTCATATATGGATCAGCGGGCCTATCTCAATTCTGTACCAAAAATGTTTGCAGCAGTACGTAAGGCATGTGGTGATGAAGTTGAACTGTTGCACGATATTCATGAAAGGGTAGAACCCATAGACGCTATAAACATGATAAAAAGACTGGAAGAATTCAATCCGTTTTTCATAGAGGATCCTTTTTCCCCTGAAAATATGGAATGGTTTGAACAGCTCCGGAAGACAACATCAGTTCCTATCGCAATGGGCGAGCTTTTTAACAATATCAATGAGTTTAAAATGCCTATGGTGAACAGGTGGTTCGATTTTATTCGTGTCCATGTTTCACAGATAGGAGGAATTACACCTGCTATGAAAATTGCCAGACTAGGTGAGTGGTTCAATGTGCGAACTGCATGGCATGGACCAGGCGATGTATCTCCGGTCGGTCATGCTGCCAATTGCCATATGGATCTGGCTGTCTGGAATTTTGGAATACAGGAGGCAGTACGTTTTTCTGATAAACTGCAGACTATCTTTTCGGGATGCCCAACAATGAATAAAGACTATATGTCAGTTAATGAAGTACCTGGACTTGGAGTTGATATTAACGAGAAGGAAGCAGCTAAATATCCGATTCATACAAAATCGAACTGGCAAGTGAGAAAAAATGATGGAACAATAATTACTCCCTGATAAACAAATTCTTATGAAAATGAAAAAAATCTACTATTTATTATCAGGACTGACATTTGGTTTTTTACCTTTTGTTAAATTTCCTCAGGCACAGATAAGCAACGGATTAATTCAGGCCCGGTTCTATCTGCCGGATACCTTAAAAGGTTATTATCAGGCTACGCGTTTCGACTGGTCAGGTAATACGATGAGTCTGGAATATAAGGGTCATAGTTATTTCGGCCAGTGGTTCAAAAAATATTATCCTAAATCGCACGAGTCCGTTATGGGACCTGTAGAAGAATTTACAGCTCCTGACTTTCCGGAGATTAAGCCAGGAGGAAGCTTTGTTAAAATAGGAGTAGGAGTGCTTGTTAAGCCCGACGATGCTCCTTATTCTTTCAACAGGTTATATCAGGTGCTTGATTATGGAAAATGGAGGGTGGAAAATGAGCCAGACAGAATAAAATTTATCCATGAGCTCGAAGATCCCTCCTGTTCCTATCATTATGAAAAAACAATTAGCCTTACACAAGACAAAGCAGAACTTGTTATTGCCCATACACTCAAAAACACAGGAAAGAATTCTATTTCAACAAATGGATATAATCATAATTTCTTTATGATTGATAAACAACCGGTTGGTCCGGGTTACAGTGTGGATGTCCCTTTCAATATTGTTGGGGAAGGAATGGGTATTGGTGAACTTGCTGAGATTAGTGGCAGGAAGATCACTTTTCTAAGAAACCTGGAAGATGGAGAGACAGTATTCTGTAATTCACTTGAAGGATTCGGACCAGGCAATGAGGATTATGATATCAGAATTGAGAATAGCACTACAGGGGCGGGTGTCCGTATAACTTGTGATAAACCTTTACTAAAACTGGCATTCTGGTCCTGTCCAACAACTGTTTGCCCCGAGCCTTATATCAAAATAAATGCTGAGCCGGGTGAGGCCTTCAGCTGGACAATACGGTACAATTTTTATGTGCTGGACAAATAGTCACTTACAGAAGATAGAAACCGGAATGATTATATCTTAACCGCAAAGTTCTCAGGGTTATAGCAGTTTTAGAAATCGTAAATTGCTATATATTAACTCTTTAAGACCTTTGCGGTTAGATTATATTAACTGTGTTAAAAATTCATCTGGTTGAGGTATTCTGACCCTCAGATTGCAGGAACTTTAATTTCAAAGTTCGGTAAGCATTAGTTTTCTCCATTTTACCTTAATACCACCTCCATCATGTATCTGCAATGCTATTGAGCCATTTGCATTACCAATTTTTTCATCGGTGAAGTCGACCATTGGTTTCCCGTTAAGAAAGGTCTGTACTCTGTCATTCTGTACGAGGATACGTAACTTGTTCCATTTACCCGGCTTAAGAATGTTCTCTTTATCATCTTCTATCTGTTTCAGCCAACCGCGACCGTATGATTCATAAATCCCTCCTGTGTCATGTCCCTGTGGTGCTACTTCACATTGCCACCCGGATATTTTTGTTCCATCAATTGTTGAACGGAAAAATACACCGCTGTTGCCATTGGCTTCCTGCTGAAATTCAACTGTGAGGTCGAAATTTTTGTAAAATTTTTCTGTAGCCAGGTATCCATACTGCTTGTCAGGTCCACTTTCACAAACAAGCAGGCCGTCCTGAACATACCACTTTTCAGTGCCATAGATTTTCCACCCAGTAAGATCTTTTCCATTAAAAAGTGATACCTTCTTCGGAGGTGATGTATAACTACTTAAAAGAAGTACGATTGAAATTAAAACCAGAATTTTTTTCATAACTGCTATAGTTTATTGATTAAAATTGTTTAGAATGTCCGGGGGTATCTTCCCGCCAGAAAATGCTCATGCAATATAAATTAAAATTGGGAATATTGGATTTCGTTCTGCTTATTTTGTAAAAAATGATTTCCATCAGAAATCTGACTCCACCGTGAATAAGCACAATAACTAACTATGACCTGTCGTTGCTTACTTGTTCAGCACACCCTAGCATTCTATCTGATCTGTGTTTTTGCCCCTGTTGAGACAGCAATATTTTTTTTCCACTCATACTTTGAATTTCCATAATCCAGAAGGATGTCGTATGTTCCTGGTGAACAGCAATTTGCTACAGATAAGTTAGAGTAGCTTATTAGTTCAAGGTTTTTTGCCCTGGCAGGGCTTCCCGTTAGTCTGTCTGATGTCCCGGCAGGATATAGATGAAGGGATTTGACACTTTTGCTGCTTCCTGAGTATGTAATTATGCCTGCATTTAAGTTTGTGACAATAGTATAATTTATGCCGGCTTTCATTTCAAAGTTTTCAAGCCATAGTTTGTGAACCTGGTCAGATATATTTACTTTAATAAGTATATCATAAGTTCCGGCTTTTACTCTTCCATTTGTTTCTGATTTCTTTTCGACTGGAGGAATTGGTTTGTCGTGCTTTCCAACTTCATAGAAAGCCGGAATTCCGTGGTAAATATCCTGAATGGTGTTCACCTTACAACGGTTAACTTTTGAATCGAAACCTGCAAAACCTCCCTGAGATTCCTGATTTTCGCTGATCAAAATCTGATAATCATATAGGACTACTGAAACAATTGTCCTTGTTTTTGGCTTTATTAAAATATTGTTCACAATGAAACTGAGAGTTCCGGGTGTACCTGATAGCTTAAAAGTAAGTTTCATATCGTAGGTGCCTGCTGTCACTCCCTGCAGTTTGACCTCCTTACCCGAACTGATCAACTTAAAAGAAGAGCCTGAGATAAGATCACCAAGCGCCCTGATGTTTGCAGTCAGTGGAGGAGCATTATCTCCTGGCTTAATAGCTTCATAATCCTGCTGAACCCATACATGGCTCCAGCTGTTTTCAGTTCTTACATTTATCCCATTGTCTAGTTTGCAGGAATAATTTGAAACGGGCTGAGCCGGCAATGAAAGGATCACTACCGATTGAAGAACCAGATACATTAGTAAGTTTTTCATGGCAGCAATTTTTTTGTGCTAAGTAAAAGAACATATCAAAGTTACACCTTTTAGCAACCTGAGTCAATTTTTTAACATATATACTATTCTTCCTCTGAAGAATATGATAATCAGGCAGTCAGATGAGAACTTTTAGTCTGAAATCAGGGTGAGAGATAAGACCAAAATTCCAAATATCTAATTAACAATTCGTTAACATACTATTAACTCAATTAATTAATAGTTTTTGTAACATTTGTATTTAATTCTCGTCTTTATGATATGATTAACCTAAAAATATCTAACCATGGATCATGTAGTTTACCTCGATGCTAAAGCGAAGGAACTTGATAATCTTATTAATGGAAGAAAGTCGATGATAGTCCGTGGAGCTACCGGGAGAAAGCTCCCTTATGGCAGGGTCAATGAAGGGGATATTCTGTACTTTATAAATAATAATGGTGAGGGAGAAGTGAAGGCAAAGGGAGTAGTTTCTTTTGTTTATAATTCTGATATGCTTTCTGTTGAAGAGTCATTTGAGACGATTATCAGGAACCAGGATAAGCTTCAGCTTCCCGATCAACAGTTTAAGAAGCTTGCAGGAAAAAGATACCTCGTATTAGTCGGGTTACAGGATATTGAAACGGTGAGTCCATTCCATATAGATAGAACCAGCTTTACAAATATGGATGACTGGCTGCCGGTAGGCCGGATTGAAATGATAGCTAGATGAAAAGCTTAATTAACCATATTGAACCTCGTTGAATCTTATAAGCATCTTTTTCTTATCATCCCAGAGTCTCAGAAATAGTGATTCAAAAGCAGAAAAAAAAGTAATCGGTTTTACTTCCTGGAAAAGTGCATTCTCATTGTGACATTTTTTTAGATTGTAATTGGGGATTAGCGGACTCAGATGGTGAATGTGGTGATACCCTATATTACCTGTAAACCAGTTAAGGATCGGGGGAAGTTTAAACATAGAACTTCCTTCAAGGGCAGTTGATTTATAATCCCAGCTTTTTGAATCTGTCCACAGAACATGTCTGTACTGGTGCTGAACATAAAATAACCATACCCCATGTACTGTTGCAATATAAAGTATTGGCAGCTGAATCAGCAGGAAGGTTTTCCAGCCCATTGCAAGCATAAGTAGTATTATTGCAGCAACGAGTCCCAGCGTAGATAAATGGACATTCAGCTTTTCTATCAGTGACATATTCTTTTTTGTGAACCTGTGCTGAATAGTGAAAAGAAGCAAAGGGGCGATCCCAAAGAGGAAGAATGGGTTTCTGTAGAATCGGTATGAAAAACGCTGCCATCTTGACAACTTTAAATATTCTTCAACAGTAAGGGTTTTTACATCTCCGGTTCCTCGCTTATCGAGGTTTCCAACAGTCTGATGGTGTATATAATGGTCTTTATGCCATTTATGGTACGGAGTAAATACAATCAAGCCTGTGATTATTCCAATAATCTTATTTAATCTTTTTGATCTGAAAAACGCTCCATGTCCACAGTCGTGAAAGATGATAAAAATCCTTATCATGAAACCTGCCGCAAAAACTGCCAGCACAAGTGTGAGCCAGTAGGATATTTCCAGAGTCTTTATCATTATAACCCATAATATAATATATGGTCCTACTGAATTGATTATCTGCCACCAGCTCTTCACCTGATCTGGCTTATTGTATCTCGATATAATCTCTATCCATTCAGGTTTGGATGCTTCGTGTGAAGGATTGCTTTTATTCATAATGAGTAGGAAAAAGAAAGAATTGTTTATACTAATTCTTTGAAAATCAGAATACAAAATTATTACATTTCATTATTAATAGCAAGAAAGATGCTATGTAGCATAACCAGTTAAATAATAAAAATCTTAACAACTATCTGGCAAGTATTCAATTTGATAAATTCTGGACGGCATATTTTTATTATCAGATTTAACAGGTTAAATTTCGGCATAATTGAGTAACAGTTATTTTTAGTATTTATCATTATTGAATAGTTATGAAAAACTTCCGGATAAATTTACTTTTTATACTTATTCTGATCCTGACTACTGTATGCGGAGTTTCTTTCGCTCAGTCCCGGGGGGTTAAGACCATTACTGAAACCGAACTGAAGTACCACATGGATTTTCTTGGAGCACCCGAATTCAGAGGCAGGGAGACACCATCACCGGAGCTTGAAATTGCAACACTTTATCTGGGTAACTGGGTAAAAAATGCGGGTCTGAAGCCATTAATGAGTGATGGTTCATTTTACCAGCATGTTCCGGTTACAGTAACATCGGTTTTTCAGCCAAATACAAAAATTAAGATATCGAAAGGCAGCGGCGAGCAGTTGTATTATTATGGTAAAGCTTTCGGGGGAAATTTCTCTTCAGGCGGATCATATTCCGGAAGTGTGGTTTTTGCAGGATTAGGCATTTCAGATCCGGAAGGAGATTGGGATGATCTGAAAGATCTGGACCTTGCAGGAAAAGTGGTTATCATTCTCGATCAACCTCGTCCGGGAAATGTTTATCCATCAGGTTTTTCAGTTTCGAACAGGCTCAGAGCTATTGTGTCTGAGATAAATAACAGGGGTGCCTCAGCAGTACTTTCCGTTGTGAGTAGGGAAAGAGACGCAAAGATGAACGGTGGTGCAAGAATTTTTGATGATATACCTTCCGGAAGAATGGGAATACTGTTTGAATCACAGAGGACCAGTTTTACTTCCCCTGCAACAAGTGAAATATCCATTGATTCTAAAAGACCATCACTTCCTTTTGGACAGGCAGAGATAAGTCACGAACTTGCTGCGGAGATACTTGGAGTGACAAATGGTGAAATAGGAGAAATGTTTAAGATGATAAGTCAGGGCCAGCAGGTGCCATCACGAATTATACCCGATATTCGGGTTCAGCTCGATGTGGAAACTGAGACCTATTTATCTACCTCACGAAATGTGATAGCTGTAATAGAAGGTTCTGATCCTCTTCTGAAGGATGAATATATTCTTATTAGTGGTCATCACGATCACCTTGGCATTAGCGATGGCGAGATAATGCCTGGCGCTGATGATAACTGTACGGCTACTGTGGCTCTTCTTGAAATTGCCCAGGCTCTTATGACGGAAAGACCAAAAAGGTCGGTTATATTAGGCTGGTTTACAGGGGAGGAAAAGATGATGAATGGCTCTCATTATTTTATTAATAACTGTCCTGTGCCTGTCGAAAAGATAAATACATGTCTTAATATTGATATGATTGGAAGAAACAGCACCGACAGTCTATTCCTTGTTGGCTCTGACCTTCTGAGCAGCGGACTGGATGCTGCGATACAAAGAGCTAATAAGAATCCCGGGATAAACTTCGGGTTTGACTATAAATACTCTAACCTTACACATCCTCAAAGAATATATTTCAGAAGCGACCATTTTCCTTTTGTCAGGTTTGGTATTCCGTCAGTCTGGTTTTTTTGTGGATTTACTCCCGATTATCATACACCTCGGGATGTTCTTGCCGCAATAAACTATCCCAAGTTTCTGAAGGTAACAAAACTGGTTTACCTTACTGCCTTCGATATTGGTAATATGAAGGCTTTGTTAAAGCTGGACGTAAATCCGTCTGTCACATCAAGGGGAATACATAACGTGACTGAGAGAAGCCTCTATTATGACAAGGGAAGGTAGTAATATGTCATACTGGTATGTGCAGCAGAATTATTTGTCAATATATATCTGAAACATGAAGGCTGTAACAGTGAAGGAACTAAGGAGGGGATTGGACAAACTGACACCTAAAGAACTTAGGGAGCTCTGTCTTCGCTTATCAAAATTTAAAAAGGAGAATAAGGAGTTGTTAACCTATATTCTGTTTGAATCATCCGACGAAGCGTCGTTTACAGAGAGTGTAAAAAGAGAACTTGACAGGCAATTCAGCGAGATTAGCAGAAGAAATGTTTCTTCAATAAAGAAAGGGTTCCGGAAAACACTTCTCAATACAAGGAGGAACATAAGATATTCTCAGAATAAAATGACTGAGATTGATTTGCTGATTTACTTCTGTAATAAAGTGAGGGAATTCTCCCCCTCTGTTCGCAGCAATCTAAGACTCAGGAAGATTTATGACTTACAGTTGGAAGCAATACTCAAGAAAGTGTCATTGTTACATGAGGATCTGAAATATGACTTTGACAACGAACTTAAAGCTCTTATAAGTTATTAATATAAAGAAATAAAGAGTACCTTTGAGCTATCAGGGGAACCTGCAAATTGTATAGTTATTAATGAACCAAACATATTTTTATGGGCAGATCGCAGGAGACATCGAATAAGAAGGAAGTTAAGAATAAAAAAGATAAGAAAAGAAAAGATAAAGAAAAAAAGAAACAGATCAGAAAAGATTCAGGTAAAAGCAGTTTCGAAGATATGATTGCTTATGTAGATGAGTATGGGAAGATATCATCAACTCCTCCCGATCCAAATAAAAAAATAAAAGTTGAAGCGGGCGATATAGAACTTGGAGCTACCAAGATCGAAGCTGCATCTAAAGATGACTTCATAAGAAAAGGTGTAGTAACTTTTTTTAATAGCTCAAAGGGATTTGGATTCATCCGTGACATGGATAACAATCAAAGTGTTTTTGTGCATGCAAACAACCTGTCGGAGATAATTAAGGAAAATAATATTGTCACTTTCGAAATAGGAAAAGGCCCAAAAGGGCTTACCGCACTAAATGTTAAATTGTTTAAAGGGTAACTTAAACTTTTTCATTTTTACGTCATTACGATATAATTGATTGCAGTTATATCGTTTTTTTATCCAGATTAAATTTGGTAAGTATCATATTATCAAGTGATTATAAATGATGGTGCAAAGCAACTTTAATGGCAGTTTAAACAATTTGGGCCATTTGTTGTTAATAGAGCTATGAACATCAAGTTTATTATTAAGGATTATTTAAAGAAGATATTCTACATAACCTTTCTTTTGGCTTTGACACAAAAATCATTTGCCCCGGTAAATAATTCTCTTGTTATTATTGCAAGCCCTGCTTATAAACCATTTACCAGTCTTATTTATGCAATTGGAGAGGTTGAGACTGGTCATGATACCTTGTCATACAATCCGGTTGAAGAGGCGGTTGGGTATTTCCAGATAAGGCCAATTCGTGTGAAAGACTTTAACACTAGAACAGGAAGTAATTATTCTCTTGAGGATATGTATGATTACGCGACTGCTGAGAAGGTGTTTTTATATTATGCCTCACAGATAGGTCCATATAATTTCAGGCAGATTGCTATGAAATGGAACGGTTCGGGACCCCGGACCAAGGATTACTGGAGAAAAGTTAGCAGGCATATTTAACCAGGAGATACTTTCAGAAAGTTTTACTTAGCTTGTTTTTTTAAGAAAGTCAGAATTTTTACCTGCTTCAGTTAGGCGATGATCAGATTCTTATTGATCTTTTCGCTTCATTGTACTTTCCCAATGATAAAACCCCAAAGAGTTTCCAAAAACTCATTGTTAGCGTTTTTTTGCAGTTCGTAAAGCCATAATTGCCATCCGTAGTTTGTGCGTATTTTTTAAGCTATATATGATTTAGCTTAGATATTATTTTTCACATATTATAAGCTTTAACTGATGAGTTGTGAGCCAGAAGCTGATAAAAATATTAATGCATAAA
>JFJP01039519.1_pt1 | contig 13283 bp, 4 predicted proteins | sample 431651 | NCBI WGS metagenome assembly JFJP01 (sample SAMN02602958, study PRJNA72255) | Microbial mat metagenome, whole genome shotgun sequencing project. | biome: fresh water; feature: sink hole; material: water; isolation source: purple microbial (photo- and chemosynthetic) mats found in...
GGGGTCAATTACAGTGATAAGCACTTCATCGGTGCTGGTTAATTCGTCTTCGTTAGAAATGGTTAATGTTATCTTGTGTGTTCCGGTTTTTAGACTAACAGTCTGATTTACTCCTTTAGCGATCTCATTACCATTTTCTGTCCACGAATAGTTTAGCAGCGCATCGTTAGGGTCTGAACTACCCGAGCCATCTAATGTAACTTCTACCAAATCATCACCATCGTCATCATTAATGGTTGCATCATCACCTGCATCAGCAATGGGTGAAGCGCCACCGGTAGTTACTGTTACATTAACCATGTCGGTTGCAATATTTCCAGCGTTATCGGTAACTGTCAAGGTGATGATATGCTTGCCTTTAGCTAACATTATTTCTGGCATTACTCCGGTGGCAATCTCGATATCGTTTTCTTTCCACGAATAATTAGTAATGGTTCCGTTGACATCTGTACTACCTGAACCATCGAGGTAAGCAGGTGGAATTGCGTTTTTATCTTTAATAATAATTGTTGCATCCTGTCCGGCATTGGCTGAAAGTCCACTTTTAAAAGTAACTTCGCCTTTCCCATTCCATTTCATAACTCGTACATAATCAACAAGCATGTTGGCAGGAAGTGGCGCAGTAACCTGACTGGCAAGCGCCGCATCGGTAAAGTTGCCACCCACTGCAAGGTTTAACAAAAAGTAGAATGGTTGTTGAAAAGCCGATTCTTCGGCGCCAATTGGGAATGCACCTGTGTATAAGTCATTTTCAGCGCCGTTGTCTTCCACAGTAAAACGAATACTCTTATTATCCCAATACATGCGATATATTAAAAATCGGTTATTTAAACCAGTGTTAGCTACGTAAGGTTTATCGTAATACACATCGTAAGCTATGCTTGCTGCACAAATCGGGTTGTCGGTGCTGCAAGCCGTGCTGCTGTACCAAAGCAGGTTTGCTCCTACATAATTGTTGGGCGATATATTTGGGAATCCCTGCCGAGTTCTTTCAGTAGCTTTATGCCCCATTTCCATCATATCAATTTCGCCACATTTTGGCCAGCCCACAGTTGGTTGGTTGATACCTAATAGCCAAGCAGCAGGCCACAAACCGGTTTCCACATTGGGCGATTTCATTCTAACTTCTATCAAACCATAACGGATAGCCATGTTGTTTTGTGAAGTAATCTTTCCAGAGGTGAACAGACTGTTGCTCACAGATTCTTTTTTTGCTTGAAGAACCAACGCATTGTTTCCTGCCTCTCCCGAAATTGGTGCTATGGTTACATTGTTTTCGTGGTAATACTGCAATTCCTGATTACCGAAGCCACAGCCACTTGGCAGATTGCAACCATTACCTGTGGTGATTTTCCATAAAGCTGTATCGAGCAAATTGAAATTATCTTCCCATATTATCTCTCTTACATCTACAAATACTTCATCGGTTGAAGTTTTTCCATTATTATCGGTTGCTGTTAATGTAATATAATGAGCGCCTGTCGGTAATGTTACCTGTGGCTTCATTCCTTTAGCTAATTGTACGCCACTCTCAGTCCATACATAACTACTGATATTGCCATAACTGCCCGACGCATTTAAAGTAACAACCTCAATCCCATCTCTATTGATGTCAGTTTTTGTTTGGTCAATACCGGCATTGGCGAGTATGTTACCTGCTTTATATGAAACCTCTCCTTTACCATTCCATTTTTTAACGCTAATGTAATCTATATACATTTTAGCTGGAAGTGGTGCAGTAACTTTGCTTGAAGTGGCAGCGTCAGTAAAGTTACCTCCAACTGCGAGGTTCAATAACAAATAAAATGGTTGTTGAAAGGCTGATTCATTGGTGCCTATCGGAAATTTGCCGGCGTATAAATCATGCTCTGTTCCATTATCAACCACTGTAAAGCGGATACTCGCTTCATCCCAATACATGCGGTAAACTACAAACCGGTTGTTTAATCCAGAAGTTGGGGTATATGGTTTATTGTAATAAGCATCGTAAGCTATGCTTGCCGCACAAGTCGGGTTATCGCCACCGCACGCTGCACTGGTGTACCACAGTAAGTTTGCTCCTACATAGTTGTTTGCCGACACACCCGCATGACCAAGTCGCGCTCTTTCCACAGCTTTGTGCCCCATTTCCATCATATCAATTTCGCCACAACGGGGCCAGCCCACCGAATTGTAATTAGTACCCAACAACCAAGCAGCAGGCCACAAACCTGTTTCAATATCAGGTGTTTTCATGCGAATCTCAATAACGCCATACTTTATTGCCAGTTTGTTTTCGGTGTTAATTTTTCCGGAAGTAAACTGGCTGTTTCCTATTGTTTCTCTTTTTGCTTGTAACACCAAAGCATTATTACCGGTTTCTTCAGTTATTGCCTCAATGGATATGTTTTTTTCGTTATAACTTTGAAGCTCCTGATTGCCAAAGCCACATCCACTTTCCCCATCGCAGCCGTTGCCGGTAACCATATTCCAGATATCTGCATTAAAGGAATCGAAATTTTCTTCCCAAATTACTTCCCCAATAAGCTCAGATCCTACTTGTATCGAAACCTGATCGGTTGCAGTATTTCCTTTGCTATCGGTAACTGTAAGTGTAATAAAGTGTGTGCCGGATAGCAAGCTTATTGTTGCATTTTTTCCGGTTGCAATTTGCGAGCCGTTTTTGCTCCAAACATACGTGCTAATATCGCCATAACTTCCTGTTGCATCCAATATTATTGCTTTACCATCATTCACTTTTTGGTTGGCGCCTGCATTTGCAATTATTTGGTTAGATGTGCTAACTTCGCCCTTCCCATTCCATTTTCTCACTCTGATATAATCCACATACATCTTAGCCGGAAGCGCTGCTGTTACCTGCGTTGAAGTTGCGGCATCGGTAAAACTTCCACCCACAGCAAGATTTAACAACAAGTAAAATGGCTTTTTAAAAGCCGATTCATTGGTACCAATAGGAAATGCGCCAGTGTAAAAGTCGTATTCAACGCCATTATCTTCAACCGTATAACGAATAGTTTTGTCGTCCCAGTATAAGCGGTAAATTAAAAACCGGTTGCTCAATGCAGTAGTTGAAGTATAGGGTTTGTTGTAATAAACATCCTGCGCAATACTACCTGCACAAGTAGGATTTTGTGTGCTACATGCATCGGGAGAATACCAAAGTAGGTTTGCACTTACATAATTATTTGCTGACACACCCGAAAACCCTTGTCGTGCTCTTTCTGCCGATGTGTGTCCCATTTCCATCATATCCATTTCGCCGCATTTAGGCCAGCCTGCTACCGGCTGGTTTGTGCCCAACAACCAAAGTGCTGGCCATAAACCGGTTTCTACGTTAGGCACTTTCATCCTAACCTCTATCAACCCATATTTAATTGCCAATTTGTTTTCGGAAGATATTTTTCCGGAAGTAAATTGATTGCTTCCCATTATTTCTTTTTTTGCCTGAAACACAATAGCATTATTTCCTGCCTCGCCTGGTATTTGCTCTATCGTTACATTATCTCCATGATAGTATTCCAGCTCGTTGTTACCCCAACCACAGCCGATTGCCTGATTGCAACCATTACCGGAAATTTTATTCCACAAATCGGAATTGAAAGTATCAAAATTTTCTTGCCAAATAATTTGCCCTACCTGAGCTTTTGCAACAAAAAGCAAAAATAAGCCCAAAAGTGTCAAAATTAGCTTTCTTGTAGTATTTGTTTTTTTCATTTATTGATTATTAAATGGTAATTATTAATATGTTATCAAATTTGCAAGTAAATTTACAAATAATAGAAACAGCAAAAGTAGCTGACAATTATTAAGTACCAAATAGTAGGTGGATTTTAACAAAAAAAAATCAAAATTTGTAAAAATACAGTAATTGCAGCCTGTTTATCAACCTGTTTATAAAGGAATGGAATATATCGAATGGTGGTATTTTTTCGATTAATACTGAAAAGTACGAAGACTTTGTTTTGTGAAACGAAAGACGAACTTTGCTTTAAAGACACGGTGTTAGGCAGTAAATTAAAACCCTTCGTGGGTAAGCTACCACTCGAAGGGTTTTAGAACCAGACTTATATATAAATTTTAACTCGTTAATTGCAATTAGCCCAAATTAAGTTTTCAGTTTTTTCTTTTTAGCAGCAGGGAAAAGTATGTTGTTTAAAATCAAACGGTAGCCGGGTGAATTTGGATGGAGATCGAGGTTTGTAGGAGCATCGCCTACAAAGTGCCGGTAGTCTTCCGGGTCGTGGCCACCGTAGTAAGTCCATGTGCCATTGCCTATTTCGCCATGTATGTATCGTGCTTCGCCCAAAGCTTTATTTTCGCCCATTACCAATACATTCGACTTTAGAAATTCTTTTTTAAAGGATGTAGTCTGTCCCATAAATCCTTTCACAAAATTCGTATGATTTTGGCACAGCATCGTAGGAATAGGATCCCATTTTGCCGAAAAATCAAATAATGTAAAAAAATCGTTTTCCTGATCTACTCCGCGTGTCTGGGTGGCGTCAATATCAGAGTGTTCGTATAAATTAGGATCGCGGCTAACAGTGAAATTTTTAAAAGCAAAAGTTTTGCTAAAATCTAATTTAGACTGCATTGACGGGTCTGCTGGGTCGTGATCAAACATACTCTCGCAAATATCGGTATTGGCGGCTGCCATGGCAATGTCGTAAGTATCGGTTGCCGAGCACATAGCGAATAGAAATCCACCATTTACAACAAAATCGTGTATAGCTTGAGCAACACTCAATTTCATGGTCGAAACTTTATTAAATCCTAATTCTGAAGCCAATGTTTCGAGATCAGCTACATTTTTTTTATACCAAGGCGTATTGCGATAAGCCCCATAAAACTTACCATATTGACCGGTAAAATCTTCGTGGTGCAAGTGCAGCCAATCGTATTGCGACAGTTTTCCTTCGAGAAGCTCTTTGTCGTAAACTATTTCGTAGGGTATTTCGGCATAAGTAAGTACTAATGTTACAGCATCGTCCCATGGCAGGTTCGATGGTGGCGAGTAAACTGCTATTTTCGGTGCTTTTTCCAATTTTACAGCATCCATATTAACTTCGGGTTGGGCTATTTCATTTAAAATGCTTTGTGCTTGAACATCAGCAATAACCTCGAAACTTACGCCTCGTATGTTACATTCAGCTTCCACATCATTATAATATTGTAGCATAAAGCTGCCACCTCTGTAATTAAGTAGCCATTTTATCTCAATATTGTTCTGCAAGGTCCAAAATGCAATTCCATAAGCTTTTAAATGGTTTTTCTGTTGGTCGTCCATTGGAATTAGTATGGTGGCAGACCGTCCCCATATAGCAATAAACAACAGGCAGATAGTTATTAATGTTCTCATAATTTCATTCGTTTTTATCGTAAAAAAATATACGCGCTTTAATTGATACTTTGTGCATAGCTAAATAAATTTATACGAATGAACGGCTAATTTATTTCACTAAAATCAATTAAATTATTCGTGTGTCAATCATTTTTTTTGCTTATGGGTTTTTATAGCTTATTGTTGTGCAACCACAATTAAATTGTGCGTGCAGTACAAAAGCTATAATTTTTATTTAGTAGTTTGCTAATTATCTGATAATTAAACAGTATTTCGAGAGTTTACTGCCGCTCCAAGTGTTTTAAAACCAACTCATTTATTTTTTTCAACTGTCAATTGCTCATTATCTTAAATCCTATAACCAGCATATCATCCACTTGTTCGTAGTGCTTGCTGGAGGGTTTCATCCACATTTCGAGTATGGAATGTAAAATAGCGCCTTGTTGCTGTATGTCGAAACATTGCATTTCAAGTAACAATTGTTTAAATCGTCGTTGTAAAAATTTACGATTTCGGTCGCCGCCAATTTGATCGCAATAACCATCGGAAAACAAGTAAAAGGTATCCGTGGGGCGAAAACGAATGGTGTGTTCGGTAAAATTTCGTTTTTTTGCGTGAATACCAATTGGTGCCTGTGTTCCATGTATTTCAGTTAGTCGTTCCTTACCAATTAACTCGTCAAATTTTCTTTTATCAAGATATTTGGTTTTAAAATCGAGTACAAATTGCGACACATTATGGGCGTTTGTGTGATTGCTATCGGCTTGATGTACTACATAAAGCGAAGTATAAGCACCGGCAAATTGTATGGTCATTTTATCGGGATTTATCAAACAAAATCCGATATCCATTCCATCTTTCTGGTACTCGTCTTTACCATCTTTGTTGAGCGATTTTATTACTTTATTGCGCAATTCTTCGAGAACTGTACTTGCAGATAACGCCCCTTGCTTATGTAACTTACTCACAATTTCATTCAAAAACGAAATGCCGAGTAAACTAACAAACGCTCCCGGTACGCCATGTCCGGTGCAATCAGCTACTGCCAGTGCGTATATTTTTTCTTCATAAATATTTAATTCCTTGAACCAGTAGAAATCGCCGCTCACAATATCTTTGGGTTTAAAAAACACAAACGACTCGGGAAAGGTAGTTAATATTTGTTCGACCGGTGTAATAATAGCTGTTTGTATTCGGCTGGCATACTTTATACTATCAGTGATATTCTTGTTTTGCTCCAGTATTTTTCCTTCGGCTCTTTTTATTTTAGTGATATCCGAATCCACAGTTACTAAATTGATTATATTTTCTTGTCCATCAAAAATAGGGGTGAGTGTTGTTTGCGTCCAAATCTCGTTATTGTCTAAAGTTACATTCAGCGCTTCGTAGTAAACGGCTTTCTTTTCGAGCAAACATTTGGCAAGTGTTTCTTTAATCTTGGGGTTGAAACTTGTTTGCAAAATATTGCTGCCTCGCGCTTTGATAAATTGTTCGTAAGTATAATTGTAAATACGTGTAAAACTATCGTTTATCCAAAGAATATTACCTTCGGCATCCATAAGCATGATGGCATTATCGGTCTTTTCGGCTACGATGGAGAGTTTTTTAAGCTCCTTGTTAATATTCTCAAGGTTAGCAGCTTGTTGTTGTATATGCTCTTTTTGTCGCAATATCTCTTCTTCTGCAATTTTGCGTTGGCTAATGTCGGAATCAATGGTTACTAAATGTATGATATTGCCCTGCGCATCAAGTATCGGTGTTAGCGAAGTTTGTGTCCAAATTTCATTACCTGTGCGTGTTATGTTTAGTGCTTCGTACGAAACCGCCTTTTTTTCAGCCACACAAGTAGCAAGGGTTTCTTGTATTTCGGGGTTGAAACTGGTGCGATAAATATTGCTTCCGCGTTGCGTAGTAAATTGTTCGTAGGTGTATTCGTAAATACGTGTAAAGCTGTCGTTTATCCATAGAATATTACCTTCGGCATCCATAAGCATGATGGCATTGTCGGTTTTTTCGGCAACTATGGACAGCTTTTTCAATTCCTTGTTTGCTGTTTCGAGGCGGTTGGCTTGTGCCGTTATTTCTGCTTTTTGTTGCTCTATTTCGATAGTTCGTTCTGCCACAAGTTTTTCTAAATGATGCAAAACGGCTTCAATTTCATTCGATTTTTTCTCAATTTCTTCTTTCTGTTGCGAAATTTGGCTGTAATTTTTACTGTTTTCAATGGCTATAGTAATGTAAATGGCTAAATTTCGCAGTAAATTTAAGTGGTATTTGCTATAAGCATTCTCGTTGTAGCTCTGCACGGTTAACAATCCGATACGATTATCATTGAAAATTAATGGTAGATATATTAATGACTTACGATTTTTTCCAATTTCATCAAATAAAACATTTGCAAACGATTTCTGGTATTTAATGCCATCATTATCGTTTATAAATATTTCTTTACCATCTCTAAAACAAGTATATGCCCAAAGGTTAGGATCATTCAACGAGTCGTTTCCTATTCGGGTTGGTTCACCTTTTTCGTGTATACCCCAAAAATCCATTATTTCTTTCTCGTCGTGATACACACCAATAGCAAATATGGTGGCTTCCATCAAAATATTAATATTATCATATACCCGTTGGGCAATTGCTTCAATTTTAAGATTCGATATTATCTCTTTACCAATCTCACTCAGCAGTTTAATATCACGAAACGCCTCCGAAATTTGTTCTTTTTGCTCCTTAATGGTTGTTAGCTGTGCTGCTACTTCTTTGAGCATAATGTTGATCCGGTTGATATCGGGATTTTTTCGTTGGGACACCTTTTTTTCAGGTGAGTATGTTTTCTGCTTTGGCATCAGAAGCAAAGCTGTTGCAGTTAAACGATTTAACGGATTTGCTATTTTAGTGTTAAAATTTGAAAACAAAATGATTAGTAAAACCAGAATAATTGCCAATATACTAAATTGAATAAACACCGCAATTGTATTAATGTTCTGATAACGAGTGGATACTAAATTGTCAATAAGTACCAATTGGTTTAAAACACGCGCAACATCTACTTTGCGAAAGTTATAATTTGTATCAGCAGTAGTTGGTTGCGTAGCTACATAACTGTTTTGCAATAATTGTAAGTCGGCTGCTATTTCCGAGCCAATATTTTTTGTAGAATAAGTGAAAAAGGTTTGAAAAAGTTTGGATAATTTTATGTTTTGTACTTGTTTATCTGTGGTATCGTTTGATTGCAGTAGCGAAGTTTTAATCTGATTACTCAATTCGAGGTATGAAAAATATTGTTGTTCGAGTTTGGTTTGGTAAATAGATAGATAGACGGCGCTACCCGTAAGTATTAATAAAAAAATAAAGAATATTTTTGTTTTCAATAGCATTTTGCAATTATTAGGGGGTAATAAAGTAAAAAATCTATTTCCGGTGCAAAGATATACAAAAAATAGGGGGGGATAAAACTAATTTACATAAAATAATGTAAAAAGTGATGTATTTCATCAATTAATATTAATATTTTAATAATGCGAAGAAATTACTATCGGTTGTATTGGTTACATTGTGGCGCAACCAAGTTCATGAGCTACAACAGTTGCAAATAGCATAGTTCAGAACCATAACACAATAGCCTAAAAATCAACAATACAAGGACTAAAAACTTGTGATAGCAAAATTTACTGGAAGTTTAATCATAGAAGTTAAGGTACGACCGGTTTCCAAGCCATCTTCGTCGTCGGCTTCGTAGTACCAATTGATAATTATTTCGGCAGCTTGGCTTAGTCTATCCTGAAAATCGCGCAGTATTCCATGCAAATACATCAAACTACTTGTGTTGATGTATTCAATGGCAAAATCGAATACAATTTTTTCGGTCGGATTTTGTAAAAAAAGGCTAATCCAATCATTTATGGGGGCAAAAAAAGGAACTGGATTTTCTGGAATACATTTTCCGCTGAATGAAAGGATTCCATTTTTAGCATCCAAATTTATCTCGGGGGTTCGAAATGTTGAACGTATAGTTAAGTTTTGCAACTTTTTCATTACACTGATGGTTTAAGTATTTGGTCTCTGTAAAACTTTTATTACAACAACCAAGCCATAGATTCCTAATTTCACAAGTTGATTTTATCAAATTTTTCACAAGGCTAAAATTTGTAAACGGCACTATCTTTTAATACTTGAATACCTGCTTATTTCGTTGCCAGAGAAGGCATTTTTGTTTTCTGATAAAACTGTTTGTATCGGAGTTGCGTGCTATCTTTTTTAACCATCGGGTTGCTTCGTCAAAATTACCGAGATGTCGGTTAATTTCAACTTTTAGCATCAAATCGTCGGGTTGGGTAGATAAAAGCTCATTCAGTTGTTTCAGGTTTTCTTGATTCAGGTTTCGGAATTTATCCACTTCCTTGCTCAAATTCACCTCTTTGAAACGGAGGATGAGCCATCGGAAAAAATAATATACTGATGTTGGTGCATGGATATACTCGTAACGGGTTATGTCATTTATTGATTGCCATAATTTCAATCGCAAATAAAATTCCTGCTCTTTGTTTTGTGGTACGCCCTGCTCTATGGCTTCTTTGTAAAACAATATTGCCTGTGAAGGTTCAAAAGGATCAAATTCAAATTTTTCATCCGTGTATTTTACTCCGCTTAATCTAATCTTATCAAAATCCCAGGCATAAACCCTTTCCGATGGATGATCAGTCCAAAAATAATTATTGCAACTAAAGCATTTGATTAATGACAAAGCATTGGGTAGCATTGAACCAAACACAAATCCATCGCTCCAAAATTCAGCACCGAATGTATTGCCCGACACAGCATCAAGAAAATAACTGTAAGCACCGCAATGTGTACATTTTACATAAATAGGATCGAGAGTCATGGGTTTTAATTATTTAAAAATGTGCCGCTAAGTGGACAAAAACCACTCAGCGGCAACATAAAAGAAAACAGCAATTTTTAATTTGCGATAAAAAATTTAGACCATGGGAATTTCTGTCGTGGCATGTTAGCGCTTTTCACTTCGAGTCTCAATTGCTCCCCTCCATTTCCCTGAAAAAATTCGATGCGAACGGAATGTTTACCTTGAGCAAGGTTTTGCGTAGCTTGTACATCCTGAACACCATGAACGCCATCATTGATAATTAACTGCTTATCATCAATAATTAGTTTTGATCCATCATCCGAACCAAGGAAAAAGGTATAATCGCCTGCTTGTGCAATGTCAATAAAACCAGTCAATACAATGCCATAATATTCGTTTCGTGTCTTCATCTTGCTCAAATCGAATGAAGTAGCTTTGCCGGTTTTTTTAGGTTTCAGGGTTGCGAAATCGGGTAACTTCTGCCAAGTCCCTTCATAGTAAGCGTAATTCAAACCGTTCACAGCCTTATCAATCACATCAATAAGAGCCATGCGCGAGTTTGATGCATGGTAGCCTGTTTTAAAAGCACAAGTAGTGAGAACCGCATATTTATCTATTTCAATAGGTTGTGTATATAATTCTGATTTAGCTGTGGGTTGACTGCCATCAAGCGTATAGCGAATTTCTGCATCAGCAGTTGGGCACTTGATGGTTACAACAGCTTTAGCCGGACTTACAACTGCCAAATCGAGCGGGCTGATGGTTGGTGTGGCAGTGTATGGCAGCGATTTCTCGTTGAGCGCAAAAGCATTTACAATAAAAGCATAATCGCCCGAACCGGCTTCTACTTGCAAATATCCATTTTCTACTTCTTTGGTTTTCAAGCCAAGTGCTTTTGATAAAGGTTTACCGCTTTCAGTAACATCTTTTTCATTGGTTGTTGGTAGATAAAGTGCTGCTGTGGTGTTGGCAGGAATACTAACATTCCATACAAATTTACCATCTTTTATTTCCCAACTGCTTTTTATTTCGCCATAAAGAGATTTATAAGATGCTTTCACAAAGGTTAGATCGGATGTTGGCGTGGGTTTCATTATTATGTGTTTGTACCCGGGTTTTTGAATATCGGGTGCTATACCTGCCAGATTTTCATAGAGCCAAATAATGAAATCGCCCAGCAGCATCACATGGTTTCCCGAGTTCATTGCCGGATCAGCGGTGTTACCATTCCAAAGTTCCCAAATGGTGGTGGCGTTTTGATCTGCCATGTAGCCCCAACTCGGATAAGTGGTATTGGTAGCCAGCCGATAAGCAATGTCGGTACGGTTGTGCTTGGTCAAAGTTCGCATTAGCCATTGTTGCCCAACCAAACCGGTTGCAATATGTCCGTTGTTCTCGCTCAGTATTTTACCTTCTATCTGTTTGAAAACCGTATCTTTATATTGCTGTGGTACTAAATCGAAAGCCAAAGCAAGTATGTTTGAGGTTGCTGTATTGTTGCTGTACCACAATTTGTCTTTATCGAAAAATTTTTCGTTTACTTTATCTTTCATTTTGTCGGCGAGCGTTTTAAAATCCTTGGCATCGCTGGGCATGGCTTGCAAATTGGCAAAGTTTTCCATAATTTGTAAAGCGTGAATATAAAATACCGTACCCAAGTAAACGCCAGATGTAATCCTGTCAGGGTCTTTGGAGTGAATCAATTCCGGCGATTCGGGAGGCATACACCAGTCGCCATACGCATCCTTTGGCAAAGTATAATCATCCATGTATTTATCCTTCATGTAGGTTAACCATTTTTTCATGTTTGGATAATGCTTCTTTATCACTTCGACATCGGCAAACTGCTCGTAAAGCATGTTAGTAGCAATGATGTAGCATACAGGCCAGGTAACATCGTCGTTATAGATTTTCCAATATGATGGGGCTACGTCGGGAATGCTCCCCTCAGGTGTCTGAGCATCTTGTATATCGCCCATCCACTTGGCATAAAGCGATGATACACCAAAAATAAAACTTTCGCCACGCGAACCTGTTGCGCGGTCGCCGAGCCAACCCTGTCGTTCGTCGCGCTGTGGGCAATCGGTTGGCATACTGCGATAATTACCACGTATGCCCCAGTAAGCATTTTTGTACACACGGTTAATGGTTTGGTTGGAACACTCGAAACTACCGGTAACTGCCACATCGTCATGCACTACCTGTCCCTCAATGGTATTCAGGTCAGGCGTACCCACAAAACCCGTCATTTCAACAAATCGAAAACCGTGATAAGTAAATCGCGGCTCGTATATTTCTTCTCCTTCGCCTTTTAGTGTATAAATGTTGGTTACTTTTGCTGAACGAATATTATCGAGATACAAATTACCATCATTTTTAAGGACTTCCGAAAATCGCATTTTCACTTGTGTACCTTTTGCTCCGGTAACTTTTAGTGTAATCCAACCAACCATATTTTGCCCCATATCAAAAATATACATGCCGGGCTTGATTTGTTTCACTGCAATTGGTTTAATTTTTTCAGTTACGCGAATTGGCTCATTCATTTGTGCTTCGAGGCGTTCGCCGGGTTTACCCACAAGTTCAGCAACTGCCCAGTTTGTATCATCATATCCACTTTTATTCCAACCGGTTAATTCTTTGCGGGCATCATATTCTTCGCCGTCGTACTCATTATTGGCAATAATGGGTCCATCGGCAGTAAGTTTCCACGACTCGTCGCTTACAATACGCTCTTTTTTACCATCTTCATAAGTAATATCGAGTTGTAAAAGCAATTTTGGAAAACCGTAATTGGTCATATTTTGTTTTCGCATAGCAAAATATCTACCATTGCCCAAAATTACACCAACAGTATTTGCTCCTGTTGTTATTTGCTTTGTTACGTCAAAAGTCATGTACATAGCTCGCTTATTGTACTCGGTACATGCCGGAGCCAGAACCTGATCACCTATTTTTTCACCATTTATGTAAAGTTCAAACAAACCTAAACCTGAAACGTAAGCTGTTGCACTTTTAATTTTCGCAGTAGCTTCAAATGATTTACGTAGATAACGTGCTGATAATCTTGTAAAA
>JFJP01006124.1_pt1 | contig 13281 bp, 10 predicted proteins | sample 431651 | NCBI WGS metagenome assembly JFJP01 (sample SAMN02602958, study PRJNA72255) | Microbial mat metagenome, whole genome shotgun sequencing project. | biome: fresh water; feature: sink hole; material: water; isolation source: purple microbial (photo- and chemosynthetic) mats found in...
GGTTGCGGCACCGGCCACCCCAGCTTTGTCATGAGCTCCAGCTTTGCCAACCAGACCATCGCCCAGATCGAGTTGTTCACCAAGCCCAAGGCTTACAAGGTTGGCAAGGTCTATGTGTTGCCGAAGTTGCTTGATGAAAAAGTGGCGCGTTTGCACCTGAAAAAAGTCGGTGCCATGCTGAGTGAACTCACCGACGAGCAAGCCGCCTACATTGGTGTGGACAAGGCCGGCCCTTACAAGACCGAAACCTACCGCTACTAAGCTCCTGATGCGAATTGACCAACTGCTGGTGCAACGCCAACTGGCCAGCACCCGCTCTCAGGCCCAGCGCCTGATTGCGGGGGGGGTGCAGTGGCGTCTTGGTGATGCCTGGCGGCGCGTTGCCAAAAATGGCGACGAGGTGCCCGAAGACGCCGAGATCGCGCTGCTGGATGACTCCGAGGCGCGTTATGTGTCGCGCGGCGGTTTGAAGCTGGAGGCTGCCCTGAAACAAGTGGGTTTGTCGGCGTCGGGCTGGCAGTGCCTGGATGTGGGCCAATCCACAGGGGGTTTTACCGACTGCTTGCTGCAACAGGGGGCCGAACTGGTGGTCGGGGTCGATGTGGGCAGCGCCCAGTTACACCCCAGCTTGCGCGCCGACCCGCGGGTGCTGTGTGTTGAAGGTGTCAATGCCCGTGCCCTGTATGCTTCTGATTTAATAGCTGCTTACGAAGACAGCATAAGCGCTGAAGGCCAATTTGATCTTGAAGAGGATGACGACCCGGACGACGAGCCTCAGAGTGCTGAGGCGGTGGAAGCGGATGAAGGTCCAGAACTTCTTGTGTCGTCCGATGGTGCCTTTACGCCTGCCTTTGACCTGATCGTGGCCGACCTGTCCTTCATCTCGCAAACCTTGGTGTTGCCCGCAGTGGTGCCCTTGCTCAAGGCGGGTGGCACCTTGCTGACCCTGGTCAAGCCGCAGTTCGAGTTGCAGCCGGGTCAAGTGGGCAAACATGGCATTGTCAAAGACCCGGCGCTCTATGGTTTTGTGGAGCAGCGTCTGCGTGATGCTTGTGCCGAGCTGGGCCTGACGGATGGCAACCATGAGTTTTTCATTTGCGCCCGAAAAATGTGATGTTCGCTGGACGGTGAACCGCATCGCTTGTTCCTCGTTTTAAGTAACTTTTCCCTTCATTCAATCGGCTGAAAGTAAGAAAGTCCGCCATGACCGACACCGCCCGTTTTCCTCTGAGCATTGAATTTTTTCCACCTAAAACGCCTGAAGGCGCCGAAAAATTGCGTGTGGTTCGTCAGCAGCTGTACACCCTGAAGCCTGAATTTTGCTCGGTGACTTTTGGCGCTGGTGGCTCCACACAAGAAGGCACGTTCAGCACCGTACGCGATATCCTGACGGAGGGCATGAGTGCGGCGTCGCACTTCTCGTGTGTGGGCGCCAGCCGCGACGGCGTGCGCGCCCAATTGGCCACACTCAAAGCCATGGGGGTCAAGCGTCTGGTGGCCCTGCGCGGCGATTTGCCCAGCGGCTACGGCGCAGGGGGAGAGTTTCAATATGCCAGCGATCTGGTGGCCTTCATTCGGGCTGAAACCGGTGACGATTTTTACCTTGAAGTAGCCGCTTATCCCGAAATCCACCCGCAAGCCAAATCCCCTGAGAGTGATCTGCGTGCCTTTGCGGCCAAGGCTCAGGCGGGTGCCAATTCGGCTATCACGCAGTATTTCTATAACTCCGACGCCTACTTTCGCTTTGTGGAAGATGTCGACGCGCTGGGCGTCCAGATTCCGGTGGTGCCCGGCATCATGCCCATCACCAGCTCGACCCAACTCATGCGATTCAGCGACGCCTGTGGCGCAGAGATTCCACGCTGGATTCGCCTGCGCCTGCAAGGCTTTGGCGACGACAGCGCGTCCATCAAGGCTTTTGGGCTGGATGTGGTGACCGATCTGTGCGAGCAGCTGCGCGCCGGTGGCGCACCGGGCCTGCATTTTTACAGCATGAACCAGAGTGCGGCGACTTTGGAGATATGTCAGCGGCTGGGGATTTGATGTTCTCTTGGTAGCTTCTTGCACCCTGTGGATGTCTGGCGCGCCGATTCATGGAGTGGCGAAACCGACGCCGGCCGCACTGGCTTCACACGGTACGGGTCACTGGAGCCGAAGCTGGCCGCTGCTTGGGGTCAGCTTGAACACCCCTACCACCTCAGCCAGGCGCTCGGCCTGAACTTTGAGGCTTTCGGCAGCCGCGGCGCTTTGTTCAACCAAGGCGGCGTTTTGGTGCGTCATTTGGTCAAGAGATGAAATCGAGCGGCTGATATCTTCAATGTCCTTGTTTTGCTCGACCGAGGCGGCGCTGATTTGTGAAATCACTTCTGTCACCCGTTGCACGCTGGTGACAATGTCGGTCATCGATTCACCCGCACGGTTGACCAGCGCTGCGCCTGCTGACACCTTGCCCACGCTGGTTTCGATCAGCGTTTTGATCTCTCGGGCAGCTGCAGCACTGCGCCCAGCCAAGCTGCGCACCTCACTGGCCACCACAGCGAAACCCCTGCCTTGCTCACCGGCACGAGCTGCTTCCACTGCCGCATTCAGTGCCAGGATGTTGGTCTGGAAGGCAATGCCGTCGATCACGCCAATGATGTCACTGATCTTGCTGGAGCTCTGGTGAATGTCCTGCATGGTGTTCACCACTTCGGACACCACCTCGCCACCCCGCACGGCCAGTCCTGAGGACTCTTGCACCAACTTGTTGGCGCTGTGGGCGGCGGCTGTGCTGATTCTGACGGCCGCGGTCAAGGCGGCCACGCTTTGCGAGGTATTCATCAGCGTGCTGGCAGTTTCTTCGGTCCGAACAGACAAGTCCATGGTGCCACTGGCAATCTCTGCGCTGGCCATGTGAATGTTGCTTGACGAGTCTTGCACTTGCGCCATGGAAGCCGACAACTCATGCGCCATACGCGTCATGGCGGTCATGAGCTGGCCCACCTCGTCGGTGGATGCGGGCAAACGGTGATCGGTCAGGTCGCTGGCTGCAATACGTTCAGCAGCCAGCACAGCCTCATGCAGCGGGGGCACGATGCTGCGGATGATCCCAAAACCCATCAGGCCCCCCATGACCACGGCGACGCCACCCAGGCTCCACAGTATCAGTATGGCCGTGTGGTAGGTGGCTGCGGCATCTTTGGCAGACTCCACATCCTCGGCTTCAACGCTTGCAATCAACTTGTCCAAGGCATTGACCAACGCGATTTGCGCGGGCCGAATTTCGTCGCGCACCGCCTTGCCGGCCGCTGCAGCGTCGTCGTTGAGCGCGTGCTCAATCACGCTGGCCAGCGCATTTTTCAGGGCATCTTCCAGCGGGGTCAAGCCGCTGATCACTTGTTGCGTGGCTGCATCAGAAAAGCCGCTTTGCAACTCGGTGCGCAGAGTTGCGTAGTGTTTGGACACATCTTTGATCCGCTTGAGTTCGGATTTTTTGAACGACAGGTCATCTTGCAACACCACATCTCGGATGGCCGTTGCCTGGTCGCGCACCGCGTCACGCAGGCCAATGGCCAGGCGCAATTTGGGCGCATCCATTTCTACAATTTTGACCAGGTGCTGGTCCACGTTGGCCATGCGGTTGGCCGCCACTGCCGTCAAGGCCAGCAGCAACACCAGCAAAATACCAAAACCTGTCCACAGGCGAGTGCCGATTTTTAGATGCATATAACCACCTCGGTGGCGCAGGTGTTGGGGGCGGCGCGTGTCGATCAGTCGGCGGTAACGCTGGCATGCAAGATGCCAATGACTTTGCCACCCTCCATCACGGGGGCGGTAATTTGTACGCTCTTGATTTGCGTGGTGGGGTCGGGCTTGACTTCTGAGTCAGCCCAGGCCTGGCCTTTGAGTGCATTTGCAGCAGAAGGGCGGTTGGCGTTGTTGAACAACAAAGACTTGCTGCTGCCAGCGATCAGATTGGCCTTGACATCACGCAAGAACAGCTTATTGATGTTCTTGTCTTCCTCCCACTTGCGAATTTGCGCGCCCATGGGACTGGTCAGGGTGGTTTGCACTGCGGGGTCCTTGTCTTCCAGGTCATTCCACTTGGCGTTGGTCATGCCGGGCAGAACTCCCCCTTTGGCATTGGCATCTTTGGCAGCGGCTACTACCGCGGGGTTGGCAGCCCAGTCCACCAGCTGCTTTTGGTATTTGGTGACCTTGGCTTGCAGAGCAGCGGGCAGGTCTGCTGCATGGCTCAGCGTGACAGAAGTTGCCAAGCACAGCCCCAGTGCCATTGCGCTGGCCATTGAGTAAAAGCGACCGAGTTTGCCTGTTGTCATGTTGGATCTCCAAGTGTGGCGTGTTGGGGTTGAGTGTGATACCCGTGCAGTCTCTGGCAGCCAACCAGCGCCCTGCAAAATCATTGTAGACCGGCTGGTATTTCAACCATCACGCCAAGTGTCGCATCTGAGAACGGTCAGCGATGCACATGAAAACCCTCGAATTTGCTGCCACATGCCAGGGTCAACGACATCTTCGTGGTGTCAAATCCCGCACGGCATTCAACTGTAAATGAGGCGGAACCAAGCCTTTCCCTTACCGCCCGTACACATCCTCAAAACGCACGATGTCGTCTTCGCCAAGATACGAGCCTGACTGAACTTCGATCATTTCCAGTGGCACGCGCCCGGGGTTTTCCAGCCGGTGCGTGGTGCCCAGCGGAATGAAGGTGGACTGATTTTCTGACAGCAGAAATGTCTCATCGCCCTTGGTGACTTTGGCGGTGCCGCTGACCACAATCCAGTGTTCGGCACGGTGGTGGTGCATTTGCAATGACAGCGTGCCACCGGGTTTGACCACAATGCGCTTGACCTGAAAGCGCTCGCCGGCGTCCACGCCGTCGTAGGAGCCCCAGGGCCTAAACACCTTGCGGTGGATGCTGCCCTCGGCCCGTTTGTCGGCCCGCAGTCGGTCCACAATCTTTTTCACGTCCTGCGTCTTGTCCTTGTGCGACACCAAAATGGCGTCAGCGGTTTCCACCACCACCAGATCGCTCACACCCACGCAAGCCACCAGGCGGCCCTCGGACAACGCCAGGGTGTTCTCACAGTCTTGCAGCATGACATCGCCCTGCGCCACATTGCCGTGATCATCTTTGGGCAAGACTTGCCAGAGCGCGTCCCAGGCGCCTACATCCGACCAGCCCGCGCTTAAAGGCAGCACCACGCCGGGTGGCAGTGGCTGAGCGGTTGATGTGGCTGACTCGGTCGCAATGCGTTCCATCACCGCGTAGTCAATCGAGTCACTGGGGCACTGTGAAAAAGCTTCTTTGGCCACGCGCACAAACTCGCCATCGGTTTGACCTTGGTCCCAAGCCGACTGGCAAGCCGCCAGAATATCGGGTCGACATTGGCCCATGGCCGCCAGCCACACCGATGCACGCAACATGAACAGTCCACTGTTCCACAAATAGTTGCCAGCAGCCAGATAGCTTTGGGCCGTGGCCAAATTGGGCTTTTCAACAAAGCGCGCGATCAACTGGGCACTGCCATTACCCGCGGACGATGCAAAGGGCAGGCCCGCCTGGATGTAGCCATAGCCGGTTTCCGGCGCGTCGGGGGTGATGCCAAAGGTCACCACGACACCGGTCGCGGCCAGCGTTGCCCCTTGGCTAACGACCTGCTGAAACGCTGCCACATCGGTAATGACATGGTCAGCCGGCATCACCAGCAACACCGGGTCTGCACCGCTTTTTATAGCTGCTAGCGCAGCAATGGTCAGGGCTGGTGCCGTATTTCGTCCACAAGGCTCAAGGACGATCGTGCCAGTTTGTCCGAGCAAGCGCAACTGTTCGGCAATGACAAAACGGTACTCTTCGTTACACACCACCATGGGCTCGGTCAAGGTGACGCCGGCAACCCCCTCGACACGCCGAACCGTGGCTTGTAGCAAGGAATCTTGCCCCACCAAGCTCAGCAATTGCTTGGGGTATTTCTCACGCGACAGGGGCCACAGGCGTGTGCCAGAGCCACCGGACAGCACCACAGGTTGGAGTAATACAGATGAAGTCATAACAATCAACAGGTTAAATCAACACAAGTAATTAACACGAATTCAAGCGCGGGCGTCACCCCAACGCAATTGGGCGGTCTCGTCGCCGCGGTACAGGGTTTCGCCGTCGCGGTCCACGCAGTAGGTGGGCGAGACAATCATCTCGCTGAACTGCATGTCCGCAGCGATGCGGGTGTATTCAAACAGGATGCTGCGAATTACTTTGGCGCCTGATCGGATATGGCTGCCATGCCCAATCCAGGTCGGCCCGATGATCTTGGCGCCGGGCTCGATGCGTACGCTGGAGCCAATGTAAACCGGCCCTTCAATGGTGATCTCATCCCACGGCACCGAGGTATTCAGACCGACCCAGATGCCGGGCTTGACCTCGCGCCCGGGCATGTTCATCTGCGCCACTTCGCCGCGCAGCACCCGCTGTAACACCGACCAATAATCGCTGACCCGACCGATGTCGATCCAGTTGAAGAAACGCTTCTGGGCGAAAAACGGCAATTTTTGTTCGACCAGTTGCGGAAACAACTGCGAGCCAATGTCGTACACCTGTTTGGGTGGCACCAGTGCCAAAACTTCTGGCTCAAAAATGTAAATCCCAGTACTGGCAGCGGTGGATTTGGCGTCAGCGGGCTTGGGTTTTTCCTGAAAGGACTGGATTTGACCAGCATCGTCCGCCACCACAATGCCGTAATTGGGTACATCAGCCAAGGGCACGTCCAGCGTCACCACGCTGGCAATAGCACCCTTTGTCTTGTGTTCACCAAGGGCGGCCCCAATGTCCAGGTCAATCAGCGCGTCGCCACACAGCACCAGGGTGGTGTCGTCAAAAAAGCCGCTGAAATCCTGGATGCGGCGCATGCCACCGGCTGAGCCCAAAGGTTTGGGTAACACCTCGCCATGCTCCATGACGCCCTCGTAGGCGTAACCAATCTCCACGCCCCAGCGGTGGCCATCGCCAAAATATTGCTCAATCTTGTGGTGGTTGTGGGCCACGTTCACCATGATCTCGGTGATGCCGTAACGCGCCAGGTGCTCAATCAGGTACTCCATCACCGGTTTGCCCAGAATCGGGATCATCGGTTTGGGTAAGTCTTTGGTCAGCGGCCGAACCCGGGTACCTTGCCCGGCGGCCAATATCATGCCTTTAGCCATGGTGAAACGCTCTCATTCTTGTCATTTACTTAACCCTCGGAATTGTCCGACAGTCAGCGAGTGACTATACCCCCTCGAGTTGCCACTTTGACAGCGTTCGGCAAGCTGTCTCGCAGGCGCTGAATGGGCTGATAAAGACGCAAGCTATAGCTTCGATTAATTAAATGTTGTTGACCGATAGATATTGAAGCATAGACTTCACTGGCGTTCAACCACAACCTTTCAAGGAGCAAAACATGTCCCATGAAGCCCGATGCCCGTTCTCCCATGCTGCAGTCAACCCTACTGTCTCAGGCACAGCGCAGACCAACGCCGATTGGTGGCCGAATCAGCTGCGGCTGCACATCTTGCATCAGCATTCGCCCAAGTCCGACCCGATGGGCGAAGCGTTCAACTACGCTGAGGCGTTCAACAGCCTGGACCTCGATGCGGTTACCCGTGACCTGACCGCCCTGATAACCGATTCACAAGACTGGTGGCCCGCTGACTGGGGCCATTACGGCGGTTTGATGATCCGGATGGCCTGGCACAGCGCTGGCACTTACCGCATCAGCGATGGCCGGGGTGGTGCGGGCACCGGCAACCAACGTTTTGCCCCGCTCAACAGCTGGCCCGACAACGGCAACCTGGACAAGGCGCGCCGCTTGCTGTGGCCGATCAAGCAAAAGTACGGTCACAACATATCCTGGGCTGACCTGATCATCCTGGCCGGAAACGTCGCACTCGAATCAATGGGGTTCAAAACCTTTGGTTTCGCCGGGGGCCGCCAGGACATCTGGGAGCCTGAAGAAGACGTTTACTGGGGTGCAGAGACAACCTGGTTGGGCGACCAGCGGTACACCGGTGACCGTCACCTGGAAAACCCGCTGGCCGCAGTGCAAATGGGCCTGATCTATGTCAATCCGGAGGGCCCGAACGGCAACCCTGACCCCGTGGGCTCGGGCCGTGATGTGCGTGAGACCTTCGCACGGATGGCCATGAACGACGAAGAGACCGTGGCGCTGGTAGCCGGTGGCCACACCTTTGGCAAAGCCCACGGCGCGGGCGACCCCAAGCAGGTCGGCCCCGAGCCCGAAGCCGCGCCGATAGAAGAACAGGGACTGGGCTGGGCGAATCAGTTCGGCACGGGCCGGGGCGTGTACACCACCACCAGCGGCATTGAAGGGGCCTGGAAGCCCCACCCTACCACCTGGGACAACGGCTATTTCGACATGTTATTTGGTTACGAATGGGAGCTGACCAAAAGCCCCGCCGGGGCACACCAGTGGGTCGCCAAAAACGTCAAGCCCGAGCACCTGATCCCGGATGCGCATGACCCGGCCAAGACACACCCACCGATGATGACCACCGCCGATTTGTCGCTGCGGTTTGATCCGGTTTTTGAAAAAATTGCCCGCCGCTTCCACCAAAACCCTGCCGAATTTGCCGATACCTTTGCCCGTGCCTGGTTCAAGCTGACGCACCGCGACATGGGTCCGCGTGCGCGCTACCTGGGCCCGCTGGTGCCGCAAGAGGTCTTGATCTGGCAAGACCCTGTTCCCGCAGTGGATCACGCCTTGGTGGATGCGCAGGATGTGGTGGCCCTCAAGGCCCAAGTGCTGGCCTCGGGTCTGTCGATCAGTCAGTTAGTGACCACCGCCTGGGCTTCGGCAGCAACTTTTCGGGGTAGCGACAAACGCGGCGGTGCCAACGGTGCGCGTATTCGCCTGGCACCGCAGAAGGACTGGGCGGTGAACCAGCCCACCGAGCTGGTCCAGGTGCTGGCGAAGCTGGAAACCATTCAGCAAGGGTTTAATGCGGCTCAGCCGGGTGGCAAACACCTCTCACTGGCCGATTTGATCGTGCTCGGCGGCTGCGCTGCGGTCGAAGCTGCCGCGGCCAAGGCTGGGCAGATCGTGCAAGTGCCGTTCACACCCGGGCGCACGGATGCCTCACAAGAGCAGACGGATGTGGACTCGTTTGCGGTGCTGGAGCCGGTGGCTGATGGTTTTCGCAACTACACGCAAACAGGTCTTGAAGGGGTGGCGGCAGAGCTGCTGATCGACAAGGCGCAGCTGCTGCGCTTGAGCGCGCCTGAAATGACGGTGTTGATCGGCGGTCTGCGCGTTTTGAATACCAATGTCGGCCAGTCCCCACACGGGGTCTTCACCCAGCGGGCAGAGACCTTAAGCAATGACTTCTTCGTCAACCTGCTTGACATGGGCACGAAGTGGCAAAAGTCGGCCACAGTGGCGGGGGTGCTGGAAGGGCGCAACCGCAAAACAGGCTCAGTGCAATGGACCGGCACCGTGGTGGATCTGGTGTTTGGCTCCAACGCCCAATTACGCGCCGTGGCCGAGGTCTATGCCAGCCGCGATGCGCAGCAGAAGTTTGTCACCGACTTTGTGGCGGCCTGGAGCAAGGTGATGAGCCTGGATCGCTTTGACCTGGCCTGAAGTATTCGTGCCCAAATGCATTGTTGACTGCTGCATAAAACCTAGTGCTCTGCGCATGTAGCGTAAGGGCTAGAGCCGCAAAAGCCTTGAACTTCAAGCGTAGCGCTTGCTGCGCAGGTTGTTTTTCATGTCGCGCAGCAGGGGCTGCAGCTTGGCGCCACCAATACGCAAGGCCAGGCAGGTGGCCAAGATGTCGATGATCATCAGATGCATCAGGCGCGACACCATCGGGCTGTAGCGGTCATACCCTTCCGGGTGGTCGGCCGCCAAGTGGATGTGTCCGGCTGCGGCCAGGGGCGAGCCGCTGGCCGTGATCACAATGGTGGTTGCACCATTTTTGCGGGCAATGTCGCAGGAGTCCATCAAATCGCGGGTGCGCCCCGAGTTGGAAATCACCACCACGCAGTCTCCCGGTACCAGCAGGGATGCGCTCATCACCTGCATGTGGCCGTCGCTGTAGGCCACGCCGTTGATGCCCAGCCTGAAGAATTTGTGCTGCGCATCTTGCGCCACCACGCCGGAGTTGCCCACACCGAAAAACTCGATGCGCCGACCGGCTTTGTAGGCCGCCACCAAGGCATCGACCGCCTTGTCAAAGGCGCTGGCTGACGCGTCATTGCGGTATTTCAGAAAAGCCGCCACCGTGTTGTCAATGACTTTGACCATGATGTCGCTGGTCTTGTCGTCCACATCCACACTGCGGTGAATGAAGGGCACGCCCTCGCTGACGCTCCCTGCCAGCTTGAGCTTGAAGTCGCTCAGGCCGTCGTACCCGACGCTGCGGCAAAAGCGCACCACCGTGGGCTTGCTCACATGGGCACGGTCGGCCAGTTCACTGACCGGCATCAATGCAAAACTGCGCGGGTCACTCAACACCAGCCGGCCCACGCGTTGTTCGGCCGGGGCCAAGGAGGGCAAGGAGGCTTTGATTCGGTCAAGCATAGCGACGTACCCTGGGTTGCTGTTTCAACATTCCTCGCTCCAGCAAAAACCGTCGCGCGCAATCATGGCGCTGGTGGCGCTGGGACCCCAGGTGCCTGCAGCGTAGGGGCGTGGCCCCTGGGTGTCCGTCTGCCAGTGCGTCAAGATGGGTTCCACCCAGCGCCAGGCCTCTTCTTGCTCATCGCTGCGCACAAACAGGTTGAGTCGGCCCTCGATCACATCCAGCAGCAAACGCTCGTAAGCGCCCACTCGCTCGGCGCCAAAACGTTTGTCAAAGTCCAGGTCCAGTTGCACAGGCGCCAGGTTGTTGGAGTTCTGCCGTTTGTCTTGTGCTTGGGCCAGCAGGTGCAGTTCCAGCCCGTCTTTGGGCTGCAGGTTGATCACCAGCCGGTTGGCCAGCCCCATCTGCCACAATACGCGCGTCGCGCCCAGCCAACCGTTTGCCAGTACGAATGTAAAACGGCACGCCGGCCCAGCGCCAGTTGGAGATTTCGGTACGCAGCGCCACAAAGGTTTCGGTGCTGCTGTTGGGGTTGACACCCAGCTCTTCACGATAACCGGGCACCGGTGTGCCGGCGATGTTGCCCGCGGTGTATTGCCCACGCACCACATCTTGCGTCAATGACTCGGTGGTCCAGGGCTTGAGTGAGCGCAGCACCTTGAGCTTTTCATCGCGAATGGCGTCGGCGTGGGAGTTGATGGGCGGCTCCATGCCAATGGCGCACAGCAGTTGCAGCGCGTGGTTTTGGACCATGTCGCGCAGCGTGCCGGTGGTCTCAAAAAACGCACCGCGCTTTTCCACACCCAGTTCTTCTGCCATGGTGATCTGGATGTTGGCAATGTGTTCACGCCGCCACAGCGGTTCAAACAGCGCGTTGCCAAAGCGCAGGGCAAACAGGTTTTGCACCGATGGTTTGCCCAGGTAATGGTCAATGCGATAAATCTGGCGTTCGGTAAACACCTGCCCGACCGTGTGATTGATGGCGCGGTTACTGGCCAGGTCATGCCCCAGTGGTTTCTCTAGCACAACGCGGGTGTGCGGGGTGTTCAGCCCGGCGGCGGCCAATTGTTCGGCAATGGTGGCAAACAAACTGGGCGCCGTGGCCAGGTACATCACCACCGTGTCGGCCTGGCGATGCGCCAGTTTGTCGCGCAAGTAGGCGTAGTGCTCGGGCTTGGATAGGTCCATGCTGACAAATTCAAGCAGTGCCGAGAATCGCGCAAACTCCTCGCTGCTGGGGCGTTTGGCCAGGTCGACATGATCGAACCGCGATTGAATCTGTGCACGGTAGCGCTCGTCGCTCAGGTCATCACGGCCTACACCGATGATGCGCGCGCCGGTAGGCAGCGTGCCGTGTTTGAAGGCCTGAAACAAAGCAGGCATCAGCTTGCGCCAACAAAGGTCGCCCGTGCCGCCAAAAAGTACAAGGTCAAAGCTCATGGTGAATAGGGTTGTGTTTTGAAGGGATCAATGAAACATGCTTGTTAATGTAACTTAATTACATAAAACATGTGGGGGTTTGGTAACCACTTGGATTGATCCACGGCAAACATGTCGTTTTCCCCAGCAGTCAAGTCAAATAAATGACGTTAAAGTGAAAAAACGATGAAAACGCCCGGAATCCCCTGGGCAAAAGGAGATGTGATGAAGAAATTGTTTGTTGTGTCGGTTCTGGCCGCGGCCAGTGGGTTTGTTCAAGCCCAAACAGTGAATGTGATTTGTTCGGTGCAAGCCGAGTGGTGCAACATGATTGGCACGGTGTATGCCCGTACCACGGGGACCAAAATCAATATTTCCATGAAGGGTTCCGGCGAAGCGTTAGCCCAGTTGATTGCCGAAAAAGACAACCCCAAGACCGACATCTGGTTTGGGGGCACCGGAGACCCGCACCTTCAGGCGGCTGAATCGGGCCTGTCGTTGGAGTACAAATCATCCGCTTTGCCGCAACTGCAGGCTTGGGCGCAGCAGCAAGCCCAGCAGTCAGGCTACAAGACCGTGGGCATTTACTCAGGCCCCTTGGGTTTTGGCTACAACACCGAGTTGCTGGCCAAGAAGAAGCTGCCTGTTCCCAAAACCTGGAATGACTTGCTGAACCCGGCCCTGAAAGGTGAAATCCAGGTGGCCAACCCCGCCTCCAGCGGCACGGCCTACACCATGGTGGCCACGCTGGTGCAGATGATGGGCGAAGACAAGGCTTTTGAGTACATGAAAAAGCTGCACAAGAACATCAGCCAATACACCCGCAGTGGCACTGGCCCCATCAAGGCAGCAGCGCGTGGTGAAACCACTGTGTCCATCAGCTTTGTGCACGATGCACCGGGCGAAAAACTGAACGGTTTCCCGGTCGAGGCCATCACACCCACAGATGGTACCGGTGCCGAAATTGGCTCCATGAGCATCATCAAGGGCGCCCGAAATCTGGAGGCCGCCAAAAAGTTTTACGAATGGGCCTTGACCCCATCGGCCCAAGAAATGGCGGCCGCTGCCAAGCAGTTTCAGGTGCCTTCCAACAAGGCTGCCAAGGTGGACAAAAACGTGCCTGACTTCAAGAAAATCAAGTTCATCAACTACGACTATGCCAAGTACGGTGCATCGGCCGAGCGCAAGCGTCTGATCGCCAAATGGGAAAAAGAAGTGAATTCCCTGCCGCGTTGATGAGGTGAACACTAACCCCAACCAGGCCGTCCGCCTGTGGATCATCACCGG
>JFJP01020554.1_pt1 | contig 13280 bp, 10 predicted proteins | sample 431651 | NCBI WGS metagenome assembly JFJP01 (sample SAMN02602958, study PRJNA72255) | Microbial mat metagenome, whole genome shotgun sequencing project. | biome: fresh water; feature: sink hole; material: water; isolation source: purple microbial (photo- and chemosynthetic) mats found in...
CGGTAGGCTCGGGACGTGAGCACCGGCGATCAGACCATACATGACCCTGATGCCAGGCAGATCACCGTACCCGATGCCGAGCCGGCCTCGGCGGTGACCATGCCTTTGCCGACCCCGCCGAAGACCATCGGCGGCTGGGCGGTCGGACGGCGCATCGGCCAGGGCGGCATGGGCGCGGTGCATGTCGCCGAGAAGGATGGCCAGCAAGGCGCGCTCAAGATCATGCACGCCAGCCTGGTCGGCCAGGGCGACTTCCGTGCCCGCTTCCTCCGCGAGGCGGCCGTACTCGCCTCGGTGCGCCACCCCAACGTCGTGCAATTGATTGACCATGGCGAGCAGGATGGGTGGCTCTGGTTGGTGATGGAATATGTCGCCGGGGGTGACCTCGCGATGCATCTTCGCAGGCGCGGTACGCTGCTCGACAAGGAAGCGTGCACCATCGCCGCGCGCTGCGCCCGCGGCCTGGTCGCGATCCACGCCGCCGGACTGATTCATCGCGACCTCAAGCCCGAAAACATCTTCCTGCAATCTGCCAAGGCCGGCGTCCTGCCGGACCCCAAGATCGGCGACCTCGGCATGGCCCGGCACACCGAGGGCGATGATCGCATGACCATGTCCGGGACCGCCTGCGGCACCCCGGCCTACATGGCTCCCGAGCAGATCCGCGGCAATGGCGACCTCGACCACCGCGTCGACATCTACGCGCTTGGCGCCACCCTCTACACCCTGCTGACCGGGCGGAAGCCGTTTGACGGGCCGACCATCTATGTGCTCACCCACGAGGTCCTGACCCGCCCGGTCCCCGACATGCGTCGCTACAATTCGCATGTCGGCGCGGCGCTGTGCGGCCTGGTCGAGAAGGCCATGTCCAAGGATCGTGAGCAACGCCACCGCGACATCGGTGAACTGCTGCTCGACCTCGAACGGCTTTCCGAGGGCAAGGCGCCGATGCACAGCGCTGCCTCGCCTTCGCCAGCGAGCATGGTCTTCGCCGAGGTCACCGGCAGCCCGGCGCCCAAACGAGCCTCAGCCGGACCCCCTGGCGGCTCAGCCTTCAGCGGCATCCCGTGGGGTCCGATCATGCGCCTTGGCCTGCCGGCGGTGCTGATCATCGGGGCGATGACCGCTGCAACCTGGCTGATGGAGCGCAAGGCCCATGCCCAGGAGCAGGCGGCGATGCAGCCGGCCAATGGCGTGGCGGCCACCGCCGGCGTTCTGGAGCGCGATGGCCAAGGCGCCCTGGTCCATCTACCGGTGGCAGGACAGATCGCCGAACTGCGCTGGTGCCCCCCCGGACGATTCGCCATGGGCAGCCCGGCCAACGAATCCGGGAGGGACGAAAGCGAAGATCTGCACGCCGTTCAGCTGACCAAAGGATTCTGGATCCTGACCAGCGAAGTGAGCAATGCGCTGTACGCTGCACTCACCGATAGCAGCGCCGACCTCCCTCCTGACCTGCCGACCACCGACCTGTCGCTCGACAGCTGCCAGGGGTGGATCGAACGGATCAACCGGTTGCATCCAGGTCTCGGTGCCCGGCTGCCCAGCGAGGCCGAATGGGAATACGCCTGCCGGGCTGGCTCGACCGGGGCGTTAGCGGTCGATGGGTCGCTGCGCGTCTGCAACGTACCAGCCATCCTCACGGCCTGGCGCGATGGGGGGTTGTTCGCAGCCGAGAACGCCTGGCTGCTCGATCGTGACCATCCGCTGCTGCGTCCGCTAGCGGTGTCCTCCGGGCCGGTCAATGCCTGGGGCATCGCCGGCATGCATGGCAACGCCGCCGAATGGTGCGCCGACCGCTGGGATGGCGAGAGTCCCTACGGCGACCAGCCGCGTAGCGATCCGCTCGGCCAGTTCGGCAGCCTCAACGTGGTGCGCGGTGGCAGCTGGCTGCATCCGGCGACCCTGGCTCGCAGCGCAAGCCGATTGGCGGCGAATCCTGTCGAGGCCAAGCCGTGGCTGGGCTTCCGCTTCGTCGTCCCCGGTGGTGCCTCGGCGAGTTGGCCGCCGCGCTGACAGATCGCCTCGGCCCTGGACCATGCCGACCGGCGATCACCATGGCCGGCATGCCCATCCTCGTCACCGGCGGTGCCGGCTACATCGGAACCCACACCTGTGTCGAACTGCTGCAATCCGGCCGTGAGGTCGTGGTGCTCGACAACCTCGCCAATTCGTCGGCCATCGCCCTCGAGCGCGTACGCGCGATCGTCGGCGGGACGCCAAAGCTGCGCTTCCACCAGATCGATCTGTGCGATGCAGCCGCCGTCGAGCGGGTCTTCGCCAACGAGAAGCCGCGGGCGGTGATCCACTTCGCCGGCCTCAAGGCGGTTGGCGAATCAGTGCAGATGCCGCTGCGCTATTACGACAACAACCTTGGCGGCACCCTGGTGCTGCTCGAGGCGATGCGCCGGCACGGCTGCCGCCAGCTGGTGTTCAGCTCGTCGGCGACGGTCTACGGCGATCCCGAGCGCGTGCCGATCACCGAGGACTCGCGACTGACCGCGACCAATCCATACGGCCGCACCAAGCTGTTCATCGAGGAGATCCTGCGCGACCTGGCGAAGTCGGAACCCGGCTGGCGCATCATCCCGCTGCGCTACTTCAATCCGGTCGGCTCGCACCCCTCTGGCCTGATCGGCGAGGACCCTGCCGGCATCCCCAACAACCTCATGCCCTTCGCCCTGCAGGTCGCGGTCGGCAAGCGGCCGCAACTGAGCATCTACGGCGGCGACTGGCCGACCCCGGACGGCACCGGCGTGCGCGACTACATCCACGTCGTCGATCTGGCCCAGGGCCACCTCGCCGCCCTGGCCAAGCTCGCCCAGGTCGAGGGCTGCGTGCCGGTCAACCTCGGCACCGGCCGCGGATCGTCGGTCCTCGACGTGGTCAAGGCGCTGTCAGCGGCGGTTGGCCGCCCGCTGCCCTACCAGATCGTCGCGCGCCGGCCCGGTGATGTCGCCACTTCCTATGCCGACCCGGCCTACGCCGCCAGCTTCCTCGGTTGGCGGGCCAGGCTCGACCTTGCGGCGATGTGCCGCGATGGCTGGAACTGGCAGCAGAAGAACCCGGACGGCTACCGCAGCGCTGCCAAGGCCTGCTGAGCGCCGCAGTTGCGCCGCCCGGCGCCGCCACAGGATCCCGTTCCGACCCTGGAGCCCCCCATGCGCGCCATCATGCACACCCCTCGCGGCGACATCCGCCTCGACCTCTTCCCCAAAGTCGCCCCAAAGACGGTGGAGAACTTCGTCAAGCTGGCCAAGGCCAAGTTCTATGACGGACTCGCCTACCACCGCGTCATCGCCGGCTTCGTCATCCAGGGCGGCTGCCCGAACACCAAGGAAGGCGCCGGCGGCATGCCCGGCACCGGCGGCCCGGGCTGGAAGATCAAGTGCGAGACCAAGGGCAACCCCGAGATCCACACCCCCGGCACCCTGAGCATGGCGCACGCCGGCAAGGATAGCGGCGGCAGCCAGTTCTTCGTGACCCACAAGGCGACTCCGCACCTTGATGGCGTGCATACCGTGTTCGGCCGCATCGTCGATGACAGCGACCTCAAGGTCGTGCTGGCGGTCAAGCAGGGCGACCGCTTCTCGGTCGAGATCGTGGAAGGCTGATCATTGCCACGGTCCGGTCGTCCGGTCGTCCGGTCGTCCGGTCGTCGCCAAGACAGGTGATACATGGACATTCTGCATCTTTCCCTGAACAGGTCGGGCCCGCGGGACGACCGGACGACCGGACGACCGGACGACCGGACGACCCTGTGACTCCGGCCCAGACCGCCTTCCTCGAGCTCCTGGTCACCCGCCAGGCGCTCAAGTTCGGCGATTTCACGCTTAAAAGCGGCCGGAAGAGCCCGTACTTCATCAACACGGGCTGTTTCCACATGGGCGGCGACCTGGCCGCCCTGGGCGCCGCCTACGCCGCCACCGTGCGGGCGCGCTTCGGCGACGGCGTGCAGGTCGTCTTCGGGCCGGCCTACAAGGGCATCCCCCTCGGCCTGGCCACCGCTGCCGCCTACGAAGGCCTGGTCGGCCGGCCGGTTGGCTGGACCTTCGACCGCAAGGAGGCCAAGGATCACGGAGATGGCGGCAACTTCGTCGGCCATCCACTGAAGGCCGGCCTCAAGGTGGTGATCGTCGATGACGTGCTGACCGCCGGCACCGCCCTGCGCGAAAGCCTGGAGAAGCTGAAGCCGACCGGCGTCGAGGTGCTCGGCGCGGTGGTTGCAGTAGACCGCCAGGAGCGCGGCAAGGGCCAGAAGACGGCGATCGAGGAGATCCGCGCCGAACTCGCCATCGAGGTCGCGCCGATCATCACGATCAGCGAAGCAGCGGCCTGGCTGGCAGCCAACGATGTCGCCGGCAAGCGCTACCTCGCGGTCGGCGATCTGGTGCGCATCACCACGCATCTGGCCTCGGCGGGATGACCAGCGGGCGATCGGCATGCTGATCGCAGTCCTGGTCATGGCCTTCGTGCTCGGCTCCTGCGCCGGATCATTCCTCGGCGTGGTCGTCTACCGCATGCCGCGCGGACTCTCGATCGTCACCCCGCCCAGCCGCTGCGGCGCCTGCGGGACCCGCCTGCGCAGCTACGACAACATTCCCATCCTCGGCTGGCTGCTGCTGCGTGGCCGTTGCCGCCATTGCGGCACGCCGATTCCGCTTTCGTGCCTGTTCATGGAACTGGCGGTGGCGGCGATCTCGACCGTGGTGGTGTGGGCTGCGATCTCCAAGCCGTACCTGTGGTGCCTGCCGCTGGCGGCCGGTGGGCATCCGTATCTGGCGATGGGCGCCGGCACCGCCGTCCTGTTGCTGCTCACCTGGCTGCTGATCGCCGCCGTGCTGATCGACTGGGATCACCTCATCATCCCCGATGAATTGACCAAGGGCCTACAGACCATCGCCATACCGCTGGCCGCGCTGACCGGCAGCAACCTGATCTGGCCATGGAATCCGCAGTGGTGGTTCCGCACCTGGGATCTGATGGACGGCTGGATCGGCACGCCGCAGACCGCGATGTGGCGGCTCGCCCTCGCCGCCGGCCTCGGCCTCGGCCTGATCGCCCTGAGCCTGCCGCTGGCGCGACACATCTACGGCCGCTTGCGTGAAACCTGGGAGGAACGCGATCATCGCGCCATGCGCCTGGGCGCCTGGTGGTTCATCGGCAGCACCGCTCTGTGGAGCCTTGCCACCATCGCCCTGATCGCCTGGCTGGGCGTCACGCCGCTTGCCGCGGATTGGCATCCCGGGCGGTTCCTCTGCATCGCCCTGGCCCAGGCCATCCTCGGCGCCATTACCGGCTGGTGGCTACCCTGGCTGGTCGGCCTGGTCGGGACGGTCGCCTTCAAGCGCAACGCCATGGGCTATGGCGACGTCAAACTGTTCTGCGCCCTTGGCGCCTTCCTCGGCCCGGTCGGCACGGTCGCTGCGTTCATGCTTGCAACCGTGGTTGGAACGCTGATCGGCATCCCGGCCCGGCTCCTCGGTGGCGGACGGGAGATGCCCTTCGGGCCATCCCTCGCCGTCGGCGCCGTGCTCGCCGTGGCGCTCGGCCCGTGGCTGGCCCCGCTGATGTTCGGCGGCCTGTTCGGCTGAACGCCGATTGCGACTGTCCGGTTATTCGGACACCCCTCGTTCTTGCCCTGGGCAGCCGCTGACACCACACTGCCCGCCTTCTGAACCAGACCCGTCGCCCTGCGTTCCCTCTCCGGAGCCCGTCCATGCGTCCCCTGCTGATCGTGCCCTGCCTGCTCGCCCTCGCCTCGGCCCCCATGCCTGCCGGCGAGCCAGTGGCACCACCAGCCATTGCCGCAACCGCGGTGGTGTCCGACAGCGAACGAGGCCTGATTGAGGCAGCGGTGGCGGCAGTGATCGCGGCCGGCGCCCCGGATACGCGTGGCGCGACCATCGTGCTTGGCGAGATCGTGGTCGTCGAACCCGCTCCGGCGAGCAGCACCAAGGTGCGCAGCAATCGCCGTTCCGGCAATCGCCAGGAGCAGGTCGCCGATGGCAAGAAGACCACCACCTGGCGCGGTACGCATCTGCACCTCACCGACGGACGCTGGCTGATGCAACTCGGCACGCTGGTCGCGCCGGCCGCCGACCGGACGATCACCCCGGGGGCCGAAGCGAAGCAGCTCAACCCGACCCAACTCGCCGAGCATCTCGCCAAGAATCCGGAGGAGATGCTCGACCAGATCGGCGACACCTCCTGGCTGGAAGCCTTCACCCCAGAGGCCAAGCCACGCGTCAAAGCCACCCTGAAGGCAGCCCTTCCGCTCAACTCCCTGCAGAATTACTGGATGGGGGGCATGGGCACCCTGATGCTGCAACGTGCCGGTGTCAGCGGAGCAAACGAGCAACTCCTGATCATGGGGCTGCAGCAGCAGTGGCCTGGCTACGCGCGCAACCAGGGGCGTACTCCGCCGCTGATCCTGGAACAGCATGACGGTTCGTGGCGCAACTGGAATAATGATGACGAATCCGACGAACCCAAAGATCCCAAGGCCTGGATCGAGAAGAATAAGGGGCGCCTCACCATCCCCGATCCGACACCGGTGATCCACCAGCAGATCGCAAGCTGGTTCCGCGGCCTGCTGCTCAACGACACCGATCGCGAGTCCTTCGGCATCAGCGCGGAACAGGCGCTCAAACAGTGTGTCGCCTTCTCTCCTGAGGCGCAACGCGCCGCAACCACCGCGACCCTGCAGTTGCTCGTCGCCGGCCAGGCTCTGCCGGAAAAGGCCCCAGCCAACGCCGACCTCGCCACCAAGCTTCAGTCCTGGCAGCCCAACCAGCGACAGATGTCCGAAGACGACACCTCGAACGGGCCGAGCGAGGAGATGATCGCACAGATGCCGGCCGATGTGCAGGAGCACTTCCGCAAGCAACTCGAGGAACGCGGCGCCTGGCGCCCGGGCGAAAGCGATCTGCCGGCCCTCATCGACCTGCTCGGCGATACCCGGCCGAGCCGCTGGATCGACGGCATGACTCCGCGCACCCTCGGCGACACTGCGCTGCGTGCGATGTACACGGTGATGCGTGTCGATCCGCGCGTCCTGGCCGGCCGCACGGTCGCTACCCCGTGGACCGAAGCCGAGCGCACCGCCTCGGCCGAGGCGATCCGCGCGTGGTGGAAGGGCCTGGGCGGCAAACCGCTCGCCGAGGCTCTCGCCGCCGCCGTCGAGAACCTGCCGCTGAGCACCAGCGCCACGATCATCGCCAGCCGCAAGGAAGCCGATCGCGCGCCGCTGCTCGACCGGGTCGCCGCCGCCCTGCCGGCGACTCCGACCAAGGAGACCACCGGCCAAGCCCTCGCCGCGATGCTGGCGGTGGCCGGGACACATGCCGGCATCGCCGCAAAGATCGCATCCTGGCCGGTGACCGGCCAATTGCGCCCGCTGCTGGCGGTATGGAACGACCGCCAGGGCAGGCCGGCTGAACTCGACAAGCTGCTTGAAGAACTGGCCACCAACGGCGACCGCGACGATCTGGCCGGCGGACTGTTCGGCCAAGCCCTCAAGCACGCCATGGCCAAGCCCTCGCCAGCCCGCCTGCAACGCTGCCTGGCGCTGGCCGCCGGACCGCTCACCGACCGCCGCACCTGGGCGGTGCTGGCGGCGGCCTGCGGACAGGACAGCCACTACGATGAGGAATGGATGAGCGTCGAGCGGCTCGATGGCAACGGCCGCGTGTTCAGCCGCAGTTTCAGCAATGGCGACGAGCAGGAGAAGGCCGATCCCGCGATGGCCATCCCACTCGCCGTGGTCTGCACCATGCTGGCCGACCGCCGTGCGATCGGTGACAGCGTCAAACTCGAGGCACATGGCCAATGGGGTCAGCTGATCCTGCCCGGCGCCCGGCTGCAGGTGCAGATCAGCGCGGACGACAAGCCGGATCAGAACAAGACGGATAAGAAGAATGATCGTCCGGCCCCGACCGACCTGCGTACCAGCGATGCCGCGGCCGCGGCCGCCCGCATGCTCGCCTGGCGCATCGGCGAGAATGAATCGGCCAGTGGTCTGCTCGACCTGTGGGCACCACCCGCCACCCGCGATACGGCGCAACGCACCATCGCCGAGGCTTTCGCCGTGAAGGCCCGCGCCGCTCTCGCCGCCGCCAAGCTCCCCGACGTCCTGCCGGCCGCCGCTCCGGCCGACCCCAACGCCCTCTTCTGAACCTGGAACCATCATGACCGATCTCGCCGCCCTCGCCCAGCTCGCCGATACCGACGCCCGCCTGCGCGCAGCCATCGGCCGCCGCGTCATCGGCCAGGCCGCCACCGTCGATGCGGTACTCAACGCCCTGTTCGCCGGCGGCCACGCCCTGCTCGTCGGCGCCCCCGGCCTGGCCAAGACCCTGCTCGTCTCGTCGCTGTGCGAAGCGCTCGGCTGGCGTTTCAAGCGCATCCAGTTCACCCCCGACCTGATGCCCGCCGACGTGGTCGGCAGCGAGGTCCTGCGCGAGGATCGCGTCAGTGGTTCGCGCAGCCTGGAATACGTCCCCGGTCCAGTCTTCGCCAACCTCGTGCTGGCCGACGAGATCAACCGCACCCCGCCCAAGACGCAGGCCGCGCTGCTCGAGGCGATGCAGGAGCGCTCGGTGACGGTCGGCGGCCACACCCGCGATCTGCCGCGCCCGTTCCACGTCCTGGCGACGCAGAACCCGATCGAGCAGGAAGGCACCTATCCGCTGCCCGAAGCCCAGCTCGACCGCTTCCTGCTCGCCGTGCCGATCGACTACCCCGGACGCGATGAGGAGCTGGCCATCGCCGCCCTCGACCTCAGCGCCCGCCCGCTGATCGAACCGGTGATCAACGTCGAGGACTTCGCCAAATTGACCGCCCTGGTGGCGCGCCTGCCGGTGCCCGAGACGGCGGTGGCCTACGCCGTCGATCTGTGCCGCGCGACCCGCCCGCAAGGCGGCGACGCCTGGGTCAAGGAGCACGTCGCCTGGGGCGCCGGCCCGCGCGCCGCGCAGGCCCTGGTCGCCTGTGCCCGCGCCCGCGCCGCCCGCGCCGGCCGGCCGGCCGCCGAACTCGCCGACGTGCGCGCGATCGCCCCGCTTGTCCTCGCCCACCGCCTGGTGCCCAGCTTCCAGGCCGCCGGCGCCGGACTCGATGGCCGCGCCATCGCCAACCGCATCCTCGACGCGGTCAAAATCTGATGACTTCCTGCTCAGGGGCTTCGCCCCTACGGCCCAATGGGCCTACCCCTCGGCCTTTGTCGCAGCGCGGTTTCGTCGCAAGCGCCGAAACCGCGGCGGCATCGGCTTTGCCGATTGTATGCCGCCACCGCAGCTCGGCGGCCGCCCCATCGGCAAGCGATGGGGCCCCATGACACTGAAGGCGCAGGATGTCCCGCGGCTACCCGCCGCGGCGCTTGAACTGGCCGCACGCCGCGCCCTCGAAGGCCGGCGAGGCGGACGGCACCGCTCGCCCTTCCACGGTTCGGCCGTGGAATTCAGCGACCATCGCGCCTACCAGCCGGGCGACGATCTGCGCCATCTCGACTGGCGCATCCTCGCCCGCCGCGACCAACTGCTGACGCGGCGTTATCGCGAAGAACGCGCCCTGCCGCTGGTCCTGGTGCTCGACACCTCGGCGTCGATGGATTGGGGCGATCCCAGCAAGCTGCAGCACGCCACCGTCTGCCTGGCCGCCCTCGGCCTGCTCGCCCTATCGCAAGGCGACGAGGTGCGCGTCGCCGCCAGTGCCGATGCGGTATCCGCGATCACCGAGCCGTTGTGCGGAGAATCATCCATCCAGGAGCTGTGCCGCCGCCTCGCCGCCGCCACCGCCGGAGTGGGCGATCCAGTACAGGTGGTCGCCTCGTGCGCTGCCCGCCTGCCCCGCCGCCACCTTCTCGTCGCGGCCAGCGATCTGCTTGATGCCGATCCGGCCGCCCTCGCCCGCTCGCTCGGAGCGGCACACGCGCGCGGCCACGAATGTGCCGTCCTGCAGATCCTCACCAGGGCCGAGCTGGACCTGCCGGCGCTGTGGGGCGCCTGCGCGGTCAGCGATCCCGAAGGCCGCACCAGTGCCTTCGCCTGCGACGCCGCCGTCGCCAAGCGCGCCTACGACGCCGCCATCGCCGCCCACGTCGAGGCCTGCGCCCGCGCCTGCGCCGCTTCGCACACCGACCATCGCCTGGCGGTCACCGATGAACCGGCCGCCGCCACCATCGGCCGCTGGCTGGCCGCTCGCAGGGCCCGCCGATGATCGCCCTGCTGCTCCCCGCCGCCGCCGGATTGGCCGCGCTCGCCGCTGCGCCGGTGCTGATCCATTGGCTGACCCGCCAGCGCGCCCGACCGCTCGCCTTCCCCGCCGCCGGACTGCTCGCTCGCGCCACCGGCGGGTTGGCGCGGATCAACCGCCTGCGCGAACGCCTCATCCTGCTGCTGCGCGCCCTCGCCCTGGCCCTCGCCGGCCTCGCCGCCGCCGGACCGCTGCTCTCGGGTTTCGGCACCGGAGCCCGCCCGGCCGCCATCGTCCTCGACGCCTCGTGCTCGATGCGCCAGGTCAACGATGGTGCGACCACCTTCTCGCGCGGCCGTGCCGCCGCCGCCCGGCTGAGCGAGTCGCTGGCGCCGCGTCCGCTCGTCGCCCTGGTCGCTGGTGCGACCATCCTGCGTTCCTCGCCGGCTCCTGAAGCTGGTGCCGGACCAGCCAAAGCCCTGCTCGCCGATGCCCAGCCCGGCTACGGCGACGGCGACCTCGCCGGCGCCATCACCCAGGCGGTGCGCCTGCTCGGCGGTCCCGGCGACGTCTTCGTGGTCAGTGATGGTTCGCGTTCGGCCCTGGCAGGCGTCGACACCGGCCGCCTGCCCGACGGCGTGCGCCTGCATCTGGTCGATGCCGGCGGCGGCGGCGCCAACCATGGCGTCGTCGCGATCAGCGCCGAACCGGGCGTGGCGGTCGCCGGCCGGCCGCTGTTGCTGCGCGCGCGTGTCGCCAACTACACGGCGGTCGAGGCGACCATCCCGGTGCGCCTGGCCTGCGGCACCGCCTCACGCTCCGCCGACCTGACGGTGCCGGCCGGTGGTTCGGCGGTCGTCGAACTCAGCGTGACGCCACCCGACGCCGGCTGGCTGAGCGCCTCCGCCGAGATCCCTGCCGGCGATGCCCTGGCTGAAGATGACCGCCGCGACGCCGCGCTGCAGGTGGTGCCGGCGCTGACCGCGCTGGTCGCCGGTGACGGCTCGCGTTCCGATCCCGCCGGAGCCCTGCGCCCCCTCGCCGCCGGTCTGGGTGCGGCCGGCTTCACCGTCAAGCTCGCCGATGGCGCGGCCCTCGCAGCAGGCGCCGGGCAGGGCGCCACCCTGGTGGCCAGCGCCGGCCTGGCCAGCCGCGACAGTGAAAGCGCGCTCGCCGCCCACCTTGCCGCTGGCGGGACCTGGCTGCAGGTGCTGGTCAGCGATGCCGATGCCGCCTTGCGTCCGGGTGGTTCGACACCCCCAACCGAGCCCGGCGCCCGTGCCGATCTCGCCAGCGATGCCCGCAGTCCGGTGGTCCTGGCCCGCGCCCGCCTCGAACATCCGTTATTCGAACCGTTCGCCGGCCGCGAATCTCTGCTCGGCGAGGTCACCGCCCTGCGTCTGCGTCTGACCCCGGGTGGAGCCGCCAGCGGCGCGGAAACCTTGGCGACCTGGGCCGATGGCAGCGTCGCGGTTGGCGAACGCCGCATCGGCACCGGCCGCTGGCTGCTGCTCAACGCCTCGACCGCCGGAGTCGACACCAGCCTGGCGCGCAGCGAGGCGTGGCCGCTGCTGTGCGGACGGCTGGCCGCGCTGTGCGCCGCCCCGCGCAGTGATGACGCGGCGACACCGGCTGGCACCAGCCTGGCCCTGCCCTGGCTCAGTGATCCCAGCGGCGCCCGCCTCGATGCCCGCGACGGCCGCCTGCGCCCGGATCGTCCGGGATTGTGGCGCGGCGATGCCGGTCGGGCCGTGGCCGTGGCGGTGCCCGCCGCAGAAAGCGATCTGCGCCGGATCGGCGGCGCCAGCGACCCGACGCGCAGCGCCGAGGCCGCCCTCGCCGAAGCCGAACGTCGTCCGCTCCCTGGCTGCTCGCCCTCGCTGCCGCCTGCTTCGCCGCTGAACTGTTGCTCGCCGGCTCGGTCACGAGGCGCCGGTCATGATCAGCACCGTCCCCCTGCTGCCGGCCTGGCTCGTCGCCGTGCTCGCCGTGGCCCTCGCTGGCGGCGCCATCGCGCTCTACCGCCGCGCTCCACTGCTGCTGACCCTGCGCCTGATCGCGGTCGCTCTGCTCACCCTCGTGCTGCTCAATCCGGTACGCATCCCGGCGGCCGGCACCCACGACGCGGCGCGCCTGGCACTGGTCCTCGACTCCTCGGCCTCGATGGGCCTGAACGATGGCGGGGCGGCTACGCGGCAACGTCTGGCCCGCGACGCCCTGCGCGCCGCAGCCACCGCGGCCGGCCCGCGCTTCGCCGTCGAGTGGTGGTCACTGAGCGACGCCTTGCGCGCCGGCGAAGCGGCCGCGACCGCCGGCGATACCGCCTTCGACCCCCTCGCCACCTTCGCCGAGCGCGCCCCGGCGGCGATCATCCTGGCCAGCGATGGGGCCGAACGCGGGATCCACCCGCCTGACGATGCGCTCGCCGCCGCCGGCGTACCGGTGTCGTGCATCGCGGTCGGCGCGGAAACAGATGCGCCGAACGTGGCCGTGCGCCTCGACGCCCCGTCGCCGACCGCCTTCCCCGGCCAGGACCTCAACCTGACCGCGACGATCAGCTGCGCCGCGGCCTTCAGCGGCCGGCAGACCGAGTTGAGCCTCGCTGCCGAAGGCGGCGAGACGGTGCGCCGCACCATCACCCTGCGCGATGGCGAGCGCATCGTCCTGCCAGTGTCGTCTGGCGACAGCGCCGGCGAGCGGGTGTGGACCGCCTCCCTGCCGGTGTTCGAGGGTGAGGCCAGCACGCTCGACAACACCTCGACCTGCGCGGTGCGGGTGGTCGACAGCAAGCTGCGCCTGGTCGTCGTCGAAGGCCGGCCGTGGTGGGATTCCGGCGTCGCGGTGCGCGCCTGGCGCCGCGACCGCCAGCTTGCGACCATGGCGCACTGGCGCGCTGGCGCTCGCACCCTCTCGACCGGCGCCACCGGCGACGAGGCGCCACGCGCCGACCGCGCCGCGCTGGCCGCCGCCGATCTCATCGTCCTCGGCCTGGAACCGGAGCGCATCCTCGACCGCGAGGCGATTTCAGCTATCGCCACGGCGGTGTCCGATGGCGCCGGACTGATCCTGCTCGCCCCGGGACCGCG
>JFJP01039520.1_pt1 | contig 13280 bp, 9 predicted proteins | sample 431651 | NCBI WGS metagenome assembly JFJP01 (sample SAMN02602958, study PRJNA72255) | Microbial mat metagenome, whole genome shotgun sequencing project. | biome: fresh water; feature: sink hole; material: water; isolation source: purple microbial (photo- and chemosynthetic) mats found in...
CGGTCTAAAAAGGTCATTTCTAAAATTCCCTTTCAAAAATTATCATTGATTATCAATTGGTTAGAAATAGAAAAATGCAAATAATGGTTTTGATGCTGGACCCAATTTTGATTTCAAAAAATTTTCGTGCCCTTCGTGCCTTTCGTGGACAAATCCCCTCCAAGGACAAAAATGGGCACGGTCCCAAAAGGTCATTTCTGAAATTCCCTTTCAAAAATCATCTTTGATTATCAATTGGTTAGAAATAGAAAAATGCAAATAATGGTTTTTATGCTGGACCCAATTTTGATTTCAAAAAATTTCGTGCCCTTCGTGCCTTTCGTGGACAAATCCCCTAATGGTTTTTATGCTGGACTCATTCATTTTTTTTGATTTGCAGGACAACTTTTTTGTCTAACATGAAATTTCACATGAATGAAAACATCTTTTTTCAAGGCGCTGATCCCATGTGGGTTGGCGCTTTCATGCGCTCCGAATGGCGACCAGGCGCCCAGCCAGCGGCTGGAAGCGGAAAGCGGGAGGCTGAACCGCTCCGACACCCTGCGCTACGATTTCGGGGAGGCGCAACCGAGCAGCTTCGCCCATGTGAACCTGCTTCCTGGCGGAGGTTTCTTCCTGCACGCCCCGGCCCAAGGCAAGATCTGGTGGTACGAAAAACCGGGGCGTCCCAGCGTGGAGCTTTCCCTGTCAGATTTTGATGACGATTTGCCGTACTGGGTCCAAGAGGCCGGCTTCCGCTTTGTCGGGCAGGGCAAGGCCGCGGCCTTCAACAACGAGGCATGGCTGGAGCTCAACCTGCTCGACACCAGCTACCAGCGCCTGGCCTGGAAAGACGAGGACTTCGAGGCGTGGGGCGGCAAGGCGCTGGTGGCGGGCCCGCGGCGCTGGGTAACGGGCGTCCGCCTCCCCGAGGCCTTCGCGGGGCAGGGCGCCCTGCCGCAAGCCAAGGACATGCTCGACGAGCCGTGGGTCTTCGCCCTCGAGGGTGGCCAACTGGTGCCCACGCCCATCAAGCACCCTGTGGCCGAGATGTTCTGGCAACTGGTCTTCGGCGAAGGAATCCAAGTCAACGCCATGGGCGCGCTGCCCGAGTTCAAAGTGTTTGACGAGCTTTTGGTGGCCGTGGTGTCGGACTATCCTGCCTTGTTCGTGTTTTCACCCGAAAAGGGACTGCTGGAGACGCTCGACCTCTCCGATTTGTTCCGCGTGCCCCAGAACGCGCTCGCCCTCGACAAGGACCACCTCCAGCGGAGCTGCTTCCTGCGTTTCGACGCCGAGCCTGACAGCCAGAGCCTGGCCCTGGTGGGGTTCGACGATGGTGGCAAAGTTTTCTGCGCCCGCCTGCAATGGCCCGAAAAGCGCCTGACCCTCTACCAAGACCTGCCCGAACCGATGCCCTTCTACCTGTTCGGGCAAGGCGCCTTCCATTTCCTGTCCGTCCGAGAGGATGGCTTTGACCTGATCCGGCTGCAAGAATGAAAAACAGAACCTTCCTCGCCGCGGCGATGCTGGCGGCAAGCCTTGCCAACGCGCAGGACAACACATTGTCCGACAGCTTGTTCATGTCCTTCAACCAACGCTTTTTGCTGGTTTATGGGCAAGAAGGCCAAGACTTGTCGCAATACTCGAACTTTGGGGATCTGGCCCTGGCCTACAGCCGCGACCGGCAGCAAGTGCTGCTGCTCGACGAAAACCACGTCGTCCGCGACAGCTTCGCGGCGCCGACCAACCCGGTTTCCTACGCGGCCATGCCCCCGCGGTTCTTCGTGGAGACGCCGGGCCGCTCCTTCCGCTTTGGCCCCTTGGCCGATGGCGCGATGCTGCGGGTCTGGGCCGAAGGAGGCGCCTGGCGGCACGACGCCACCGAGGCCCTGCCGCGGGCCTTGCGCGGCCACAGCCCCCGCTTTTTCGCCGGGCACGAGCTGCTGCTGACGCCCCTGCACGACCGGCCGGAGCGCCGCGGCGACAGCCTGCTCCACCAGCAGTTGCTGCTGCGCCTCGCCCCCAGGCAGACCCGCGTGATCTACGAGTGCCTCAAGCCCAACGAGCTCGGCGCGATGGGAGCGCACTACTTCGGCTCCGGCTTCGGGCTGGCCGCCGCGGCAACCCAGATGCTCCTGGCCGACCCTTTCGCCCAGACCCTGAGCCTGCTCGGCGCCGACCTTGGGCCGACCGACCGCAAGGCCTTCGCCGAGCTGGGCATCGAATGCGCCGCCGCCGGGCATTGGCGCTACGCCCGGCCCTTGTTCAACCCCGTCGAGGGCGTGTTCTACCTGCTCACCCGTCCCACCGACTTCCACTCGCTCCGGCTCTACCGCCTGCGGACGAGCCAGGGCCAGATCACGGGCGCGGCCCCGGTCTTCGAACTGCGCGAAAGCTGGCCCGAGGTCAGCGAAGTCCACGGCGGGAAGCTCTACTTTTCCTTCCGCCATGCCGATGGGGTCTATGTCTTTTCCGCGCCCTTGGAATAGCCCCGGCGCTCACTCCTGGGCTTCCTCCCACTCGGCCTTGAGGTAGTTCGCCCCTTGCAGGACGACGCGGCGGCCTTGCAGAGGCTCGGCGTCAAGCAGTTGCACCCATCCGCCTTGCTCGCTGCCCAGGCGCACCGGCACAGGCACGAAGCGTCCCTCGGCCAACTCGCTGAAAACCTGCGGCTGGCCGTCGAGGCGCACCACGGCCGCGCTGGGCAAGACCAGGGCCGAGTCGGACGAAAGCGTGATGCTTCCGCGCACGAAGGCCCCGCTGCCCAGGCCCGGCACGGCCTCCGCCAGCCGCACCATCACGGCGAAGGCTCCCGTCTCGGGCGACTTGCTCCTGCCCACGCTGGCCACCGTGCCCGCGAAAGAGTCCGGGCCCGACTGGGCTTGCAGCGCCACGGCCTGGCCCTCGCGGACCAGCGCCAGGTCCTGCTCGAAGACGTTCAGCCGCGCCCAGGTGCTGGTGCCCGAAACCACGTCGGCCACCCGCGCCCCGGCGGCCAGGAACTGCCCCGGCAGGGCCTCCACCTGCCCCACCTGCCCCGCGATGGGCGAGCGCCAGACCAGCTCGCCCCGGAGCGACTCGGGCGTCAGGCTGCCCGGGTCGATGCCCAGCATCGCCAGCTTGCGCTCGGCCGCCGCCCGCCGGGCCGAGGCCTGCTCGCGCTCGGCCCGCACGGCCTGGAGCTCGCGCTCGGCCGTGGCCTGCTGCTCGTGCAGGCGCTGCTGGCGCAGCTCCTCGGCCTTGGCCAGCTTTTCCTGGCTCAAGGCCGAAAGGTAGTCGAGCTGGAGGTCAACCAGCTCGTTCGACATGACCGTGGCCAGGGCCTGCCCCTGGGCGACCTCCTGGCCGGGCCGCACGTGGACCTGCCGGACGAATCCGCCAATGGCGGCATCGACTTGCGCCTCCTGCTCGGGCGTCAGCACCAGGCTGCCGTCGCAGCTTAGGCTGGCGGGCAGAAGGCTGCGGCCGGGCAGGCCCAGCTCGATGCCGGCCAGGCGCATTTGCTCGGCGCTCATGGCCAGTTCGTTGGAGCTCGCGCTGGCCTCGGAGCCTTCGTCGGGCGGCGCGGTGGCCTCATCCTTGGGCGAGCACGAAAAGGCCAGGGCCAGGAGGGGGAGGAAAAAGAGGGCTTTCAGGGAATATTTCATGGTGGGGCGGGTCATTCGGTTGGATGTTTGTGTAAGATTCAAAACATTGAGAATTTGAGCCGGGTGGCGGCCAGGTTGTAGGCCTCGAGCCAGTCGAGCCGCTCGAGGGCGGTCTGGTGGGCCTCCTCCACCAGCGCGACGAACTCCAGGTGGGTGATGTCCCCGGCGCGGAAGCGTTGCAGGGCGTTCAGGCGGAGCTGCTCGGCCCGGGGCATGAGCTGCTGGTCGTAGGCGTCGAGCGAGCGGGCGCAAAGCTCCCACTCGGCCAAGGCGGCGGCGCGCTGGCCTTGGAAGAGCGTCTGCTGCTGGCGGTTCTGCTCTTCCTGGGCCAAGAGCTCGAGCTGGGCGGCCCGCTGGTCGGGGCGCCCGGCCCAGGCGGCCAGGGGCAGGCTCACGCCGAGCCAGAGGCCATCGTGCCCGGGCACCCGGTCGATTTGCTGCCAGAAGTATCCGGCCTCGAGGCTGGGGGCCAACTGGGCCCGCGCCTGGCGCAGGGCGGCCTCGGCGCGGTCGCGCTCTGCCTGGGCGATGCCGGCCAGGCTGGTGGCGTCCCAGGCCTGTTCGGGCGGGGCGGCGGCCTGCTCGGGGGCGGGCGCGCGCTCGGGCTCGTCGGCTCGGGGCACCAGCGGCGCGGGGCTGGCCGTCAGGGCTTGGAGCAGGGCCAGGCGGGCCTGCTGCTGTCGGCGGGCCTGGTCGCGGCGCAGGGCCATGGCGTCGCGGCGGTTTTCGAGGAGCAGGGCGGCGCCGGGCGACAGCGCTCCTTGCTCGGCCCGCGTCCGGGCCACTCGGGCGCCGCTGTCGAGGTCGGCCAGCCAGGCTTCGAGCACCTCCACGCGGGCGCGGTCGAGCATCCAGCCCCGGTAGGCGGCCTCGAGCTGGGCCTCGAGCTCCTGTCCGGCGCGCTGGCCTTGGGCCTGCTCCCATTGGCCTTGGCTTTGCCAGAAGGCGCGGTCGGCGGCCGACTGCCAGGGGGCGAAGGCCTGCGCGAGGTTGATCTGGTTGTCCTGGGCCAGGCTGTTCATCTGCCCCCTCTGCCACTGGGCGGAAAGCTCGCTTTGCCGGAAGGCGCCCTGGGCGCGGGCCTGGGCCGCCTGGGCGCGGCTGTCGGCGGCACGGAGGGCGGGGCTCTGCTCGGCCAGGCGGGCGCGCATCTGGTCGAGGCTGAGGGTGTCCTGGGCCTGCCCCGCGGTGGGCACGAGCAGCGCCAGGGCCAGCAGGGCCGCGCCTCCGGGCCGGCGGCGGCGCGGGCCAGCCGACTCCATGTAGGCATAGACCACCGGCAGCACCACCATCGTCAGGAAGGTGGCCCCGACCAGCCCGCCGATGACCACCGTGGCCAGCGGCTGCTGCACCTCCGCGCCCGACGAGCTCGAAAAGGCCATCGGGAAGAAGCCCAGCGTGGCCACCGCCGCCGTTACGACGACGGGCCGCAGCCGGTTGCGCGTGCCCTCGAGGATGCGCTCGCGCAAGTCGGTCCAGCCCTCGCGCTTGAGCTGGTTGAAGTAGTTGATCAGCACGATGCCGTCGAGCACCGCCACGCCGAACAGGGCGATGAAGCCCACCCCGGCCGAGATGCTGAAAGGCATCCCCCGAAGCCAGAGCGCGGCGATGCCGCCCAGCACCGAAAGCGGGATGGTGACGAAGATGAGCAGGGCCTGCGACCAAGAGCCGAAGGCGAAGTAGAGCATCAGGTAAATCATGGCAAGAGCCAAAGGAACAACCACTTGCAGACGGGCCAGGGCCGAGTTCAGGTTCTCGAACTGCCCGCCGTAGCGCAGCGTGTAGCCGGTTGGGAGCTCCAGGGCGCCGCCGAGCACCTCCTGTATCTCGAACACGAGGCTCTGCACGTCGCGGTCGCGGACGTTGATGCCGATGGAGGCGTAGCGCTTGGTGTGGTCGCGCAGGATCTGCATGGGCCCGTCGATGAGCTGGATGTCGGCCAGCTCCGAGAGCGGGACCAGCTCGCCCGAGGCGCTGGGCAGGCGCAGGCTGCCGAAGAACTCGAGGCCCTGCAGGCCGCGGGGGTTGCCCAGGCGCAGCACCAGGTCGAACCGGCGCTCGCCCTCGAAGACCAGCCCGCTGGGCTCGCCCGCGATGGAGGCGCGGACCAGTTGGTTGGCCTGTTCGAGGCTGACGCCGTAGCGGGCCAACTGCTCGCGGTCGAAGCGGACGACCAACTGGGGCAGTCCCTCGAGCTGGTCCACCTTGACGTCGGCGGCGCCGGGGATGCCCTCGATCAGGCGTCCGGCCTGCGTGGCCAGGTCGAAGAGCGTGGCCAGGTCCTCGCCGTAGATCTTCACCACCACGTCGGCCTTGGCGCCCGTGAGCAGCTCGTTGAAACGCAACTGGATGGGCTGCGTGAACTCGAAGGAGGCACCCACGACCACTTCGAGGGCCTGCTTCATCTTCCCGACAAGCTCCTCGCGCGAGCTGGCCGAGACCCACTGGTCGCGGGGCTTGAGCACGATCATGATGTCGGCGTCCTCGATGGCCATGGGGTCGGTGGGCACCTCGGCCGTGCCGATCTTGGAGACCACCGTGACGACCTCGGGGAAGTTCGCGAGCAGGACCTGCTCGGCCTGGCTGCTGCTGGCGATGCTCTGGTCGAGCGAGCTGCCCGGGCTGACGGTCATCTGCATGGCCAGGTCGCCCTCGTCGAGCGTGGGGATGAAGACGGCGCCCAGGCGGCCGAACTGCCAGAGGCTCAGGCCGAAGAGCAGGAGCATCAGGCCCACCACGACGGCCTTGGCGTCCAGGGCCCAGCGGATGGCGGGCATGTAGAGGCGCAGCAGCACCTCCATGATGCGGTCGGCCAGGCTGCGGCGGTGCGAGACCTCCTTCGAGAGCAGCAGCGAGCTGGCCGCGGGCACGAAGGTGAAGGACAGGATCAGCGCCCCCACGATGGCGAAGGCCACCGTCTTGGCCATGGGCACGAACATCTTGCCCTCGACGCCCTCCAGGGCCAGGATGGGCAGATAGACCAGCAGGATGATCATGGCCCCGAAGGTGGCCGAGGTCTTGATGCGCGAGGTGGAGGCCCGGATTTCCTCGTCCATCTCCGCCTGGCTCAGGCGGCCGTCGCCCTGCCGCTTGTGGAGCTGGTGCAGGATGTGCTCCACGATGATGACCGAGCCGTCCACGATCAGGCCGAAGTCGATCGCGCCCAGGCTCATGACCGAGGCCACGGTTCCCGTGAGGTACATCATCCCGAAGGCGAAGAGCAGCGACAGCGGGATGACCAGGGCCACGACGATGCCGGCCCGCAGGTTGCCCAGCAGCAGCACCAGCACGAAGATGACGATCAGCCCGCCCTCGGCCAGGTTGACGCTGACGGTGCGGATGACCCGCGAGACCAGCTCGTCGCGGTCGAGGTAGGGCTGAAGCACGACGCCCTCGGGCAGGGTGGCCCGCACCTGCTCGACGCGCTCCTTGACCCGCCCGATGACCTCGGAGGCGTTCCCGCCCTTGAGCATCAGGGTGATGCCGCCCACGGCCTCGCCCCTGCCGTCCTGCGTCATGGCCCCGAAGCGGGGCGGGCTGCCCAGGGCGACCGTGGCCACGTCCTTGACCAGGATGGGCTTGGAGCCGCGGCGCTCCACCACGGTGTTCTCGATGTCGGCGATGGAGCGCATCAGGCCGTCGGCCCGGACGTAGTAGGCGTAGGGGCCGTTCTGGAGGTAGCTGCTGCCGGTGTTGGCGTTGTTTTCGAGCAGGGCCTGGTGCACCTGGGCCAGGCTGACGCCCATGCTGCTGAGCCGCTCGGGCTGAAGCTCCACCACGTACTGCTTGAGCAGGCCGCCGAAGCTGCTGACCTCCACGATGCCCGGGATGCCGTTGAGCTGCCGCTTGACGACCCAGTCGTGCAGGGTGCGCAGCTCCATGGGCCCGTAGCGGTCCTCGTAGCCCGGCTCGACGCGCAGGACGTACTGGTAGATCTCGCCCAGCCCGGTGGTGATGGGCATCAGCTCGGGGTTGCCGTAGCCCGGCGGGATGTCCTCGCGGGCCTGCTGGAGCTGCTGCCCCACGAGCTGGCGGGCGTCGAGCACGGGCATGTCCTCGTCGAAGACCACCGTTACCACCGACAGGCCGTAGCGCGAGATGGAGCGGATGTCCTCGACATGCTGGATGTTGGCCATGGCCATTTCGACGGGGAAGGTGATGAACTGCTCGACCTCCTGGGCCACGAGCGCCGGGGCGGAGGTGACGATCTGCACCTGGTTGTTGGTGATGTCGGGCATGGCGTCGATGGTCAGGCCGCGCAGCGCGTAGAGGCCCCCGCCCACCCAGGCCAGGATGAACAGGAAGATCAGGAACTTGTTGTTGACGGAAAATCGGATGAGGCGGTCGAGCATGGGGCGAGGGTTAAGGTAGGTTGCGGAGACGGCGTGCCTGCGGCCGCGGATCAGCGCGGGCGCGGCCAAGAGTCCGGCCCGTGGGAGGCAAAAGCCTGCCTGGGGCCTGGAAGCCAGGTTCTCCAAAAAGGAAGAAGGAAGGGGGAAATTGGGGAAAATGCCGTCCGGCCCCGGGCGCGGCGGTGGCGGAGCAAGCGGCTCAGGCCGCCGCGGAGGGCGAGCCTTTGTTGACCTGCGCCCGCCTGGCCCAGCGCGCGGGCGGGCATTGCGCCGGTGGCGGGAATCCCTCGGCGGGGCGGAATCCGCCCGGCTGTGCCTCCGAAGCCAGCGCCGCCAGGCGTCCGGCCAAGGCAAGGCCGGGCGCGGGCGCCAGGATGGGCGCCACCGCCGGGGCGATGGAAGGGCCAGGGCTGTAATGCTCCAGGTGTTCAGCGCCGAGGTTGGCCGCGAAGAGGACCTCCCAGAGGTCGTGGTGCTCGGTGGACGCCCAGGAGTGGAGGCCCAGCCGCCCGCTCGACTCCCCCGAGTGCAGGTGGGGGGTCATGCCGTGGGCCAGGAGCATCAGCCCCGCCAGGATCAACATGCCATTTCTGAGTCGTAGCGCCATGCCGCGAAGATAGCGCAAATGACGATACGTTCATATTTGGAGGTCGCGAAAGTGTCGCTACTTGCCCCGCTTGAACAGCTTGTTGAGGGTGTCCCCGACGCTCTTGAGCAGTTCGCCCGCGACCAAGGCGTCCACCTTCGGCTTGTACCTGGGGTCAAGGCCGACGGCTTTCGTGAAGTCGTTTTCGGCCTGCGTCCTTTGTCCCTTGGAAAGGAAGAGCTCGCCGCGGTTGAAGTAGGCCTCCGCGCTGCGCGGGTTGAGCATCAGCGCGTTCGAATAGGCCTCGATGGCCTTGGGCACCTGCCCCTGCGCGCGCTGCGCGACGGCGTGCTGCATCCAGCGGTTGAAGTTGTCGCTGTTGGCGTCGATGCGCTGCTTCTCCATTTCCTGGGCCTGCTTCTCCTGGGCCTTCTTGGCGGCGATCTCATCCAGGCGCTGCTTGTATTCCGAATAGAGCTTGACGATCTGGTCGGCCTGCGGCTTGAGGGCGGGGTTGAGCCGTGTGGCTTCCCGGAGGTCGGCCAACGCGGCGGAGGCCTGCATCAGGTAGCCGCGCGCCCTGGCCCTGCCGAGGTAGGCCTCTGGCTCGGCAGGGTCGAGCTGTATGGCCCGGGAGTAGTCGGCCTCGGCCTCCTTGTACTGCTGCTTGGACTCGTGGCAGCGGGCGCGGAAGCGGTAGGCCAGAGAGTCGTTGGGCTTTAGGGCGATCGCCGTGGTGAAGTCCAGGATGGCGTTGTCGTAGTGCTTTAGCCCCATGAAGGCGCTTGCCCGAAGGTAGTGGACCTCGGGAAAGTTGGGCGATGCCGCGAGGGCTTGTCCGTAGCTGGCCAGGGCCAGGTTGAGCTGCATCTGGTTGTGGCGCACCTTGCCGATCCTGACGTGCAGCTCGGGCGAGGGCTGGGCGGCCAGGGCCTTCTGGTAGTGCTCGATGGCCTTGTCCCACTCCTGCCTGGCGGCATGGTGGTCGCCCATGGAAGCGTAGTCGGTTGGGGTGGCCTGCTGGTTTTCGATGCGCAGGCCGAGCTCGATCTGCTCTAGCTCTTCGTTGGGGAGTCTTTTGCGGTTGAACGACATGGGGGCCTCCTATTCTTCAAGGTCAAAGTTGCGGGTTCGGTTGGAGCGGATTTCGGAAGGGGTCAGCTTGACGGCCTTGTTCTCGGGCAGGCTCTCGGGCGTGTCGGAGCTGGCGAAGACGAAGCGGGAGCGGGCGAGCTCGCGCATGGCCTCGATTTCGGTTTTCCGGGTCATGCTCAGGGGGATCGTCTTCTGGATGGCCGAGGCGATTTCTTCCCGGCCCAGGTCAGCGGCGGGCGTCTTCTGCCTTTTCTCGAAGGCCAGGTACATGGCCTCCTTGACGACCGCCTCGATCTCGGCCCCGTTGAATCCATTGGAGATGGAGGCCAGGAAGTCGAGGTCCGAATCGGGGAGCGAGCGCTTGTGCTTGCCCACGTGGATGCGCAAGATCTCCTTCCGTTCGCGGCGCGAGGGCAGGTCCACGAAGAAGATCTCGTCGAAGCGGCCTTTGCGGAGCAGCTCCGGGGGCAGGCTGTCGAGCTTGTTGGCCGTGGCCACGATGAAGACGGGCTTGGTCTTTTCCTGCATCCAGGTCAGCAGGGTGGAGAACACGCGGGAGCTGGTGCCCCCGTCGGTGGCCCCGCTTCCCTGGAGGCCGGAGAGCCCCTTCTCGATTTCGTCGAGCCAGAGCACGGCGGGGGCGATGCTCTCGGCCGTGAGGATGGCCTTGCGGATGTTCTGCTCGCTGCTGCCCAGCAGCCCCTCGAAGACCTTGCCCACGTCGAGCCGCAGCAAGGGCATGTTCCAGATGGATGCTATGGCCTTGGCGATGAGGCTTTTCCCGCAACCCGGCACGCCCGTCAGCAGGACGCCCTTGGGCTCGGAGAGGCCAAACTCGCGGGCCTTGACGCTGAAGGCGTTTCCTCGGGAGGCCAGCCAGCGCTTGAGGTTGTCCATGCCGCCGATGCTCTGGAAGCTTTCGCTGGTGTGGAAGTATTCGAGGATCTTGCTTTTCTTGATGACCTGCTCCTTCTCGCGCACCACGAAGCTGGCCGAGCGCTCGTTGAAGCCGTTGGTCTCGATCAGGGCCTTGCTGAAGGCCAGGTCGGCCTCGTGCATGGTGAGCCCGAGGGCGGCGCTGACCATCTTGTCCTCGATTTCCTGGTCGATGCTGAAGCCCACCTTCGAGCCTTGGTTGATCTCGGCCATGAGCTGCCGGAAGGCCTTGCGCAGCTCGTCCTTGGTGGGCAGGGGGACCTCCAGCAAGGTGACCTCCTTCTCCAGCTCCATGGGGATCTCGGCCGGAGGGCCCAGCAGGACGATATGCTTGGACGAGTACTTGAGCTCGTTGGAGAGCAGCCGCAGCCGGGTCCTGATCTCGGGGACGGACAAGTACTCGTGGAAATCGAGCAGCAGGAACACCTCCTTGCGCTGGCTCTCCTCCGGGTCCAACGAGAGCGAGTAGATGGAGCGCATGGCCACGATGGGGTCCTCGCTGTCCTCGATGGGCCTTGACGCTCGCACCAGCCCGGAGACGACGTTCCAGACGGACACGGCATAGTTCTGGACCTTGAGCTTGCTGTCGATCAGCTCCTTGATGCGGTACCATTCGAAGGATTGCAAATAGACGATGGGGTAGTGCGCCTTGAGCAGGCGCTCGAGCTGTTCGAGCATGGCTCAGAGTTTTTTGAGGGTGGATTGGAAGTTCTGGAGGCTCTCCAGGCCATCGCTCACGGGCGTGAGCGGGAACACGGCCGCGCCGGCCGCGGCCGCCTGCCGGAACGACGCGGTGTCCATGACGGCCACCATCTGGCCCGGCACGATGCCCACGAGCTTGTTCTGGGAGCCTGGGTTGTAGTTGAACTGGCTGAACTCGCGGCTGAACTTCATCACGATGTTGTCCTGGCCCGAGACCAGGTAGATGTCGGCGTTGGGCGGGGTGGCCTGGTCCGAGAGGCCCCGGAACGGGAAGCTGGCCGAGACGAACACGTGCCCCGGGTAGCGGTAAACCACGTCGCAGTTCTGGTAGCCGAACTGCGTTACGCCGAAGGCCCCGACCAGGTTCTTCTCGCTGAGCAGCGCTTTCCGCTTGGCGGCCACCTCCTGGAGGGCCGCCCGGCGCTCGGCGTGCAGCCGGCTGGCCTCGGCCATGTCCTCCTGCTCGAAGACCGGGCTCAAGAGCACCGACAGCCTCTCCTTGCTGGTCTTGGACGAGAAGCTCATCTCCAGGGTCATGCTGGCCAGGTCCGCCACCCGGGCCTGCTGGTCATGGAAGTTCACGCTTTGTAGCTTCTTCTGGATTTCCGCGGCGTTCTGGCCGGGCGCCAGCTTCCATTTCAGATGGGCGTAGGGGGCCAGGTTGGGCAGCTTCGAAACGTCCACGTCCACCTTCAGCAGAACGTCCTGGGCCGACTTGGCCCGCGGTGCGAACAGTTCGACCAGCTCGGCCGAGGCGCGCTTGGGCGCCAGCACCCAGTTCTTGGCTTTCTCGTCGTAGGCGTAGTTGTCGTAGGCCTCCGTCGAATTGCTCACGAAATCGACCGAGACGGTCTTCGTGCTCTTGATCCGGATAGGGCTTCCCTTCTGGTACCCGCGAAGCTCGAACATCCCACCGGTCCGCAGCACGAACCTGCCATCGGGTTGCTGTATCCCCATGCTGATGCCATTGGCGATGATTTCCGAGGCCGCTCGGATTTCTCGGTAATACAGCTCGACCTGCCCGCTCAGGAGCTTGCCGTCGGCCGACTCGAAGGCCCGCGGGGGCACATGCAGCACTGACCCGCTCGAAGTTACCACGACGTTGTGCTTCTCCTGGTTGATGGAGTAAACCTCGTAGGGCTTTTCCAACTTTTGTGAAAGCGGCGAGAAGACCCGGCTCTGGGTTTGCTGGGAAACCGTTGGCAGTTTCAGAAGCTGCTGCATAAGGATGGGTTGTTGCGATTTTGACAGGAAAAAATCTATTTCGGACAATGATGCAGGCAAAGTTAACTCAAAAAAAGGGACAACGCCAGGCTTTGTGAAAAAAATGGAGCTTTTGACAAATCGTCATGGCGGCCCCGTGCGCTGAGGGGCGCGCGCCGGGCGGCCTTCCACTTCCGAAATGTTTCGGATTTCCCCGCCAGGCCTATTGGGCTAAGGCAATCGGCCAGCTTTGGTGGAAGTTGGTGTCAACAAGGAATTTCATCTTCAGGCGGTGGGCTTTCTCACGGTCTTCGCGTTGGCAAGCCTTGCGGCATACACCAGGCAGGCCTGTATGTCTTCCTTTCCCAAGAATGGGTAGTCTTCCAATACCTGGTCAGCGACCATGCCTCCGGCCAGCAGCTCCAACATGTTCGCGACGGTGAACCTCATGTTGCGAATCGTGGGTTTCCCATTGCAGACCGCGGGGTTTGAACATATCCTGTCGAGCAGCTCCATGTTGTTCCCTTTTGTTCAAAGATAAGTAAAAGGCTAGATTCAGTTTGCATTATCAATACGAAAAGATTTTTTCCACGAAATGCACGAAAAGCACGAAAAATATTCTTGTCCTCGAAAGGGATGGAGGGTGCGAAAGCGGTTTTGAAGGAAAGGGTTTTGGAGCCTAGGGAACGAATTTTATGGTGGTGGCTTTGGGGGGTGTGCCGAAGTTTGCCAGGTGGCCTGGTCTCATTGGGATGGCTCTCAATTGGTTTGGCTCCT
>JFJP01039521.1_pt1 | contig 13280 bp, 9 predicted proteins | sample 431651 | NCBI WGS metagenome assembly JFJP01 (sample SAMN02602958, study PRJNA72255) | Microbial mat metagenome, whole genome shotgun sequencing project. | biome: fresh water; feature: sink hole; material: water; isolation source: purple microbial (photo- and chemosynthetic) mats found in...
AACAAAAGTAATTTTAGTGGCGACTACAATCACCTTATTAATACTCCGGATTTAAACTTCGTTGAAATTGAAACGGATCCTGTTTTTAGTTCATCTGTTTCAAGTAAAATAAGCAACATCGATACTGCTTATTGGAATAACAAAAGTAATTTTAGTGGCGACTACAATCACCTTATTAATACTCCGGATTTAAACTTCGTTGAAATTGAAACTGATCCTGTTTTTAATTCATCTGTTGCAAGCAAAATTAGTAGCATCGATACTGTTTATTGGAATAACAAAAGTGACTTTAGTGGCGACTACAATCACCTTATTAATACTCCGGATTTAAACTTCGTTGAAATTGAAACTGATCCTGTGTTTAATTCATCTGTTGCAAGCAAAATTAGTAGCATCGATACTGTTTATTGGAATAACAAAAGTGACTTTAGTGGTGAATTTCAGGACTTGATTAATAAACCTGTGATCTTTACTATTGAAAAGCTAAGTGAAGAAGAAATTTTGTTGATTTCACCAACCCTTAGTCAGATGGTATTTAATACTACAACTAATGAAATGTTATATTATAATGGAACATATTGGCAAATAATACTAGAAAACTGTTGGCCAGAACCGACACCTTCGGACGCAGGAGTGGATCGCTATTATACAAATGATTCACTATCAACCATTCTTTCAGCGAATTTTCCTAAGAAAAATCACGGTACAGCTAGTTGGAGCTTGCTTAGTGGAGAAGGAGGTAGTTTTGTTGATATAAATGATCCCAATACTGTTTTTACCGGTAACCCTTGTACGGAATACCAACTAAAATGGGAAATAACAACTGAATGTGGCAGTTCATTTAGCACAATAACTATTGGTTTTTTAAATTTACCTACGCCATCAGATGCTGCAGAAAATCAATCTTTTACAGACGAAACTATTTCAATTTATTTAAATGCAAATGCTCCTGAAGAAAATCATGGTATTGGTACATGGACAATAATTAGTGGAGAAGGAGGTAGTTTTGAAGATATCCACAATCCCAATACTCTTTTTACGGGTGTTGCGTGTTCAGAATATGAATTACAGTGGGAAATAGCAACTGAGTGTGAGAAATCAATAAGCACGAAAACAATTCTTTTTAAGAATTTACCAACAAATTCAGAGGCGGGGGAAGATCTTTTTTTTACCGATGCAACTATTTCAACTTATTTAAATGCAAATACTCCTGAAGAAAATCATGGTATTGGTACATGGACAATAATTAGTGGAGAAGGAGGTAGTTTTGAAGATATCCACAACCCCAATACTCTTTTTACTGGTGTTGCATGTTCAGAATATGAATTACAGTGGGAAATAGCAACTGAGTGTGAAAAGTCAACAAGTACAATAATTGTACATTTTGAAAATTCATCGACTAATGCAAATGCTGGAGATGATCAATTATTTACTGATGGGACATCTTCATGTATTCTTAATGCAAATGCGCCTCTTGAAAATCAAGGTATTGGTAAATGGACTATAATTAGTGGAGGTGGGGGTAGTTTTGAGAATATAAATAATCCAAATACAACTTTTTATGGATTAAAAAGAATAGATTATTTATTAAGGTGGACAATAAAAACAGCTTGTGATAGCACTTATGATGATGTTGAAATTACATTTATAGATGATAGTCCGGGTGAAATACTTACCGATATTAATGGTAATTCATATAATACAATCTGGATTGGTTACCAATTATGGATGGCAAACAATTTGAAAGTTAGAACATATAATGATGGTACTCCAATTTATAAATCAACAAACATGGCTCAATGGAAAAGTCTCACAATAGGAGCATACAGTTGGTATGATATTGATTCTGCAAGATATGAAAATCCTTATGGTAAATTTTATAATGAAATTGCAATGATGTCAAATAAACTATGCCCTGATGGATGGCATGTTCCTCAGGATTTAGAATGGCAAGAACTAATTGATTATCTTGGAGGCTCAAGTGTTGCGGGTAAAAAATTAAAAGAAGCTGGAACAACACATTGGGCTTCTCCAAATACAACAATAGATGAGTCTGGTTTTAATGCTCTTCCGGGTGGCAACAGACTAGATTTTATGGGGACATACGATGATTCAATTACTATTCTAGGAGTTTATTGGAGTATAAACAATAATACAAAAAATACACTAGTGTTACAAAATGATTCAGGTAATGCAACTCTATTTAATTTTTGGACATTAGGAGGTTCTGTTCGTTGTGTTAAAGACTAGAAAACAAATAGCTTAAATAATTAAATCAAAGTAAATCTATTTTTGGATCCCAGAAATGCTTTTCGAAGTCTACGATTTGATCATCAACCACTTTTATCCCTTCGTTTTCGAGGAGTTGTTTCATCGTATTTGAATTTCCGAAGTGATGTTTGCCGGTAAGTAATCCATTTCGATTTACAACTCTGTGCGCTGGCACATATTCTTTTTGGTGATGCGAATCATTCATTGCCCAGCCTACCATTCGGGCCGATTGCGCTGTACCAAGGTATTTTGCAATTGCTCCATAGCTGGTTACTTTTCCAAACGGAATAAGTCTTGCCACTTGGTGAACCTGACTAAAAAATCCTTCGCTATTCTTCTTTGGGCTCTTCAAGAGTTTTGTGTATATCTAATTTAAACTTGATATAAGTTATTGGTTTTCCTTTTTCAAGAAATTTTTGCTCGTAATAGGTTCTTATTGATAAAATATGATCGGCAATACCAGAATTATAGAGATTATCAGTACATCTTTCAACGTCAAGTTTGTTAAGCTCAACCAGCGCTTTCGTATAATCGTAAAGTTCTTTACTATCTGTCTTTAAATGAATTATTCCATTTTGTTTTAATAGTTTTTGATAATATCCTAAAAACCTGGTTGAGGTAAGTCGTTTATAATATTTTTTAGGTTGGGGATCAGGAAAAGTAATCCATATTTCGGAAATCTCACCTTGGGCAAAAAACGAATTGATCAAATTAATCCGTGTACGCACAAATCCAACATTTTTCATTCCCTCATCAAGTGCTGTTTTTGCTCCGCACCACATACGAGCACCCTTAATATCAATACCAATAAAATTAATTTCAGGATTTTGTTTTGCCAGTCCGACTGTATATTCGCCCTTTCCACATCCCAGCTCAAGAATTATCGGATGGTCATTTTTGAAAAAATCGGTGTTCCAGTTTCCTTTGAGTTTATAATCCTTCTCGAAAACCTCGCTGAACGCTGCCTGTATAACATGGTTAAAGGTATCTATCTCGGCAAACCTGGCTAACTTTTTTTTTGCCACTTCTCTCCTATTTAAATTCTAGCTTATCAATGCGCAGTCCAACATCTGAAATATTCTTTAGTTCTTCGGTTCGCATAGCTTGAGTAATTCTAAAAGTATATTCGCCCTGAACCGGAAATCTTACCTGTTTTTTGTATAAAAAGCGGTTATCGTAAATATCTCCCCATCCACTACCTAACCATTTACCGCGCTCATCGGCTAGCATACATTCAAAAGTATCTACCAATTCGGCCCCAGATGGTGAAATCGTATGAACAAATAAGAAAAGATTCATATTTTCGTATTTGGATGAATTTCGAATATTTATATAAACATTGTGAGGATTGATAGTATCCTTTATCTCAACATTGAAAACAATCGGTTTATTTGCATCCCATTTTAAATTAGGAATAGCAGTATATGTATCGTAAACACTGTTGTTATCACAGGCTACAAAAAGAGTTGCATACGATATCACAATAAGAAAAAAATTTAGACTAATTTTTTTCATCTGTATTTCCTTTGAATTTATGTCTGCGTTTCTTTTTCTTGCGTGGGCTTTTTTGTTCATCAAATCGGGTCAAGCTTTCTTGCCCAATCACATTATGATAATCGAGCTCTTTTTCAGGAATAATGTTGCTTTCATCAACCAGCACATCTACCTTTTTACCTGATTTATTTAGGGCGATAATCTCTTTTACTCTTTCAACCGGTACTGGTGTTAAATTAACAATATTTACCGGATCGAATGAATACCACATAATCCCTCTGAAAATATCTGTTTTCTGAAAAAATGCTTGTCCTGTTTTTGTTTCGAGGATAATATTTGTTGGTGGAAAATCTTTTTGAGCATCAATATAACAATCGACCTCGTAATTAAGGCAACACTTTAGCTTTCCGCATTGTCCTGCTAGCTTTTGCGGATTGAGAGATATTTCCTGGTAACGAGCGGCATTTGTTGTAACCGAAACAAAACTAGTAATAAATGTAGCACAACAAAGTTCGCGACCACATGAACCAACTCCTCCGATTCTTCCAGCTTCTTGTCTGGCTCCAATCTGTCTCATTTCGACACGGATCTTGAATGTTTCGGCCAGTATCTTAATTAGCGATCGAAAATCAACCCGTTCATCGGCTATATAATAAAATATGGCTTTCGTTCTATCACCCTGGTATTCTACATCACCAATTTTCATGTCAAGCTTAAGCTCTGAAGCAATTTTTCGGGTTTTAAGCATGGTCATATTTTCCATAGAAGTTGCTTCGAACCACTTTTCAAGATCTGCTGGTTTGGCTTTCCTATATACTTTTTTATATTCTGTTTCTGGTGATTTAATATTTTGCTTTTTTATTTGATAATAAACCAACTCACCTGTTAAAGAAACGATTCCTATATCATGACCAGGAGATGCTTCAACAGCAACCACATCACCTCTGTTAAGTCTAAGACCATTAACATTTTTAAAGAGTTCTTTTCGGGTGTTCTTAAATCGAACCTCTACAATATCAAATTTAATAGCTGTTTCAGGAATGTCTTTTAGCCAGTCGAAAACTTCGAGTTTTCCACAATGATCCGGTTTATTGGAACAGCACGAATGTACTATCGGTGTGGCAGGGCTGCTGCTGTTTATATCTTTATCTATTTGATCCATATTTTTAACTATTTATTCTGTATTAATCTTCAATAAATGAGATATTACAGAAACTGCAAAATTAATGAAAATTACTTATTTATCAATTTTACAAGCTTTAATCCTAAATCAAGAAAAACAATTTTGCCATAAGCATTCATTTCAATATCTGCACATGCCCTGTTTAGGTGCTCATAAATTTTAAATACATTATCTTTATTAATAAAAGGAAAAAACTTATTCGAAAATTCCGCTTCTTGTTGTGTTAAATAAACAATTTTTTTCTGATTCAGATTAAGCATAAAATTCTCTCGTATCATTCTGATTGAATACTCGAGAAAACTTTTTTGTTTTTCGCGTCCAATAATCGAAACAGACTCAACCCAATCGACAATCTCAATTATTTTATTTTGATAACAATGCCTCATCAGCTCAACAAAACGATCATGGTTTTCTGTGTTTTCATCTGTCGTATCCATTAAATTCATTGCATTCAGGTAGTTTCCGTTTGCCAGATGCACAATATCGTATGCTTTATCAGTAGATAAGCTAAATCGGTCACAGATAGCTGAATGGAGACTCTCGGAATCTATTTGTGGAATTTTTATGAGTTGTGTTCTCGAAAGGATGGTTGTAATAATCTGTTCTGAATTTTCCGAAACCAGTATAAACAATGTTTTCGTTGGTGGTTCCTCAATTATTTTTAACAATGTATTTGCAGCAGAAGCATTCATCTTTTCGGGCAACCACATAATAAGGGTTTTATAATCTGCCTCGAAAGTTTTTAAACTTAGTTTTCGCAATATCGCACTGCTTTCTGATTTACTAATTAATCCTTGTTTATTTTCAACATCCATAATATCATACCAGCGAGTTTGGCTTAGATATGGATTCTCAATAATTGCTTCGCGCCATTGAGATATATAATCATCACTTACCGGATCTTTTTTTATGGTTTTTGATGTGGCCACCGGGAAAACAAAATGCAAATCGGGATGTACCAACTTAGCAAACTTAAGGCACGAAGGACAAACTCCACATGAATCATTTTCTTGTTTGTTTGTGCATGCAATATACTGTGAATAAGCAATCGCCAGGGCAAGTTTTCCAGAACCCTCAGGGCCTAAAAATAGCTGTGCATGACTAATCCGATTATCCTTAACGGTCTGAATTAGTTTATCTTTAATTTTTTGCTGGCCTATTATTTCTTTAAAAAGCATAAAACTTATTTTCCTTTATCAGATTATTCGCCATTTACCCGCATATTCTAAAGTATGGCTTATGTTTCAAAGGTAATATTTTTATCTTTAACTTATCGAAAAATATGTTATATCATACTGCTGGAGCCGTATTACTTGAATATGTAGAAGATAAAAGTTGCCTGACATTAAGACAATCTTTGATGGAGTAGATTAACTGATGTAGAAGTATATAAATTGGAATAAATGTAAATGTAATAAAATATAATATTGCATATATAATTTTTATTTCCGTTAACTAGATCATAAAATTATTGTAAACAATCCCTAATTAAACAAGATTAAATACAAATAAGGAGCTATAAAAAATTATTTATAAATGCTTACTCATTATCCAAAAAATGTAATATATTTGCCAGCCGATTTTTTATTACATGTCTCTATTTCAATATATTAAAGTCGAAAAATTCATACATTCCGTTACTAATGTAACCGGGTTGTTAGCACTAATCTCGTTTTTTGCCCAATATGGATTTTATTTAGAACCAAGCCTAGATAAGTTCCTAATGGTATATGTCGATCAGGTTATTGTAACCATTTTTATTTTATTGGTTTCGTTAAAATTCTTTTTAAATCCGGAAAAAATAAAATATATCATTGAGAATCCAATTGAATTTGCATTGGGAAGCCTTTTTGTTTTAATTGTTTTGCTTTATCAATTGTTTAAAATTAGTTCTTCACACTATCTTATCTCATTTAAACTTACGACCACTTTAATTAAAGTGTATTTTATTTTTACCCAGTTTTATATTATTTTTAATACGGTTGTAACCTTTATCAGATCGCGCGAAAAAGGTTTCTTTTATTCAATAAATCCTGCCCGGTTATTTGCTCTTTCGTTTCTTTTTGTAATACTCATGGGTGCATTCTTTTTAAAATTGCCAAAAGCAACCATTGTTCATATATCTTGGATCGATGCCTTATTCATGTCAACCTCGGCAGTATGCGTAACCGGACTGGCTACAGTAAATATTGCCGAAATATTTACCATTCAGGGACAATCAGTTATCATTTTTTTAATGCAAGTTGGTGGATTGGGAATGGTAACTCTTACCGCATTTATGGCCTTATTCATTCAAAAAGGAATTAGATTAAAAGATCAATTTATTGTGGGTGAAATTTTAGATGATGAAAATATTAGTTCGCTCTATACTATTCTTAAAAGTATCATAAAAATTACTTTTTTCTTCGAAATTATTGGAGGAGTTTTATTGTACTTTTTTTGGAATAATCCAGCATTAAGCGAATTTAATCAGATATTTAATGCTGTTTTTCATTCTGTAAGTGCATATTGCAATGCTGGATTAAGCAATCTTCCTCAAGGACTTCAGGCCACTGAATATGCAACATGTTATCCTCCGCTTATTGTAATAATGGTATTAATTGTTGCAGGAGGTTTGGGTTTTTACACAATTATTGACATTATAAATCCAAAGAAAAAGAAATTTCCGAAAGGACAACGACTTAAGCTACAAACCCGAATCGTAATTTTTTCCTATATAGCACTTATTTTTGGTGGTGCATTTCTAATATGGCTTTTACAACGACCACAATGGAAAGATCTTCCATGGGATCAGCAATTAATGAATTCTCTCTTTACAAGTGTAGTTAGCAGAACAGCAGGTTTTTCTATTGTTGAAATTGGCACCATGCTTATACCTCCGTTAATGATCGTAATTTTCATGATGTATATTGGTGGTGCACCGAACTCAACTGCCGGAGGTATTAAAGTTACTACTGCAGTAGCACTTTTTGTAGCTTTATGGGGATTCATTAGAGGAAAAGAAAGAATAGAGCTGGCACGTCGAACGATACCTATGATTCTTATCCGAAAAGCATTTATTGTACTTGTTTCGTCTGTTTTGCTTATTTTTGGAGCTTTATTTTTATTAAATATTACTGAAAAACATTCGTATTTTGATTTGTTTTTCGAAACAGTTTCGGCTTTTGGAACAGTAGGCCTTTCAAGAGGAATAACTCCTTTTTTAACTGAATGGGGTAAATTAATTATTATATTTGTTATGTTTTTGGGGCGTATAGGAATGATTACACTTGCTCTGGTTGTTACTGATAGAATTACTAAACATACTTACCGATTTCCGGATACTACTTTAATGATTTAAATTATGTCAAAAGTTCAACGTTATGTATTAATTGGCATGGGTGCTTTTGGTCAGGAAATAGCTTATACCCTGAAAGAGCACCATGAAGACATCATTGTTATGGATAAAAACCTTGATGTGATAAACCAGATGAAATTGGATGGTTTCGACTTTGCTGTTCAGCTCGACTCAACCGATGCCCCTGCTCTTAGCCGATTTGTTGTGGCTGACGATATTGTTATTTTGTCTATGGGCGAATCATTCGAAGATAATATTATTACAGTAGGTATTTTAACAAGATTAAAAGTTAAAAAGGTTTATACACGTGCTACGAAAATAATACACGAGGAAATATTAAGCCAAATGAGAAATACCGAAATTCTTTTCCCCGAAAAAGAAGAAGGTAAGCGTTTTGCTCTAAAATTAATTAATCGCGACTTTCTTTTTAAAGATGAGTATGCTCCAAATGTTTATATTACCGAAATAAAAGTTCCCGAAAAATTTGTTGGAAAAAGTATTATTGAAATTCAAATACGAAGCAAATACGAGGTAAATGTTATTGCCCTAAAAACATCAGAGGTCAACAATACATTAAAAGATCAAACTTCTATTAATTACCTTGGTTTTGAAAACCAAAAGTTATCAAAAAATGATATTTTAATTGTTATTGGTAAAGAAGAAAGCATAAAAGAAATGATTAATTAATGCTTATTAAATAAAATTTATTTCCAATTTTCAAGTTCCCGGTTATTTCATTTTCTGTGAAAAATTCGAATATAAAGATCTTTTCATCAGAATATAAAGCATGTTTTTAATAAAAAAACGGAGGATTTTGCTTTATAAAAACACGTACTTTTGAATATCGCTCATCACGCTTTGATTTGCTAAGAAACAAAAGCTTAAACAGCATTCAATTTGGCGATATTCTTGATTTATAGCAATATTTCGTAATCTGATTCTTGTATAATAAACGTCAATCTACACAACCATGAAAAAATATTTATCATTACTTATTCTCCTTAATCTGGCCGCTAATATATTTGCACAAATTCCGGCAGGTTATTACGATAGTGCAGATGGATTAACCGGTGAACAACTAAAAACTGCGCTGCACAACATTATTGACAATCATACCACATACCCATATACAGATGCAGCAACTGATGTTTGGGATATTTTAAAAGAGTCCGACAGAGACCCTAACAACTCTGCTAATGTTATTTTAATATATACGGGCTGGTCGGTAGATGCCGCACAGGAATATAATGACGGAGCGGGTTGGAGCAGAGAACATGTGTGGGCAAAGTCGCATGGAGATTTTGATGAAAACCCACCTGCAGGAACCGATGCTCACCATCTCAGGCCAGAAGACATTTCGGTTAACTCCGCCCGAGGTGAAAAAGATTTTGATAATGGAGGAACCCAACACGCTGAAGCAACCATGTGTTATACCGATGCCGATTCTTGGGAACCTCGCCCTGCAGTTAAAGGGGATGTAGCCCGAATGATGTTTTATATGGCTACCCGATACGAAGGAGATGTTGCCGGCGAAATCGATCTTGAATTAGTTGATTATACCGGAACCAGTGGCCCTATTTTTGGCAAGTTATCTACATTAATTTTATGGAACGAACAAGATCCTGTTGATGATTTTGAAAGAAATAGAAACGAGGTGGTATACTCGTATCAGCATAATAGAAATCCTTTTATCGATCATCCAGAATATGTAAATCAGATATGGAATGTTTCATCGACAATATCAAACATTTTAATAAGTCCGACCAACCCAAGTCCAAATGATGCTGTTCGTGTTTCGGCTTCTATAACTGATAGCGATGGTAGTATAATAAGTGCTAAATTAAACTGGGGAATAACATCTGAATCATTAAATAATACGATTACTATGTCTTTTTCTTCTGGTACAACATATATTACAAATACCGATATCCCTGCCCAAGCAGGTGGAACAAATATATATTTTAACATTGAAGCTATGGATGATGACAGCGTTAAAACTTTTTCTACAACTCATTATTATAATGTAACTATTCCAGCAAACAATCCTCCAGTTATTTCAGACGTTCTCTTTTCTCCCTCAAACCCCAATAATTTAGATTCCGTTTTAGTTTCGGCTACTATTACAGATTCGGATGGAGTACTAAATAGTGCATTATTAAAGTGGAAAAAAGGATCTGAACCAACTATTTATGAAAAGCCAATGGTATTATCCGAATCTAAGTATAATGCTTATATACCAGCACTTGAATCAGGTTTTACAATCTATTTTATGATTATTGCCAAAGATGATGACAACGCTGAATCATCGTATTTGGATGGTTCTTATGTTATAACAGCTGTTAATTCAACTGAAAATGATATGATGGATGAAAAGGTAAAGATATTCCCAAATCCGGTAAGAGATAATCTTACTTTGGAAATCCCCGAAAATTACCAGATAAAATCAATTACTCTGTTTGATTTAATGGGCCGTGAAATTCAAACTGTACCTGTTAATAGTAATTCGGGCACATACATTATTAATTTATCCGATAAACCAGCAGGAAGTTATTTATTAAAAATAAGAACCCAACAAAACAGTATCACTAAAATGATTATTGTGAATTAATTGTAAATATAAACCACATTGTAATTAAAGAAATGCAAATAGTTTTTTTGGTTAAGCAACAATTTTAAGCTAAATTGTGTTTCTTTTTCAAATTAAAAATTGGAGGTTATTATGCTCGAAAAATACAATATTAAATGCTTACAAAAAGCTGACCTAAAAGGAAAAGTTGTTCTGGTACGTGTTGATCATAACGTAGTTAAAAAAGGTGTTATCAACGATTCCTTTCGGATTGACTCAACCATTGGAACTCTATTTTATATCTATGCCCACGGTGGTAAAGCTATATTAATGACTCATATAGGCCGACCAAAAGATAAAAAAACTGGCGAAATAAAAACGGGTAAAGAATCTGCCGTTGAACCAATTGTTGAGTACTTAAAAAACAAACTTCAGATTGATCTTAAAGTGCCTGTTCTTAAAGCTGAAGAAAATAAGGGTTATGCCGGGATTGATCCATCGATCAAAAATATGATCAAGGATTTACGCGACGATAAAATTGATGGTATCTATTTGCCAAATACCCGTTGGTTTCAGGGCGAAGAAGCAAAAGGTGATGCTCAGGATCAATTTGCTAAACAACTAGCCGAACTTGCAGATATTTATGTTAACGACGCATTTGGATCATGGCAGGCACACGCATCAACAGCTGCTATTACCAAATATCTTCCTTCATATGCTGGATTTTTAATGCAAAAAGAACTAGAAAATCTTGAACGAATTTATAATCCAAAAGCTCCTCTTGTTTCAGTTGTTGCTGGAAGTAAATTCGATACAAAAATAGATTCGCTTTTTGCTTTGCTTAAAAAATCTGATTACCTGGTTTTGGGTGGCGTGATTTATAACGCATACCTGTGTGCTAAATACGGAATCGAAATAAAAGGAATTGAAGCCGATGATTTGGAACATGCTAAAAAGTTTGTTGAGTTTGCTGCCGATTATAAAAACAAACTCGTTGAGCTTCCATATATCGTAGAGTCTGACTCTATCGAAGGAAGGTTTGACGGGCAATATCGAATCCGAAATATTAAAGATCTGAAAAAAGGCACCAAATTAAATTATGTGTTGGATGCGGCAAAAGAATCTTTTGCTGATGAAGGCGTTCAAAAAATATTTGCATCAGCAAACACCATTTTCGTTAATGCAGTTATGGGATTTACACCTCACTTTACTGAGGGAACAATCGCGCTGGATCTTTTAATAGATAAAAATAAAGAAGCATTAAAGCTTTATGGTGGTGGCGATACTATGGAAGAACTGAAAAAACTGCTCCCCGGTTTGTATATGACAGCGATAGACAATCCAAAATACTATATTTTTACCGGCGGTGGTGCTGTTCTTAAAGCTATACAGGAAGGTACAACATTAGGAATTGAGCCCGTAAAAGCGCTGACAAAATAAAAAAAATTCACATTTTTGTGTTTTATAAATAGTTAAAAATAAGAAGTCAGAGCAACTGGCTTCTTTTCTTATCTTACTCATTTTAAATTGTATAGAATGAAAGCATTTAAAGCCTACGATATTCGTGGTATTTACAACGAAGAATTTACAAAAGATGATGCCTACAAGATTGGCTATTTTCTACCTGAGTTATTAAAAGCCGATAACGTTCTTGTTGGACGCGATGTTAGAGTTTCTTCAGACGAGATTTTCGAATCGCTAGCACAAGGTATAATCGACAGCGGTGCAAATGTGTATAATATTGGATTGGCAACTACTCCTATGGTTTATTACATGACCGCCAAACATAAATTTGCCGCCTCGGTTCAGATTACTGCGTCGCATAACTCGCGCGAGTACAACGGAATGAAAATATCTAAAGCTAACGCATTACCAGTTGGATTCGATACCGGATTAAGCAAATTGCTTGAGATGATGAATACCCGCGAGATAATAATCGCCAACAAAAAAGGCAAAATCATTGATTACAAGGTAAAAGATGAATATATCCAATTTTTAAAAACCTATGTTCAGGATTATTCAAATCTTAAGATGGCTGTTGATTGCTCAAACGGAATGGCCGGTTTGCTTATTAAAAAATTATTAGGCAAAGATCCATTGTATATTTTTGATGATATGGACGGAACATTTCCAAATCACGAGCCAAATCCATTAATCGAGGAGAATGTTGCAGAACTTAAGAAAACTGTTCTGGCCAATAAATGCGACATAGGTGTAATTTTTGATGGCGATGCCGATCGTGTTATGTTTGTTGATGAAAAAGGAAAATTCATTTCGCCAGATCTTATTATTGGACTTATGGCTCATTACTTTCTTGAAAAAGAAAAAGGAGCTGTTTTAGAAGATATCAGGACCTCAAAAGCAGTTAAGGAATATATCGAGAATATGGGATGTACAATGCACACCTGGAGAGTTGGCAGAGCATTTGC
>JFJP01018836.1_pt1 | contig 13279 bp, 11 predicted proteins | sample 431651 | NCBI WGS metagenome assembly JFJP01 (sample SAMN02602958, study PRJNA72255) | Microbial mat metagenome, whole genome shotgun sequencing project. | biome: fresh water; feature: sink hole; material: water; isolation source: purple microbial (photo- and chemosynthetic) mats found in...
GTTCCTATTTCGGCCACTTCGAGCATCCGGTCTCTCACGATGCGACCGCGATGCTTGCGCGTATCTTGCAGACGGTTCGTACAGGAGGCTCACCCCCGGTCAACATCATCATCGACGAGTACGACAATTTCACCAACCAGCTTTTAACGACGCACCAGGATGCCCTCTACAAGGAGCTGACAACCGGGGATTCGTTCCTGCGCACCTTCTTCAAGGTCATCAAGGCCGGGGTTGGTGATGGCACGGTCGCACGCGTATTCGTGACGGGCGTGCTGCCGGTGACCATGGACGATCTGACGAGCGGGTTCAATATCGGGCAGATCATCACGCTCGAGCCGCATGTGCTCAATATGATGGGGTTCACGCAGTCGGAAACTGATGCTTATCTGGACGATATTTTTACCGATGCCGACTGGTCGGACACGATCAAGGCGCGGGTCCGCGACGATCTGCGGATCCATTACAACGGGTATCGCCTGCTTCCCGAAACCACCGAGACCTTGTACAACTCGACGATCTGCAACTTTTATCTGAACCGGCTCTTGATCGACGAAGGGCGTATCCCGACCGAGACGATCGACGACAATCTGCGCACCGACATCAACTGGCTGCGGCGGTTGTGCGGAACCGACAAGGAGACGCGCGAGCTGGTCGAAAGCCTGATTCTCGACGGCGAGCTGCCGGTGGACCGGGCGATGCTCAAGAGCAACTTCAACCGCGAGCGGTTTATCGAGAAAGCCTTTTTCCCGTTGAGCCTGTATTATTTGGGAATGGTGACGTTTCGGGATCGTTTCAGCCTTGAGTTCCCGAACCTGACGGTAAAGAAGATATTTACGGAGTACTTCAACGAGCTTGAGCATATCGAGGTGTCGATGGGGTATACGGATATGTTCCGCCAGTTTGTGCGGGATCACGATTGGTCGGCCCTGTTTGCCGGGTACTGGCGGCAATATGTGGGGCAGATACCGTCGCAAGCATTTGATAAGGCGAATGAGAATCTCTTCCGGACGACCTTTTACGAGCTTTGCACGCGGTACTTGTCGCAGGACTTCATGTTCGCGATCGAGGTCAATCATGCGACAGGTCGCAGCGATTGGGAGGCGATCGGCCGGGCAGGCACGGTGTTTGAGAATCAGGCCGCCTTGATCGAGTTCAAGCACTACCCGAAGGAAAAGGCCTCCAGGCTGGGCATCATGGCCTGGTCCGAGCCCCCGGCGGAAGCGATAGAGCAGGTCACCGCCTATGCCGCCGACCTCCTGCGCCGCTACCCCGACCTGACCATCACCCGCCACATCGCCTGCACCATCAGCCCCGCCGAACACCTGTTCTTTGACGTTACTGTTGGTCTTTGACACGGCTGGACGCCGCAACGGCAATGCTTTACTTTAAAACAGAAAATGCGATTTGACGCTTGCCTTGCTGATCTGTAACGCGTGTGCTAGGGAATAGGGTATGTTGGCGGCATCTTTACTTTTGCTTGTGAGTTTGGCCTATACGGGATTGATGGGGTATGCCTTGTCGCGCCCGCGAACAACCGCGATGTGGTATTTTATCCTGATGCTGCTCTGCAGCACGGCGTGGGCGGTGAGCTATTTCTTTGAATTGACGCTGCCGTCATTCGACCAGAAACTGATTGCCAAACTGGCGCGGTTCCCGTTCCTGTGCTGGCTTCCACTGCTCTGGATTCGCATGCTTGGGCAACTTTTCAATCTGGGATTATGGATTCCTCGAGCCGTATGGATCGCTCTTTTTGTTGTGAATTGCGTTCTGATCGGGGTTGCCGTGACCTCGCCGTTCCATTCGCTGTTCCTGAATCACACCGGCATTTTCGTCTATGGATCGGTTGGCATCTTGACGTTTGAATCGGGGATATTGTACCGCCTAAATACCGCTTACATGAATCTATTTTCCTTGTTCGGTGCGGGGTTAATGCTGGTTGAATGGATTCGCTCCAGCGGGGTCCGACGCCGCAATCTGGCGATGCTGCTGCTGGGGTTTGCGGTGCCGCTGGCAATGAATATTGTATATGCGTTGGGATCCTCGCCGGTTGCCCACATCAACCTGGCTCCTTTTACGATGGCGATTTCGATTACGGCGTTTGCCTATGTTGTGCTGCATAATCGCATCCTTGATGTGGTGCCGCTCGCCCGGGGGATGCTGTTTGATCAGTTGCCGGATCTTGTGCTGGTGACCAATGCCTCCCATGTGGTGGTGGATATCAACGCCGCCAGCCGGCAATGGATTGAGCTGGCGGGGGGCGAGCTGGTCGGGAAGACGCAGTCGATGTTGCCTGAGCCCTGGAAGAATGCCATGCAGGGGAATAGTAGGCTCTTTTCAGCGAACGTCGGAGGACAGGAGTCCTGGTTTGATGCATCCTGTCTGGCGATCAAGGATGAGGGGGGGGCTAGCATCGGAAGCCTTCATGTGTTTAGGGACGTGACGTTGCGTCACAAGGCGGAAATGGCCTTGCGCGAGAGCGAGGAGCAACTTAGAGGGATCGTGAATAGTATTTCCGAGGCTGTCTTCATCCATACGCTGGACGGCGAGATTGTGTTTGTGAACAAGCCGATGCTGCAAATGTACGGGCTGAAAACCGAGACCGAAGCCCGGCAATTCTCGATCCTGAACGAATATTCATCGCCGGATGCGGATGTCGCCCTGGGGAAAAGGTATTCCTGAAATCCTGGACGTCGCGGCGTCCGCTAACGGGTGAATTGTTTGATGTGCAGGTCGTTTTGCAAGGCATCTATCATGATGGGCGCCCGTTGGTCCTGGCCACCGTGACGGACATTACCGAACATCTGCAACGGCAGGCCGAGCAGGTGGTGCTGGAGCGGTCGCATGCCGACGCCCGGTTGATCAGGCAGCAGAAACGGTTGTTGCGCGATATGCATGACGGGGTTGGCGGAATTGCTGCCAATATTGGATTGCTGGCCAGTCTGGGCGCCAGGGCGACCGAAATATCCGCCAAGGACGCGACCTTCGGTACGATCGAGACGCTGGCGGCGGAGTGTAATTCGGAGATTCGCAGCCTGATGAATGTGCTGGAACGTCGCGACTTCTGCTGGTCTGACTGGCTGCTGGAGGTTCGCCAGTACGTGCAGGCCTTTTGTACCGGGCGGCAGCTTTGCGTGACGTCGCAGGTGGATGGGGGGCCGCCTGAGGCGGGGCTGGCGCTGACGTCGGGCGTTTCGCTATTCCGCGTGATCAAGGAGGCGGTCAATAATGTGGTCAAGCATGCCGACGCGCGTTGCCTGGATCTGCGCATCGCGTTCTCGCCAGACGCACTGGACATCCGTATTGCCGATGACGGGCATGGGTTTAATCCGGAGACGGTCAAGGCTGGGCGTGGAATGAGCAATATGCGGCGGCGGGTGGTTGAAATGGGCGGGCAAATGGACGTGACCGCAGCGCATGGAACCACGTTGGCATTTCGTATCCCTCTGTCTATGAACGCTGCGGATTCTACGGGTGAGGAAGTATCATGAATGTCTGTATCGTGGAAGATGATTCCGGATTGCTGGCGTCCATGGCGACGCGCCTTGGCTGCGAGGCGGATATTTGTGTGGTTTATGCGGCGGTATCGGCCGAAGAAGCCTTGGCGGACTGTGACTGGGGGCGGACGGACATCCTGTTGGCGGATATTGATCTGCCCGGCATGTCGGGGATCGAGCTGATTGGCAAGGTACGTGAACGGCATCCGGCGGTGCAAGCGATGGCGTTCACCATCTGCGAGGATCGGGAGACCGTTTTTGCGGCCCTCAAGGCGGGGGCCTACGGCTATGTGATCAAGGGGGATTCCCCGCGGGTGTTGGTTGAGTCGTTGCGTCAGTTGCACCAGGGCGGGTCCCCCATGAGTCCGTCGATCGCCCGGCATGTCATCCGGGATCTGCATATTGGCGAAGGTGACGACGAGGCGGAACCGTTGCTACCGCCGCGAGAGGCGCTCGTGCTGAAGTATGTGGCCGATGGTCTGCTCTACAAGGAAATTGCCGATCGCCTTGGCGTCAGCACACATACCATACATACGCACATCAAGCGGATCTATGCCAAACTGCACGCACACGGACGTCGGGACGCACTGCGCAAGGCCCGTGCCGCCGGGTTGCTGGAGTCCTAGCCAACTTGGCCATTTCCATAGGAAAACCACGTTTTTCGGGGAGAAGACTAAGGAGAGACGACGACGTGTGGGACTAAAAACGGGGCGGTGGACGACGACAGCGGATGACGAGACATGCAAAGGCAGGTAGGGCGCAGACCTCCGGGCAAGCCGGATGCATGGCAAAGGCGGGGGTAAGAACGCCGGCTTGTGCTCGGATTGATATTGACAGGATTGCAGGATTATCAGGATGAAATGGATCGAAACCTCAGCGTCCTTTATCCTGTCTATCCTGTTAATCCTGTCTGAATTAAAATCAGAGCAGGTTTGTCAGGATGGCTCCATCCGGCCCCCTGTAGATAGTCGGACGAAGGCCGACGTTCAGCGCATCAGACTCTGCTGCCGACCGCCTTTGCCACGAACGCGTCCCTTCGTGGTGCGGCTACAGGGCTCTCAACCACCCCTTAATCGGTCTCCCGAAAATCGCGGTCATCGACAGTGTTTCCTGATGCGGATAATTGGGCCTTTATATCGCAGAAACTATCCATCACCACGTCGTTTCCCTAATATACACGAGTAAGTGTGGGGCCGCGCTTGGAATTAGCAAAACAGTATGTTATGGTCTCGATACGATTTATTAAACGAACGTCGATTCAGGTTTCAACATAAGGAGGGGTGGATGAAGATTGGGTTTATCGGGGCGGGTAAAATGGCGGAAGCGTTGGTCTCGGGGATGCTGGCGAAGGGGGTCTGTCGTCCGTGCGATGTGGTGGTGAGCGACCGGGATCCGGGGCGCTGCAACGTCATGCGCGACACCTATGCGGTGGCTGGGGTGGAGGATAACAGGGACGTGGTGCGGAGCTGTGATGTCGTGGTGCTGGCGGTCAAGCCGCAGGATCTTGAGGGGGTGCTGGCGTCCGTGGCAGGCGAGGCGGCAGGGCGTTTGTTTGTCTCGATTGCGGCAGGCAAGCCGCTTTCTTTTTTCGAGTCGCGCTTGAGCGGTGCCCGTGTGGTGCGGGTTATGCCGAACCTGGCCTGCCAGGTGGGGCAGGGGATGAGCGTTTATTGCGCGGGCGTTGCCGCCACGGCGTCCGATGTGGAATGGGTGCGGCAGATGCTGGCAAGCTGTGGGCAGGTGGTGGCGCAGGAGGAATGTATGTTCGATGTGGTCACCGCCTTGAGCGGCTCGGGGCCGGCCTTTTTCGCGTATGTGCTCAAGGCCTTTGTCGAGGCAGCCGCCGGGCGGGGCATGGCCTCTGAGACCGCCCTGGTGCTGGGGCTGCAAACGATGCGAGGGACGTCGGTGGCGTTGCAGGAGGGAGGGCAGGCTCCGGAATCGTTCATCGCCAGTGTTGCATCCAAAGGCGGAACCACAGCGGCTGGGCTGGCGGTGCTGGATGCCAGTGATGTGCATGCCGTCCTGCAGTCGACTTTGGCCGCCGCCGCCGATCGCAGCGCCGCCTTGCGGGCATGATCGAATGAGAATTTTACGGAGAGGAATCTGTACGCCATTCCTCACTTTATCAAATCCTCGATTGTGAATTTTACATACTCACTTGGACTTTTTTGGGTAAATCTCTGGAGAAAATACGATTATGTCATCAAACTCATCACTCACCATGACCTGCATTTTGATCTTCCTCGCAGCCACCTTTGGACCTGCCAACGCCGCCGAAACGCCGGTTAAACTCTTTCTGTTCGGCGGTCAATCGAATATGGACGGTTGCGGTCGTTGGCACGAGCTGCCAGAAACGATGAAGGAAAATCCTGCCAATGTCAGGATCTGGGATAATCGCAAACAGGAATGGAAGAAAATCGGGGAAGACACGACGGCTGTCGCCCGCAAATTACGCTTCGGCCCCGAGGTGGTGTTCGCCCACCGACTTTCCGTCGCGTTTCCCGATCACCAGATTCGTCTCGTCAAGACATCCGCAGGCGGTACATCGCTCGCTAATGGCTGGCTGCCAGAAACAAATAAGATCTATGTACGCTTCATCGCCAATGCCCTTACCGCGATGGCGAATCTTCAAAAATCTGGCCATACCGTTGAGATTTCCGGGATGCTCTGGATGCAAGGCGAAGGCGATGCCGATACCATCGAAAGCGCCGAGGCTTACGAGAAAAATCTAGAAATCATGCTTGCGGACGTCCGGAAGGTAACGGGCAGGCAAGACTTACCCGTCGTGATGGGGCGTATCTCATCGAGCTTGCTCAAGGAAACCCCATGGCGCTTTGATCATACCCCCGTTGTGCAAAAAGCACAGGACGCCGTGGCTGAAAAGGACCCACACACCTATCTTGTCCAAACCGATGATCTCTCCGTGCTAAAGGACAACACGCACTTCGATACGTCAGGTCAACTCGAACTCGGCGAGCGTATGTCAGCGCAAATGCTCAACGCACTGTCCTTAATCCAGTCGACGCCATAAAACTAGATCACCCTGCCATCACTCAAGAGCCCCGTTCCTGATGGTCGGCTTCTGGGAATACGGTCACGACGCAGGGTATCCGATGGTGACGGAGGATCATGACGTCGGGCCCCGTCGGGCTTCTGGTTTATCGTGATATTCTTGGCAGGAAATGTGTCTGGAATGTGTCGCCTCAGTGGCGTGCCGGTGCCTCCGGCAACTTCTCCCTGGCTGGGAACACCACCACCGTTTTGGCGGCGGGGTGTTACAAGCTCATCGCCATATTGCAGATGGTGTCCGGCGAATTGTGGTGTATGTGCCCTCCTCGCAGGGGTACTGTTTTCAGGTTATGGTGAGGCAGAACATCAGAAAAAGGCATGTATGAGGGATGGAGGCTGCGCCCTGGTCGATTGGCTGCGTCTGAATCTTGAGTTGGCCCGGATCACCGGTCGGTCGCGATATTTGGCCATGTCCGAGCGCGTGCTGTTGAACCACCTGCTGCACAACCAGACCGAGAACGGCGGTTTCGGTCATCGGCCCGGTGCTGATGAGGGAATCCGAGGACGAGGCACCGGTACCGCTTTTTGCGTCCTGTTGCAGCAAAATCGTACGTTTCGCAATCCCTTCACAGCGCCCTGGGTGAGGTCCTCAACATAGTATTTCATGCCGAAGGCGAGAATCAGGGGATGGATCCGAAAACGGTAATCAACGGCCAGATACATGCTAGTGGATTAAAACATTGAATAATATTGCCCATGCGGTCGACATAAAATGGATTGTCTTCAGCGGTGGCGTGGGGTAGTGTTTAGAAATGATGTGTGCGGATCACTGGCAACTGGTAATTCACAATAGGCGAATGGTATGAATGCATCGATCATGCAGGATCTGGATTCGCCGGAGTCCTTGATTGTAAAGATGTTTGCAACGATGACGCCCCCCGATGAAGCGTTCGATCTGGATGGACATTGGACGCATGTCTATGACGACGCCACGTCATTCAAGGCTGGCTGGTCGCAGGGCGGGGTGGCGGTTGAACATAGCCCCGATCGGCGTTTGCGGATAGTGAGCTTCCGCAATTGCCCGCAAGGCTACAAGTACTGGATGCTAGCCGATCTACAGTGCTCGGACGATGCGTGGTGCACGCCGGTTTCGTGGTCCGTGGAATCCAAGATTGCGAAAATGGCCAAAGATTCCGCCTATCTGAAGTCCGGCATCACCATGCATGCCGCAGTTCGCGATGGGGTTCTCACGCTGACGAAAGGAAGCGCCAGACGAATACTGGAACTGCCAGGCGCCTATACCTGCAAGGGTTGCCTGCTGGATGCAGTCGGGCGTATGGCTCGGCAGGGGCTGAAGGAAATGTCCTTTACCATGCTGGATGAATATGACGAACCTTGCCCCGAGCAAAAGATTGTCTTTTGCGAACAGCGCAAGATCGGGACGCGAACCGGTAGCGTCGACATCATCAGCTACCGGCATACCGGCATCGCCACGGTACCTGGAGTGTTCTATGTCGACACCGCAGGCCGCGTCCTGGCCTATCTTGGCGACATGCAATTGCTGATATTACAGAGCACGGAAAACAGCCCACGGACAACCCCATGACACGGAGAGAGTTCTTGAAGACGACGAGTGTAGCGGCGGCGGCGGCGGCAACCGGCCAGTTTCCTGTTCGGGCTGAAAACGCGATTGCCGGCAGCGTTGCAGGTTCGCAGGTTACGCCCAATATCTTGATCACGGTCTGCGATCAGATGGTCATGGATGCGATTGGTGCCTACAAACGCCATTTCGAACATCCATCGTGGCTGTGCCACTGGGTGGATACACCGAATCTGGATGAGCTAGTCCGAAGCGGCGTCTCGTTCATGGAATCGCACAGCACGAATCCGATCTGCTGTCCGGCACGTTCCAGTATGTTCACAGGGCGCTATTCCCTGGAAACCGGGGTTGTGATCAACAATGTGGGCATTGATCAATCCGTTCCTAACATGGGGCAGTGGTTCGAGGAGCATACCCACTATGACCGGGTGTATGGCGGCAAATGGCATGCCGGTGGCCCATGGAACAACCCTTGGGTGACCGGGCCACGCAAGATCCCCGGATTTGATACGCTACCCAGCGGTCCGGATATCTGGGGACGGCATATGGATTACGGGGTGTCCAGCGGAATGGAGGCCTATGTGCGCAATCACGAGCGAAACAAGCCATTTCTCGCGGTTGCCAGCTTCATGGATCCCCACGATATCTGTTACTGGGCTGGAGAACACGACAACGGGAAAACCCGTGACTCGGATTTCTTCTCCCTGGGCGACAAGCTACCGCCAGTGCCGCCGAATCTGAAGTATGATTTTGCCGAGATATGGTCGAGTGCCGTTGTATATAGCAACATGAAATGGCGGAACTATATCTATGACTATTGCCGGATGATCGAACGGCTGGATCGGAATGTTGGTCGGCTGCTTCGTGCGATCCGTGACCGTGGCGACGATACAATCCTGCTGTTCACCTCGGATCATGGCGATGGGGTGGGGCGGCATTCCAGGATATCGAAGTGGCATCCGTATGACGAATCGGTCAAGGTCCCTTTTATCGCGTACGGGCCGACGTTCGGGATCCGCCAGGACGTGATCGATACCACGCATCTGGTCAGCGGTGTAGATATCATGGCCACGGTCTGTGACTATGTCGGTATCGCGCCTCCGTCGGAGTGCCGTGGTTTGAGTCTGCGTCCGCTGCTCGAAGGGCGCCGTACGGATTGGCGAGATAACCTCTTCATCGAACTGAAGGAAACGGGGCGCGTTGTGCGCAGCCAGCGCTACAAGTACGTCATGAACTACAAGGGGATCCCGCAGAATGGCCGGGCATTCGTCAACGAGAACTACCTCACAATGGATGGCAAGCCCACCCTGTTCCTGCCGGAAGACCGGCAGCAGCTCCAGCGAGGGGAAAGGGTCATGCTTTTCGATATGCTGAACGATCCTTGGGAAACGCATAATCATGCCGCAGAGGCAAATTGCCGCGATATCCTTGCCGAGCACGAAGCCATGTTGGCGACCACGGAATCGCGATTGATCCCCGGTCGCGAATTTACACGGAATTAATGTCCAGAAAGCACATCAGGAAGGGAGGCAAGCCAGCCGCCCACGGCGGTGAGCAAAACGGGTAACCTTTTTGGAATCGGTTAACGAGTGCGACAAGATGGCTCCGGTCATCCCCCTGTAGATAGTATGAGAAGGAGGTAAATGAATTGGGTTAATCCAGGAGATCAACAAATGAACCGAAGAAAATTCGTGAGAACAATAGGCATAACGGCGGCACTGACCGTGACCAACGTCCTCTGTCTTGCCGACGACGGCACTATTGCTGCGGAAAGGCTCAACGTTGTGCTGATCGTTTGCGATGACCTCGGCTGGCGCGATACCGCTGTCTACGGCAGCACATTCTACGAGACGCCCAACATTGACGCCCTGGCGGCGAGCGGAATGCGCTTTACTGACGCCTGTTCAGCGAATCCGCTCTGCTCACCAACGCGGGCAAGCATTTTGACCGGCCAGTACCCGCTGCGACACGGACTCACCACCGCTGCGGGTCATATCGCAAAGATCCAGGAACACAAAGAACATCATGACGGTCCTGAAGAGATTCGCGGAATCGGACCGTCCTCCCTCAACTATCTTGATTCGACGTACACCACGCTTGGAAAGACAATGAAAGCTGACGGCTATGCCACCGCGTTCTTCGGCAAATGGCATCTGGGATGTAAAATGGAGCACTGGCCGGAGAGCCACGGCTTCGACTATGTAAAAGGAGGGCGAGAGCACCCCGGGCCTCCGGGAACGAATCCCGGACGCAAGTTCTATCCTCCATGGGACTGCGATACCCTGAAGCCTTATCCTTCCGCAGGCACTCATGTTGATGATTATATCACGGATCTGACGATCAACTATATCAAGAAACAGAACACCACGGGGAAACCGTTCTTTATATGCCACTGGCCCTACAGTGTTCACGCACCATACCAGAGCAAACCTGAACTGATCGAGAAGTGGAAGAAGAAAGCCGATCCCCAGAACCCACAGCATTCTCCTACCATGGCGGCCATGATCGAAGTCCTCGACACGAATATAGGGCGCCTGATGCAGGTGCTCAAGGACAATGGCCTCGACAAGAACACCATCGTCATATTTACCTCCGACAATGGCGGTAATATGTATGATACGGTAGATGGTACAACGCCAACCAATAACCATCCACTGCGCAACGGCAAAGGCAACAATTACGAAGGCGGCACACGCGTGCCACTGATTGTGCGATGGCCTGGCGTCACAAAACCCGGCAGCGTAAGTTCATCTGTCGTATCGTCCGTCGATCACTACCCGGCGATTCTCGAGATGACGGGACAGGAACTACGCCCCGATGATCACAAGGACGGCAAAAGCTATGTCCCTGCCCTTCAGGGGCAGCCTTTCGACCGTGGCCCTACCATCTGCGACATGCCCCATCCGGTGATGGCCTCCTACAACATACCCAATACCTTTGTCCGCATGGGGGACTGGAAAATGTACCGTTTCTGGCATGATTCGCCAAAAGGCCAGAGCCACCGCTACGAGCTTTACAACGTGCGCACAGATATCAGCGAAAGCAAGGATCTCTCAGGCGAAGAAACTGAGCGGCTAGCGGCCATGACCGCCGTACTCGACACGTACTACCAGGAAACCGGCGTGCTTGGTTATCACCCAAACCGCAAATACAACAAGCGCACTGTCGGGACATGGTTTGCCACATCTGATGAGGGAACGTTGTCTGCCGAAAACGGTGCCTTGGTAATCCAGTGCGGGAAACCGGAATTCACAATCAGGAACCATTACTTTCCGCCGGGTGGAAAAGACGGGGTCCTGATCTTTGAGGCGCGCTCGCCCACCGGCTCCTCACTGACCCTGGCTGGCCCCGGTAATGAAAATAGTCTTACGCCGCCCCGTGAATGGAAAGAATACCTGATGCCAGGACATCAGGTATTCATAAGCCGCGATTTCTCAGCGACCATGAAGGAACCGGGACGTATAGAACTGCGCAATGTTCGCATCACAAGCCCGGACAAGACGGAAATGATGCGGTACGTGTTTTATTGAATTGAATAGGCATAGATGAAAACTGAAATGGTAATGCTTGGCAACGCATGTCATGTACTGACCGGTGCGGTAACCGCATTTACCGCAAGACTAGCCGTAGCCGGGGTATTGACGGCCATGCCTTCATTGGCACAGGTGACGACACGTCCCAATGTTCTTTTCATTGCCGTTGATGATCTGCGTCCAGAGCTTGGTTGCTATGGCAGTGCTATGGTGAAGTCGCCCAATCTCGATCGGCTGGCTGCCATGGGGACTGTCTTTGAGCGCGCCTACTGTCAGCAGGCGGTCTGCCATCCGTCGCGGGTCAGCTAGCTGACCGGGCAGCGGCCGGATACGACAAAAGTCACGGACCTGGTTACCAAGTTCCGCGAGTTCCAGCCGGAAGTCGTGACGCTGCCGCAGTATTTCAAGGCCAAAGTCACGGACCTGGTTACCAAGTTCCGCGAGTTCCAGCCGGAAGTCGTGACGCTGCCGCAGTATTTCAAGGCCAATGGCTACCACACCTACCGCCTTGGAAAGATCTTTCATCTCGGCCACGGACAAACGGATGACGCGGTGTCGTGGTCTACAGCGCCTAACGTCAGCAAGGCCCAGTACATCCATGCCAAGCAGGGCGAAAAGCCCATTGCCGAGGCGGCGGATGTTCCCGACAACCGCTATGCCGATGGAGCCATCACCGATGATGCGGTCAGCGCGATGAAGCGATTCAAGGCGGACGGTACTCCCTTTTTCCTGGCGGTCGGCTACGTGAAACCGCACCTCCCATTCAATGCCCCCAAGAAATACTGGGACCTGTATGACCGCGACGCGATTCCCGATGCGCCGGTGACCCGGCCCCCCGAAGGGATTCCCGCGTATGCGATGGCCAATTTTGGCGAATTGCGTACATACGATGGCATTCCTGCGAAGGGACCGGTTTCGGAGGCGCAGCGGAAAGCGCTCCGGCATGGCTACCTGGCTTGCGTCAGTTATATGGATGCACAGGTGGGGCGGCTCCTCGATGCGTTGAAGGAGACGGGCTTGGAGGAAAATACGGTGATCGTTCTCTGGGGGGATCACGGATGGAAATTGAACGACTACGGGGAATGGTGCAAACACACCAACATGGAGATCGACACCCATGTGCCATTGATTCTTGCCGCCCCTGGAATGGGCTATTCCATCCGCTCCGGCAACTGGCGCTATACGGAATGGATCGATCAGCAAACCGGCGAGATTCGGCATCGCGAACTCTACGACCACGACCACGGCCCGCGGGCCGCTGTAAATCAGGCATTCAGCCCCGGCATTGGCCGATGCCATAGCCTGCCTTTCAAAACTGCTCGATAAATGGCAGGGCTGAAAGACCGTGCGGCAGGAACTGGCAAATAGGTAGTGACGCCTTGTTATTCCGAATGCACTCGGAGGAGAATTGGAATGAAGCAAGTAACGTCGTTACTAGATAATATATATTGCCATAATTGCGGACATGCAGTAGATTGATTCCAGAAATGAGGTTTCTGTGAATATTTTATTAAAAAATATTGCTATTGTCCAGAGCGGGCATCCGTTCCCTTCGATTCCGAATATCCCTCCCGCCTAGCACCAAGTGTTATCAATGAATAGCAATGACTATATATCTTTCGGGCGAAAGGCAGACTGGG
>JFJP01030231.1_pt1 | contig 13279 bp, 11 predicted proteins | sample 431651 | NCBI WGS metagenome assembly JFJP01 (sample SAMN02602958, study PRJNA72255) | Microbial mat metagenome, whole genome shotgun sequencing project. | biome: fresh water; feature: sink hole; material: water; isolation source: purple microbial (photo- and chemosynthetic) mats found in...
GGGACGCTTACTTCTCGATGATCGCCATGATCTCGTCTTCGCGCATGACGACCAGATCTTCGCCGTCCACCTTCACTTCGCTGCCCGAATACTTGCCAAACAGGACCAGGTCGCCGACCTTGACATCCAGGGGGCGCACGTCGCCATTCTCCAGCAACTTGCCACGACCGATCGCCATGACCGTACCGCGTGACGGCTTCTCAGCCGCTGCGCCGGGCAGGACGATGCCGCCCGGGCTGGTGGTTTCTTCTTCAACACGCTTGATGAGTACACGATCATGCAATGGACGAATGTTCATTGATTACATCTCCTTGGAGGGGTTGGATTCAGTGACTTGAGGTGGGCGCTGATGCTGTTAGCACTCGGCTTTGGTGAGTGCCAATGATATTCAGCGCGAACCCGCTGTCAAGGGGTTGACCAAGAAGTGGGGCAAGGCGGGAAATTTTCAAGGGGCGCAGTGAAGAAAATTGCCGGGCGGGGAGTCTATCGTTACGCTTGGCGTCGTCAGGCGTTCCCGTCTTCTCAAGAGGAATTGGTTATGGACAGTCAACCGCTGGTGGTCTATTGCACCTGCCCGGATCCCGCTACTGCCGAGCATATCGCTGAGACCGTGGTCGATGAGCGGTTGGCCGCTTGCGTCACGATCATTCCAGGGCTGACCTCGATCTACCGCTGGCAGGGGGAAATCCAGCGGGATGTAGAACTGTTGTTGATGATGAAAACCGGCAACGCGGTTTATGCGGGATTGGAAGCACGCATCCGTGAACTGCATCCCTACGAAGTCCCGGAAATTATCGCTCTGCCAATTCAGGTGGGTTCGGCAACCTATCTGGACTGGATCGCCGATAACACAGGAACGCTGGTATGAGAAAAATCCCCCCTAACCCTCCTTTTTCAAACGGGGGAATCGCCGGGTTCTGGCTCTGGCTGACACTGCTGGCGATGCTGCTGGCGGGACCGGCGGCCGCGGGACTGTTTGACCGCTTTAGCAGTTCCGAGGAGCAGCGAATTCTAGAGGCGGATGAGGCCTTTCGGCTGACGATCAGCGCCATTGACCCGCTCACGCTCCAGGCGCGGTGGGTGATTGAGCCGGGCTATTACCTGTACCGTGACAAATTCCGATTGACGCTGATTGACGCGCAGGGCGCGACCATTACCGGTGTGGACATTCCCGCTGGTGAACTGAAAGACGATCCCTATTTTGGCCCGCAGCAGGTCTTTCACAGCGAAGCAGTGATGATCGCCCGTCTGCAACGCACCGCGGACAGCACGGGCGTGGTCGAGGTGAAAGCCGACTACCAGGGCTGCGCTGAAGTGGGGGTGTGCTATCCACCACTCACGCAAACCGTTGCTGTTTCCCTGCCCGCCAACACCCCTCGCTCGGAAGCGGGAACCGGGTTGGAGGTGCAGGCTGTTGACGCCCCGCGCCCAGTGGGAACCGAGTTGGAAGTGCAAGCCGTTAACTCCCCTCGCCCGCCTGCGGGAGAGGGGGTGAGGGCGGAACCTGAGCAGGATCGTTTGGCGCGCCTTCTCGGCGAGCAGCATTTTCTCGCGATTCCCGCCTTCTTCGGATTCGGCCTGCTCCTCGCCTTCACGCCCTGCGTTTTCCCCATGGTGCCGATTCTCTCCAGCCTGATTGCGGGTCAGGGCGCTCATCTAACCCGGCGTCGAGCCATAGCGTTAACCCTGACCTACATACTGGCGATGTCCGCGACCTATACCGTGGTCGGCGTACTGGCGGCGCTGCTCGGTCAGAACCTTCAGGTCTGGTTCCAGAATCCCTGGGTCATCAGTCTGTTCAGCGGCCTGTTCGTACTGCTGGCGCTGTCCATGTTCGGCTTTTACGACCTGCAACTGCCCGCGTTTCTCCAATATCGGCTGACTGAATGGAGCAACCGCCAGCGCGGCGGCCGTTATGTCGGCGTCGCCATCATGGGTTTCCTGTCAGCGTTAATCATTGGCCCGTGCGTCGCGCCGCCCCTGATTGGCGTACTGACGTTTATTGCTGCCACTGGCAACCTTGTTCTGGGCGCTACGGCACTCTTCATGCTGAGCCTGGGCATGGGCGCACCGTTGTTGGTGATCGGTGCCTCTACCGGTCACTGGCTACCACGCGCCGGTCATTGGATGGAGCGAATCAAGGCAATTTTCGGCGTCATGCTGCTGATGGTCGCGTTGTGGCTACTGGAGCGCATTCTGCCTGCGGCGCTGATCATGGTGCTGTGGGCGACTCTGCTGATTGTGACGGCGACCTACATGGGCGCTCTGCAAGCGGTGGCGCATGGTGCGCCGGGTTGGCGGATGCTGGTCAAGGGCCTGGGCATTGTGCTGCTGATTTATGGCGTGTTGCTATTAGTGGGCGTCGCAGCAGGCGGTCGCGATACCTGGCAACCGTTGCGTGGCGTCAGTTTTACCGCCAACGCTCGCGAAGCGCCTGGCTCGATTTTTCAACCGGTTAAGACCGTGGCCGATGTGGAACGCGTGGTGCGTAATGCAGAGGGTCAGCTCGTGATGCTCGATGTCTACGCGGACTGGTGCGTGAGCTGCAAGGAACTGGAACGCTTCACGTTCAGCGATCCGTCGGTGCAAGCGACCTTGGCCGGGATGGTCGCGCTCAAGGCGGATGTCACCGCGAATGACGTGGCTGATCAGGCACTGTTACAACACTTTGGTCTGGTGGGGCCGCCCGCCCTGCTGTTTTTTGGCGCGGATGGCCGCGAGCGTCCCGAACAACGGGTGGTGGGATTTATTGATGCTGCTGAATTTAATCGGAATGTACAGAGCGCACACGCCCGGAAGACCAACGAATAGAGCGATTTGCCCGCCAAAACATGGCAAAATATTTTTCCAAAGCTACTTTTAAACCCTATCCATCTGGTTTTCTTTCCACTTGCCGAGGTCAGCACCCCACCATGAACAAGCCCAAAAAAGTCGCCATCCTCACCGCCGGCGGTTTAGCCCCTTGCCTGAGTTCGGCCGTCGGCGGACTCATTGAGCGCTACTCCGAGATCGATCCCAGCATCGAGATCATCTGCTATCACAGCGGCTACAAAGGACTCCTGCTCGGTGACTCCTACGTGGTTACGCCGGAAATTCGCGAAAAAGCCCGGTTGCTGCATCGCTTCGGCGGCTCGCCCATCGGCAACAGCCGGGTCAAGCTCACCAACGTCAAAGACTGCGTGAAGCGCGGCTTGGTCAAGGAAGGGGATGATCCGCAGAAAGTCGCCGCTGACCAACTGATCAAGGATGGCGTCGATGTCCTGCATACCATCGGTGGCGACGACACCAACACCGCAGCCGCTGATCTTGCCGCTTTCCTGGCCAAGAACAACTACGGTCTCACCGTCATCGGCCTGCCCAAGACCGTCGACAACGACGTGTACCCCATTCGGCAATCGCTAGGTGCCTGGACCGCTGCGGAACAGGGCGCTCACTACTTCCATAACATCGTCGCGGAAAACAACGCCAACCCGCGCATGTTGATCATTCATGAAGTGATGGGTCGCAGTTGTGGCTGGCTCACCGCCGCCACCGCGCTGGAATACCGCAAACTCCTCGACCGTGAAGAATGGCTCCCGGCTATCGGCCTCGAACGCTCGGAATTTGACGTCCATGCCGTCTACATCCCCGAGATGGAAATCGACATCGCTGCCGAAGCGCAACGGCTGCGGGCCGTTATGGATCGGGTCGACGACGTGAACATCTTCGTTTCCGAAGGTGCCGGTGTTGAATCCATCGTGGCCGAACTCCAGGCGAAGGGGCAGGAAATTCCCCGTGATGCGTTTGGCCACGTCAAACTCGATGCCGTTAATCCTGGCAAATGGTTTGGCGAACAGTTCGCCCAGATGATCGGCTCGGAAAAAACCCTCATCCAGAAATCCGGCTATTTTTCTCGCGCTGCCCCGGCCAATCTGGAAGATCTGCGCCTGATCAAATCCTGCGTTGACCTGGCGGTGGAATGCGCCATGCGCCGCGAACCGGGCGTCATTGGTCACGATGAAGATCGTGGCGGGGTGTTGCGGGCTATCGAGTTTCCGCGCATTAAGGGCGGCAAACCCTTCGATATCGACGTTCCCTGGTTTACCGAACTGCTGGCCTCTATCGGTCAACCGAAAGGAAAGAAAGTCGCGGCCAGCCACTAAGGCTATTTGAAATCAGGGCTTTTCACCGGTGCTGCCTGTTCCAGATGGGCAGCATCGGGGAAGTTTTCAGCCACGGTCTATCCGCAGACATCGGCCAGTGCTTCAGACGCGGATGATCCATTCGGGATGAGCAGAGGATTCGGCAATACCGGACGCTTCGACTTCGGCCTCGGTTTGCAGCAACTCGCGCCAGTCTTCGGCCGTGTTGACAAACCGTTCCAGAATGCTCGCCAGGCTCTGGGTATCGAGGGGACGCCAGGCTGTCGCTAAGGCCAGCACAGCATGCGGCGGCTCGTCAACCGACAGGCTCAACGTCGCTCCCAAGGTCCCGCGCCAAAACAGGTTGCCTCGCAACATGGCCATCAACAAGTCTGGACGATCCTTGACGGGGCCAAAATCGGTATAGAACCATAACTCCTCATCAGCGGGCCGATGAAGAATGTCGATGTCCAAGCGACCATCAAAACGCAGCGCGCAGAGACCTTCATCATCCAGTTGCAGTTCACCAAGGCCGATACGCGCACCAAGCTCGCGCATCAAGGTCGCCAGTGCGGGGTCCAATAACATACGGTTTCTCCCTGGTTGACACGTCGTTCAGCCACCAAGCCGGGCAACTACCGCGGCCCGAGCCTGGGACAAAATGTCGGGCTGGGGTTGCCAAAATCGCTGGATCTGGCGCGAGGTTCGGTTCAACCAGACCCCATCACTGCGCACGAAGGCGCTGTCGATGACCACCATCTGTTCATCCACTGCCAATCGACCGTGACTCCGGGCCTGCTCAAGCCCCTGCCAGAGGGGTTCGAGATGACCGAACATCGCCTGAATCTCGGCCCTGGCCTCATCCGGGTTCGTGTAGGCCCCACCCCAGGGGATCTGCAGAAACAGCGCCAGGGGTCCCGAGACCAGGAAATAATGCAGCGCCCAGGAATTGACGCCACGGCCATCAAATCCCAGTAATACATAGTCCGGCCCGGTACTGTCCAATACCTCGTCGCGATAAAACTCGATATGGTACGGCCCAGCTTCCAGTAACGGGCGGGTGCTGAACAGAAACTCGCCGACGCTCTGTAACCGCTCGGCAAAGCCATCGGGGATCCAGGGAAACGGCAATCCTTCCCGAACGAAGAGTTCGCGTGCCTGGGTCAGCGGGGAAGCGGGTTCAATAGGCATAGTCTGACACGCTTTTGCAAGAGTTAAACTGGCGGTATCCGGGGCACGGGTTCACGCGTAACATCCCAGATCGCGGGCAACATAACTGGTATGACCATAGTATGCGAAGGCATCCTGTTTCAAGGCGGTCGTTGCTCTGGCCCCCTCCCAGCGATCCGGGGGTATAATTCGACCTTGCTGTTCCAATTGGTCGATATGGTTATTAATCGCCTGCAGGCGATCCTTGGCGGCATTAATTTCATCGGGAGTCAGCAGACCTTGCAGGTCCTGTTCCAGTCGTTCCGGGGTCAGCTTGCGAAACGCATCACGCATCTCGGTATCAATCACCGTCGGCAACATCACCCCGCGATAACCTTTATGCAATACACCCGGCGCATGAGCGATTTCATTGGGATCTTTGACCGCTTGGCCGAAACACTGATCGTTATCAATGCCAGTGACCTTATGGGTTGCTAAATCGATAAAATAATTATTGCCATGCCGGTCTCCCTGAGCGACCAGGGCATCGAACAACTGTAGTTGGACTAGCTGGCGACGGATCTCCGGGTCATGAAAGGCTTGATGTCCACCCCCATTTTTGATCACCTTAGCACCTTCACATCCCGGGGCCAAGGCCATCACCGTACCCAGTTTACCGTTATGAATACCGATTTCAGTACGGGGAATGACATCAAATCCCAAAAGTTGACTGACTTGATAACAGGCGATATTACGTCGTGCCATTTGCGGATTGTGTAAATCAATACCGATCATTCCCGATACCCAGCCACGCTCGACGGGTTTGAACAGATTGGGTTCGCGTTCTGGCTTGTATACGCCCACAAATGGGCCTTGCAGAGTATTGTAAGTACCCTTGTAAACCTTATTGAACGCTCCTTGACCCAACTCTTTCATTTTATTATCCACCAAATTGCTGTCCTGGAAGCTGCCGACAATAGTCTTGTCACTGATTGGGATGTCAAGGCGTCGGTACTCCTGGCCGCCCGCAACGCCAATACCGGCCTTCTCAAGCAATATCGCTTCTTGCGGCGCAAAACCAGCGAGTTCATAGGCTTTGGCCTTATCCAGTTGACCGCCCACTACGATGAAATCGACCATTTGGGCGGCAGTAAATTTCATTACTTCGAATGCATCAATATCGTCAACTTTCCCGCCAGCCTGCAAAAAAGCGATCATCTGGCCTGAATTGAAACCTCCGTCTTTAAGCCGGTCAATATCATCAACTTGCCCGCCCGCTTGCAAAAAGGCGATCATCTGGCCTGAATTGAAACCTCCGTCTTTAAGCCGGTCAATATCATCAACTTGCCCTCCTGCACGTAAAAAGACGGCCATCTGATCACTGTTCAGCCCTGCACCCGCGCAGCGCTCGATCTCCTGGTAACTGATATGACCGTCAGCGAATTGCCGAGCAGTTCCGGGGGCGACACCGGCCTGTTTGAGTCGGGCGGCTTCCTGCAAACCCAATCCCTCGCGCCGGAAATCCAGGGCTTCTTTCAAACTGAGGCCTGCTGGCCATTGCCCGCCAAGTTCTTTAAGCTCGCTGCGTAAGTCGTACAACAAGGTCGCTTCCAGGGCAATCTGGCCTTGGAACTCCCCAATGGCTTCTTTATGCGTGTGTTTGCTACCCTGGAGATAGGAAACTGTACCCTCGGTTAAGTGACTTAAATGATTCATTAGCCCGGACAGGCGATCCTCGGTAATCCCCTTGTGAGCTGTTTCCTGATGATAGCTTTCCAGGCCGCTCAGCAGGCCCTTATAACCGGTGGACATCTTGATCAGGCCAAAGAAACGATCTTCCTTTGGATGGCCTGCCCGTTCGATTAATGCTTCACGGGTCGGCAGACTCTGATACCGAGCCTGATCTCTGAGCTGGATTGCGCCATGGCCCTGTTCTACTTGGCGTGACTCCAGCGGGGGATGGTCGCGCTCTGCCTGAATGCCGATATCCAACTGCAGCGGAGCCGAACGAACCTCTACCGTGTGCTGTTCAAGCTGGCCTGACTGCGGTTGCTGCAGCGTGATGTCCTGAACTCGAGGCCCTTCAACGGGGTGCGAACGGGAGATAGACGGAGATAGACACATAAGACTGAGCCATACTTGCGGATGTTGTGAGACAACATTAATGGCGCTCCCTAGGGGTTTCGAACCCCTGTTCCCGCCGTGAGAGGGCGGTGTCCTGGGCCACTAGACGAAGGGAGCCAGAGATGTGGCGTCTTGAAAGGAAAGTTGTATTATACGCACGCTTTAGGATCATACAAGAGTTCAAAAATATTCCTTGGAAGCTCAAACGCCCTCTCTGACCGTCATCCCCCGCCCCCAGCACGTCATCTCGCGGGCGAATATCAGCCCTAATGCGGTTTCCGTCCTTTACCATCTGCACCGTGCCGGCTATCGCGCCTGTCTGGTCGGTGGTGGTGTGCGCGATTTACTGCTGGGCCGTGAACCGAAAGACTTCGATGTCGTCACCGACGCCCTGCCCGAGCAAATCTACCATTTGTTCCGCAACGCCCGCCTGATTGGCCGACGTTTCCGGCTGGCGCATGTCCGGTTTGGCCAGGAAATTGTTGAAGTCGCGACCTTCCGCGCTTATAGCGGCGGGGGCGATGAAGACGACGGGGTCGAGCGCGCTGCGGATGGCCGCATCCTCAGCGACAACGTCTACGGCAACATCGAAGAAGACGCCTGGCGGCGGGATTTCACCATCAACGCGCTGTATTACGACATCGCCAATTTTGCCGTACTCGATTACGTCGGCGGCATTGCCGACCTCGAAGCCGGACTGATCCGGCTGATCGGCGATCCAGTGCAGCGCTACCACGAAGATCCAGTGCGGATGCTGCGGGCGGTGCGTTTCGCCGCCAAACTGGGCCTGCGGATCGACCCGGCGACTGAAGCGCCACTGCACCATCTTGGCCACCTGCTGGCGCAGATTCCGCCGGCCCGCCTGTCCGATGAAGTCATCAAGCTGTTCATGGGCGGCAGCGCCCTTCAGACCTTTGAACGGTTGCGCCATTACCGCCTGTTCGGCTGGCTGTTCCCAGCGACCGAGCGCTGTCTGAGCCGTCAGCAGCAGCATTACCCGAGAACCCTGCTGGTGCGGGCGCTGGCCGATATTGACCGCCGCGTGGCCGACAATTTGCCGGTCAGTCCTGCGTTTCTATTTGCCGCTCTGATGTGGGAGCCGATCGGTGAGCAGCAACGCCATCAACAAGGGCAGGGCTTGCCGGAACATGAAGCGCTGCTGGGTGCGATTGATGAGGTGATTCACGCGCAGATTCCCCATGTCGCACTGCCCCACCGTTGCCATGCGATGCGGGAAATCTGGGAGCTACAGCCACGGCTGGCGCAGATCACTGGCAAACGACCATTGCGATTAGTCACGCATCCCCGCTTCCGGGCGGCCTATGATTTTCTGGTCTTGCGGGCTGAAACCGACGAATTGGCGGCGGAACTGGCCGAGTGGTGGACCCGATTTGTGCGGCTGGACGAAGCCGGCCGTGTGGCCATGACCCAGCCCCCCAAGAGCAAGGGTAAAAAAGGCAAGCCGCGTCGGCGGCGTAAGCCCCGATCAGCCAGCCCGGAGTCCGCCCCGCCTGACCCCGACGCCTGAACCTGCTACGGATCCCATGCGTCCTGTCCGGGCTTACATCGGCATTGGCAGCAATCTGGATGACCCGGCAGCCCAGGTTCGGCAGGCGTTTCAGGCGCTGGCCGACCTGCCCGCCAGTCGGTTCATTGCCCATTCACCCCTTTATCGCACCGCTCCGGTGGGTGGGCCACCGGATCAACCGGACTATGTGAACGCCGTCGCGGCTCTGGATACCGAGCTATCCCCGGAGGCCTTGTTGACGGCGCTCCAGCAGATCGAAACCGGCCAGGGACGGGTGCGCACGGTGCGCTGGGGGCCGCGCACGCTGGATCTGGATGTGCTGCTGTACGACGCGCTGCAACGCGATGATCCCCGCCTGACCCTGCCGCATCCCCGCCTGCATGAACGGGCGTTTGTTCTTTATCCGCTGTACGATATTGCCCCGGATTTAACCCTTCCTGGTCGGGGGGCGCTGAGTGAATTACGCAAAAATTGCCCGCCATTGTCCCTGATCCGTCTGGACAGCCCGAATGAACCGGCTACGATAAGCCGGTTCGTCAAATCTTCATTCAACCCCGTGAACCCGCCGTCGCCGCTGGAACTGCTGCTGGCGTTGGCTCCACTCAAGAGTAGGCCATGTACCAGGAACTCTCGACCCGCAAACCGATCACGCTGACCACCCTGGCGAAAATGAAACGCGACCGGGAGAAATTCGCCGTACTGACCGCCTATGACGCCAGTTTCGCAGCGCTGTTCGAAGCGGCTGGCGTCGAGGTCATTCTGGTCGGCGATTCCCTGGGCATGGTGGTCCAGGGTCAGTCCACCACGGTGTCGGTGACTATGGAGGATATGATTTACCACACGCGCCTGGTAGCGCGGGGTTGCCAGACCGCGCTGCTGATGGCCGATATGCCGTTTGCCAGCTACGCGACCGTTGAGCAGGGGGTTCGCAACGCCGCCCGGCTGATGCAGGAAGGCGGTGCGCAGATGGTCAAGCTGGAAGGCGGCGGTGCGCTCGCCGAGACGGTGCGCCAACTCAGCCGTAACGGTATTCCGGTCTGCGCCCACCTGGGGTTGCTGCCGCAATCGGTGCATAAACTCGGCGGCTACAAGGTGCAGGGTCGGGAAGAATCAGCCGCCCAGCAGATCATCGATGAAGCCCTGGTTTTGCAGGAGGCCGGAGCCGACGTGGCGCTGGTGGAATGCATCCCGGCGGAACTGACGGCGCGGTTGACCGAGGCGCTGGATATTCCCTTGATCGGGATCGGTGCCGGGCCGAACTGCGATGCGCAGGTGCTGGTGTGCTACGACATGCTGAACATTACCCGGGGACGCCGCCCCAAATTCTCCAAAAATTTCCTGGCCGGTTGCGATAGCCTGCAAGCCGCGGTGGAAGCGTATGTCCGGGCGGTTAAAAGCGGCGAGTTTCCTGGCTCTGAACACTGCATTGCCTGAAGGATATTCTCTTATGCAAACTGTCCACACGATCAATGAATTGCGTACCCAGGTCAGCGCCTGGAAGCAGGCCGGGGAACGGGTCGCTTTGGTGCCGACCATGGGGAATCTGCATCCGGGACATATCCACTTGGTAGAACGGGCGCGGGAATGGGCGTCGCGGATCGTGGCCAGCATTTTCGTCAACCCGATGCAGTTCGGCCCCAATGAAGATTTCGCCGCCTACCCGCGCACCTTGCCGGAAGACTCTCGCCAATTGGCCGCTGCCGGGCTGGATTTGCTCTTCGCGCCCGGCGTTGCCGAGGTTTATCCGCGCCCGCTGGAGGCCATGACGCAGGTCATCGTGCCCGGCCTGCCCGCCGTGCTGTGCGGGGCCAGTCGACCCACCCATTTCATCGGCGTGACTACGGTGGTGACCAAGCTATTTAATATGGTTCAGCCGGATGTGGCGCTATTTGGCGAGAAGGACTGGCAGCAACTGGTCATTATTCGCCGGATGGCGGCGGATCTGGATACGCCTATCGAGATTATCGGCATCCCGACGGTGCGGGAAGCGGATGGGCTGGCGATGAGTTCCCGCAATGGCTATCTGACCGCCGAACAACGGGCCATTGCGCCGACGCTGTATGCGGTTTTACGGACGACTGCCGAACGGTGGCGGGTCGGAGAACGCGATTATGCCGCTCTCGAAGAAGAGGCTAAGGCGCGGCTAACGGCGTCCGGGTTCCAGCCGGATTATCTGGAAATCCGGCGAGCGGATGACTTGCAACGTCCGGCATCGGACGACGCCGCCCGTTCTTTGCGGATTTTTGCCGCTGCCTGGTTGGGTCGGGCACGGCTGATCGATAATCTGGCGATGGAAGGCGGGTGACTGAAGATGATCCGCAGGTGGCGCAGATGAACGCAGATAATAATGGAGGCAAATTTCTGATGAAAAAACTCGCCGCCCACGATCCCGAAACCCAATCTGCGGACTTGATCGCCGATAACATTCAGCACCTCAAGGCACTGTTCCCGGAAGCTTGCACCGAGGGGCAGATTGATTTCGAGGTGTTGAAGCAACTGTTGGGCGGAGCGGTTGAGGAACGCGAGGAGAAATACGGCCTGAACTGGCATGGTAAGCGCCGCGCTCGGCAACTGGCGCTGACGCCTTCGACCGGCACCTTGCGCCCTTGCCCGGAGGACAGCGTGGATTGGGACACGACCCGGAATCTGATGATCGAGGGCGACAATCTGGAAGTGTTGAAGCTGCTGCAAAAGAGCTATGCCGGGAAGGTGAAGCTCATTTATATCGATCCGCCCTATAACACCGGCAAGGATTTTGTGTACCCGGATGATTACCGCGACAATATCAAGAATTATTTGGAATTGACCGGGCAGGTGGAAGGTGGCAGGAAAATCAGCAGTAATACCGAAGCCAGTGGGCGGTTTCATACCGATTGGCTCAATATGATGTATCCGAGGTTAAAACTAGCAAAGGATTTATTAAAAGATGATGGGGTAATTTTTATTTCGATTGACGATGGTGAGGTTTCTAATCTGCGTCGTGTTTGTGATGAGATTTTTGGCGAAGAAAATTTTTTAGCTCATGTGGTTTGGCAGAAGAAGTATTCAGTCTCAAATGATGATCCAGGCATTGGAGTCATGCATGATCACATATTAGTTTTTTTTAAATCTGAATTTTTTGCGCGTGGTCTGTTGCCCCGCACAGAGGAACAAAATGCACGTTACTCCAATCCTGACAATGATCCAAAGGGTGCATGGACTTCTGGGGAATACGTCAGTAGTAAGTCGAAAGATGAAAGACCTACGCTTTGGTATTCTATTAGACATCCAGTCTCTGGTGAAGAAATTTGGCCGGAAGAACATGCTGTTTGGCGTTACTCAATTGAAAAACACAAGATTTTAGAATCAGAAGGCAGACTTTATTGGGGGACAAATTTTTCATATAAGCGTCCCCGCTTGAAGCGCTATCTTAATGAAGTCCAACAAGGAATTGTTCCTCCAACTTGGTGGACTTTTGAAGATTGCGGTCATAATGATGAAGCTAGTAAAGAGACCGCTAATCTTTTAGGGCAAAAGATTTTTAATACGCCAAAACCGGTGCGTCTTATAAAAAGAACTTTGATAATTGGTACACTACCAGATGATATTGTTCTCGACTTTTTCGCTGGCTCTGGCACCACCGGCCACGCAGTCATCGCGCAAAATGCCGCCGATAATGGCAATCGTCGCTACATTCTCGTCCAGCTTCCCGAACCGCTTGAACCAGACAATAAAGACCAGAAAACTGCTGCCGACTTCTGCGATACGTTGAAGAAGCCGCGCACCATCGCTGAGCTGACCAAAGAACGCCTGCGCCGCGCCGCCGCTAAGATCAAAGAAGAATTAACCACGAAAGACACGAAAAGCACGAAAGAAAATACAAATGAAGATTTACTGAGTGAAGCAGATAAAAGCCTTTTTCGTGATCTTCATGATTTTCGTGGTTCCAATCATCTTGATCTCGGTTTCCGCGTCTTCAAACTCGACTCCTCCAACATCCGCGCCTGGGAACCCGACCGCGATAACCTCGCGCAATCCCTGCTGGACGCCGCCGACCACCTGAAAGCCGACCGCAGCGAACAGGACATCTTGTTTGAACTGCTGCTCAAGCTCGGCCTCGATCTGACCATTCCCATTGAGCAAAAGACCATCGCCGGTAAGACCGTTCACAGCATCGGCGCGGGCGTGTTGCTGGTCTGCTTGGCTCCGCAGATTGCCACCGCCGAAGTCGAACCGCTGGCCTTGGGGCTGGTGGACTGGCATCAACAACTGGCTCCGGTGGGCGAATCTCAACTCGTCTTTCGTGATAGCGCCTTCGCCGATGATGTCGCCAAGACCAACCTCACCGCCATTCTCCAGCAGCACGGGCTGGATAACG